>Ga0209157_1000094_pt1 | contig 78551 bp, 75 predicted proteins | sample GraSoiAngelo_135_FD_185892 | JGI IMG/M metagenome (GOLD analysis project Ga0209157, IMG submission 185892) | Grasslands soil microbial communities from the Angelo Coastal Reserve, California, USA - 14_0929_05_40cm (SPAdes) (version 2) | ecosystem: Environmental > Terrestrial > Soil > Grasslands ... | reverse complement strand
CCGGCGTGGACGGCGAGCGGGTGATCGCCGGCCGCCTGGGCCGGATCGCGGAGAAGGCGCGCGCCGCCGCCGTGGCGTCACCGGCCGTGCTCCTCACCGGACCGACGGTCGCGAGCGCGTCGGTGCCCTCGAGCGTCCGGCACGTGCTCGCGGGAATGGGAAGCTGAGCGGTGCCGGACTACTTCGCCGCGTTCCTCGATCTCCGCGGCCGGCGGTGCCTGGTCGTGGGTGGTGGCGAGATCGGCGAGCGTAAGGCCCGGGCGCTGCTCGCGTGCGGCGCACAGGTCACCGTGGTGAGCCCGACCGCAACGCGGGGGCTGGCGGCGCTCGCCTTGGAGGGCCGGATCGTCGAGCGGCGCCGATCGTTCCGGCGCGCGGACCTGCGCGGCTGCGCCCTCGTGGTCGCCGCGACGGGCGACCCCGCGGTGGACGACGCGGTGGCCGCGCTGGCCCGCCGGGCGCGGGTGCTCGTGAACGTGGTGGACCGGCCCGAAAGCTGCGATTTCATCCTGCCTTCGGTGTTGAGGCGCGGAGAGCTCCAGATCGCCGTCTCGACCGGCGGCCGTAGTCCCGCGCTCGCCCGCGAGATCCGGCGTCGGCTCGAGCCGCTCTTCGGGCCCGAGTACGCCGAGCTGGTCGCCCGGACGGGCCAGGCGCGCCGCGCCGCTCGGGCCGCCGCCCGGACGCCAGCGGCGCGGCTCGCGGCGGGGCGGCGGGTCGCGGCGCCGGCACTCGTCGGGCGATAGCGACCCGCTGTCGTACAATCGTTGGTGGTGAACCCCGCCGAGACGCGGAAAATCATCCACTCGTTGATCGGGCGCGGCGTGACGTCGCAGCAGGTCGAGCAGCTCGCCCAGGCCCTGGTCGGTCAGAAGGTGGCCGCCGGGCACGTGCTCATCAACGAGAGCGATCGACCGAGCGGGCTCGTGTTGCTCCTGCAGGGCGGGGTGGAGGTCTTCAAGCACGGCCCCGACGGCCAGCGGCAGTCGCTGGCGAAGCTCGAGGCGCCGACCTTGGTGGGCGAGATGAGCCTCATCACCGATCGCCCCTCATCGGCGACGGTTGTGGCCGTCACCGAGTGCGAGCTGCAGGTCTTGACCCGGGCCCAGTTCCAGCGGCTGATCGCGGGCGACAGTATCGCCGCCTACAAGCTCGTCATGACGATCGCCGGCGTGCTCGCCGAGCGGCTCGCCAAGCTCGACCGCAAGGTGCTGGAGCTCACCGGACACTGGAAGGGCTAGGGGCGCGCTGACGCGACCGGCGCGGCCACGACGCCGTCCTGCTCCAGGCGCGCCGCGACCCGAAATAAGCTCTCCTCCATGAAGGGCGCGGCCACGAGCTGGACGCCGAGCGGCAGCGCGCCCGGGTCGGCGATGGGCGCCGAGAGCGCGGGCAGCCCGATGAAGGACCAGGGCTGCGTGAAGACGCCCAGGTGTCCCCGCATCGGCACCTCGACATCCGCGACCCGCGTCGTCGCCGGCGCGCCGATCTTCGGGGCCGGAAAGGGCGTCGCCGGCGTCAACACCACGTCGACCTCCCGGAAGATCTCGCGCACGCGCGCCTTGAACCAGGCGCGGAACCGTTGCGCGTGCAGATAGTGCGACGCGGGAATCAGGGCGCCGGCGCGGAAGCGGTCGCGCGTGCGCGGGTCGAAGTCGGCGGCGCGGCGCCTGAGGTTGTCGAGATGTGCTTGCGCGCCCTCGCTCGACGTGATCAGCATCGCCGCGAAGCGCGCGCGATTGGCCTCGGGGAACACGACGCGCCGGCTCGCGCCGAGCGCGCGCGCGGCGCGCTCGAGCGCCTGGAGCGCGTCGGGGTCGGCGAGCTCTCCGAAATGGTCGCCGGCGATGCCGATCCGGAGCCCGGCGATCCCGCGCTCCAGCGTAGCCGCGCAGGGCTCGGCCGGGCGCTCGGCGCAGACCGGATCGAGCGGGTCGGGCCCTTGCATCGCGTCGAACGCGACCGCCAGGTCGCGCACCGAGCGCGCGAACGGCCCGACGTGATCCAGGCTTCCCGCGAACAGCACGACGCCGGCGCGTGACACGCGGCCGTAGGTCGGCTTGAGCCCGAACACGCCGCACAGCGCGGCGGGCACACGGATCGAGCCGTTGGTGTCCGAGCCGAGGCTCAGCGCGACGAGCCCCGCCGCGACCGCCGCCGCCGAGCCGCCCGAGGAGCCGCCGGCGATGCGCGTGGGATCGTGCGGGTTGCGGGTCGGTCCGTAGTGCGTGTTCTCGGTCGTGAAGCCGAACGCGAACTCGTCCATGTTGGCGCATCCGACGAGGACGGCGCCGGCGCGCCGGAGCGCGGCGACCGCGGTCGCGTCCCGCCCGGCCGGCGGATTGTCGCGATAGATCCGCGAGCCGGCGAGCGTCGTGACGCCGGCGACGTCGAACAGGTTCTTCACGGCGAAGGGCACGCCGGCGAGGGGACCAGCGTCACCACCGCCCGCGATCACCCGATCGATCCGCTCGGCCTCGGCGAGCGCGCGATCGCCGAGGAGGGTGGTGAAGCAATTGAGGGTGGGGTCGCGCTTGGCGATTCGATCGAGCGCCGCCGCCACGACGGCGCGGGCCGAGCCGCGGCGCGCGGCGACGGCGCCCGCGATCTCGAGCGCGGAGGCGCCTTCGTCCAGGACGCTCATCGGCTCATGGACGGAAGATCGGCGCGGGCTCGACGTCGCCGGGCAGGGGAAACTCCATGAGCAGCCGCGCCGCGGTCAGGAGACCGGTCAGGATCTCGGCGACGGCGGCACGGCTCTCGGGCTCGATCGGGAGCCCGACGAGCGCGGCGCACTGCTCGACGTCCGACTCGCTCACGCGCGGCTCCGTGCCGCGACGTACGCCCGCCAGCCGCCGTACTCCGTGATCTCACGCTGGCCTTCGCAGAGCACCGGCTCGCCGAGCACGCCGAGCGTCTCCTCGCCGTCCGCCAGACGGACCTTGCCGACGCAGAGACCGTGCGGCTCGGCCAGCAAGACGGCCGCGAGCCCGGCGGCGGGCACCGTCCACACCTCGACCGCGATAGCGGCGCCGCCGTGCGACGTGCGCACCATCGCCGGATGACGGTCGTCGATCGACCAGAGGCGATAGCTCGGCATCGTGGTCGTCTCCCGCTCGAAGACGGCGCCGACCCCCAGGAGGTTGCCGTTCAGGGCGAGGCCACGCATGAGGGTGCCGTTAACGGCCAACCGGACGTTCAAGACGCTCTCCTTCGAGCAAGTGACTGGCCGCCTCCTGGCGGCCGTTCCCGAAGGACCGTAGCACCGGCATCTCGCGGCCGCAACGGTCGAAGCCGTCCGGGCACCGACCGAAGAGGCGGCAGACGCTCGGCGATGGCGCGATCGACTGCGTTGTGAAGCTCGAGAAGAAGGGCGAGCGGGGCGTGCTGACGATCGACGCGAAGTTCCTCCACTACAAAGAGTACTGAGGGGCGCGACGTGCTCGGTGCGTGAGCAATCCACGCCGGGTGCCTGTTCGATGGGCATCGAGTCTGGAGCGCCTCGACGTAAGTGGCTGTCTCCTTTGAGAGGGCGTGGCGGCACGCGCCTTGCTGCTCTCGCCTCACGAGACAACGACGTCGATCGCGGGGTAATGGCGCCCAGTGCGGGCGCCTTATTTTTTTCTCGGCGATGACATCGAGGAGGATCGTATGACCCGAAGGCTCGCAGGGGGATTCATCGGAGCGCTGCTCACAGCGGTCTTCGTCGCAGCCGCCGTGGCTCCGGCATACGGTCAGGCGTCCCAGACGCCACCGGCCGAGCCCCAGCCGGTCGACACCACGCCCGAGAGCAGGGACACCGTGCCCGAAAACCGGAAGGAGCAGGAGAAGCCGAGAATGCAGTGGGAAGAGCAGACTCTCTTCGCCTTGGAACTCCTCCATGTTCGCTCGATTGATGCGTAGCCCGATATGGTTGACGATGCCGACGGACGCGGAGAAGGGGCAGAGCTTCAGACGGTAGCGCGCGCGCTTGCCGACGCGGTGCCTCTGCTGGTGGAGCGCCTGTCGCGGGTGCGGCCTGGGCGGATCTATCGGCAGGCGCTCGAGGTGCTGGAGCGTCCGCTGCTGGCGCATGTGCTCGCGATGACCGGAGGGAACCAGCTTCGCGCGGCACGCTTGCTCGGCATCAATCGCAACACGCTGCGCAAGCGCTGCCGGGAGCTTCGGCTCCCGCTGCCGAAGGAGCCACGGCGGGCTGGCGACAAGGGCCCGCCCGCTTCGCTGGCCCGGTTGGCGGCACGCTCACCGCTCTAGGTGTAGACCCGCGCGGCTGAGACGGCAGGGCGCTTCGGCGCCTGGATCGCGCGTGGCTCGAAGTGCGTGCCGGGCGCTAGGCCGGTGCCGTAATATGGCACCTGAGCATGGCGCTCGAGCTGGTCGAGGCCCTCGCGGAACAGATCGTGGAAGGCTCGACGCGCGCGCTGGCGCGCGGACTCACGTGGGTCGAGTCCGGCGGCGCGCGTGCCGAGGCGCTGTGCGCGCGCCTGTATCCGAGCACCGGACGAGCGCAGATCGTGGGCATCACCGGCGCGCCGGGCAGCGGCAAGAGCACCCTCGTGCGGGCGCTCGCGCTGGTGGCGAGAGCGCGCGGTCATACCGTCGGAATCCTCGCCGTCGACCCGTCCTCGCCGTTCTCGGGCGGCGCGATCCTTGGCGACCGTATCCGCATGAGCGACCTGACACTGGATCCCGGCGTCTTCATCCGCTCGATGGCAACACGCGGCGCCCTCGGCGGACTCTCACGCGCGGCCGCCGATGCCGTCGACCTGATGGACGCGGCGGGCCTCGGCCTCATCCTCGTCGAGACCGTGGGGGTCGGGCAGGACGAGGTCGACGTGATGCGCCTGGCCCACACGATCGTCGTCGTCTCGGTCCCGGGCCTCGGCGACGACGTGCAGGCGCTCAAGGCCGGCATCCTCGAGATCGCGGACGTGCACGTAGTCAACAAGGCTGACCGCGAAGGCGCCGACCGGACGGTCGTGGAGCTCCGGGCCATGCTCACCCTTCTCCCGGCGGCGGAAGACGCCTGGGTCCCGCCCGTGCTGCCCGCGTCGGCGGCGCGCGACGAGGGGATCGAGGCGATCGCCGACGCGCTCGACAGCCACAGGACGTACCAGAAGACGAGCGGCGAGCTCGAGCGCCGCCGCCGGAAGATCGTCACCGCCCGCGTGCTCCGGATCGCGCAGGACCTGGTGGCCGAAACGGTCCTCGCCCGCGCGCTCGGTCCCGAAGAGGCCGGTCGCGCGAGCTTGCTCGACCGCGTCGCGCGACGCGAGCTGTCCCCCCACGCCTGCGCTCGGGCGCTGCTGGCCCAGGCGGCGGGTCGGGCGACTGGTTAGGCGTACTATAGCGGCAGCCTGCTCGATGGAAGGAGATGGCGCATGAACATCGCGAACATCCTCGCTCGGAAAGGCTCGATGGCCGTGACGGTGCGTCCCGAGCAGTCGATCCGGGAGGCGCTCGCCCTGCTGGATCGCCACAACATCGGCGCGCTGATCGCCGTCGAGGGCGAGCGCCCGGTGGGCATCCTGTCGGAGCGCGACATCGTGCGCGAGGCCGCGCACAACGAGAAATTCTTCGCGCGCCTGGTCGCGGATCTCATGACCCGGGACGTCATCACCGGTCAGCCCCACGACGACCTGCCCTCGGTCGCCCACACGATGACCGAGCGGCGGATCCGCCATCTGCCAGTCGTCGACAAGGGCCGGCTGATCGGGATGGTCTCGATCGGCGACATCGTGAAGGCGCAGCGCGATCACTATCAGGGCGAGGTCGACACGCTGCAGACGCAGCTCCTCGCCGACGAGAGCGGGCCCGCGCGTTGACCGCAGCGATCGGGACGCCGGAGCGGCCGCTACGCGTCGCGATCATCGGCGCCGGGCCCACCGGGTTCTACACGACCGATCATCTGCTGCGGAGCGCACGCGTCGTCGAGGTCGATCTGTTCGACCGGCTCCCGACGCCGTACGGGCTGGTGCGTCTGGGCGTGGCGCCCGATCACCAGAAGATCAAGTTCGTCACCAACGTCTTCGACAAGGTCGCGGCGAATCCCGGCTTCCGCTTCTACGGCGGCGTCGAGTTCGGCAAGGACGTGACGCTCGCCGACCTCAAGGCGCACTATCACCAGATCGTGTACTGCACCGGCGCCCAGACCGATCGCCGCATGGGGATTCCGGGCGAGGATCTGAACGGGAGCCACCCGGCGACGGAGTTCGTCGCCTGGTACAACGGCCACCCCGACTATCGGGACTGCACGTTCGACCTCACGCAGGAGCGGGTGGCCGTCGTCGGCGTCGGCAACGTCGCCGTGGACGTCGTCCGGATCCTCTGCCGGACGCCCGAGGAGCTGGCGACCACCGACATCGCCGATTACGCGCTCGAGGCGCTCCGCAAGAGCCGCGTGAAGGAGGTCTACCTGCTCGGCCGGCGCGGGCCCGCGCAGGCGGCGTTCACGAATCCCGAGGTGAAGGAGCTCGGCCAGCTGGCCGACGCCGACGTCACCGCGCGCCCGGAGGAAGTCGAGCTGGACCCGCTGAGCCGCGCGGCGGTCGAGCGCAGCCAGGACCGGGCCACGCAGAAGAAGGTGGAGATCCTCAAGGGGTACGCGCGGCGACAGCCCACGGGCAAATCCCGCCGGCTCACCTTGCGCTTCCTGGTCTCGCCGGTCGAGCTGATCGGCGACGACGCCGGCAGCGTCGCGACGCTCCGGCTCGTGCGCAACGAGCTCTACGCCACCTCCACCGGCGCCCTCCAGCCGCGTGCCACCGACCAGTTCGAGAATCTGCCGGTCGGCCTCGTGTTCCGCTCCGTCGGCTACCGCGGGGTCCCGCTCCCGGGGGTCCCGTTCAACGAGAGCTGGGGTGTCATCCTGAACAACCGGGGGCGCGTGCTCGATTTCGACACCAAGCAGCCGGTGGTCGGCGAGTACGCGGCGGGCTGGATCAAGCGCGGCCCCACCGGCGTGATCGGGACCAACAAGCCTGACGCCGCCGAGACCGTCGAGTGCATGCTCGAGGATCTCGCCGCCGGCGCGGTGCTCGAGCCCGCGCATCCCCAAGCCGCCGCCGCCGAAGCGCTCGTCCGCCAGCGCCAGCCGAGCTTTTTCTCCTACGCGGACTGGCTCAAGCTCGACGCGATCGAGACCGAGCGCGGGCGCGCCCAGGGCCGGCCTCGCGTCAAGTTCACCCGCGTCGACGACATGCTCGCGGCGCTCGGCCGCTAGTCGCTCCGCTCGGTCCTACGCCTAGCCGCGCGGCGAAGATACTGACGACCGGAGGGTCTGCGAGCCGGCCGCCTCCGCGCCTAGCGAGAGATCGTCAGACCCTGCCCGCCGTAGTGGTCCTCGTCGTGCCAGGGCTGGCGTTCGGCGAAGCGCGTGGAGCGAAACGGCGTGAGGTCGACCGTGCGCGGCTTGCCGTCGACGATCCACTCCGCGAGACACTTGCCGATCGCGGGTGAAGTCTTGAAGGAGGTCCCCGAGTCGCCGAGCATGCAGTAGAGGCCGGCGACCGACGGGATCTGATCGACGATCGGCCGGCCGTCGGCGCTCATCATGATCATGCCCGCCCAGCCGCCGCGCATCGTCGCCTCGCTCATGATGGGCAAACGGCCCGCCAGCGCCTTGCGGCACGTCGCCACAAACTCGGGATCGACGCCCTCGTCGAAGGAGTTCGGGTCCGCGTGTCCGGTGCCGAGCTCAACGCCGATCAGCGTCGTGTTGGTGCCCTCGGGACGGAGCCACGACTGTTGAATCGCGTCGATGACCGCGCAGTGGCGGCGCCCGAATCCGGCGGGCCAGCGGAAGATCGTGATCTGGATCCGGTGGGGCACGAGCCCGAAATCGAGTCCGAGCGGAGTCAGGAGCGGAGCAGCCCACGCCCCGGGCACGAGCACAACCACCGGCGCGTCGACGCGCTCCCTCACGGTCTCGACGCCGGCGACGCGTCCGCGTTCCGTCAGGACCCGCGTCACCTCGCAGCCCGTCTCGATCGTCACCCCGAGCCTCCGCGCGGCCTCCGCGAAGGCGAACGTCGTCGCATTGGGATCGGCGAATCCGGAGTCGGGCTCCCAGGCGGCGGCCCCGACGTCGTCGGTCCGGCAGCCCGGTAAGAGCTCGGTCAGCCGGTCCGGGGCGACCACTTCCGTCCTGATGCCCAGGGCCCGCTGACGGGCGACGTTTCGGGCGAGCGCGGCCTCGTAGCCCCTCGGGACGAGCTGCAGGAACCCGATCGCCTCGAAGCCGCAATCGCCCCCGACGACGTTCCGGAAATCTCGAAAGATCTTAAGGCTCTCGAAGGCCAGCTTCGACTCGGGCTCGTTGGTGTAGTGCATGCGCACCAGCGAGCCCGACTTTCCGGTCGCGCCGGCGCCGAGGTGCCGGCGCTCGAGCAGCAGGACGTTCTTAACTCCGCGGGATGCCAGGTGAAAAGCGGTGCTGGCTCCGTTGACGCCACCGCCGACGACGATCACGTCTGCCCGCTTCATGAGCGTTACGCCCTTCTGCCTCCGGTGGGGGGGCTGCTAGACTAGCATAGTTAAAGACAATCGGAGGACGCGTGGCCCAACAGTCCGTCCAGATTCTACAAGAAAGGCTCGCCTACGAGCAGAAGCTCGTCCAGCTCGTCGACCGCATCCACTCGGCCAAGGGCATCGACAGCATCTTCATCGAGCTCCAGGGCGAGATCCTCGAGCTCCTCGACGCCGACCGGATGACGATCTACGCGGTGGACACGGCCAAGAAGGAGCTCTACTCGAAGTTCCTGGCGCTCGACACGGTCAAGGAGATCCGGCTTCCGATCAGTGAAAAGAGTATCGCCGGCTACGTGGCGGCGTCGGGCCGGGTCGTCAACATCGTCGACCCCTACGACCGGGCCGAGCTGGCGAAGATCTCGCCCACCCTCAGCTTCGACGGATCGTGGGACCAGAAGACCGGGTTCCGGACGAAGCAGATCCTGGGCATGCCGATCCTTCACGACGGCAAGCCGATCGGCGTCATCCAGCTCCTGAACAAGAAGCGCGGCGCCCGCTTCACCAAGGAAGACGAGACCGGCGCCTCCCGCATCGCCAAGACGCTCGGCATCGCGTTCAACAACCAGGCGCAGCTGAGCCACAGCCAGGAGCTGGCACAGGCTCAGGCACGGCCCAAGACCAAGTTCGACTACCTCGTGGCGCAGCAACGGATCACGGCCCAGGAGCTCAATTCCGCGGTCGCCGAGGCCCGCCGCCGCCAGACCGACGTCGAGTCGATCCTGATCGAGCAGTACAAGGTGCCGAAGATCGAGGTGGGGAGCGCGCTGAGCCAGTTCTACGAGTGCCCGTTCATCGAGTACGACGACAAGATCCTTCCGCCGCCCGATCTGATGAAGGGTCTCCGGCTCGAGTATCTGCGGCGTAACTTCTGGCTGCCGCTCAAGCGCGAGGACCACCACATCGTCGTCCTCATCGACAATCCGCAAGATCTGCAGCGGGTCGACAGCGTCGCTCAGGCCCTGAAGAACCGGAAGATCAGGTGGGCGGTCGGGTTGCGCAAGGACATCCTGTCGTTTTTGGGTCAGGTCGGTGGCGGCGATGCGGGCAAGGACTCGATCGGCACCATCATCGGCGATCTGCGAGCCGAGGACGTCGGCGACACGCTCGACGTCAGCGGGGGCGAGCTCGACGAGAACGACAGCGCCGTCATCCGCCTGGCCAACCAGATCATCGTCGACGCCTACAAGTCGCGCGCCTCCGACATCCACATCGAGCCGTACGGCGCCCAGCGCGACACCGTCATCCGCTATCGCATCGACGGCGGCTGCAGCGAGTACCAGAAAATCCCGGGCGCGTACCGCCGGGCCATCGTGGCGCGCATCAAGATCATGGCCCAGCTCGACATCGCGGAGCGGCGCAAGCCGCAGGACGGCAAGATCAAGTTCAAGGTGGCCGATCGCGAGATCGAGCTGCGCGTGGCGACGATCCCGACTGCCAATCAGAACGAGGACGTGGTCATGCGCGTCCTGTCCTCGAGCGAGCTGGTTCCCCTCGACAAGCTCGACATGACGCCGCGCAATCTCCGGGAGCTGAAGAGGATCTCCGAGAAGCCCTACGGCCTCATTCTCTGCGTCGGGCCGACCGGCTCGGGCAAGACGACGACCCTGCACGCGCTCCTCGGCCACATCAACAAGCCTGACCGGAAGATCTGGACCGCCGAGGACCCGGTCGAGATCACGCAGTACGGGTTACGTCAGGTGCAGGTGATGCCGAAGATCGGCTTCGACTTCGCCGCCGCCATGCGCGCGTTCCTGCGCGCCGACCCCGACGTGATCATGGTCGGCGAGATGCGCGACGAGGAGACGGCATCGACCGGCATCGAGGCGTCGCTGACCGGCCACCTGGTGCTCAGCACGCTCCACACGAACAGCGCGGTCGAGACCGTCGTGCGCCTGCTCGACATGGGACTGGACCCGTTCAACTTCGCCGACGCGGTGCTCGGCATCCTCGGCCAGCGCCTCGTCAAGCGCGTCTGCAAGGACTGCCGCCAGGAGTACCATCCCGAGCGCGCGGAGTACGACGAGCTCGCGCAGGCCTTCGGCGAGGAGGCGTTCGCGACCCTGAACCAGAAATACGACGGCTCGTTCGTGCTCTACCGCGGCAAGGGCTGCGCCTCGTGCAACAAGACCGGCTACCGCGGCCGCCTGGGCATCCACGAGCTCCTCCTCGCGACCGACGAGATGAAGCGGCGGATCCAGTCGAAGGCGCGCGTGGCCGAGCTGCTCGAGTGGGCCCGCGCCGAAGGGATGACGACGCTCGTGCAGGACGGCGTCCTCAAGACCCTCGGCGGCCTCACCGACTTTCGCCAGGTCAAGGCCGTCGCGATCAAGTAGCCACGCCCGACGCCGCTGACCCGGCGGCCCGTCGCGCCAGCATCGTCGCTCCAAGTCATCGACGCTCCCCGCATCGCCGGAGACCCGCCCCGGTCGTTTGTCGAGCGCGGCCTTCGAAGAAGCCGTATCATATCCGCCGTCCGGGTACGGTATGACGAAGCGTGAAGAGTTCATACGTGGGGCGTGCCGCATGCTGGTGAGGGCTGCGCGCCCGCTGGCCGGTTCGGCGGCGATCCACCTCGGGTTGGGGGCGCTCGTCGTCGCCGCTGGCTCCGCGGGTCTGACGGCGCCGCCCGCGGCCCGAGTGGTGTGGCTCGCACTCGAGCCGGCGGAGATTCCGCCGTCCGCCGTCCCCGCGCCGCCGGCGATCGCCGCACGGCAGCGACCGGTTCCGGCGCCGGTGGTGGCGCCGCGAAAGCCGGCGCCGGCACCGGTTCTCGAGGAGCCCGAAGTGCCTCAAACGTCATCAGCCGCTCCGAGCCGCGAGGTGACGGCGCCGGAACCACCGCCCGCGCCGAGCGTCGCAAGCGCGTCGCCGGCGCCGAGCGTGGCGGCCTCGGCGCGAGCCCCCGAGCCCGACACGGCGTCGTCCGGCATCGCCGTGGCGAGCTCCGGCGCGCCGATCGACAGGGGGGCATCACACGCCCCGCAAGAGCGCGGCGCCGAGAGTCCGGGAAGATTCGCCGTTGCGTCACGAGCTCCCGATGCGGCTCCCAGCGGCCCGATCGTGCGCGCCGCTCGTCCGAAGGGGGGCTATCAGGTGCGGCCCGTCTATCCAGAGTCGGCGCGCCGCGCCCGCATCCAGGGAACGACCCTGCTGCGCATCCACATCGAGACGGACGGGCGCGTGAGCGACGTCACCGTCGAACGATCTGCCGGAAACCAATCACTGGATCAGGCCGCAGCCGACGCCGTGCGCCGCTGGCGCTTCGAGCCGGCCCTGAGCTCCGCGGGGCCGGTGGCGATGTCGGCACTGGTCCCCGTCGAGTTTCGAATCGGCGAGCGCGACTGACCGCTAGAATCGGACCGCCAGACCGCCCATCACCGATCGCGGATTCCCCGGCGCGTAGTGGATGTCTGGCACGCCGGTCGCGGGCTCGCCGGGCAGGCGTGACGTGAAGAAGAACTGCGCCTCGCGGTATTCGGTGTTCGCGAGGTTCTCGATGCTGAGGAACGCCTCGAGCCACCTGTAGCGGTAGCGCGCCGTGAAGTCGAAGAGCAGATAGCCCCGGGCCGTCTGGTGCCGGCCCTCGTCGGCATACCGGTCCCCGAGGTAGCGCATCGCCACGCTCGACGAGAGTCCCCACGGCAGGCGGGCCGTCAGGTCGGCGCGCGACGTGAGAAGGGGCGCCAACGGCACGGCGCCGCCGCTGTCGAGCTCAGCTCGGCTCGCGGTCACATCGCCCGAGAAGGTCAGCCAGTCCAGGATCTTCACGCGCATCGCGAACTCGATGCCCTCGCGATGGCTCGGCCCCTGCGCTTGGGTGGTGCCTTCGTCGCCCACGAAGACGAGCTCGCTGGCGAGGTCGAGCACCCAGTAGGTCGCCGTGATCTCGGTCCGCGGTATGGCCTTGGTCTTGACGCCGAACTCGTAGCCCTGCGCCGTCGGCAGGGCCGTCAAGGCGGGATTGGCCACCACCGCCCGCGCGTCGTTACTGTGGTAGCCGGTTCCGAAGTTCGCGAAGAATTCCGTCTGGTACCAGGGGCCCAGCACGAGGTTGGCCTTCACGTTGGGGCGGGCCTTCGTGACGCTGCCGTTCAGATCATCCGCGGTCGTGTTTACGAGCGACTGCACGTGGTAATCGAAGATGTCGCCGCGCGCGCCGGTGACGAAGCGTAGCCAGGAGAGCGGCACGATGTCGAACTTCACGAACGGCGAGTACGACTGCTCGACGATCGACACGTCCTGTGTCCGGGCGAGCTGGTGCCGCTGGACGGCGGTGGCGAGGACGACCTGCGGCGTGTCGATGCGGTACTGGAAGCCGGCCGAGCTGGTCAGGCTGATGTCGAACGGCTTGCTCTGGTGCTGGTAGAGCGCGTCGAAGCCCGCCATGTAGCGGCGATCGCGCTGGTTGATCATGTCGCCGTTCTGGGGATCCTTGAGGAAAAAGGTGAAGTCGTTGAACAGGTCGAGCGTGTAGTACGTCCCGTACGCGTGCACGGCGAGGAGCTGGCTGTCGTCGAGCCGCCAGCGCCAGTCGAGATTCAGGTTGGCGCGCTGGGTGTTGCCGCCCTCGTTGGGGTCGATCGCGTCGAAGCGCCCGATGAGGCCCGCCCGCACGGCGCGCGCCGGGATCTCGCCCGAGCCGTGCCAATCGGCCTGGTAGTACGACCCCCACAAGGACAGGTCCATGCCCTCGCTGAGGCTCGCCTTCCCCTTGGCGAAGAGGTTGAAGCGCTCGTAGCCGTTCGGATGGGTGAACGGACCGTCGCTCCGGTAGTACTCGAGCGCGACGAGCGTCTTCAGGGCATCGCGCGTCGGCGAGAGGAGGGTCAGGTAGCGCTGGGTGGCGAACGAGCCGCCGGCGGCCTCGGCGTAGTTCTCGTCGACCGTATCGCGCATGACGAAGTTGAAGGCGCCGGCGGTCGCGAAGTCGCCGAACTCGACGAAGTACGGTCCCTTGAAGCCATCGAGACGCTGGACGAGCTCGGGAATCAAGAAGTGGAGATCGGCGTAGCCCTGGCCGTGAGCATGACTGCGGAGGTTGACCGGGAGCCCGTCGATGAACAGGGCGACGTCGGTCCCGTGATCGGCGTCGAACCCGCGCAAGAAGTACTGTTCGGCCTTACCGCCGCCCTGGTGCTGGCTGATGACGAGGCCGGGTACCAGACGCAGTACGTCGGCCGGCCGGCCCTGGGGACGAAGCTCGAAGTCGCGACCGGGGATGAAGACCTCCGAGGACGCCGAGACGGGCGGCGGCGCCGTCACGACGACCGGCGGCAAAGTCGCTTCCTCCGTGCGCGGCGGTGTCTCCTGAGTCGTCGGGGGCGGCGCCTGCGCCGCCGCCGCGGGCGCCAGCGTTACGCTGGCGAGAAGAGCCAGCCCGGCGTGGAAGCGGGGGGCAGGAAACGTCCCGCGGCCAGATATGAACATTTGTGCAAAGGTAATACCACACGACCAGCGGCCGATCCAGTACATTTCCCGGTCATGGGCGAAGAGCGGGCGGTCCGCTTCACCGTCTCGTTGCCGGCGCGCCTGATGCGCACTCTGGACCGACTGCGGGTCGGCCGACGCTACGGCAACCGCAGCGAATTCGTGCGCGACCTGCTCCGGGGCGAGCTCGTGAAGGAAGAGTGGGCGGCGCTCCCGGGCGAGACGGTCGGCGTGCTGACTCTCGTCTACGACCACGAGACGCACGCGCTCGCCGACAAGCTCGCCGACATCCAGCATCACGGCTTTCGCTCGATCACGGCGAGCCTGCACGTTCATCTCGATGAGCACTCGTGCCTCGAAGTCGTCGCGCTCCGGGGCTCGGCGCGTCGCATTCGGGCCATTGCGAATCAGCTGCTGTCGGTCAAGGGGGTGCGCTATGGGCAGCTCGTCCCTGCTACTCGCGGCAAGCGCCTGACTTAACGCTCTCGCTGGAGCCGGCCGGGGCGGGTCGGGGGTCGGGCGCGGCTGGGGGGGTTCATTCCTGATTCGGCTCGTGGGAGATGTGAGTGGACTGGAAAGTGAGAGCTTGCTCGTCGGTGGAGGAGCTGCGGACGGGGGTGAGCCCGATCTGGCATTACTTCGGGCGCTCGGGGCCGACCGACGATCAGATCGAGTCGCTCGCGCGCGTGCTGCCCGCGGAACGGCTGCATGCCGCCTGGGACGGCGGCCGCGTGGTGGGAGGGGCCGGCGCGTTTCCGTTCGAGCTCACGGTTCCCGGCGGACGGGTCCGGGCAGCGGGTGTGACCGTCGTCGGTGTCCTGCCGAGCCATCGCCGTCGCGGTGTCCTACGCGCGATGATGCGGGCGCAGCTCGACGCCTGCCGCCGGAACGGCGAGCCCATCGCCTATCTCTGGGCCACCGAGGAGACGATCTACGGGCGCTTCGGCTATGGTCTCGCGTCACTCGCGGCGGAGATCGACTTCCCGCGCGAGCGGTCGGCCTACTACGCGCGCGCCGAGTCCTTCGGGGAGACGCGGCTCGTTCCGCTCCGCGAGGCCGAGCCCCTCGTGGCGCCGGTGTGGGAACGCGTGGCGGCGGTCACGCCCGGCATGTTCGCGCGGAGCTCCGCGTGGTGGCAGGCCCGGGCGCTGACCGATCCGGCCTGGCGGCGGGGCGGCGGCGGCGAGCTGCGGTGCGCGGTCGTCGAGGCCAGGGGCCGCTCGGCGGCGTACGCGCTCTACCGCGTCAACCTGTCGATCGACCGCGGCGTGCAGACCGGCTCGCTCGACGTCATCGAGGCGATGGGCGACTCGCCGGAGGCGACGCGCGCGATCTGGCGCTTCCTGCTCGACGTCGACTGGACCGCGCGGATCAAGTCGTGGCTGCTCCCGGTCGACCATCCGCTCGTGCTCCTCGTCGCCGAGCCGCGCCGGCTTCGGTTGAGCGTGCGCGACGCGCTCTGGGTACGGCTCGTCGACGTCGGCGCCGCGCTGGCGGCCCGCGCCTTTGCGGCGACGGGCTCGACCGTGATCGACATCGCCGACGAGTTCTGTCCCTGGAACCAGGGCCGCTGGCGAGTGAGCGCCGACGGCGTGGAGCGGACGAACGAGCCGGCCGACCTCGCCGGCGACGTGACGGCGCTCGGCTCGGTCTACCTCGGCGCGTTCACCTGGGCACAGCTCGCCCGGGCCCTGCGGGTCACGGAGCTGCGGCCGGGAGGGCTCGCGCGCGCCGACGCGCTCTTCACGCGGCACGACCCCGCGCCGTGGTGCCCGGAAATGTTCTGAGCCGCCGGCCGCGCCGCACCCGGCGGCGGCCGCTCACTTCATCGTAACCGGCAGCCAGAGGACGATCTGCGGGAAGATCATGATGAGGATCGTCGTCAGGACGCCGTCAGGACGCCGTCAGGACGACGACCATCCATCGACGTGTCATCTATGACCTCCGCGGGGTGGAGTCGGCGCCTGAGATTACCAGAAGTCGGTCGGGACGAGCGTCGCGATCCAGGAAGTAGTTGATCCACGAGCTGGTGCCCTGGAGCTGGCGGTCGGGCGGCGGGACGTATGTCTTCAGCGCCTCGAGGTCGCCCGACGCGCAGGCGCGCTCGTAGACAGCGATCCAGATGCACGGTTTGTCGGGGACGACCTCGCAGCGGCCCCGATCCGTTCCGCCACAGGGCCCGTTGCGAAGCTGCTTGGGGCACGTCTGCGGGCACACGTACTCGAGGTGGCCCAGCACGCAGTTGCCGCAGGCCTGGCATCCGAAGAGCGGTTTTTTGATCGCGAGCTCGACCCGCTCGAGCAGGACGGCGGCGGGGCGCCGACGATCGATCCAGCGGAACACGCGCGTGAGCGCGCGGCGCAGCCGGGTGTCGCGACTGACCGGGAATGCGCGCCCGAGCCAGTCGAGGACACGCGGCACGCGCTCGGCGCGCGGCCGCGACTGCGCCGACGCTGCAGGGGCCCCGGCCGGCGCGTGAGTCGACGACGTGCGAGTCGGGAGATAGAAGCCGCCGGTCGCACCGTAGCCGAGCTCGGCGGCCAGCGCGTCCCACCGCGGGGCCAGCTCGTCGGCTCGTCGGATGATCCACCCGATGTTGGCGGCGTCGTGAGTGCCGCCGATGTATGCCCCGGCGTAGCCGAGACCGCGCAGGATCGCCACGGTTCTGGCCGCGCGCTCGAGCCGCGCCTGTCGGCCGCCGTCCCTCGCGCGGCTTTCCGCCTGCACCGCGGCGAGAAGCTTGGGCGCGACCCAGCAGCCCGGCGGGCGTCCGGTCGCCATCCGCTCCGCCGTCTTCGGGCCGAGGACGTAGACGTTGCCGAGCAGGGGCGTGCGGAGCCCGCGCTCGTCGAGGTAGCGCTTGAGCTCCGCGAACTTCCGCGCGTCCCAGCCGACCTGGGTGACGGCGACGTCCGCGCCGGCGGCGATCTTCTTCTCGAGCTTGACGTACTGATAGACGCAGTCGGCCTCGGTGTACTTGAAGGGCGAGACCGCGACGGCGACGTGGAAGGGCATGCCGGCGCGGCGCCGCTCGTCGATGAGGCGCACGAGCTGGACGGAGTCGAGGTCGAAGACCGGCGGCTGATCGCCGGCGCCCGGATAGTCGCCGGTCAGCGCGAAGACGTTCTCGAGCGAGAGCGCGTGCATGTCCTCCAGGCTCTTGGCGAGCTCGCGGCGGTCCTGGCTCACGCACGTCAGATGGATGTTGGGGGTCAGTCCGCGCGCCCGCGCGGCCGCGGCGACGCGCAAGGGGTCGTGGCCCATCGCGCCGCCCGCGTAGCTCGTGACGCTGCCGGCCACCACTGCCGGGATGCGCGCCAGCCCCGAGGCCGCTTCGAGCAGCCGCGCTTCGCGCGTCAGCGCCGAGGCGACGAGCTCGACGACATAGCAGAAGCGCCCCGCCGCGAGCGCGTCCCGCAGCGGATTGGTCATCCCCGGAGCTCGTGCCGGACGAGCCCCGCTCCTTCCACCATGGCGCCGAGCTTGGCGAAGGCGACCTCGCGGGGCAGATGGAGGAGGCCGCAGTCCGGATTGACGGACAGCCGATCGGCCGGCAGGATCGCGAGCGCCTCGCGGATGCGCTCGGCCACGACCGCGGGTGTCTCAACGTCGTGCGTCTTCACGTCGACGACGCCGAGCCCCAGCGTGAACGGCGCGTCGAATTCCTTGAAGAGCCTGAGGTCCTCGCTGCCGCGGCGCGCGAACTCGAGCGTGATCTGGCCGATCCGGGCCTCGAGGACCGCCGGGAACAAATAGCGATAGCTGCCCTCCCACGAGGGCTTGCCGTAGCGATTGCCGTAGCAGACGTGCAGGCTCAAGCGCGCGTCGACGCCGTCCACGAGCGCGTTGATCGCGCGGATGCCCCACGGCAGATCCTCGGGGAACCCCGAGTAGTAGGGCTCGTCGATCTGGATCTGCTCGGCGCCGGCGCGGACCAGCTCGCGCAGCTCGAGGTTCATGATCCGCGCGATCTCGACCGCGAAGGCCTCCTCCGTCGGGTAGTACTGGTTGCGGATCCGCTTGACCAGCGAGTGCGGCCCGGTGACGGAGACCTTCGTCCGCCGGTCCGTGAACCGGCGCAGGAAGCGGAAGTGCTCGACCAGGCCGAGCGGGGCCATCGGCATGCGGTTGCGCACCACGCTGTCGTAGAAGTCGTAGTACGAGGCCTTCGAGCCGCGATCGAGCTCGACGCCGGGGAGCCGTGTGGCGAAGTAGTCGATCATGTTGTCGCGGCGCAGCTCGCCGTCGGAGACGACGTCGAGCCCGGCGACTTCCTGGTCCTTGATCGCCGCCTTCACGGCGGCGTCGTGCATCTCCTCGAGGTCGTGGGCGGTGATCCGCCGCCGGAGGAAATCGTTCTTCGCACGCTCGAGCCAGCCCGGCATCGAGTAGCTGCCGACGACGGCGGTTGGGAGATATTGGCCTGCCATGGTCTGCCTCATTCGCGGAGTGTCGTGTAGAGGATGCTCGTGCGCGAGCCCGGGCGATAGCGAAACGGCGCGAAGTGAACGTCGTACCCCGTCCGCGCGCCGACGGCGCCCAGGAGCGCCCCGTTGACCCAGTTCACGACGGAGCCGTCCAGCTTGCCCGGCCCTCGGAAGCCCTGACGGTATTCGTCCATCGTGGCGACGAAGATGTCCTGCACTTGCAGATAGCCCCGAGGATGCAGTAGCGGCACCGTGTTGACGAAGCTCTCCACCGCGCCGCGCGAGATGTGGAAGCGGATGTCCGCGGGCGCGGTCGCGAGGAGCTCGTCGAGATCGTCGCCGTGGAGCCCGGGGGGGAGCGGAATATCGGCAGTGCCCTCGAGGTAGCGCAGGCGTTCCTCGAGACAGAGGCCGTCCCAGACGGCCCGCCAGAACGCCACGCCGCGCTCGCGGTCGCCGAAGAGGTCGGGGCCCGTCTCGAGCAGCCGCGCGATCGTCGGCCGCAGCCGGTCCGGGCCCACGCCGTAGGTGGCGGCGATCGTTCGCGCCACCGGCCCCGGCACGTACGCGCGCGTCTCCACCAGATAGAGGCGGCCGTCGCGGCGGACCAGCTCGTCCACCGGCAGGTTGTCGTACACGTTCGTCAGGTGGACGTAGAGGATCTTGTAGCGGAGGAACGAGAGCGCGCGCAGCGGGTTCAGCGCGTCGGTGGCGATCATGCTGACGACGTCCCGATGCGCCGCGACCGCGCTCATGGCCCGATCGAGCGTGGGCAGGGAATAGTCAGCCAGCAGGAAGCGTAGCCGCGGATAGAAATCGGTTGCCCGGGCCTCGTCGATCGCCTTGAAGCGATCGAGCCAGCGTCCGGCGCGGACGCCCGTGCCCACGCCGATCTCGAGCGCGAAGATCTCGGCCGGCAGCTGACCCCGCTTGTCGAGCTCGACCAGCAGGGTCCAGAAATCGGCGACTGCGTCGGCGACCGCGGCCGGATCGTTCGCGTCCGATCGGCCGCTCGGCAGCGCGGCCTCGAACCCGCGGCCGGAATGACGCTCCCAGTCGGCGAGACGCTGCCAGAACAATCGATTGAACTGCCAGATCGAGCTGTCGCCGAGGGGCGCCCAATCGTCGACGAGGACGCGCCCGTCGGTGCCGCGCTCGAGCGCGCCGACCGCGGCCAATGCGCCGCCGAGCTCATCGATCAGCCGGTCTCGCGGCGCCCGGCGCAGGTCGACGGCCAGCTCGGCGAGCGCCATCCGCTCGCCCCGAGCGTCGGCGGCGCGGCGCACCGTGACCGGCTCGCGGAAGTTCGCCCTGTACTGGATCCAGTCGAGGTGCAGCCGAAGGTGCGGCAACAACTCCGGGTCGAGCCGCCCCTGATCGAGGAGCTCGAACAGCGCGGCGAGGACTTCGCCGGCGCCGGTCTCGCCGGGCTTGGGCAGGAAGTTGAGGTGGATGATCACTGGCTCCAGATACCATGCGGCAACCGGACTTGTCATCCCCGACTCGACGCGCTGGCGCCCGGGCGTAGTATGAATCGGTGGCCATCGACGGCCACCGACTCACGGAGGGGAAACATGAGCAAGGCCGGCAAGATGAAGGCGATTCCCAAGGGATATCACAGCGTCACGCCCTACCTGATCATCGACGGCGCAGCCCGGGCGCTCGACTTCTACAAGCGCGTCTTCGGGGCGACCGAGAAGATGCGGATGCCCGGCCCCGACGGCAAGATCGGCCACGCGGAAATCAAGATCGGCGATTCGATGATCATGCTGGCCGACGAGCACGTCGACATGGGCGCGCGCGGGCCGCGGGCGTTCGGCGGCGCGGCCGTGGGCATCATGCTCTACGTCAACGACGTGGACGCGACGGTGAAATCCGCCCTCGCCGAGGGGGCCAAGATCCTGCAGCCTGTCGAGGACAAGTTCTACGGTGACCGGATGGGCACCATCGAGGACCCGTTCGGGCACAAGTGGTACGTCGGAACGCACAAGGAGGATGTGCCGCCCGACGAGCTACAGCGCCGCGCGGCCGCCATGGGCAAGAGCGGCTGATCGGCTTCCAGCTGTCGAGCGTCCGCCATTACCTCTCAGGTAGTTGTGCGTCCGAGTCGCGACGCGCACGCTCGAGGCGTCAGAGGTCGCTGACGAGGAGGTACGTATGGCGGACTTCTACACGGCGCCGCTGCGGGACGTCGCGGCCGGGCTGCTTCTCTTCGTGGGCTTGCTCGCCGTCGTCCGAGGCACGCGCGGGCTCGTGCGCGGTCTGCGCGAGGCCCGGCCGCTCGAGGTCGTCCGAGGAATCCGCGGCGTGGTGATCGCGCTCTCCGCGGCCGCCTTTGCGGGCGGGGTGCTCCTCGGCACGATAGGATTGATCCTCCTCGGCGCCGTGTTCCTCGGCGAGGAGCTGTACGAGACAGGAGTGCTCGCGCTGATCATCCGGTCCGGCGAGCGCCGGGCGCCGGCCGGATCGGGCAAGCCGGCGGCTCGCCGCTACGTGTAAGCGTGAATACTCAGAATGAGTATCAGCGCCTCAGTGCCATGCCGATCGACATGCCGCCAGCGCGGTTCGTGGCAGCAGAACCGGGGATGTCGCAAAAGCCGAGGCGCTCGTAGAGGCGACGGGCGGGATTTTCGGACCGCACGCTGAGACAAAGGCCAATCCCGCGGCGAGCGGCCTCGCCGATCAACGCGCGCATGAGTTTCTCGCCCGCGCCTTGGCCGCGCGCATTCGGTTTCACGCCGATCGACACCTTCGGCGCCTCTTCGTCCCCGTAGGGGAACTTGAGCTCTTCGGCGGAAAAGCGCCGTGCCCAGGCCGCACCGATGTTTTCGCCGTTCTGTTCGGCGATGAACCCGAAATCCCCCGGTCGCTGCCAGCCGACGAGATATTTGGCTACGCGCGGAACCGCTTTCGCCGCCTCTGCATCGGGTTCATAGGCCGCCATCGCGAGAAAATCCCACAGTACCTCGAGGTCATCCTGGACTGCGGGACGGATCACAAGATCGGGCATCGGACCTGTTTGCTATTCATTGAATACGGGGAAGTCGAAGTAGTAAGACCTCGTGGCTACGAGTAGACGATGACGCTCCGCTTGACCTCGCCCTGCAGCATCAGGTCAAACGCCCGGTTCAGCTCTCCGAGCGGAAGGCGCCGGCTGATCAGCTCGTCGAGCCGGTACTTGCCGCTCATGTAGAGATCGATCAGCATCGGCACGTCGGTGCGCTGATGGCCGCCGCCGAACGAGCTCCCGGTGAGCACGCGCTGCTGCAGGAGCATCGACGGATCGATCGAGAGGCGCGTGCCCGCCGGCGACACGCCGACGACGACGCAGGTGCCGCCCCGATGGGTCGACAGCAGCGCCTGCTCCACGGTGCGCTGAGTGCCCACGACCTCGAAGGCGAAGTCGACGCCGCTCCGGCCGGAGAGCGCCTGGACGCGCGCCACCGGGTCCTCCTTCGAGGCGTCGACGACGTGAGTGGCGCCAAACTCCTCGGCCCACGCGAGCTTCTGCTTCACCACGTCGACCGCGATGATCTGACCGGCGCCCACGAGCCGCGCGGCCTGGATCGTGTTGAGACCGACGCCGCCGCAGCCGAAAACCGCCACACTCGCTCCGGGCGGCACCTTGGCGCGGTTGAACACAGGCCCGGCTCCGGCCAGCACGCCGCAGCTCACCAGGCACACGACGTCGAGCGGCGCGTCTTTCCGGATGGGGATGACGCTTTCCTCGGGGAGCACCGAGTGCGTCGCGTAGCCCGCGACCTGCAGGAAATGATGAAGCCCGCGCCCGTCCTTCGTGAAGCGCGGCGTGCCGTCGAGCATGAACCAGCGCGGCTTGTCGCGGAGCGCGCACATGGTCGGCTGCCCGCCGATGCAGTACCAGCACTTGCCGCACGACGGGATGTAGCTCGAGCAGACGTGATCGCCCGGCGCGACCGTCTCGACTCCGGGGCCGACCTTCTCCACGACCCCGGCGGCCTCGTGGCCGAGCACGACGGGCAGGGGATGGGGGTAGTCGCCCGTGATCACGTGCAGGTCGCTATGGCAGACGCCGTTGGCCGCCCAGCGCACCTGCACCTCGTGGGGGCCGGGCTCGAGCAGCTCGACGTCTTCGACCACGACCGGCTTCTTCACGTCGTAGAGAACCGCCGCCGTCACTCGCATGGCGCCCTTCCTTTTGGGGAGAATCTGGCGGGTAGTCTGCGCGAGCGCGGGCGGCTTCGCAAGGCATTGCCTTGGCCGCGGGGCCCGCGTACTGTGGCTCCGGCGGAGGCGCGCTCACAGCACGATGACCGGCGACGCGCGAGACCGGCACGACGCCGCGGACAGCCGCGCGGTCCCGCATCCTGTTCTCAAGAAATATTACGAGCGGGAGAGCGATCGGCGCCCGTTCGTCAACGCCCTCTTCGACAACGCCGCCGAGCACTACGACTTCGTCTGCGGTCTGGGCTCGCTCGGCTCTGGGCGTTACTACCGGCGCTGGGTGCTCGCGCAAACCGGGCTTCGCGCCGGCATGACCTTCCTCGACGTCGCCACCGGCACGGGCATGATCGCGCAGGGTGCCGCGCGCATCCTGGGCCGGCCGGGCGCCGTCGTCGGCCTCGATCCGAGCGTCGGCATGCTCCGCCAGGCGCGCAGGATCGTCGCGGTGCCCCTCGTGCAGGGCACGGTCGAGGAGCTCCCGTTCGCGAGCGGACACTTCGACTTCCTCTGCATGGGCTACGCGCTGCGCCACGTCGCCGATCTCGGGGTGGCATTTCGCGAATGCTTACGCGTCTTGAAGCCGGGCGGCCGCGTCTTGATCCTCGAGATCACCTTGCCGCGCTCGCCGCTCGGCCAGCGGTTCTTCCGCGTCTACTTCGAGAGCGTGCTGCCGCGCATCACCCGACTCAGCACCGGCAGCGCGAAGGCCGAGCTGCTGATGAAGTACTACTGGGACACGATCGCGAACTGCGTGGCGCCGGAGACGATCCTCGGCGTATTGAAGTCGAGCGGCTTCGGTGAGATCGAGCACCGCGTGCGCGGGGGACTGCTCAGCGAATACATCGGCGTCAAGCCACCAGGCTGCTGATAGGCGTGCATTGCGACGGAGCCAGCCCCGCTGATTACCCAGATCTGGGTATCTCGTCGCACAGCGGGCGTGCGGTGAGCGAAGTCCGCGTGAGAATGGAGAAGATTCGTTCTGAATGCGAACAGCTCTGCCGCGAGATGCTGCGAGATATGCTGCGAGGCGGTGATATGCAGGTCTGTGGAATTAGAAGTTGGGCAGACAACCAGACCGCGGGATCATGGGGCCGAATGAACTCTGCCACTGTTAGTGTGCGGCTCGCAGCGCCGAGAACGCCCGCCCGAACGGTATGCGACCTCTAAGAGCGCTCCGTGGGCTCCGTGCTCGCGCTTCCGGGGCTGGCTTCTTGCTTCGGTCGTTGTTTCAGCATTCGTCGGAGTTCGAGGGTATAGAGGTCCGTGGGCCAAAGGACTTCTGTGACCGTGTCGCTGCTGCACTTCGCGTTCTTAGTACTGGAGCGCCTGCAGCATTTGATCTCTGCCAGCGACACTTCAACCTCGTGATCAGGTCGCGGCACTCCGGTGTAGCCGCGACAACACGTCCCGCGATTGTGATGTTGGGACAGTGGGTGACCAGCGTCTCGACTGCGTACCTGGCTTCGGGCCTTGCGCACGAAGCGCATCATTGCCGCCTCTACTGGTCCTATCGGGAGAGAGAACCTAGGCGCGAAGTGCCTAGGGAGGTCTTCACCGGTGAAGAGGCGGAGCGTCAATGCCTCGAGTACCAGATCGCCGTGCTGAAGCAGCTCGGTGAGACGGAGGAAGTCACCGAGCGTGTGCGAGAGTCCATCAAGACGAGGTATTGGAATCTGGCATGGCATGAACGGACGTGGTGAACCACGGTGCGTGCTGCCCAACCCGCGCTTGCAGCGGACGGCGCTCCGCGCCGCCGCTGAACCGCCAAGGCGTTAGCCTCCAGCGATGAAGGCGAGGAAGGAGATCGCGAAGCTCAACTTGGTTGGTGTCCCGGAACCGGCGGACGACGGCGGGTAGTCATCGCGGTTGGGATCCCGTATGCCATTCGAGACGGAAGAGGAGCGGACTGCGCTGCGTGCCCGGTCTCTATCCGTGGGCTAGGACGTCATCCAAGGCTCAACGCGCAGCGCATCCTCGGCGAGGATACCTTCCAGGCACTCTCCATCGCTCTTGCCTTCGTGCGTCGGCGTTTGCTTGACTTTGTTGAGTCCGGTAACCGGTTGCTCTTTGCGGACGGGAAGGAAGTGCTGCCGCTCGAAGCGTATTTCCCACGATATGAACGGGAGCCTAACTCGGGCGCTTCACCTATCCGCGGCCGCAGAGCTGCTCGGGGCAAGTCCCCCAGAGTGCGTCGCGGCCGCGGCAGGTGAGCGCCAGCGTTCGCCGCAGATGCTGACGGTCGGCGTGGAACTTTTGGAACGACTCTTGGTACCATCGATGGCGGAGTCGGAGCCATGACGAAAGCCCTGAGGAAAGCGTTCGAAGCCGCTTCCCGCCTGCCGGACCGGGAGCAGGAAGAGCTTGCGGCGGCGATTCTTGAGGAGCTCGCCGCGGACGAGCGCTGGGACCCCGCGTTCTCCGAGTCGCAGGCGGCGCTCAAACACTTGGCTGACGAGGCGCTGAGAGAGCATCGGGCGGGCCAGACCGAGGCCCTCGATCCCGATGCCCTTTGACGTCGAAGACTACTCGCCGGTTCCGCGAGGCGTATGTGCGGCTTCCTGAGCATGTTCGCCGCCGCCCGTGAAGCCTACCGCCGCTTCAGAGCCGACCCGAATCACCCGAGCCTTCGTTTCAAGAAGGTTCATGCGATCGAGCCGATCTATGCAGCGCGGGTCGGCCTCGGCTATCGTGCGCTTGCCGTCCTGGATGGCGATGTCACCGTCTGGTTCTGGATCGGCACCCATGCCGACTATGACCAGCTTCTCCGAACGCTATAAGTTATCGCGCCGAACCACGGCATGTAGCCGACGGCCTTCGGCCGCGGCTGATGCCGGTCGTTCGGCGCACCAGCGGCAAAACGGGGGCCGTATGGCAGTTCGACGACCGGTGGTGATCCTCGTGCTGATGTTGCTGGTCTTGCCGGGACTCGTGCTTCACGCCTCGGGCAAGCCCATTACGACGATGGCCCATGGTCCCAAGGGCAACGTCGAGTTCGAGACGCTCACGCTGAGCGGGAGCGACTTCTGGGACGGCGTCAAGACTGGGCGGCCCGTCACCATCTCCGGCGAGTTGCTCCTGGCGGAGGGCGAGGGCCGGGTGCCCGCCGTCGTCCTGTCGCATGGCAGCGGCGGCGTGGATCGCGCGGGGGACCTCTGGGCTCGTGAGCTGCGATCACAGGGTGTAGCGGTGTTCGTCGTCGATAGCTTCACCGGCCGCGGCATCACGAGGTTCCCGTCCGAAACAGAGCTGAGTCGCATCGGGCAGGTGTACGACGTGTACCGGGCCCTCGCGCTTCTGGCGACCCATCCCAGGGTTGACCCCGGCCGTATCGCGCTGATGGGCCGGTCGCGCGGCGGCGGACTGACTCTTCTCGCCGCTAGAACGCGGTCGCTCAAGGCGCAGGCGCCCGAGAATCTCCAATTCTGCGCGTATCTTGCGTTCTACCCCACGGTCAGTACCCTGGTCGACTACGGGCCGCTGGTGAGCCGCCCGATCCGCCTCTTCTCGGGCACTGTCGACGAGGCCGCTCCGATTGCCGCGGTCCGCGACTTCGCCGAGAAGCAGCGGGCGGCCGGTGCTGACGTCAAGCTGTTCGAATACGAAGGTGCCCACCACGCGTTCGACAGCCCCGACTTCCGGACGCCGGCGGTCGCGAGGATCGGGACCGTCTCGTTCACCGTGCACTACCACCCGCAGGCTCACGCAAGGGTCAAAAAGGACGTGAAGGCGACGCTCGCCGAGGTCTTCGCGAAGCCGTGATGCAGACGACGGGACACGGGGCCAGCAAACGACGGCTGCCGGCATGATTTCACACGCGCTCACGATCGAGAATCGCTTGCGCTGAGTTGCGGGGGCCGGAAGCTCTCGCTGGAACAGATGAAACGTGCTGTGCTGTCGAGACGGCGCCGAACAAACGCATGCAGCCGACGGCGCGAAGGTCGCGCCGCGGCTGATACGTCGCGTTCGGCTATGTGGTAGCGACTTGATGCAGATTCGGCGTGCCGAGGCCGCTGACGAGGAAGCGCTCGCAAGCATACGGCGGCGTGCAATTCTCGCGCTGGCTGTACCAGCGATGTCGAGGGAACAGGCCGAAAGATGGGCCACGCGAGGGGCAGCAGATCGCGTGGCGCGGGCGATGCGGGAACATGACGTGTGGGTGGCCGTCGAAGGGGCCGCGATCGGCTGGGTAGAAGTGGACCGAGACCGCGTCGCGGCGCTGTATGTCTCGCCGTCTTGCTCCCGCCGCGGGGTCGGCTCGGTCCTTCTGACATTCGCCGAAACCTCCATACGGAGCTCCGGCTACACGACTGCGCGTCTCGAGTCCAGCCAGAACGCGCTCGACTACTACCTTCGGAGGGGCTACCTACGATGTGGCCCGGCAGATTCTGATGGGGCATGGCCGTTGCGCAAAGATCTGGCCGCAGTTACGCCTAACCAAGGCATGGAGCCGACACGCTGAAGCGCGCGGCTCATGCCGAGCGTTCGGCGCCATGGCGACTGCATGAAGGAAAGGACTATGTGTCGAGCGAGCTTGTCGTTCTTCTTACTCGGGTGTCTGCCGGTTGGGGCAGGATGCGCAGCCATGCAGCCGCTGCCGGATCAGGCCTCGATGAATACACCGCAAGATCCGGCCCAAATCATCGTCGTTCCCGAGTGGCCGACGCCCGGAAAGAGATTTCTCGTCGAGCGCGATGGTCAGCAAGAGATCTGGCTGGTAAAAGACAATAACGGTACGATCGAGTTCATCGACTCGTCGACGCAGCAGACGAAGTTTTGGATCAGGCTCGGTCGCTGCCTGTCCTTTTCATATCTGCAGGGGCCGGGTGCGTCGCCTCATGATTTCGGCGCAATGGGGCAGCCCGCGCATCACACGGTGCCACCAGACTGCAAGGTCTGGAACGGACGCACTTGGTCCCAGACCTACGCCGTACAAATGCCACGGCTCTCTAATCCGTGCTATTACGGCGCACGGCGGAAGGCGACGGTTGAGGGAACACCCGGGCGACGGCATGTTACGAGCGACTCCTCCGTAGAGATTACCGGCCCCGGAGTGCGCGGCGGGTACTCGACGACGCAGTATCGTGTGATTTACTCGGAAGAGATGCAGTTCTTCAAGGAGCTAGCGCCTGGCTACATTGGGCGCAGGGCGGCGTTCTCCGCGAGTTGAAGGAATAGCGGGCAGACGGCGGAGTAGACGGCGAGAGCCACGAGGTCCCGGGTCTATGACCTTGGATGAACTGCGAACCCACAGGGGAGATGCTGATTTCCACCGAGCCCGCCGCATGTTCTGCATAAGAAATGGCAAACTCGCCGTCGCCCCCGAGGGAACCGCGATGTCACACCTCGAGTGGTTCGAGTCCGAAGGGTGGGTCACCAAAGACAATGCTCAGGCGGTCATGGACTCTACCGTCAGGGGGATCTTCCTTCCCGCCAGGCACGCGCTGTTCTTCTACAGGGGCATCGGCTTCTTCTTTGACGCAGGTGTCGTGACAGAGGCACGTCGCTGGGCCGAGGAGATTATGTCGGCCTTGGCGTTGGACCAACATGTCGAAGTCCACGTTGGCCCTCCGGATGCGGTCATTCACGGAACTGAGTACAGACAGGAACGGCTCGGCACTATCGAATCGGTTACCGCAGACCGTCGAACAACGCAGTCCAGCGGACGCGCTTCGCGCGCCGCTGACCGCGAGCGTTGTACGAGAAGATGACCCCACCGCTCTTCCACAGGGTCGATTGCCTCAGCATCCCGGTGTCCGACCTGGATGCGGCGCTGGCCTTCTATTCCGCGAAGCTGGGGCATGAGTTGATCTGGCGTAGCAACACGGCAGCTGGGCTGAGACCCCCAGGCTCGAACGCTGAACTGGTACTCCATACGGGCGATAGGCCTATGGAAACTGATCTCACTGTCGACTCCGTCCCGGACGCACTGATGAGGTTCACTTCGGCCGGCGGCAAGATCCTCAAGGGTCCCTTCGACATCCCGATCGGCCGCTGTGCTGTCGTGGCCGACCCCTGGAACAATGTGCTCGTCATCCTCGATGCATCCAAAGGAACGCTCCAGGTGGACGAGAACAAGCGTGTTATCCAAGGACGAGCCATCTGCTAGTTCACAGCATCACGGCACTGGCGCTGTCGTGGGTCCTGGTGCTTGTCTGGCTCGTCAGCAATCCTGGAATCGACTACTTCGAGGTGCTGGTCGCTCTCGCGGGCACGATTGTCGTGCTGGCCGTCGTGCTCGTCTCGGGACTCACAGGCGTCATTAGCCGCCGCGGCAGCTTCCTCGTGTGTGCAGGCTTACTGGCGCTACTCACAGCGGCGGTCACGATCTTCGGCCGCGCCCAGAGCCCGAGCAATCCCCTTTTCCGCATCCGATTCGTCCTGAGTCAGTCCGCACTCGCAAATCGCGTTGCCGCAGAGACGGAGCCCGTGACTACACAGGGCCCACAGTGGATCGGCCTGTTTCACGTCGCCCGCATCGAGCGGCTCGACAACGAGGTTCGCTTCATCACCGGAATGTGTGGTGTCGTTGACCAATGCGGCCTGGTGTTCCGTCTGGTTCCGCCGACCCAAGTGCACCGCAAAGAGCGTCTGCGCCGCCTTTCGGGTAGCTGGTACCACCTGTACGATGTCTTCTGAATGTTGTTTGCCAGATGCCTAACCCCGACGTGCATGGAGACTTCGCGCGTGATGCGGGGCCGAACGGCCGTCGCTACCGAATCGCCATCTGCCCCGGCTCGACTCCCCGTAACCCGTAGCGGCCCATGAAGCGCAGAAGACCGCGGCTGTAACGGCGGAGCGTGCCCATCCCCGAGGCCTGCAGCGCGATGTGGCGCTCGATGTGGTTCTGGGCCGCGTTCTTGATCGCGTTGGTCCCGACCGCCATCCAGTCGCGGCCGGCACGGAAGAGCGCCGCCATCCGTCCGTCGTAGAACGTCGCCACCAGATCGAGCCAGGCCGTGAGCATCGCCGTCTGCGTCGTGGCGTACGGGCGAAGCGCCGCTTCGAGCTCCGCAAGCGGCGGACGCTCTTGCGATTTCGCGAACGGCGCCAGCGCGTCGGCCACCAGCTCGGCGGAGCGAAGCGCCAGCAGCACGCCGGGCGAGAGCATCGGATCGACGAAGCCGAACGCGTCGCCTACCATCACCCAGCCGGGGCCCAGGCCGCGATGCGAGATCAGCTGGTAATTGGCGTACGTCGCGACGGAGGTGACGCGCTTGCTGCGGCCGCCGATGGTCGACAGCCACGCGTCGGTCGCGATGGCCCGCTCGAGCCGCTCCACCGGGCCCGCGCCGAGACGAGCGGCGTCATCGCGCCCGAGCACGATGCCGATCGAGAGCCGCTCGCGCAGCGGGATGCACCAGCTCCAGCCGGCGTCGAGCCGGCGGATCAGCACCTGCCCCGGTTCGTCGTCCCAGGCAAAATCCTCGAAGTGCGCGAAGTGCGCGACGTCCTTGCGCGGCCCGTAGTGGGCGCCGATGCTCAGCGCGCGTGCGCCGAGGCGGGCGCGCCCGGTGGCGTCGACGACGAGATCGGGCTGCCGACCTCCGAGCGACGGCGCGGCGGCGAGGGTCTCGGGGGCGAGCCCGAGCTCGCGGCCGTCTTCGCCGGTCGGCGTGAGACGCGCGTGAGTCACCACGCGCTCCACGCCGCAGGCGACGGCGCGCGCGAGCACCGCGTCGTCGAATCTCGGGCGCGGAATGTTGTAGGCGTACGGGAACACGCCCGGCGCGAAGCGCGCGAACGAGAAGCTGAAGCGATCGGTCGGCGACCAGATGAAGGACACGCCCGGCTTCACGCGGCTGAAGCTCGCGGTCTCTTCCTCGAGGCCAAGGCGCTGGAGGATCGGCACGACGGCAGGTACGAGCGATTCGCCGACGAGGAGCTCCGGACGGCGCCCGTCGTCGAACAGCGTGACCCTGGCGCCCTGACGCGCCAGCAGGATGGCCAGGGCGGCGCCCGAGGGCCCGGCCCCGACGATCGCAACCTTCATCGCCGAATCTTGCCGCTTGGCGTCCTGGGTACCGCGTCCACGACGGTGAACTCGAGCGGGACCTTATACGAGGACAAAGCCCGGGCGCAATGCGACCTTAGGGCATCGAGGTCACAGCCGGCGCGGTCCACGACGACCTCGGCGCAGGGCACTTCGCCCATCCGCGCGTGGGGCCGGCCGAAGACGCGAGATTCCTTGATCCCCGGGAACTGGTTGATGCAGTCCTCGACTTCCTCGGGAAAGAACTTCAACCCGGCGACCAGGATGAGCGCCTTCTTCCGCCCTTTCAGGTGCAGGGCTCCCGACCGGTCCAGGAATCCTAGATCGCCGGTGAGGAACCACCCATCGCGCTCGACCTGCTCGCGAAGCCGCCATGGGGAGTAGTAGGCCGAGAAGAGCCCGTCGCCCCGCACCCCGATCTCGCCCAAGGTCTCCGGGCGCAGAGAGGTCCCGTCGTCCGAGAAGATCGATACCGCATAGCCGGGCACCGGACGGCCCACCGAGGCCGCGGGCAGCCCCTCGGTGCCCAGGTTGATGCACGGCAGGCCGGCTTCGATGATGCCGTAGGCCTGACCGACGGGGACGCCGTAGACCGACTCGAAGCGTTCCATCACCGTCGGCGAGATCGGCGCCGCGGTCGAGACGGTGACGCGAATATTCGAGAGCCGATCGCTCGGGCCGAGGTTGGCCATGCGCTCGAAGTGGAGCGGCGCCGCGTAGAGCACGCTCGCGCGCAGGCGGCGCGTGGCGTCGACGATCGCCTTGGGCAAGGTGTCCGGGCACAGGAGGATGTGGGAGCCCGCGCGGACGTAGGCCGTGATCGTGACCGCGAAGTGGTAGGCGAGGGGCAGCACCCACAGGATGCGGTCCTCCTCGCTGAACTTGAGGACGCGGTCGGAGGCCTCCACGCGTGCCGCCGTCGCCTCGTGGGAGAGCACGACGCCCTTGCTCCGCGCCGTCGTCCCCGACGTGAATCGGATGAACGCGGCGTTCAGCTTGGCGAACTCCGCCGGGGCCTCGGCGTCGCGATCGATCCACTGGAACGTGTAGCCGTCGCACTCGCCGCCTTTCACGACCACGCGGCGCGCCGAGGCGTCGGGGTGGCCGGCCGCGCTCGGCAGCGGTGCGGCCTTCGGCCACGCGAAGCACCCGTTCAGCTGCACCTCGCGGACGATCTCCGCGATCTCGGTGGGCGTGAGGTTGCTCGCGAGCGGGACGAAGCACGCGCCCGCGGCGAGCAGGCCGAACGCGGCGGGCAGATACGTGAGGTCGTTCGGGGCCAGAAGGCCGATGCGCTGGCCGGGCTCGACACCTTCGGCCTTGAGCAACGCCGCCAGCCGCTCGGCCTCGCGAGCGAGCTGGCCGTAGCTGACCGACCGGCCCGAGCGCACGTCGGTGACCGCGCGGCGCGGCGAGTGTCGCTCGGCCGTCGCGAACAGGATCTCCGCGAGGTTCACCGCGCCTCCGCGCAGCGCGCCGCCGCCCGGCCGCCGGCCCCGCCACCGACCACGACGACGTCATAGCTCAGCGGGCCGTTCGCCATCCCATCCCCTCGCGGACCGCTTCGATGATGCGCCTCCCCTCCTCCAGGGTCGTCGCACCCTCGACCCAGGATACGACCAGGTTGTTCTTGATCCCGCATCGGTTGAAGAATACGCCGATCCCCGGCCGCGGCAGCACGGATGGTGCGTGATAGGCGTTGACGACCCGCCGCCCGAAGAGCTTCTCGAGCGCCGGCGGGAAGTCGGCGAGATCCGCGCAGTTGAACGAAAACGTCTCGCGCGCGGCCGTGCCGGGCAGATCGCGCAGCATCAGCGAGAGCGGACGGTACTTCAGAAATTCCATCGCGACCGCGTTGGCGTCGAGCTGCCCGTCGCGGAGGGCGTCCGTCATCTGGCCGCGCAGCGCGCGCGCGAGCCGGTCCACGTCGGCCGTTTCCGAGGGTCTGAAGCGAGCGAAGTGGAAGGCGAGCACGTTGCCGAACGTCGCGCCCGGCTCGCCCTTGGGCCGGAGGTCGACGGAGACCGGGACGAGAAACGGCAGGTCGGGGAGGCCGCGCCGTCGCCAGAGGTCGGCCATGGTGCGGCCGACCAGCGCGAGGCGCCAGACGATCTCGCGCGTGGAGCGCACGCCGCCGAGGCTGTGATCGTCGCCGACGAAGCTTGCCTGCTCGAAGCGCACCCGGCCCGGCGCCGTCAGACCCGTGCCCGGCGACACCGGCGCCTCGGGGACCAGTGTCCGCATGTAACGCTGACTGCTGCGCCCGAGTCGTCCGCGCACCTTCAGCGGCCGCGGATCGGGCTCGGTGACGAACACCGGCGGCGCCCCGCCCCACGGCGCGCGCCCGTCGGTCTCGTCGACGTGTGCCAGGTGCGCGAGCAAGTTCTGTCCGCCGCGCGGGTCCATGAGCGGATGAAACCACGTCACGACGAGGACGCTCTGCGGCCCGGCGGCTTCGGAGGCGCCGTCGAGAATCGCCAAACGCAGCGGCGCCTCGCGGCGGGGATCGATCGCGTGATTGAGCTCGGCCTCGAGCTCAGCGTGCAGCGCCTCGGGCGAGCCGAGCCGCTGGTGCCGGACGGGCGGAATGGCCAGCGCCGCGCGCGCACCGGCGGCCCAGTGGAGCTGCCCCCACGGACGCCGGCGACGGAGACGAGCCGACGGCCAGGGACAGACGTCGAGGAATCGGTCGAGCGCCCGCCGGATACGCTCGGGATCGAGCGGGCCATCGCACTGGACGACCATGAGCGTGTTGTTGCTGACGCCCTCGCGCTTCCAGAGCGCCTGCATCGCCACCAGAACGAGATCGGCGCCGCGAAGGGGCAGCCGGCGGACCCGTGGTGTGCTCACGCGCTCCGTCGACAGATGTAGGCCGCGAAGGCGCGCGCGGTTCGGATGTTGTCGGTGACGAGGTCCTCGTCGGGCATCCAGAACCCGTAGTGAGCCTCGATGAATAGCAAGACCTTGAGCAGCGCCATCGAATCGAGCCCGGCCAGCTCGAGGTCGTCGTCGGGCCGTACCGGACGCGTCCGCGCCATGATGGTCGTGTTGATGAACTCCGTCACGGCTCGCGCGACTTCTTCGGGATCGAGCCGGGAGAGATTCCCGGTGGACATGATGGAGTCAATATCCTTATGCGGCTCTTAGTTTGCAAGTCTTACGAAATGCGGCCGAGCCGCGTTCCGTCTAACGAGCCAGGAGGTCCGGTCCGGCGCGACGACCGCGCCCGCTTCGAGCACAGGGCGTTCGTCCGTCACGAAGACTGGCGCTCGACCGGGGCCGCGGCTGGCGGTTCGAGCATCGACCCGGCTTCTGGTCTCCGTACTACGGCTGGTGGTGGACCGGCGGTCGCGTGGTGATGCTCGCGGCGCCCACCGTCACCGTCGTCAACTATCCGACCGGTCAATATCAGCTCCAAGGCGACGGCATCACGGGCCCGTACTACTGGGTGTGGGTGCCGTACCAGGCGTACATCGCGGCGCCGCCGCCGCCCGCGGTACCGGCCGCTCCGGACATGCCGCCGGCCGGCTCGCCGCCTCCGCCGCCTCCGGCGGCCGGCTCGTCGTGCACCGTTGGGTAGTCGTGCGAGACGAACCAATTGAGGAGAGTTGAGACCATGGCAAGAACGACTGGGCTTCGGCGTCTGGGTGCGACGTTCCTGCTTGCGTGCGTCGTCGGGATCAGTACCGCGGGCTGCCTGCTGGTGCCGGTGCCCGTGGGCTCGGGCCGCGGCTACCACCATCACGGTCGCTGGTAGTCGCTCCTAGCTGCAACACTTCGCGCGCGCAGCCTCCCGGTTCGCCGGGGGGCTGCGCGTGCGTTCGGGCACCACACACAGCTTGACTCCATTCACCCGCGGGCGCTAAGAGAGAGTGCCGTGAAGCGAGCCCGAGCACGCGCCGAGAAGCCGAAGGCCAGTCCGTTCGACGGCTACCGCCGCCGCGAGGTTCCCCCGCCTGATCCCGAGCTGACCCAGGTCGGCCCCGGCACGCCGTGCGGCGAATATCTGCGCCGCTTCTGGCAGCCCGTGGCCTTTGCGCGCGACCTCACGTCGGCGCCACTGAGAGTCCGCATCCTCGGCGAGGACCTGGTGGTCTTTCGCGATCGCGGCGGGCGCGTCGGCGTGCTGCACCGGCACTGCGCGCATCGCGGTACGTCGCTCGAGTTCGGGATCCCGCTCGAGCGCGGCATCCGCTGCTGCTATCACGGCTGGGTCTACGACGTCGACGGACGGTGTCTGGAGACGCCGGGCGAGCCCGCCGGCAGCCGCCTCAAGGAGCGCATCTGGCAGGGCGCTTATCCGACTCACGAGTTCGCCGGCCTCGTGTTCGCGTACCTCGGTCCTCTCGACCGGCGCCCCGCGTTCCCGATCTACGACAGCTACGACGTGCCCGGCCATCAGCTGATGCCCGCCGCGAAGTTCGCGCTGCCCTGCAACTGGCTCCAGGTGAAGGACAACAGCATGGACCCGGTGCACACGGCGTTCCTGCACGCGCTCAGCAGCGGCTACCAGTTCACGGAGGCGTTCGGCGCCGTCCCCGAGCTCGACTGGACGCTGACCGACGCCGGCATGGTGTATCTGGCGACGCGGCGGGTGGGCGATCTCGTGTGGGTCCGCGTCTGCGACTTCATGCCGCCGAACGTGCACCAGTTCACGCGCGAGATCGAGGAAGCCAGCGATCCGAAAGCGGCGAGTCGGCCTGTGATCATCCGCTGGGCCGTGCCCAACGACGACACGCACACGACCAACTTCGAGCTCGCGCAGGTCGATCCCGCATGGGGGCTCACGCCGGAGCAGGTGGGCCGGCCCGGCTTCGGCCAGTCCGACGACCGGCCTTACGCCGAGCGGCAGCGCTTTCCGGCCGACTTCGACGCGCAGTCGAGCCAGCGGACGATCGCCGTCCACGCGCTCGAGCATCTGGCCTCGACCGACCGCGGCGTGATCATGCTCCGGCGCATCGTGCGCGACGGCATCCGTGCAGTAGCGCGCGGGCGCGATCCGGACGGGACGCGGTGGCCGGATGGTAAAGCGATCCACACTTTCACGCAGGACGTCGTGCTCCGCGTGCCGCCGGCGCCGAGTGTGGAGGCCGATCGACGGCTTCTGCGAACGACCGGGCGATCGGTGATCGCGAACGGGCGCAGCGAGAGAAGCTAGAGCCGAGCCTCGTCGATCTTCAGGCCGAGCCAGTAGCGGCCGATCAGCTCGTAGTGGGCGAGGCGGCCCTGCAGGTGCTGCGTGATCACGTGGATGTCCTGGAAGTGTCGCTGGATCAGGTTGTCCTCGTAGGCGGCCGTCGCGCCCGAGGCGTTGTAGAGGCTGTCGATGATCTGCGCGGCCAGGCGAATCCCGTGCGTCGTGGCCAGCCGGAGATTCGCGCGATGCTCGAGTGTCAGCGCGTTGTTCACGCTCGCCGCCCACGCTTCGCGCCCGGCCTCGTAGAGGAACGCGCGCCCCGAGCGCAGCGCCGCCTCCGCCTGGCCGACCGTCATCTGGATCATCGGCTGCTCGCGGAGCAAGGTCGGCATCGCGCGAGGCGTCTTGGCGCCGGCCAGCTCGCCGAACGTCTCCAGGCACGTGCGCGCCATTCCGAACGCGACCGCGGCGTCGCCGGAGGCGAACAGCAGGGTGCGAGGCATTCGGTAGAGCGGCGCGTCCTCGATGAGCGGCGCCGTTTGCGAGAGCACGGTGCGCTCCGTTGGCACGAAGACGTCGTTCACCGCGAAATGATGCGTGCCCGTGCCCCGCATGCCGCGCGTGTGCCAGGTGTCGAGCAGCTCGGCTTCGGCGACCGGCACGAACATATAGCGCGCCTCGGGCGCCACGCCCTCCATGCGCACTTGACCGTTTTCGATGATCTGCGCGTGTGCCGCGACCCACGCGGCGTGCCGGCAGCCGGTGCTGAAGCCCTGGCGCCCGGTGACGCGGTAGCCGCCGGGGACCACGATCGCCTTCGCGGTCGGGGCCGGCGTGTTCGCGACGACGGCGCGCGGGACGTCGATCCAGATCGAGCGCGCGACCGCTCGCGGCATCCGCGCGGCGTAGGTGCCGAAGATCGCGCCCTGGTTCAGGCACCAGCCCGTGCTCGCGTCGGCTTTGCCGATCTCCTCGATCACCTGGACGTAGGTCGGCAGGTCGATCTCGCCGCCGCCGATGGCGCGCGGGATCGCCATGTGAAACAGCCCGGCGTCGGCCATCGCCTCGAAGAGCGCGCGTGGCAGCTCGCGGTTGACATGGATCTCGTCCGCCGCGGAGCGGATCTGGGGGACGAGCTTGCGCGCGGCGTCGAGGGGCGAGCGGCCGTCGGTGTCCAGGGCGGAGCTCGCGGGCTAGGAGCCGGCCGCCGCGACGAGCGCGGGCTCGGGGATGTCGAGAGTAGTCACGCGGCGCAGCTCGCGGCGGTATTTCGAGTCGTCGAACGGCCGCGCGCGGTGCATCGTCGCGCGATTGTCCCAGATCACGAGGTCGCCGACGCGCCATTCGTGGCAGTAGACGTTCTCGCGCTGGGTGGCGTGCTCCGTCAGATCGCGCAGGAGCAGCCGGCCCTCCGGGATCGGCCAGTCGACGATGTGCGACTGGTGCGACGCCAGGTAGAGCGAGCGGCGGCCGGAGCGCGGGATCGTGCGCACGAGCGGATGGATCGCGCCCTTCAGCTGCTCCTGCTCGTGCTGCGAGAACTCGAAGCCGAGGATCTGGCGCGAGTGCGCGATCGAGTGATGCGTGCGCAGGCCCTCGATCAGCGCCTTCGTCTCGGCGGGCAGCGAGTCGTACGCCGCCCGCATGTCGGCGAACTCGGTATCGGCCGAGACCGGCGGCACGACCTTGGCGTGCAGCATCGAATAGCGGCCCGCCGGATCGCGGAACGACGCGTCGGTGTGCCAGAGCCGGTTGCCGAGCCCGTACTGGCGCCGGCGATCGTCGGCCTGCATGATCTCGCCGTCCTGGCCGAGGTTCGAGATGTCCGCGAGCGCCTCGTTGCCCAATCGATTCTTCGTGATCACGCGGCTGCCGGTGCCCTGGTGCAGCTGGCCGTCGAGGCGCTGGGCGAAGGCGAGCTGTTCCGCGTCGGCGACCGACTGGTTGCGGAAGACGAGCACGGCGAATTCGTCCATGCCGGCGCGGATCTTTGCGAGCGTCTCCTCGTCGTGAACGGCGCGAAGCTCGATCGGGCTGGCCTCGCCTACGAAGACCGGGTGGAGCTTCCGGAACGTGAGCGACATGGTCTCAAGAGGGTAGGACGGGGTGGGCCGGTCCGTCAAGCGATAGCCCGGCGGAATTGCGGGGAGTGCATGAGTTGGCCATCAAGCTGGATAGACGGCGAGGCCACTGGCGCGCGCGGCTGCGGCCAGCCGAGCGTCGAACGTCGCCAACGACGCAGCGCGCCCGGACGCGGCGTGGGCCAGGTGGAGAGCGTCGGCGGCGCGCAGCGGGGCTGCCTGCGACGCGAGCAGGAAGTGTTCCGCTCTGCGGTGCACGTCGCGGGTCAGCTCGACGCGGTGGTACACACCTGCGTCGAGACGCCCGAGGATCGCATGCTGAAGCCGTCGTACGGCCTCTCGCGTGAGCGACTTCTGGTGCAGGCGCCGCGCAGCCGCCGAGACGATCTCGGTTACGGTCAGATCGGACACGAGGACATCATCTCGTCCCTCTAACACTTCATTGCACTCGTCGCTGCCGGGTTCGGGCAGGTACAGCTTGAGCAGGGCGCTGGTGTCGCAATAAAGCGGGCCCGGTAGCCTCGCGCGATAGGTGGCCCGTCTCTCGGCGAGCCGTGCTGGACGACGCCTCCTAGAGGCGATCTTCACGGTCCCGGGCGACAGTGGCGGACAGGGGAGGATCCAGGACCGGCATCTTGCGTCTGAACGACGCGAGGTTCGGCACGGTTTTCCCGCGTGGCCGATCGGGCGGTACGAGCTTCGCGACCGGCCGCCCTCGCTCCGTGATCACCACCTCGCGCCCTTTACGGACTTCGTCGAGCAGAGCGGAGAGATTCTGCCGAGCCGCACGAACTCCGGCAGTGCGCATGCCTCGATTGTGCTACATGTAGCACATGAGGTCAACGGCACTCGTGGCTACGGCGAAGCGCGGCGAGTCATGCTCGCAGGCCCGGCGAAGCGCCTGCGCCTTGACCTTGACACGCACCCGCCTGATGATTGGCGCGCCATGACCCCGGAGACGTATTTGCAGCGGGTTCGCGCCCTGCTTCCGGCGCTGCGCGAGCGCGCCGCCCAGGCTGAGCAGCTCCGCCGGCTGCCCGACGAGACCTTTGCGGATTTCCAAGAGGCCGGACTCTTTCGCTGCCTGCAACCCAAGCGGTACGGCGGCTATGAGCTCGATCCGGGCACGCTCTATCAGGCCGTCATGGACATCGGCACGGTGTGCGGCTCGAGCGCCTGGATCCTCGGGGTCATCGGCGTTCACAACTGGCACCTCGGTCTCTTCGCGCCCGAGGCGCAGGACGACGTCTGGGGAAAAGACACGAGCATCCAGCTCTCGACGTCGCTGGCGCCCACTGGCGCGGTGGAGCGCGCGAACGGAGGATTTCGTCTTCGCGGCCGCTGGCCGTTCTCGAGCGGCTGCGACTTCTGCCACTGGGCCGTGCTCGGCGGCGTCGTCCCGCCGCTGAGCCCGGACGCGCCGCCGGATGTGCGGACCTTTCTCGTCCCGCGCTCCGATTACGTGATCGACGACACGTGGTACGCGGTCGGGCTGTGCGGCACCGGGAGCAAGGACCTGGTGGTGGACGCCGCCTTCGTGCCGGAGTATCGGACCCACTCGTACCGCGACGCGTTCTACCTGACGAACCCGGGTGCGGTGGTCAACGACGCGCCCCTCTACCGCTTGCCCTTCGGGCTCGTCTTTCCGGCGTGCATCGGCTCGCCGGCGATCGGCGTGGCCCTGGGGGCCGTCGCGGCGTTCCGCGAGCAGACGACCACGCGCATCTCGCCGCGCGACCAGAGCCGGGTCGCCGAGGATCCGTTCGCGCAGCTCGCCCTCGCGGAAGCCGCGGCGGAGGTCAGCGCGGCTCGCGACCGGCTGCTCGGTAACTTCGCCGAGGCGATGCGGCTCGTCCGCGACGGATCGGAAATTCCGCTCGCCCAGCGGGCGCGCTATCGCTGGGACACCGCGAAGGCCACGGATCGAGCCGTACGGGCCGTCGACCGTCTGTTCGAGGCCAGCGGCGGCCGCGGCGTCTATCTCAACAATCCACTCCAGCGTGCCTGGCGCGACGTCCACGCGATCCGCGCGCACGCCGGCAACAACCTCGAGAGAGCGGCAGCCGTATTCGGCCGCTCCGAGTTCGGACTGCCGCCGGTAGATCTCAGGTTCTAACCGTTATCGACGCGACTCCTCTGTCGATGCGACTCCTCCGGTCTACGCTGTCAGCACGCCCGTGTGAAGGGCGCGCACCTCGACCTCGGAGCCGTCGGCTACGCCGAGCATGCGTAGCGCGACGGGCGCGAGCTCGGCCACCAGAGAGTGGCCGGCTCCGGAAGCGGCGGCGAGACTCGCGACCCAGGCTCGAAGCGGCGCCCCGTGCGGGTTCACGAATTCTATGACCGCGCCCGGACTCACGCCGAGCCGCGTGGCGGCTTCGGCGCCGAGCCGAACCCCGCGCCCGCTCTGGCCGTCGAGCTCAGCACCCGCGACGACCCGGACGTGCATTCGCGTCGCGCGGAGCCAAGCGCGTCTCGCCGCAGTCGCCGCCGTATCGGGCTCGCCCTTTCGGAGCACGACCCCGTAGAGCGTCTCCGCGGTGCCGGCCGTGACGTATCCCTCGCCCACGTCGGCTGCGACCCGCGCGGGGTCGCGCTCGAGCGGATCGCCGAAGCCACCACCGCCGCTCGACTCCATCAGCAGCACGTCGCCGGGCTCGAGCGGGAATGCGCTCACCTTGCCGGGTAGGGAAGACGGCTGGACACGCTCGCCGTGGCGCCGCACCCAGAACCGATTCGTTGCGCCCGCGCGGCCGCCGCAGACGCCGAACGGTGGCAGCACTGCCTTCTCCGCGAGCACCGAGAGCTGCGCGCCCGTCGTCTGGATGCGCACCTCGCGCGTGAGACCGAGCCCGCCCCGCCAGCGGCCCGGCCCGCCGGAGTCCTCGCGCAGCGCGGTGCGCTCGATGCGCACGGGATAGAGCTGCTCGACCGCCTCGATTGGCTGAAGCGTCGTCATGTCGCTCTCGGTCCACGCGCGCACGGTGTTGCTGCCGTCGCCGCCGTCGAAGCCGCCGGTGCCGCCTGCCGGGTACTCGTAGAAGATGAACGTCTCGCCGGTGCGCGGATGCGGGCCGCCGACGTAGCAGTGGTTGCCGCCGCCCTTGAGGTCGCCGGCGATCTTGCCGTCGAGGGCCTGGGCGAGCGCGCCCATCACGGCCGACTCCACGCAGTACTTCACCTCGACCATGCCGCCGCACGGCGCGGGCGGGTTGGCGTTCACGATCGTGCCCGGCGGCGTGATCACGGTCAGCGGCCGGAAAGCGCCCGAGTTCACGTCGGCGCCGGGATCGAGGAACGACTTGATGATCGTGAAGGCGCCCGTCGGCGCCATCGCCGGGCCGACGTTGGTCGGGCCGAGCGTCTGCGGCGAAGTGCCTGCGAGGTCGACCGTGATGGTATCGCCGGCGACGGTAACCTTCGCGCGCACCGTGAGCGGCTCGAGCCGCTCGGTGCCGGCCTCCAGGTGAGCCTCGTAGACGTAGTCGCCGGCGCGCAGCCCGCGGATGGCGTGGCGCATGCGGCCCTCGGCGCGATCCATCAGCTCGGCGACGGCGTCGCGGATCGTCGCGCTACCGTAGCGTCCAACCAGCTCTTCGATCCGCTCGGCGGCCTTCCGGCAGGTGCCGAGCATCGCCTGAAAGTCGCCGCGCCGCTCGCGGGGGCCACGCATGTTGCTGAAGATCAGATCAAGCGCGGCGTCGTTCGGACGGCCGCGATCCACGATCCGGATCGGCGGGATGCGCACGCCCTCCTGAAAGATCTCGGTCGCACGGCCTGAGAGACTACCCGGGCTCATGCCGCCGACGTCGCCCCAGTGAGCACGCACGACGGGGAACACGAACATGCCGCCGTCGGGCGAAAAGAGCGGATAAATCATCGCGACGTCGTTGAGGTGAGTCCCGCCGGTGTAGGGCTCGTTGTGCAGGAAGATGTCGCCGGGATGGATGTCGTCGCCAAACTTCTCGCGCACGGCCCTCATCGACCAGCCGACCGGCACGATGTGGAGCGGATGATCCTGGCCCTTCGACATGGCGACGATCTGCGCCCGGCCGTCCATGAGCACGCAGGAGAAGTCCTCCCCCTCGTAGAGGATCGACGAGTACGCGGTACGTACGAGGGTCACGCGCATCTCGCGCACGATCGAGACGAGCGCCTCGCGCAGCACCTCGAGAGTGATCGGATCGATCACGCGCGGGTCTCCCGCTCGAAGCGCAGATTGCCGTGCGCGTCGACGGCGCCGCCCCAGCCCGGCGGGAGGATCGTCGTGGCGCCGAACTCCTCGACGATGGCGGGACCCGCCAGCGAAGCCCGCTCGGGCAGCCGCTCGCGCTCCCAGACCGGACAGTCGTGCGGCGCGCCGTCGAACCACACGGTGCGGCGCTCGACCAGCGCGCCGTCGAGCGAGCCGCCCGCACCGCGGTAGCGCGCGCCGGAAGGCCGCGGAACGAGACCGTAGGCCGTCAGCCGCGCGTTGACCAGCTCGATCGCGGCACCGGGGCTCGAATGGCCGTAGGCCCCGAGGTGCTGCCGGTGGAAGGCCGCCTCGATCGCGTCGAGGTCCAGGTCGTGCGCGCCCGCCTCGCCAACCGCCACGTTCAGCTCGAACGCTTGGCCGTGGTAGCGCAGATCGAGCGAGCGAACGAGGCGTTGCTCGTGCGCGGCGAAGCCTTCCAGGGCGAGCTGGTGGCGCGCCGCGACCTCCATCTGGCCGAACAGCTCGAGCGCCACGCCGCGCTGCTCCCGCAGCGGGCCGACGCGCGTCCTGACGTCGTCGTGCTTGATCTGCGAGGCGAGCAGGCCGAGCGCCGAGAAGTTGCCGGGATGGCGGGGCACCAGCACGCGGGGGATCCCGATCTCCTGGGCCAGCGCGAGGGCGTGCATCGGCCCGGCGCCGCCGAAGGCGATCAGGGTGAAATCGCGCGGGTCGTGGCCGCGCTGGATCGAGATCTCGCGGATCGCCGAGGTCATTCGCGCTACGGCGATCGTGACGATGCCCTCGGCGAGCGCCTCGACGGTCATCGCGCGCCCGACGCGGGTGCCCAGCTCGGCGACCGCGCGGAGCGCGCCCGCCGCGTCGATCGCGATGCGGCCGCCAAGGCGCTTCCTCGCCCCGATGCGGCCGAGCACCACGTTGGCGTCGGTCACGGTCGGCTCGGTGCCGCCCAGGCCGTACGCGACCGGTCCCGGCGAGGCGCCGGCGCTGCGCGGGCCGACCTTCAGGCTTCCGTCGACGTCGAGCCACGCGAGCGAGCCGCCACCCGCGCCGACGCTGTGCATGTCGAGCTGGGGGACCTTGACCGGAAACGCGCCGAGCATGCCGTCGGACGTCGTCAGCGGCGCGAGATCGCGCACCAGGCACACGTCGGTCGAGGTGCCGCCCATGTCGTAGGTGATGAAGTCGCGCACGCCGGCGACCTCGCCGACGAAGCACGCCTGGCTCACGCCGCCGGCGGGCCCCGAGAAGATCGTCTTGATCGGCAGCCGGCGCGCCGTCTCCGTCGTCATCGTGCCGCCGCTCGAGGCGATGGTGAGGACGCCGTGCGCGTAGCCGGTAGCGCGCAGCCGCTCCTCGAGCCCGGCCAGATAGCCATCCATGATCGGCTGCAGATACGCGTTGAGCACGGTCGTGGAGAAGCGCTCGAACTCGCGATACTCGGCGACGACGTCGGCCGAGCACGACACGGGCAGCCGCGGGTAGCGTCCCTTCGCGAGGTCGGCCACCGCGCGCTCGTGGGCCGGATTCAGGTACGCGTGAAGCAGACAGACGGCGAGCGCCTCGGCGCCCGAGGCCGCCGCGGCGTCGAGCGCGCGCTCGACGCTCGTCGCATCGAGTGCAACCAGTACGGCGCCGTCGGCCGCCAGCCGCTCGACGACCTCGAAGCGGTGCTTGCGCTCGACGACCGGCTTGGGGCGCACGAAGGTGGGCACGAAGAGCGCCGGGATGTTGCGCTTGGTGCGGCCGATCTCGATCAGGTCGCGAAAGCCGGCGGTCGTGAGAATTGCGACGCGCGCGCCCCGGCGCTCGAGCACCGCGTTGGTGCCGACGGTCGTGCCGTGGACGAGCCGCCGCACGTCGCGGCCCGCGATGCCCAGGGCCTCGAGGCCGGCCAGGACTGCGGCCGCCTCGTTCCGCGGCTCGGACGGGACCTTGGTGACGACGACCCGACCGGTCGCGTCGTCGACGGCCGTCAGATCGGTGAACGTGCCGCCGACGTCGATCCCGACGATGAACACGCGCGAGATGATAGCATCGGGCCAGAGAGGGGAGGCAACCCATGGCCACGAGCGGCGACGCGATCCGGCACCTCTGGACCCACAAGACGCAGGACCATCCCTGGCTCGCCGACGAGGAGCTGGTGATCGAGCACGCCGAGGGCGTCTACGTCTGGACCGAGCGCGGCAAGAAGCTCATCGACGGCTTCGCCGGTCTCGCGGTCGTCAACGTGGGTCACGGCCGGCGCGAGATCGCCGAGGCGATCGCCGAGCAGACCGTGCGCCTGGCCTACTATCCGACGACTCGCCAGTTCTCGAACCGTCCGGCCGCCGAGCTGGCGGCCAAGATCGCCTCGCTGACGCCGGGCGACCTCGACTATTCGTTCTTCGCGGTCAGCGGGGCCGAGGCCAACGAGCGCGCGATGCAGATGGCTCGCCACTACTGGCTTGCTTCTGGCGAGCCCGGCAAGCACAAGGTCATCTCGCTCCAGGGCGGCTACCACGGCGGGACGACCGGCACCTTCGCCGTCTGTGGGCTGCCGCACCTGACGCAGGCGTACACCGATCTGCACGTGCCGGGCTTCGCGAAGGTGACGCCGCCATACCCGTACCGCGATCGCGGCGCCGGCACCGACGAGGAGCTGGTCACGCGCCGCGCGCGCGAGCTCCGCGAGGCGATCGTCAAGGAAGGGCCGGAGACGGTGTCCGCCGTGATCATGGAGCCGGTCATCTCGTCGGGGGGCTTCATCATGCCGCCGATCGGCTGGCTCTCCGCCGTGCGCGCCGTCTGCGACGAGCTCGACGTCTTGATGATCGCCGACGAGGTCATCACCGGGTTCGGCCGCACCGGACGGTGGTTCGCGGTCGAGCACGACGGCGTCGTTCCCGACCTGATGACGGTCGCCAAGGGCATCACGTCCGGCTACATCCCGCTCTCGGCGGCCATCGCGCGGCGCCGGCTGGCCGACGCGTTCCCTGACGACGCCAAGGAGGAGAACGTGCACCCCGGCACGTACGCCGCGCACCCGGTCGCGTGCGCGGCGGCGCTGGCCAACATCCAGATCATGGAGAAGGACCGCCTGATCGAGAACGCCGAGGCGATGGGCGCGCGGCTCCGCGACGGGCTCCAGCAGGCGGTGGGCAAGAAGCGGATCGTCGGCGAGGTGAGGGGGCGCGGGCTCCTCGTGTGCGCCGAGCTGGTCGAGCCCGACGGCTCCGGCCGGCCGCTCGACAAGAGCAAGGTGGCCAGGCTCGACCGCATGGCGTGGGATCGCGGTGCGATCGTCTACGCGCGCGGTCAGGTCGTGAGGCTCGCGCCGCCGCTCTGCATCACGCGCGAGGAGGTCGACCGGCTCGTGGACATCGTGGCGGCGAGCGTCGGCGAGCTCGAAGCCGAGCTCGTCTGACCCGACTCACGAGGCGTGAGGGTGGTGGACCCCAGCGCCGGAATTGGGGGGTCGATTCGAGAGGGGCAAGGTGAAGCTGACGGTCCTCTCCGGGCGCGGGAAGGAAGCGGTCGTCGCAATCTTGGGGAACGGGGACTTCTTTGGCGAAGGAAGCCTCGCGGGACAGCCGCTTCGCATGGCCACGGCGACCACGATGACCGAGTGCTCTATCCTTCGAGTTCAAAGAGAAACAATGGTCCGAATGCTCCACAACGAGCCTGCATTGTCGATACGTTGGTCGAGGTCGTGGCGAGCCTGGCGCTGAAGGAACCCGCCGTAGCAGCCGCCAAGGGTGAGATCAGCCCTGGGCAGGAGATGCCGATCGCTTCAGGCTGAAGTCTCAGCGCCGTCGCCCGCCACGGGGCTGCGCGATGATTGTCAGGGCGGGGAAGAAGTAGGCCAACCGACACCAGCGGACCGCCGAGTACGGCGGCCCCCGCGTCCGACTCGACGAACTTCCCGATGTCCAAGTATTCTATTGGACATATAGTCCAAACGTAAGAGGCAGGGTTGATCGTGGATCCGGACCGTGACCGCATGCGCGTGCTCAGCAGTCGGCTGCTGAGCCTTCACGGAGTTCTCCTCGACCGTGAGCGCCGCGCCTATGAGGAGCGCCACGGATCGGTGGCCTCGCGCCAGCTCCTGCACCTTTTGCTCCACGACGAGCAGTTTTCGTGGCTGCGCTCGCTCTCGGCGATGATCGCGAAGATCGACGAGGTCGTTGATGCCGACGAGCCGCTCCCACCCCAGAGCGTCCAGAGCGCGTTCCGCGAGACCTACCGACTCCTGAAGTCCGGAGTGGGCGGAGACTTTCAGGACAAATACCACCTCGCGCTGCAAGACTCGCCGGACGTGATCATGGCGCACGCGGCGGTGAGTCGCGTCCTGTCCGACACGGACTCCGGTCCGGGAACACGCTGACCGGCGTCCGGCAGTTCCTGACGCGGCACGTCCCTTGAGCCGGCTTGCCCGCCGCGACTTCCTGAACGGCATCGCGCTCAGCGTGGGCGGCGCCCTGCTCTCATCGCGCCCCGCGTTCGGCCGCGGCCTCGACGAGGCCGGTGCCGCACGATATCCGCCCGGGCTTACCGGCCTGCGAGGCAGCCACGACGGCTCGTTCGAAGTCGCCCATGCGCTGCGCGACGGATCGTTCTGGGCGAGGGCTGGGGTGCCAGCCGACACGGGCGAACGCTACGATCTGATCGTGGTCGGCGCGGGCATCAGCGGGCTGGCCGCGGCCTGGTTCTTTCGCAAGGCCGCCGGTCCGTCGTCAGCGCGCGTCCTCGTTCTCGACAACCACGACGATTTCGGCGGCCACGCGCGGCGCAATGAGTTCCGGGTCGGCGGGCGCACGCTGATCGGCTATGGCGGTGCGTTTGCGATCGACAGTCCGGCGCCCTACAGCGCCGTCGCGAGCGCCCTCGTGTCCGAGTTGGGGATCGACGTCACACGCTGGGCGCGCATGTTCGAGCGCGGCCTGTACCGCGGCCTCGGCATGACCCCGGCGATCTTCTTCGACCGCGAGACGTTCGGCGTCGACCGCCTCGTGCCCGCGCCGGGCGGAATTGCCGAGCTGGGCGGAGCGACGTCCGCGATGGGTCAGGCCGATCCATTCGCCGCGTTTCTGACCAACGCCCCGCTGTCCGAGGCGGCCAAGCGCGACATCCAGCGCCTCTTCAAAGCGCCCGCCGACTATCTTCCCCGGCTCGACGACCGCGATAAGAAAGCGCGGCTCGCGCGCACGAGCTACGCCGACTTTTTGCTGAAGAGCGCCGGGTGCCATCCCGACGTGCTCCCGCTCTTCCAGGCGCGGCCGCACTCGCTCTACGGCGTGGGCATCGACGCAGTCTCAGCGCTCGATGCGTGGGGTCTCGGCTTTCCCGGCTTCGCGGGGATGAAGCTCGAATCGACGGAGGGCCCGGGCATGGGGCTGGATGCGCGCCCGGGTCCACGGTCACCGTTCTTGCATTTCCCCGACGGCAACGCGACCATCGCGCGGCTCCTGGTCCAGCGACTCATCCCGCGCGCCGTCCCGGGCCGAGGCGCCGACGACGTCGCGCTGGCCCGCGTCGACTACACGCGGCTCGATGAACCGGGACCGGCGCGCCTGCGACTGAACAGCACGGTGGTGCGCGCGCGCCAGGCCGGCGAGGCATCGGACGTGGAAGTCGACTACGTGCGTGCCGGAAGATTCCAGCGAGTGCGGGCCCCGAGCTGTGTCCTGGCCTGTTGGAGCGGCGTGATCCCATTTCTCTGTCCGGGGCTGCCCCGGGCGCAGCGCGAGGCGCTCGCCTACGCGACGAAGGTGCCGATCGTGTACACGAACGTGGTGCTGCGGAGCTGGGAGAGCTTCCACGCGGTGCGGGTCAGCCAGGCCCACTGCCCGGGCAGCTTCCACACGTCGGTGGGCCTTGACCTCCCTGTCCGCGTCGGAAGCTATCGGCCATCGCGGCGGCCCGACGAGCCGATCGTCGTGCAGATGATGCGCACGCCGTGCCGCCCCGGACTCCCGGCGCGTGAGCAGCACCGAGTCGGCCGCCAGGAGCTGCTCACGACGACGTTCGGCACGTTCGAGCAGAAGGTGCGCGCGCAGCTCGCGCGCATGCTGGGAGACGGCGGCTTCGACGCGTCGCGGGACATCCTGGCGCTCACGGTGAACCGCTGGCCGCACGGCTACGCGTACCAGTACAACTCGCTCTGGGATCCGTTCTGGATCGACGGCGGACCTTTGCCGTGCGTGGCCGCGCGACAGCGGTTCGGTCGTATCGCGATCGCCAACGCGGATGCCGCGGCGTACGCCTACGCGGACGCGGCCATTGATCAGGCGTACCGCGCGGTCGGCGAGCTCGCCCGCCGCACGTGATCGGAGCTGGTGAGGGCTAGCTCGAGCTCCAGGCGAACGGCGCGAAGTGGCCGTTGTTGCGGCCCGCGGTGTCGTCCCAGTTGATACCGAACCCGTGCATGTGGGCGCGGGAGGCCTTCGCGAGCGCGAGCCGACGCGCCGCCGGGTGCCCCACGTTGTCGAAGTAGATCGGCTCGTCGGGCTTGGCGCCGGGGATGCCTTCGATTGCGATGTCGAGCGTGCCCGGGATCGTCACCGATCGGCGCAGGCCGTTCATCTCGAACTTGATCGGCTTCGCCTCGGCGCCCCCGAAATTGCTGATCAGGGGCGCGACCGCGGCCATCGGACCACCACCCTGGCCGCTCGCGATCGTCGTGAGCGCGTCGCGCTGCTCCTTGGAGGCACGCTCGTCCAGGATGAGTCCGACGGTCCAGTTGCCCTGAATCATCGGACCGGGCGTGTGCAGCAGGACGGCGAAGCTCAAGCCGTCGAGCCTGGTGTTCCCGTATTGACCGCGATCGACGCGGAACACAAGCCCCGCGTCGCAGAACCCCCTGGTCGGTCGGGCCGCGAGCCCGGACGTGGGGCATGGGCAGACGGAGTCACAGCTGCAGGATTCGCAGTATTCGCCGCTGATCTGCCACTTCACGTTGGCCATCACGTCCTCCTCTGCACGCTCAACGTACATCAAGTACGCCTCGCGTGCAGCCCAGGGGACGCTTACATCGAGTGGGTGGCGGCTCTCAGCATGGTGGCAAGGCTGGGCCGAACGGCGACGGCGATGCCGAGGAGCATGAGCGCGACGCCCGTCGTTCGCGCGATCCACTCACCCCGCGGCAGAAGCTTTTCCGCCGCCACGACGGCGGCGATGAGCAGGACCCAGAGCAGCCCCATCGCGCCGGCCACGACCAGCACCACCATGAGCGCCCAGCAGCAGCCCAGACAGTACAGCGCGTGGGCCCGGCCCATCGTCAGACCGCCTTGCCAGCCCTCGCGCCAGTGGCCGAACAGGAACCCGAGGGGACTCCGGCAGTGACGCAGGCACACCTGCTTGAGCGGCGAGAGCTGGAAGAGCCCGGCGAGCACGAGCACGCCGGCCACGACGTAGGCGAGCACGGCACCGCTGACGGCGTTGAGGGTGGCGCTCGCGAAGTAGATCGGAATGCCCGTGAGGGCCCAGAGCCCGAGGTACATGAGGGCGAACATCCCGACCCGGATCGCCTTCAACGCGGTGCTCCCCGCGTTCCGCTGAGTCGCGGCGTAGAGGCCGATCATGGGCAGAGCGCTCGGCAGCATCATCGCGGTCATCATGACGGCCCACGCCGCCACGTAGGCCGCGCCGTCGGTGACCGATGGTGTCATCGCCATCTCCATGCCCGCCATGTCGTCGGGCCCCATCGGCGAAACCAGAACGTGGGCCCACGCGGCGATGGCCAGCAAGAGCAGGAGCACCGTGGCAACCACCGCGAAAGGCTCGCGGCCGGTCACTTCGGAGGGCGGCTCGCCGGAACCGCTGGCGCGCATCGCGGAAACTCTCTCGTCCGCGCCCCCGAGTCTGTCGCTCAGCCGATGCGCGCGCGGACGAAGTCGCCGATACCCGCGATGGCCTTCTCGGCCTCGTCCAGCATCGGCCAGAACCAGTGCCAGACGTGGATCATCGCGGGCCATTCCTCGACCTCGACGTCGAGCCCGGCCGCGCGCGCCCGGGCGCCGAGACCGAGCGCGTCGGCGAGCAGCACCTCGTCGCTGCCCACCTGGACGAGCAGCGGCGGGAGATTTTTTAGATCGGCGTAGAGCGGAGAGACGAGCGGGGCCTTGCGGTCGCCCGTCCCGACATACGCCTGCGCCATCGCCTCGACGCCGTCGCGCGTGACGATCGGGTCGGCGCCGGCCTTGGTGGCGTAGCTGGCGCCGCTACACGTGAGATCGACCCAGGGCGAGATGCAGATGCCGCCGCCCGGCCGCGGGAGCCCCCGGTCGCGGAGCGCGAGGAGCGTCGCGACGGTGAGACCGCCGCCCGCGGAGTCGCCGCCGAGGACGATCCGGCCGGGCGTGATGCCGCGCGCCAGCAGCCACTGGTAGGCCGCGAGGGCGTCGTCCAGCGCGGCCGGGAAGGGATGCTCCGGCGCCAGGCGGTAGTCGAGGAGCAGCACGCGGGTGTCGGCCGCTCGCGCGATGGCGGCGGCGAGATGACGGTGCGAGCGGGGCGAGCCGATCGCGTAGCCTCCGCCGTGGAAGTAGAGCACCACCGCGTCGGCTCGGGCGGCCGGCGGCGTGAGCCACTCGGCGGGCCGCTCCGGCGCCTCCACGGTCTCCACCGCCACGTCGGCCGGGGTTGGGAAGACGCGCTCGGCGCGATCGTACTGGGCTCGGCGCTCCGCCAGGGTGAGTGAGCTCGACGGGGGAAGCTTCGCCAGGTGCTCTCGGACTGCTCGGATTCCACGCGCGGCCATGTGCCCTCCAGCTTTGATCTCGGTCCACATATTCGCAGATCCCATGTCGGGGGACCACTCTTCTTCCGGGATGACCGGGGCCCGTACACGCGGCTCGATCCGTCTTGACCTCCCGAGAACGCCCGCCTAGGGTGGAAGCATGAGCGACGCCGAGGACTTCGCGACCCTGTTCGCCCGTGAATCCGCCCGGCCCGTGCTCGAGATCGGGCAGGTTGTGAAAGGGCGCGTCATCCAGATCTCGGCCGAAAGCGTGTTCGTCGACGTCGGGGGCAAGGGCGAAGCCTGGATCGAGCGCGCCGAGCTGACCGACGGCGAGGGCAAGCTCCGCGTGGCCGTCGGCGACGAGGTCGAAGCGACCGTGGTGTCGACCGGCGATGAGATCCGGCTCTCGCACAAGCTGCGCCAGGGCGCCCAGGCCCGGCAGGCGCTGGCCATGGCGGCGCAGACCGGCATCCCGGTCGAGGGCAAGGTGGCGGCCGTGATCAAGGGTGGCTACGAGGTCACGGTCGGCGGCCTGCGGGGCTTCTGTCCGTTCTCGCAGATGGACCTGCGCCGCGTGGAGACCACGGAGGAGTACGTCGGCCGGGTGCTCGAGTTCCGCGTCACGACCTTCAGCGAGAACGGGCGCAATCTGGTGCTCTCGCGCCGGCGCCTGCTGGAGGAGCACGCCGCTGAGGCGGCCGAGGAGACGCGGAAGAAGATCCTGCCGGGCGCGGTGCTGGCCGGCACCGTCGCGTCGCTCGCGGACTTCGGCGCGTTCGTCGACCTGGGCGGCGTGCAGGGGCTCGTGCCTCTGTCGGAGCTGTCCCATTCGCGCGTGAGTCGTCCGGCCGACCTCCTGCGCGTCGGTGACGCCGTGACCGTCAAGGTGCTCAGGATCGACCAGGAGAAGGGCCGGATCTCGCTCAGCTTGAAGGCCCTCGAGGGCGATCCGTGGACCGCAGTAGCGGGACGACTGCGCGAGCGGCAGGTCGTGCGCGGGCGCGCGGTCCGCTCGACCGACTTCGGCGTCTTCGTCGAGCTCCTGCCGGGTGTCGACGGCCTCCTGCACATCACAGAGATTCCGCGAAGCCGTCAGGGGGCGTTGCGGGAGTCCGCGGCCAACGGCGCGGAGATCACGGTTTTGATCGTCAGCATCGATCGAGAGAAGCGCCGCATCGCGCTGGCCCTGGCGCCCGAGGGCGCCGAGCTCGGTCAGCAGATGGAGTCGCTCGTCGAGGTGGGCGCGGTGCTCACCGGGACGGTCGAGCGCCACGAGTCGTTCGGCGTCTTCGTGCGGCTCGGGCCCGGGCAGACAGGGCTCGTGCCTACGGGAGAGCTCTCGCTGAGCCGCGGCGCCGATCCCCGCAAGACCTTCCCCGCGGACACCGAGATCAAGGTGCTCGTGCTCGCGATCGAGGAAGGCGGCCGGCGCATCCGCCTCTCGCACGCCCAGGCCCTCGCGCGCGAGGAGCAGGCCGAGACGCAGGCGTACATGCAGCAGAGCCCGAGGCGCGGCGACGGCTTCGGGCTCACGCTCGGCGAGCGCGTCAAGCCCCAAGGCTCGAAGAAGCGATTGTGACGGCGGGCCCGCGTCGGAGCCAACCGAGGAGGCCAGCATGAGTGATCGGAACCGCTACGGCTTTCGGGTCCGCCCGGGTATGCGCCAGGGGCTCTGCAGCGCCGTGCCGATCCCGACGCGGCTCGTGTCCAACGAGGAGTTTCCGCCGATCCCGCAAACGCCGGCGCAACGGCAAGTGGAGGATCGGATCCTCGCCGAGGCGGCGCGACAGGCGCCGCGGCTCGGTCTGAGCCGCCGGCAGTTCCTGAGCCGCGGCACCGGCATGGCGGCCTCGCTCCTGGCGATGAACTCGGTCTTCGGCCGCTTCTTCGACGTGCTCCCGGTCGAGGCCGCGGACCCCGTGGCGTTCCAGGAACGGAGCGGCTCGCCGTTCTTCATCTTCGACGTGCAGCTGCACTACGTCAGCGCGGGCTACGACCCGACGAATGCCGAGGCAAGCCGCAAGGGCGCGGTCTCGAAGCAGGCGCTCCTCGGGCTACGCCGACGGTCGCGCCGGTTGAACCCGAAGCTCGAGTCGGATCGCGGCACTCTGGCCGATCTTTCCTGGGAGAACATGGTCAAGGAGGTCTTCCTCGACAGCGAGACGTCGATCGGGCTCATCTCGACGCCGCCCGGGCCGTATCCTCAAGAGGCGGTCGTGCCGCCGAAGGAGATGACGCACATCCGCGACGAGATCAACCGCGTCACACAGTCGCGCCGGATGCTCGCCCACGGGCTCGTCTCGCCGCAGCTCGGCCAGGCCGATCTCGACTTCATGGACCAGCAGGCGGCCACGCTCAAGGTCGACGCCTGGAAGGCGTACACCGGCGCCGCCGCCAAGGGATTCGACCACGGCTGGTTCCTGGACGACGAGAAGATCGCGTATCCGATGCTCGAGAAGGCGCGCAAGACCGGTGTGCGCCGCTTCTGCGTCCACAAGGGGCTGCCGCTCGGGCCGGTCGCGGACTACAACCATCCGCGCGACCTGATCAAGGCGGCCAGGGACTTCCCCGACATCGACTTCCTCGTCTACCACGCGGGGCTGCTCAACGTGTCGGCGGGCACACAAGCCGGCGACGTGCCGTGGACGACCGAGTTCTGTCAGATGGTGAAGCCGGCGGGATTCAAGAACATCTACATGGAGCTCGGCTCGACGTTCGGGCAGCTCGTGACGACCAATCCCACCACGTGCGCCCACCTGCTCGGTCAGATCATCGCCGCCTTCGGGGCGGATCACGTTTTGTGGGGCACCGACTCGATCTGGTACGGGACGCCGCAGTGGCAGATCGAGGCGTTCCGCCGCTTCGAGATGCCCGCCGCGCTCGTCGAGAAGTTCCACTACGCGCCGCTGACCCGCGGCGAGAAGGAGCAGATCTTCGGGCTGAATGCCGCCCGCGTCTTCGGCATCGACGTGACCGCCAAGCGCAACGAGATCCCGAAGGACTACCTGTCCCGCATGAAGATGGCGTATCTCGAGGAGGGAGTTGCCCCGAGCCATCGCTGGTACGGCTGGGTGACCGGGTAGTCCACGACGCGCGCCTGTGAATCACCGACCGGATGATCTTGCGACGGGTCCGAACGCGCCCACTCATCGCGCTGGCTCTGGGGATGCTCGTGGTGGGCGCTACGACCTCATGGCTGCTGGGTTCGCGGCTCGTCAGGCCCGTGAACCATCCAGTTCCGCTGCCCCCCGACCTTCAGGCTCAGGCGGTTGCGATTCCCGGATCGGGACACGCTATCGCCGCCTGGTGGCTCGATCAAGGCGGCGGTTCTCCGGTCGTTCTGCTTCTACACGCGATCCGCGCCGATCGCTCGTCGATGGTGGGCCGGGCCAAGCTGCTGTCGAGCCGCGGATTCTCCGTCCTCCTCATCGATCTTCAAGCCCACGGCGAGACTCCGGGCGCTGCAATCACGGTGGGCGCGCGCGAGGCCGGTGACGTCCGCGCCGCGTTCGAGTGGCTCAAGCGCTCGGTGCCCGGTCGTCGAATCGGCGTGATCGGCTGTTCCCTCGGCGGGGCGGCGGTCCTCCTGGGCCCGCAACCGTCGGGGTTCGACGCGGTCGTACTCGAAGCCGTGTATCCCCGCGTCGCGGGCGCGATCGAAAATAGGATCCGCATCAGGCTGGGACCACTCGCACCTCTTCTCGCGCCAGTGCTGCTGGTCCAGCTGCGGCCACGGCTCCAAGTCTCCCCGCGGGACCTCGAGCCGATTCGCTCGATTCCCCGTCTTGGCGCACCGGTCCTGGTGGTGGCGGGCTCGAGAGATCGACATACGACGCTGCCCGAGTCCCAGGAGCTCTTCCAGGCGGCCGCGCCACCAAAGCGATTGTGGGTGGTCGACGGTGCCCGTCACCAGGACTTCCTGTCGTTCGACCCGGCCGCCTATGCCTCAGAGGTCGTCGGATTCCTGCTCGAGCACCTGCGATCCTCAGGCTAGATGTCGCCGCGCGCCTCCCCGCTCACGAGGGCATCAGCCCGGCCCAGCTATCGGCCTCCATGAACTGGCGCCAGCGGGTGTAGAACCCGCGCTGGTTGTGCTCGCTCGCGTTGGCCTGCGTCACGTCGCTGATCGCGCCGGGGAGCTTGAGGCCGTGGTCCTCGAAGGCGCCCGTGGCGCGGCCGAGACCCATCTCGTAGCTGTAGGGGTACTGGCGCGCGATGGTGCCGCGGCTCGCCTTGTGAGCGTAGTTCCAGTTCTCCATGTCGTCCTGCTCGGTCAGCCCCGCCGGCCCCGAATAGCGGATGTAGTAGTGGCGCAGGAAGTCCTTCACCTCGGCCGGCGCGTCGGCGTCGACGAAATACCAGCGCCAGCACTCGGTCTGGTGCGGCCCGCGCGGCTGCCACACCGCCAGGGTGCGCGGCTGCCGCGCCAGCGGCGAGACGTTGGGGAACATCGTGCCGGGCCCGCCCATGAGTCGCCAGTACTCGCCGCGGCGGCGCCTGCGCTCTTCCTCGCAGCGCCGGAAATAGTCCGCGACGATCGGCGCGTCCTGGTACGCCGGCGCGAGCGGCGAGTCGTGCTTGCGGAGGAACGCGATCATCGAGTGGCCGAGCTCCGGAAACGAGACGTCGAGCCACCGCGCCTCGTTGCGCTCCTGCACGTCGCGGCGGCCCTTGCCGCTGGGGCCGATGCCCACCATGTCGACCGAGCGGTGGCTCACGCCGTGATAGCGGTCACCCGAGAAGTTCTCGGCCGGGAACTTCCAGTTGCAGGGGATGAGCCACTTGTGGATGCCGCCGATCGCCTCGGTGCCGCCCTCGCGCCCGTCCCACGAATCGAGGAGGAGATCGAGATAGAGCTTGTAGCCGCCGAGATGGTCTGAGAACGGCGGCGCGGAGGCGTCCCACGTCGCCCAGATCGTGCCCTTGTAGTTCTCCAGCCGGGCGACCTCGACGAGCCCCCACTGGCTCCGGTCGAGCTGCGCGCCGTAGGCGTCCTTGGCGAACGGCACGCCGACGAGCGCGCCGTCGGTGCCGTAGCTCCAGCCGTGGTACGGGCACTGGAACTCGACCGTGTTGCCCTCGTCGTAACGGCACACCTTCATGCCGCGATGCCGGCACGAGTTGAGAAAGACGCGGATCCGTCCCGTGCGGTCGCGGCACAGGATGACCGACTCCTCGCCCATCGACGACGTGAGATAGTCGCCCGGCTTCGGGATCTGGCTCTCGTGGCCGATGAAGAGCCAGGCGCGGGCGAAGACCCGCTCGAGCTCCTGCCGGTAGATCTCCTCGCTCACGAAGATCTCGCGGCTGATGATCCCGCGCTCGACGTCGACCAGGCCCTTCAACCCTGCCGGCGCTACGCTGGCCATGCTCAACTCCTCCTCGATCGCCGTCCGTTGCCGCCGTGGGCGCGCGGATCGGCGCAAAGCCATGGTAGGACAAGACGCGCCGCCGCGGTAGCCCGCCGCGGGCGCCCAGCTACCGGTCGGTAGGTCTCGCGCGGTTGGCGGACGCGACCCCGAACGGGTAGACTGCCGCTCCATGACAGAGCCTCGACTCCCGCTGGAGGGAATCCGGGTGCTCGAGCTCGCCCAGGTGGTCGCCGGCCCGTTCTGCGGCGCGCTGATGGCCGAGTTCGGCGCCGAGGTGATCAAGACCGAGATGCCCGGCCGCGGCGACGACCTCCGGCGCCTGGGCCCGACCGAGGACGGCTGCGAGTACTGGTTCGCGGCCGACAACCGCAACAAGAAGCTCATGACGCTCGACCTGCACCTGCCGAAGGGCCAGGACATCGTGCGGCGGCTGGTCTCGCACTGCGACGTCGTCCTCGAGAACTTTCGCCCGGGCGTGCTCGAGCGCTGGGGACTCGGCTGGGAAGCGCTGCGCGCGATCAACCCACGCCTCGTGATGGCGCGGATCACCGCCTTCGGCCAGACCGGTCCGCTGAATCAAGGGCCCGGCTACGCCGCGATCGGGTCGGCGTTCGGCGGCACGTGGTACGTGAACGGGCCGGCCGATCGGCCGCCCGCGCGCCCCACACCCGTGTATCCCGACTACCTGACCGGACTCTTCACGGCGTTCGGCGTGATGGCCGCGCTCCGCCACCGCGATGCGACCGGCGAGGGACAGTGGATCGACGCCGCGCTCTACGAGTCGGCCTTCCGCATCATGGAGTTCACCGCGACGCTCTATGGCCGGCAGGGCATCGTCCGCGAGCGCGGCGGCCTGCAGCACTCGGGCTGGCCGGGCGGCGCGTTCGAGACGCAGGACGGCAAGTGGATCGTCTTCACGGCGCCGGCGCAGCATCTCTTCGAGCGGCTCTGCGCGATGATCGGACAGCCCGAGCTCCCGCGCGACCCGCGCTTCGCCTCCGCCGCCGAGCGGCCGCAGCACATTCCGGTCATCCTCGACCTGATGACGAAGTGGTTCGCGGCGCGGCCCTTCGTGAAGGCGCTCGCCGAGCTCGAGGGCGCCGACATCCCGCACTCGCCGATCATGAGCATGGCCGACATCTTCGCCGACCCGCACTACCGCGCCCGCCAGATGATCGTCGACGTGCCGGCCGACGGGATCGGCACGCTGCCTCAGCCCGGCGTCGTGCCCAAGCTCTCGCTCACGCCCGGACGCGTCACGCACGCCGGCGGGGCCCTCGGCAGCCACACCGACGAGATCCTCTCGCAGGTGCTCGGCCTGAGCGGGGAGGAGATCGCCGCGCTGCGCGCCGGTCGCGTCGTCTAGCGGCGCCGGGGCGGCGCGTCGCGATCGCCGTCGCGCAGTCTTCAGCAGTTCGTCACACAGTCGTCGGCGTCTCGTCACATTCCCATCATCTCGTCCTGCGATGGGCCACGGCATGCTCGACAACGTGACGATCGACCGGCTCGGACGCCTCGTGATGGACGAGGACCCCGGCAACACCGCGCGCGTGTCCAAGGTGTGGGCTTACCAGATCTCGACCGGCGAGTTCGTGGAAGTCGCGCATCACACCCCGGCGTTCTTCGACCCGGCCAACGCGAGCACGCCGGCGTTCATCACCCAGGACGAAGAAAGCTCGGGCATCATCGACGCCGCGCACGTCCTGGGCCCGGGCTGGTTCCTGCTCGACGTGCAGGCCCACAAGCCGAGCGCCGACACCGAGCTGGTCGAGGGGGGTCAGCTCCTGGCGATGTTCATCGACCCCGACATCGCGGCGCCCGACCCGCACGGGGACGAGCGCGACGGTCACGGCGACGAGCCCGACGGCAAGGACGACGACGACTAGAACGCGAGCCCGGCGCGCCTCAACCGCGCGGAGTCGAAAGACTGGCGAGCGCCGGCCTTCGAAGCAGCGTGGCGCCGAGCGGGCCCAGCACCAGGACGGCTCCGATCGTATTGAGGATCGTGAAGCCCCAGACGCCGAGGATCATGCCGCCGGCGGCGGAGCCGAACGCGCCCATCAGCCCCATGAACAGATCCGCGAGGCCCTGGGTCGACGCGCGCTCGGCGGGCGAGAGCGCGTCGGTCAGGAGCGCGCTGCCGGCGACGAACGCGAGGTTCCAGCCGACGCCGTTGAGGAAGAGCCCGAGGATGACCAGCGCGCGATCGCTCCCCGGCGCGAGCCCAGCGAGCATCACGGCGCCGATCATCACGAGCGCGCCGACCCCGATCATCGCGAGCCGGCCGAAGCGATCGGACAGCCAGCCCGAGAGGGGCGAGGCCACGTACATGCCGCCCAGATGGAGGGAGACGGCCAGCCCGATGGTCTGCACCGCGTGACCGTTGTCGTGCAGGTAGACCGGTGAGGTCGACGTCGTGCTGATCATGACGAACTGACTGATCGTGAGCGTCGCCAGCGCGAGCTGCACGCGGACGTCGGCCAGGATCTCGCCGAGGCCGCGCGCGGGTTCGGGCGCGCCACCGGTCGCGACACGCTCGTGGAGCAGGCGCGCGACGGCGAGCGGGTCGGGCCGCAAGAAGAGCTCGACGAGGAGCGCTGCCACCGCGTAGCCGGCGACGCTGATCAGGAACGCGCTGGCTTCCGGTGCCAGACCGAATGCGCGGGCGAGCCGCAGCGCCGGCTCCATCAAGTTCGGCCCGAGGATCGATCCGGCGCTCGAGCCCCAGACGATGAGCCCCATCGCGCGGCCTCGCTGCGCGCCGGAGCTGACGTCGGCGGCGGCGTAGCGCGCGAGCAAGTTCGAGGTCTGGGAGATGCCGAAGAGCGCCATGCCCCCGAGGAACAGCGCAAAGCTGCGAGTCGTCACCGCCGCCATGGCCACGAGCGCGCCGAGCACGGCGAGCCCGTAGCCGAGCGCCAGCCCGGGGCGCCGCCCGGAGCGCTCCATCAGCCGCGAGAGCGGCCAGCTCGCGAGCGCGGTGCCGAGCGCGCCGACGGCGACCGGCATGCCCGACCACGTGTTCGTGCCGGTGATGCCCGCGGCCATGATGCCGCCGATCGCCATGGCGATCGAGTGTCCGGTGCTTCCGCACACCTGCGCCGCGAACAGCGTGGTCATCAACCGGCCGCGGCCCGGCGTCGTACGAGGCGTCGTGGTCTGCGCGCGCATCGACTCGTGAGTGTAGGGGTCCGATTGGACTCGGTAAACGGCCAATCGGGAGGAATCGGCAAAATCATTGGCCCGATCCGGCCGATCGCCGGCGCTTGTCACTTGACGCGCGACCAGCTCGACGCTACACGTGATTGGGACTCGCGACCATGGTGACCCTGGTGAGCTTCGACATCGATGGCACGCTGGAAGTCGGCGACCCTCCGGGCATCGTGTCGATCGCGCTGGTGCGGACAGCCAAGCGCCTGGGCTACGTCGTCGGCAGCTGCTCGGACCGTCCCATCAGCCATCAGACGAGTCTCTGGGAGCGGCTGCGGATCGCCGTCGACTTCACGGTGCTCAAGCACGAGCTGGCGACCGTCAAGGCGCGCTTCGCGGCCGCAGCGTACTACCACATCGGCGACACCGACGTCGACGACTTCTACGCGACGGGCGCCGGCTTTCGCTTCCTCAAGGCGGACGCGCTCGGCCGTCGGCTCTGGCCGGTCGAGCTGTTCGCCGAGCCTCCAGGCCGGGCGCGCCCTTGACCGCCGACCCGGCGGAACGCCGCTCGGCGCTCGGCGTCGCACTCGCCGGCCTCGTCGCGCTCGCGGTGGCCATGGGAATCGGCCGCTTCGCGTTCACGCCGATTCTGCCGATGATGCAGGAGGACACCGGCGTCTCGATCGCAATGGGGGCCTGGCTCGCGTCGGCGAACTACGTCGGCTACCTGGCCGGGTCGCTGTCGGTGATCTGGTGGCGCATCGGTGCGACGACGGCGATCCGCGCGGGGCTCGTCGCGATCGGGCTCACGACCCTCGCGATGGGCCTGGCGCATCACCCGGCCGCGTGGCTCGCGCTGCGCGCGCTCGCGGGCGTCGCGAGCGCGTGGGTGCTGATCTACGTCTCGGCCTGGTGCCTCGAGCGCCTCGCGTCGCTCGGGCGGCCGGCGCTGAGCAACACGGTGTACGCGGGCGTCGGCACGGGGATCGCGCTGGCCGGCGGGCTCTGTCTCGCGCTCATGCGTGTCGGCGCCGGCTCGGCCCGCGCCTGGATCGTGCTCGGCCTTCTCTCGGTCGGGCTCTCCGCCGTGATCTGGATCGGGTTCGCATCTCGCTCCGACTCGCCCGGCGCGAGCACGGAACGAGCGTCGGGTCGCGGAATGGCCTGGGACCACGAGTCGCTCCGGCTCGTGCTCTGCTACGGCGCGTTCGGCTTCGCCTATATCATCCCGGCGACCTTCTTGCCGGTCATGGCCAAGCAGGTCATTCGCGACCCGGCCGTCTTCGGCTGGTCCTGGCCGGTCTTCGGCGTGGCAGCGATGGGATCGACCTTGGCCACCGCGATGCTGCGCAGCGTCGTCACCAACCGCCGTCTCTGGGTCGCGAGTCATCTCGTCATGGCCTTTGGCATCGCGCTGCCGATCGTCTGGTCCGGCATCGTTCCCATCATGCTCGCCGCGCTGCTCGTCGGCGGCACGTTCATGGTGATCACCATGGCCGGGATGCAGGAGGCGCGCAGCGTCGGCGGGGTGCGCGCCACGGGGTTGATGGCGGCGCTCACCTCGGCCTTCGCCCTCGGCCAGATCGCCGGACCGGTCAGCGTGAGCCTCGTCGTCGGCGCCGGCAGCAGCTTCTCGGCGCCCCTCGCCGTCGCCTGCGCCGCGCTGGTCGTCAGCGCGTATGCGCTGACCTGATATGCACCCGTTCGGCCGCCGGACGGAGACCGCCTTCTCCGCTCGGCGGGGCGTTCGCCATGATCGCTCTCTCCCCGGGGCGCTACTTGAGGTCGAGGAGCGCGCTCAGCCCCCGGTGAAACGTCGGAGCGCCGCCCGGAACCATGCAGGTCTCGAGCACCTCGAACAGCTCCTCGCGAGTGGCGCCCAAGCGCATCGCGCGCTCCATGTGCGCGACGAGCGCGGCCTTCTCGGAGCCGCGGAAGGCGAGGAGCGCGATGGCGATGAACTCGCGCACCTTCGCGGACACGTGTCGGCCCTCGCCCAGGCCGAGCTCGTAGATCCGGTTGTAGGCCTCGACGAAGTCCGGATCCTGGCGCGCCGCGAACTCCCATTCTGGATAGATGTAGCCGCGCGCCTGCTTCATCCGCGCGATGAGCGCGTCCGCGCGCTCGCTCCGATCTTTGTCCATGGTCGCCTTCTCGGGCATCGTGCTCCTCTGTGTGCGCCTAGCGCACCTTGCCGCGCGCCGCCACCGGCCAGGTGACCTCGACCGCGCCGTTCCTGACGCCGTAGACCTCGTCCACCATGTTGGTCACGACGCAGCAGTGGTTCGGCACGACGTGGACGACGTCGCCCACCTTGGGACGCTCGGCGCAGGCGGAGAGGTCGACGGTGCCGTGCTCCTCCGAGAGCCCCGTGACGGCCGCCTCGGGATACTCCATCACGTGTCCGTAGCCCTTCATGAAGTAGAGATCCGACGTGAGCACCTTGGAGCCGGCGTCGAGGATCGCGCGCGTCGGGGTCGGCCGGCTCACCACCGTCGCCCGCACGCGCATCGCACAGTTGTCCCAGGTGGCGGTGCCGGTGGAGACGACCATCGCGTCGTTGTAGACGCACGTCCCGGCGCGATGCTCGGTGAGCATCGGAAAGTTCTGCGCGGTGAAGAGCGCGGGCGTGCCGCCCCCCGAGACGACCGGCACCGGGATCCCGGCCTGCTTGAAGAGCGCCAGCGCGCGCTCGAAGAAATCACGCGTGTTCGGGTCGCGGTTGGGAAAGGTCATCAGCCCCTCGAAGTGCATGCGAGGCCGCCGCATGACCGCGCGCGCGAGGTCGAACGCCTCGTCGGGCGTCTGCACGCCCGTCCGGCCGAAGCCGGTGTCGCACTCGACCAGGAAGCGCACGTCGGCGCCGGCGCGCGCAGCGGCCTCGGACAGCTCGCGTGCCACGACGTCGTTGTCGAGGACCACCGCGAGCCGGCGCACGCGCTTGACCAGCGTCATGAGCCGGTCGGTCTTCGGCCGCCCGAGGATGTTGTAGGTCAGCAGGACGTCGTCGGTGACGCCGGCATCGACGAACACCTCGACCTCGCCGAGCTTCTGGCAGGTGATGCCGATGGCGCCGGCTTCCATCTGCATCCGGCCGATCGCGGGGATCTTGTGCGTCTTGATGTGCGGCCGGTTGCCGATGCCGTGTCGCGCGAGGTGGGCCTGCACGCGCCGGATGTTGTCCCGCATGATGTCGAGGTCGACGGTGACGGCGGGTGTGTCGAGTTCGGCGAGGGAGGTCATGGGTTCCTTTCCTGTCCGGCGCGCTCGTAGACGGACACGTGGGCGCCGCTCGACGCGCCGAAAGCCTCGCGGCTCCAGCCGGCCCAGCGCTCGCGCAGCCGGAGGCCGGCCAGGCGCGCCATCAGGTCGAGCTCGGACGGCCAGGCGTAGCGGACCTCGACAGGGTAGAGGCGGACGCCGCGCTCGGTGATGACGACCTGCTGGGAACGCACGCGCTGGGCCACCGGATCGTGGACGCTCGTTTCCAGATGCACCGCGTCGACGCCGACGTCGGTCGCGCCCACGCGTTGCCCGTGCGTGAATCGACTCAGATCGGGCACGAAGGCCTCGATCACGAACCGGCCGTCGTCGGTGAGATGCTCGGCGACGCCCCTGAAGCAGCGGATCTGAGCCTCCTGCGTGAGCAAGCCGAAGAAGGTGTTGAAGGCGACGAAGATCAGCGAGAACCGGCCGGCGATCGCCATGTCGGCGAAGTCGCCCATCGCGACCGTGACGCGCTCGCCGCCGGGCTTCGCGCGCAGCCGCGCCACCATGGCGGGCGAGGCGTACTCGACGAAGAACCGGGCGACCTGTCGCGAGACACGCTGGAGATCCTGAATGGCGAGGAGGTAATCCGCGGCGCGCCGGCGGTTGCCCATCTCGTAGAGCGCCCAGGTGAGCGGCTCAAACCACCTCCGTGGCGGGAATAGTGCGCTCGCTGGCGGCCGAAGACAAGGTTGGGCGCCGCGGTCGCGCGCGATCATGAAAGTGATGCGAGCGCGCAGTGCGACGAGCGCGAATAGCGTCGGCGGCGCGGCCATCACACTCAACGTGGAGACTTCTCGAGTCCTTGACAGAAGGTCAACACGTGTTTAGTATTAGGCCCGTAGGGAGGTGTCTCCGATGAACCCGGTAGAGCGTGTGTTGCACCAGGAGCTGACAGGACTTCTCGATCGCCTCGCGGCGTCGGTACCCGAAGGGGGCTTCGAGAGCATTCGCGCGGCGAACCCAACGTTGAAGGCCAGACTGGACGACGCGGACGCGAAGCTGGCGGCCGTGCGTGAATCCTTGCTCGACGGCTACGGGCGGTGGCGTCGTGCGCTGGAGGATCTCGAGAATCTCTGGGCGCTCGGCGCCTGGCGGTCAACCGCGGCCGAAGAGTCGACCGAGCAGTCCGCGGCGCTCGCCGCCTGACTCGATCTGCTCGGCGTAGGCGGTGCGGCCCGCCTCGAAGCGCTGCCAGTAGTCCGGCAGCTCGCGAGCCAGCGCGACGTGCACGGCCAGCAGCCGCTGCGTCTCGTCGCCGGGCGCGCGCTCGGGGGCGGCGACCTTCTGGCGTTGCTCCCCGCTGAGCGTCGGCGCGATCACGCTCCAGAGCTCGGCGAGGAACGTGTGGACGCTCTGCGTGAACTCTTCGCGGTCACGCGTGTTGTCGGCGCTCGGCGCGGGCAGCGAGAGAGCCTGCCGTCGTTTCACGAGCGCGTCGAGACACACGAAGTCCACCGCCTCTTCGAGGCGCTCGCGCAGCTGCGCTTCGATGCGCGCGTTGAGATCGGCGGGCTGATTCGGGTCGCGGCGGAGCGACGTGCCGAAGAAGGAACTCGGTGTCATGGTCTCGGGCTCACAGTGCTAAGATTCTAACGTGCTCGTGGCTCGAATTGCCGGCGTGACGCTGCTCGCCCTGCTCGCGCTTCCCGCGTTCGCCTTCGCTCCGCCGAGAGAGATTTCCGGAGCGCTCGATTTTTCCGGGATCGACGAAGCCGCCAACGAGGCCGTCGCCAGCGGTGAGGTTCCGGGCGTGGTGGTGCTGGTCGGCCGCGGTGACGACGTCTTGCTCCACCGGGCGTACGGCTCCCGGCGCCTGGTGCCGAACCCGGTCCCGATGACGGTCGACACGATCTTCGACCTGGCATCCCTCACGAAGCCCTTCGGAACCACCCTCGCTGTGATGAGCCTGGTCGAGCGGGGGGCCGTCAAGCTCGACGCGCCGCTTGGACGATACCTCAAGGAGTTCCGCGACAAGCAGCTCGATGAGATCACGATCCGAAGGCTCCTGACCCATAGCGCCGGGCTCGCCGCCTATCCCCCGAACGCCATGGTCGCGGCCGGCTTTCCCAGTGCCGCGCACTCCATCGCCAAGATGCCACTCGATTATCCTCCCGGCACTTCGTTCCAGTACAGCGACACCGGCTTCATCCTGCTCGCCGAGGTGGTCCGGCGGGTCAGCGGCACTCCGCTCGACAAGTACCTGGACAAGGCGGCATTCCGACCGCTCGGGCTGGCGGACACCAGCTTCCATCCCAAGGTGAGTGCGCTACCCCGGGTGGCGCCGACAGAATTCGTCAACGGCGTCCTCCTTCGTGGCGAGGTCCACGATCAGCGCGCTCGCCTCCTCGGCGGGGTCGCCGGCCACGCTGGGATGTTTTCGACCAGCGGCGACCTCGCGCGCATCGTGCGGATGCTGCTGAATCGGGGCACGCTCGAAGGCCACCGTATCCTCGAGGCAGCGACGGTCAAAGAGATGTGGGAGTCGGGAGGGCCCGACAGCAAGACGGGTCGGGCACTGGGCTGGGACGTCAGCTCGTCTCCAAGACTCATGTCGCCGTTCTTTCCGGAGGGCTCCGTCGGGCATCTCGGCTTCACCGGCACCGCGGTCTGGATCGACCCGGCGACGCGAAGCTACCTGATCGTGCTGTCCAACCGTGTCCACCCGTATGGCGGAGGCGCCTCACGTATCCGCGATCTCCGGGTTCGCGTCGCCGCGGCCGCCGGCGCCCAGCTCTTCCAGCCACCGATCATCGCGGATCCTGGACCCATCAGCGGTCCCGCCGCCGACGGGTCGGCGCCCGAGCTTCGAGTGACGCCGGGCGAGCCCATCCTGCCGCAGGAACGGGTCCTCACGGGGCTCGACGTGCTCGCCGACCAGAAGTTCGCGATGCTGTCGGGACACTCCGTCGGCCTCGTGACCAACCAGACCGGAATCGATCTGCGCGGCCGCCGCGCGATCGACCTGATCGCCGGCGCCCCGGGCGTCCGTCTGCAGGCGATCTTCTCGCCCGAGCACGGGCTCACGGGCGTGTCCAACACCGACGTGCCTCACAGTCGCGACGTGGTGACCGGCCTTCCGATCTGGAGCCTTTACGGGACAACCCGCCGGCCGACCTCGGCGATGCTCAAGGACATCACGCTCCTGGTCTTCGACATCCAGGACGTCGGCGCCCGCTACTACACCTACCTGACGACGCTCGTCTACGTCATGGAGGAGGCCGCGAAGCAGCGGATCCCGGTCCTGGTGCTCGACCGGCCGAATCCCATCAACGGCCGGGTGGTCGAGGGGCCGTTGATGGATCCCGATCTGCAGTCGTTCACCGCCCCGCATCCGATCCCGGTGCGCACCGGGCTCACGATCGGGGAATTCGCGAGGCTGGCGGCCGCCGAGCGAAAGATCCCGGTCTCGCTCACCGTGGTTCCGCTGGTCGGCTGGGACCGTGATCGCTGGTTCGACGAGACCGGACTGCCATGGGTGAATCCGTCGCCGAACATCCGATCGGTCACTCAGGCCCTGCTCTACTCGGGCATCGGTCTCCTGGAGGCGACGAATCTCTCGGTGGGGCGGGGGACGGACATGCCCTTCGAGGTCATCGGCGCTCCCTGGATCGAGCCTCGAGGCCTGGCCGAGGCGCTCAATCGGCAGGGGCTCCGCGGCGTGAGATTCGACCCCATCTGGTTCACCCCGACGGCGGACGTCTACACGAGCATCTCTTGCGGCGGGGTCAGGATGGTGATCACCGATCGCGAGGCGATCCGACCGGTGACGGTTGCCTTCGCGCTGGCGCGGACCCTACGCGAGCGTCACCGGGACCAGTTCAGGCCGGAGAGCATCCAGAACCTCCTGGTGAACCGGTCCACGATGTGGGCCTTCCTCAGGGGCGAGGTCCTCGACCGGCTCGTCGCCTGGGCGGAGATAGATCGTAGCAGCTTCTTGAATCGTCGCGCGTCGTACCTCATGTATCGCTAGTCCTCCCGCGTTGCGTCCGGGCGGGGCGGGCGGGGCGGGGCCTCTTCGGACCACGCGGCACCCGTGCGCTGCTCCTGGGCGGCTGGGCTCCATCTGGGCGCGCCACTTCCGTTTTCGCTTGAAGGGAACGGGTCCGAAGAGACCCCACCCCGCCCGCCCCGCACCGCCCGCGCGGCAAGGCGCATCGTGGGCCCACCGTCGATCATGAGTCCGCTCGCAACCGTTTCAGAGCCAGCTGAGCGTCACTCCTAGGAACAGATCACGGCCGTGCCCGTTCTGAAGGGCCCACGATTCGTGTCGGTGTCGGTGATTCGTTTGGGACGAGACACCGGGCGGGGGAGAGGTTCACGCGGCGGCCGGGCTCCAGGTGAGCCCGGCTCGCCGGTCGAGGGGCTGAAAGGGAGCGGGGTGGTGTCAGCGTTCGACGACTCGCTGGGTGCGGTATTCGTCACGTAGCCGGTCGCGGCGCGCCGTCGGGACGGTGACCGAGTTCGGGTCGCCGTCGCTCACGAAGCGCTCGATCGGGTTCTTGTCGAAGTACGTCAGCCAGTACGCGAGCTCGCGCTCGGTGGCCTGGATGCGGGGCAGGTGTACGGGATCGAACGAGCGAGAATACGGGGAGGGCGCGGCGCCGCCGGCGACCATCAGCACCGCGTCGTGGCTGTAGCTCATGCCCTTGGCGGTGCCCTTCAGCACCCAGCTCACATCGGCCGGATACGAGCCGTGCGGCAACGCCAGGGTGCGGGTCTTGTAGTCGGGCACGTGGCGCTGGATCCACACCTGCGCCTCGGCTACCTGCGCGCGGACCGTCGTTTCCGGATACTTGGCGAGATTCGCGTGCCAGAGCGTGTGGTTGCCGATCTCGTAGCCCTGGCTCACCAGGTACTGGAGCTTCTTGCCTTCCAGCGCAGGCTGATTGAACAGGCGGTTCGGCGGGCTCGCGCCGGGGAGCACGTAGAACGTGCCCCCGCGGCCAAAGTCCGGATGCTCGCGCCGGAACGCCTCGAGGACGCCGATACCCGACTTGGGGTCGATCTCGAGGGTGCCGTTGTGCTCGAGGTAGCGGAACTGGCCGGGCGAAGAGTCGTCGAACGTGAGCACGACCGGCGTCGTCCCGGCCGGCAGCGCGATGCGCCGGTCGAGCAGGTCTCCCAGATTGATCAGCCGGTAGCCCTTGGCGTAGAGCGTCTCGAGGTCGCGGCGGAAGTTCTCGGGCGTCCGGGTCCAGCGCTCTTCGGGGTAGTCGATCTTGTGGTACTCGAGGATCATGACGCGCCCGAGCTCGTTGGGGGCGAGCTCACCGGCGCCGGCGAACGAAACAAACAGCAGAGCCGCGGTGAGGATCAAAGATAGAACGAGTAATAGTTTCACTTCTTCCCTGAGGCCTCTTTCTGCCGCAGCGCGCCGGCCGTGTAGTCGTTCCGGGGGTTCCAGAGCATCCAGCCGACCGCCCCGGCGTCGTCGGCTCCTTTAATCTGGGCGCGGATCTCGGTCACGCCGAAGATCCGCTTGTCGAATGCATAGTCCTTGAAATCCTGCAGCCACGGCCGCACCCGGACCTTCTGGCTCGCGGAGCGCTGGCGAATGAGGCGCACGCTCTCGTGGACGATCTCATAGGGGTGCTGGACGGGGTTGCGGTATCCCGGGATGCCCACGTGGTAGCCCGAGGGGTAGACCATTGGGCAGAAGTAGTCGAGATGCGGCGCCAGCTCCTCGATGCGCTGGCCGATGTCGGTGTCGTTCTCGTTGAAGGCCGTGTAGCCGAAGACGTCGGCCGCGACGTAGACGCCCAGCGGGCCGAGCTCGCGCCGGGCCCGGCCGAGGAAGCCGGCGATGGCGGGAAGCCGCGTCACCTTGTTATTGGGGGCCGAATACTTCGCCATCCCGAGCCTGCCGTCGGTCGGGAAGCGGACGTAGTCGAACTGGATCTCGTCGAACCCCTTGCCGGCCGCCTCCCGCGCGATCGCGACGTTGTACTTCCAGACCTCCTCGCGGAAGGGGTCGACCCAGGCGAGCTTCTCGTTGTCGATCCAGGGCTTGCCGGTGCGCGTGTCGATGATGGCGAGGTCGGGACGGGCGTTGGCGAGGATGTTGTCCTTGAAGGTCACGATGCGCCCGATCGTGTAGATGCCGCGCGCCTTGAGATCGGCCATCAGCTCGTCGAAGTTCTTGAGTGTGCCAGGGCCCTGTGCGCCGACCGCCAGCGCCTCCGGTACCTCCGTACGGTAGACGATCCAACCCCGGTCGCCCTTCACGTCGATGACGACGGCGTTGAGCTCGGTGCGCGCGGCCAGCTCGAGCACGCGTCCGCGGATCTCCTTGTGCCCGATCCCGAAGTACGTGAGGTACGCCGCCTTGATCGTCTGCGGCTTCATGACGACTTCGATCGCGGCCGGGGTGGGCTGCACGGTCACCTTCGCGTAGCCCGGGCGCTTGACGAGCAGGGGGGCATCCGGCGGATGGCCCTCGACGGTGAACTTTCCCTCGGTGTCCGTCCGGTGCTCGACGCCACCGATGACGATCGACGCGCCCTCGAGCGGAGCGCGGCTCTCGTCAAGGATTTGACCACTGACCATCTTTGGCCAGGTCAGACGCGGCGGCTCGGGCGCGCGCTCGACCGGCTTGCCGAGATACTCGGAGACTGGACCAGGAGTTGGCGCTGGCTGAGGTCGAACCAAGGTCGTCGCGCGGGCGAAGTTCGACGGAGCCAGCACCCCGTAGCCGGCGAGAATCGCAACGATGAGAAGCCCGACGGTATAGGCTCCGTCCAGGACGTTGCGACGACGATTCTGCGACGTGTGCTCGTCACTCATCGGTACTTTCGACAATAGCTGGTGCGCGAGGGCGCACAAAGCAAAAATTTTGCGGATACAATTCGGCGCATGCCACCCATTACACAGTTGGGATGCGAGACCGCGCGCAAACGCTCCGTCGTGGTCGGCGGGCTGCGCTTGAGCTTCCTCGAGTGGGGAATCGTCGGCCGTCCGACACTCTGTTTTCTCCACGGCGGCTCCGCCCACGCCCACTGGTTCGATCTCGTCACGCCGGCGTTCACGGATCGATTTCACGTGATCTCGCTCGATCAGCGCGGTCACGGCGAGAGCGAGTGGGCGAAGCCGCCGGCCTACGCGACCGCGAACTTCACGGCGGACCTCCTGGGCTTCATCGACGCGCTCGGCCTCGGACGGGTCGCGCTCATCGGCCACTCGATGGGCGGGCACAACGCGATGTCGTTCGCGGCCTGGCACCCCGACCGCGTGCGCGCGCTCGTGATCGTCGACTCGCGTCCGACCATCCCGACGGACCGGCTCGACCGACTCCGCCGACGCGGGGAGCGTACCTTGCGCCCCTATCCCACGCGCGAGGCTGCCGCGCAGTCCTTTCGGCTGGTGCCGCGCGAGACGAACGCCGATCCGGCCTTGCTCGCGCACATGGGCACCGCGGGCGTGGTCGAGCGAGACGGGGCGTGGGTCTACCGCTTCGATCCAGCCAGCAACTCCGAGCGTCGGCCGGTCGACGCCTGGACCTTGCTCGATCGGATCACGGCGCCGACCCTGATCGCGCGTGGCGAGCTGAGCCCCGTGCTCCCGCGCGATATGGCCGACAAGCTGCGCGCGGCGATCCGGGGCGCGTCACTGGTGGAGGTGCCGGCGAGCTACCATCACCTCGTCCTCGACAACCCCGCCGGATTCGTCCAGGAGCTGGACACGTTCCTGAAGGCGCTGCCGCCGACCGTCTAGCGGTCGATGACCGTCTAGCGGTCGATGCGGTAGCGGTCGATCGCGCTCGCGTCCTGCTCCACACCGAGCCCCGGTCCTGACGGCACGCGGATCTCGCCGTTCACGGGGACGATGGGCTCGGTGACGATGTCGGCCCCGAGCGCTCCACTGACGCCGACTGCGAACACGCCTTCCATGAGCGGGCCGGGCCAGGCCGCGCAGAGCTGTGCGAGCGCGGCGGTCGCGACGCTCGTGCTCGGATGGTTGCCGGGGTAGATGCGCATGCCGGCGGCCGACGCGAGCGCCCAGAGGCGCCAGACCCGATACATGCCGCCGTTCTTCGCGATCTTGGTCTGCACGACCGTCGCGGCGCGCCGACGGATCACCTCGAGGAGGGAATGGTCGGTCGAGACCGACTCGTCGGCCATGATCGGGATGCTGGTCGCGCGGCAGAGCGCCGCCAGGCCCTCGAGGTCCCAGATGGCGACCGGCTGCTCGGCGACGTCGATGTCGTAGAGCTCGAGCTTCCGGAGCAGCGCGAGCGCCGCGTCGTAGGCGAGCGCGCCGTTCGCGTCGACTCGCAGCACCACCCGGTCGCCGAAGCGCTCGCGAAGCGCGACGACGTTGGCGAGATCCTCCTTCGGATCGATCCCGATCTTCAGCCCGAAATGGCGGAAGCCGCGCGCGTAGAGCTCCTGGGCCGCGTCCATCAGCTCGCCGACGGTGGGCTTCATCGCCAGGAGCCCGCCGATGCGGACCCGGTCGCGGCACTCGCCGGCGAGGAGCTTGTGGACGGGCAGGCCGACCGCCTTGCCGGTCTTCGGATTCTTGCTCGCGGGCGCCGTGGAGCCGTACGAGGAGCCGAGCATGTTGGACGACACGACGAAGTAGCGGTCGGTATCGCGAGCGCCTTGCCCGGGCCGATGAGGCCGTCCCACCAGCCGGCCACCTGGTCGGTGGCGGCGTACTTACCGGCCGCGTGGTGGTTACTCGTGAAGCCGTGGGCGACGAGGATGGCGTTGCGGCCGCCGGGCGCGAGCCGCCCGTACGTCTCGTACGCGAGCGTCAGCTCGGGCAGCACCTCGCCGCTCTCGAGCTTGAACGCGGGCACCGTGAAGGTCTGGCTCAGCACGCGGTCCAGCGAGTCCGGCGGATTCACGCCGCCGCCGTCGCCGTTGGTGGACGCCGTTCGCGTCTCGAGGCAGGCGGACAGGGCCAGAGCGAGCAGACCGGCGAGCCAGGTCGCGCGTGCCATCGCTGCCTCCTGATCATTGGGCGCTCACGTCGGCCAAGCATAGTCCATCGCCCGGCCCTACGCGATGCCGACGTGGAGCGCGATGGTTCCGAGCCCCAATCTCTGATACGTGATGTCGCGCAGCCCGACCTTCTCCATCAGCTCGGCCAGCTCGTCCGGCGTGACGAAGCGGTCGACCGACTGGGGCAGGTAGGTGTACGCCTGCCGGTTGCCCGCCACCAGCGCGCCGATGGCGGGGACCACGTGATTGAAGTAGGCGCCGAACACCGCGCCCCAGAGCGGTTGCGCCGGCCTCACGATGTCGAGGGTGATCACGCGGCCGCCGGGGATCGTCACGCGGCGCATCTCGGCGAGGCCCCGCTCGAGGCCGTCGAGATTCCTCAGGAGAAAGGCCGACATCACGCACGCGAAGGCCCCGTCGCGAAACGGGAGGGCCTGGGCGTCGGCAACAAGGAGCTGAAGGCGCGCGACCCGCCGCTCCCGAAGCTTGGCCCGCCCGACCCGGAGCATCCCCTCCGAGAAGTCCGCGCCGGCGACGAACCGGCCGGGCGTGCGGGCGCGGACGGCGATCGCGAGGTCGGCCGTGCCGGTCGCGAGGTCGAGCACGGGCCCGCCCGGAGCGCCGGCGGCGCTCTCCGCGGCCTTGCGGCGCCAGGCGTGATGCCGGCCGCCGGTCATGAGCGAGTTCATGAGGTCGTAGCGGCGGGCGATGTGCGTGAACATCGTGCGCACGGCCTCGGCCTTGGACGGAGAGGACGTGGCCGACGCGGCCACTACCGCAGGCCGAGCACCACCGCGGCGAGCACGATCAGCGCGATGTAGCCGTTCACGTTGAAGAAGGCGACGTCGAGCCGCGACAGATCGCGCGGGCTCACGAGGGAGTGCTCGTAGGCGAAGAGCGCCACCACGGCGAGCCAGCCGACCCAGTAGAACGGGCCGAGCGCCAGCTGCCAGCCGAGCCCGGCGAGCGCCAGCGCGGTGAGCGCGTGGTTCACGCGCGCGGCGAGCAGCGCCGCCCGGACGCCGAAGCGGGCGGCGAAGGAATGGAGCCCCTGCGCCCGGTCGACCGCCACGTCCTGGCAGGCGTAGATCAGGTCGAAGCCGCCGATCCAGGTCGTGAGCGCGAACCAGATCACGAAGGCGGGGGCCTCGAACGCGCCCCGCACCGCGATCCAGCCGCCGGCGCCCGCGATGCCGTCCGTGAAGCCGAGCACCCAGTGCGAGAGCCACGTGAAGCGCTTCATATAGTGGTAGCCCACGAGGAAGACGAGGGCCAGGGGCGCCAGGGCGAAGCAGAGCGGATTCAGCATCCACGCCGCGACGCACATGAGCACGGCGCCCGTGATCGCCAGCGCGCGCATCTCGCCGACGCCCAGCAGCCCCTGGGGCAGGTGGCGGCCGGCCGTCCGCGGATTCCTGGCGTCGATGAAGCGATCGATGACCCGGTTGGCCGCCATCGCGCACGTGCGGCCGCCGACCATCGCCGCCGTCACCCAGCCGACCGTCCACCAGCCGGGCCAGCCGCTGGCGGCCAGCACCATGGCGATGTAGGCGAAGGGCAGGGCGAAGATCGTGTGCTCGAACTTGATCGCCTCGAGCACGCGCCCGAGCTTCTTCAGAGCCCGTACTCCTTCCAGCGCCGCGTGACCCGCTCGCGCATCTCGTCGGTCATCACGATCTCCTCCGGCCAGGGCTGGGCGATGTCGTCGAGCGCGCTCTTCTCCGTGGCGTCCACGCCGAGCTTGCCGCCGTAGCGGTGGCGCAGCGCCGCGTGATCCAGATCGTCCATCGGCCCCTCGACGATCATCAGATCGCGCCGCGGGTCGATGTTGCCGGTCGCCCGCCAGGCGACTTCCGAGAGGTCGTGGACGTTCACGCGCTCGCTGACGACCACGATGGTCTTGGCCAGCATCATGAGCCCCATGCCCCAGAGCGCGCTCATGACCTTGCGCGCCTGGCCCGGGTAGCGCTTCTTGATCGAGACGATCACGAGGTTGTGGAAGATGCCCTCGGCCGGCATGTTCATGTCGACGACTTCCGGCAGCATGAGCCGGATGATCGGCAGGAAGAGCCGCTCGGTCGCCTTGCCGAGCCAGTAGTCTTCCTGCGGCGGCCGCCCGACGATGGTCGTCGGATAGATCGGCCGCGCGCGGCGCGTGACCGCCGTGAGGTGGAACACCGGATAGTCGCGCGCCAGGGAGTAGTAGCCGGTGTGATCGCCGAACGGCCCCTCGCGCCGCCGCTCCCGCGGGTCGACGTAGCCTTCGAGCACGATCTCGGCCTGTGCCGGCACCTCGAGGTCGTTCGTCACGCAGCGGACGAGCTCGACACCCCGGCCGCGGAGCCAGCCGGCGAACACCACCTCGTCCACGCCCGGCGGCAGCGGCGCGGACGCCGCGTAGATCATCGCGGGGTCGCCCCCGAGCGCGATCGCGACGGGCATCCGCTCCGGCGAGGCGGCGTGCTCTTCGGCGACGCGATGATGCTCGGCCCCGCCCTTGTGGGTCTGCCAGTGCATGCCGAGCGTGCGGTCGTCGAAGACTTGCAATCGGTACATCCCGACGTTGCGCTGACCCGAGCGCGGATCGCGCGTGAAGACAGCCGGCAGGGTAATGTAGCGGCCGCCGTCGGCGGGCCAGCACTGTAGCGTCGGCAGCCCCGCGAGCGACGGGCGCGCCGTCTCCACCACCTCCTGGCTGGGTGCTCCGGTGACGCGCCGGGGCCCGGCCTTCACCAGGTCGAAGAGCGTGCTGAGCTTGCCCAGACGCTCGGCGAAGGTGCCGGGCAGCTTCAGATCCAGGAGCTTCGCGACTCGCTCGCCGAGCTCGTCGAGGTGGCTCACGCCGAGCGCCACGGCCATGCGGGCCTGCGCCCCGAAGGCGTTCACGAGCACGGGCATGTCGAAGCCCTCGACGCGCTCGAACAGCAGCGCCACGTTGCGGTCGGGAGGGCCTTTCGAGACGCGGTCGGTGATCTCGGCGATCTCCAGATCGCGCGAGACGGGCGCTGCTATCCGCTTGAGCCGCCCGTGCTTCTCGAGATGATCGACGAACTCGCGGAGGTCGGTGAAGCTCACTCGTGATTGAAGACGGAGACGAGCCAGCCGGCGAACACGGGAAAGACGAGGCTCGGCACCATCGGCCAGCCCGGTGTGACCACACCGGCCAGGGGCGCCAAGAGGAGCCCGACTTGCATCAGGCCTGCCAAGCGAAGAGCGCCACCATCCACCGCGACGCCGGCGAGCACGAGGGTCGACGTGTCCAGCGGTGACCGCATCGCGTCATTATTGCATAGGGCCCGGGGGTCCGTTCATACTCGGAGGATGGCGCGCGGCCCGAAGAATCATGAGGGCGTGAGGGGCCTCCTCGACAACCTCAACGACGCGCTCGTCATCCTCGATCCCGCCCTGGAAGTCGTCGAGTGGAATCCGGCCATGGAGCGCCTGACCGGCGTGCGCTCCACCGACGCGATCGGCCGCAGCGCCGCCGCAATCCTGCCGCTGTTTCGCGATACGACCCTGGTCCCGCTGATCCGCCGCGCCCTCGCCGGCGAGACGCCCAATGCGGTCGAGCTGCCGCACACCGCCGGCGACGACCGGGTCGTGTGGCTCAAGGCCCGCTGCGTGCCGTGGCGCGACGACGAGGGCACCGTCACCGGCACCGTCGTGTTCTTCGACGACGTCAGCGACCAGCAGCGGCACGCGCTGCTACTCCTGGCGATGGAGGCCATCGGCCAGTCGCTCACCTCGTCGCTCGATCTCAACGAGGTGCTCGACACGATCGTGAACAAGGCGCTCGAGGTGATGGGCGCCGAATCGGCGATGGTCGTGTTGGGCGACGCGACCGCGCCCGAGTTCCGCGTGATGCGCGCCGCGGGTCGGCTGAGCGCGCAGTACGCGCCCGTCGGGACCATCCCGGTCGGCGGCGGCCCGGTCAGCGTGGCCGTGCGCGAGGGGCGTACCGTGACCACGCGCAACGTTCTGACCGACACGCGGCTCTGGTTCGCCCCCACGCGCCGCAGCGACATCGAGCGCGAGGGCTTCAAGGCCACCGCGGCGGCGCCGCTGGCGGTGAAGGACCGGATCCTCGGCGCGCTGGTCGTGCACTACTGGACCGAGCGCACCTTCGGCAGCGACGAGACGGCCGCGCTCGAGTTCCTCGCCAAGCAGGCCGCGATCGCGATCCGCAACGCCTCGATCTACGAGGCCGAGCACGCCGAGGCCACGCGGATTCGCGCGCTGACCAGCGTGAACCGCCGTATCTCGAGCGCGCTCGAGCTGGATCAACTCTTGAGAACCATCTCGGACGCGGCCGCCGAGCTCACCGGCGCCCGCCTGGTGACCTTCTGGCTGGCCGACGAGCAGCGGCGCACCCTGTCGTTCACCAGCAGCACCATGCCCGAGATGATGGAGTCGTACTCGCCGACGATCATGACCTACGACCAGGGCGGGGCCGGCTGGGTCGCCCGCCACCGCGAGCCGCTGGTCATCGACGACATGCTCGGCGACGAGCGACTGGTGAATCGCGCCTGGACCGAGCGCTGGGGCATCCGCAGCTTCGCGGGCTACCCGGTCCTCGCCGGCGACGAGCTGCTCGCGGTCATGTCGCTCGGCCACACCGAGCCGCTGCGCTTCGGCAAGGACAAGTTTGACCTCATCGATCTCTTCCTGGCCCAGGCGGCCATCGCGATCCAGAACGCGCGGTTCTTCCGCGAGGCCAAGCGGCGCCGCGACGTGGCGGAGGTGCTGGCGCGCCTGGCCCGCGAGCTCACCTCGACCCTCGAGGTGGAGCCGATCGCCAAGCTCCTGGCGCGCGGCGCCGCCGAGCTGGTCAACGCGCGCGCCGCCGGCGTCTTCATGGTCGAGCCTGAGGACGGCTCGCTGCGCGCAACGGCCACCTACGGTGCCGATGCGGACGTCATGCGCGAGCTCATCTTCAAGGCGGGCGAGGGCGCCGTTGGCCGCGCCGTCGCCGATCGGCGGATCGTCACCTCGTCCGACATCCTGTCCGATCCGGCGATCCACCTCGCGGCATGGGTTCGCGAGCGCATCCGGTCGAGCGGCTATCGCGTGGTGGTGGCCGTGCCGCTCCTGACTCACGACCGTGTCATCGGCGCCCTCGGGCTGGGCGCCGAGCCGGGCAGCACGTACTCGCGCGAGGAGCTGCAAACACTCGAGGCGCTCGCCGACCAGGCCGCGCTCGCCTTCGAGAACGCGCGCCTGTACGCCAGCGCGCGCGACAGCCTGGTGCGGCTGGGCGAGAAGCAGGTGCAGCTCGTGCAGGCGGCGAAGATGTCGGCGCTCGGCCAGCTCGTCTCCGGCGTCGCCCACGAGCTGAACAACCCGCTCAGCGTCATCGTCGGCTACGGCCAGCTCCTGCTCGCCCGCGAGGTGCCCGCCGTGGTGCTGCGGCCGATCGAGCTGATGGTGAGCCAGGCCGACCGCATGGCGAAGATCGTCAGGAACCTCTTGCTCTTCGCCCGCCAGCGCCCGGCCGAGCGCACGACCGTCAACATGAACGAAGTGCTGGAGCAGACCCTGGCGCTCCGGATCAACCAGCTCACGGTCTCGGGCATCGCCGTCGAGAAGAAGTTCGCCCGCGGGCTGCCGCCGGTCATGGCCGACCCGCATCAGCTCGAGCAGGTCTTCCTGAATCTATTATTGAACGCCGAGCAGGCGATGCTCGAGGGCAAGACCGGCGGGCGCATCGTCCTGAACACGACCGTGAGCCGCGACGGGCGCATGGTGCACGCCGAGGTGATCGATGACGGTCCCGGCATTCCGCAAGCCGCGCTACCCCACGTCTTCGAGCCCTTCTTCAGCACCAAGCCCGTCGGCAGCGGCACCGGCCTCGGGCTGTCGGTCTCGTACGGCATCGTCGAGGAGCACGGTGGCCACCTGGTCGTCGAGAGCCGGCCGGGCCGTACGATCTTCCGGCTCGAGCTGCCGGTGGCGCAGACAGCGGCCGCCCACCGCGCGGTGCCGGCGGGCTCGCCCATGATCGTCACGGGCGAAGGCCGCATCGCGCTCGTGGTCGAAGACGAGGCGAGCGTGCTCGATCTGATCGTGACGATCCTGAGCCAGACCGGCTGGCGCGTGGACGTCGCCACCGGCGGCCGCGAAGGGCTCGAGCGGGTGCGCCAGCAGCGCTACCACCTGATCGTGTCCGACATCCGGATGCCGGACGGCGACGGCGAGTCGTTTTATCGCGCCGCCACCCAGGACGATCCGGCGCTGGGCCAGCGCTTCATCTTCATCACAGGCGACACCGCCAACCGCGAGGCGTTTTCGTTCTTGAAGGACGCGGGCGTGATGATCCTCGAGAAGCCGTTTCAGCCCACGTACTTCCTCGACGCCGTGCGGCGCGTCACGTCCTGACCTCACGTCCTGATTGACACGGTCTCGGCAGGCTAGTAGAAGAGGCTGGGCTGGGCTCGTGATGACGAAGGCCGAGATCGTCGCAATCATGGCGAAGAGTGCGGGAGGCTCGAAGACCTCGGCCGAGCGCGCCATGAACGCCTTCGTCGGGGGCATCGTCGAATCGCTCCGACGCGGCCGCCGCGTGACGATCTCCGGCTTCGGCACGTTCGTGGTCGCGCGCCGCGCCGCCCGCAACGGCCGCAACCCGCGCACCGGCAAGGAGATTCAGATTCCGACCGCCAAGGTGCCGCGCTTCCGCCCGAGCCGCACGCTCAAGTCCGCGATTCGCTGAGTTCGGTATGGTGGCGTTCCTCCGGCGTTCCGCCGCGCGGGACGGTCGTTCGTTGGTAGGTATGGTAAGGTTGGGTGCGTTGGTGGGGGATCGTCTAGTGGTAGGACGCGTGGCTCTGGACCACGTAGCGGGGGTTCGAATCCTCCTCCCCCAGCCAACAAAATTTCGTGTAAGGTTCTGTCGCTCGTTGCGTTCGGCCGGCCCCATCGTCTAGAGGCCCAGGACACGGCCCTCTCAAGGCTGAAACACGGGTTCGAATCCCGTTGGGGCCACCAAATTGTTTTTGTTGATGTTTGAGGGCTGCATGTTCGAGTCGCGTCGCCGACCGGACTCAAACACGAAGCCGCTATCCTCGTTCTTTCCTCGTTAA
>Ga0209157_1000092_pt1 | contig 79193 bp, 68 predicted proteins | sample GraSoiAngelo_135_FD_185892 | JGI IMG/M metagenome (GOLD analysis project Ga0209157, IMG submission 185892) | Grasslands soil microbial communities from the Angelo Coastal Reserve, California, USA - 14_0929_05_40cm (SPAdes) (version 2) | ecosystem: Environmental > Terrestrial > Soil > Grasslands ... | reverse complement strand
GAAATCAAACGCATGCTCACCGTGTTGGTGCAGAAGCTGAACGCTGAAAGCTAGGCTGAGCGCTGACGGCTGACCGCGCGCGGCCAGCCGAATCCTCAAGCTTGGTTGCGGCCACAGGCCGCGCTAGTCAAAACAAGCGCGGCGTGCTAAGGTAACCGCCCGCATGACCGGGTTGGAGTGTCACATATGGGGCATTATGTCAACTGGCGGACGTGGAATTTAAGGCACAATGTTCTGGGCGCGCGACGAAATTAAGCGGGAGCGGGTTTCCTGTAGAGACACGGATTCCTCGTGGGTCGGCTCTGGGTCAGAATCAGTCTTTGTTGCGACTTTCGCGAGTTAATAGGTCTGCGGACTTATTGTCCGCCAATCGAAGCTACGACAACGCTGGAGGATATCCCGGCGGAGGCTACCCTCGCTGTCCGGGAGGTGGGTATCCCGGAGGCGGACGCACACGCACCGGCCGCAACGGAAGCGGCGCGACGACTCAAGTCCACTGGAACGCGCAGCGCAACAACTGACGTTATTCGCGAGCAGCATCGGGTTTCGTCTGCTCGACGGATTCGATAAGTTGGTCGATCGTCAGCGCGCCGAAAAGTTGATGCCGTTCTTTCGTGTAATCACCGTGGCCCGGGTCGTATTGCATCATGAAACGCATCGCGCCGGCGGGGCCAAGCCGTTCGGTGAGAGCTTTCCAGCCTTCCATTCGGATTTGGTACAACGACATGGATGAAGAACGGCTCATTCTTTTTCTCCTTCTTCGCTCAGCAAGAGCTGATCTGGTTTGAGCACCTGAACGCGGAGAAGCGCATGCTGCTTCCGGGCGCGTTTGATCAAACGATCATCGGTTGTGGCGAACCAGTTCGCCTGCGATTGCTCGGCAAACGCCAGATGGAGCGCATCGAGCGGCGCGAATCCGAGAGACGCGAGCTCGCGTGCGCGTTCGGCCGCCTCAGGGCTGGCGGATACGCGCAGTGCCGCAGCTTCGAGCCACAATCGGGTCGCCAAGCGCCGGTCTTCTCGCGGATTCTGTTCGTTTTCCAGATCGTGCGCGGGTGAGCGCACAATGCGCAGTCTGCCATTTTCCGCCGCCTCCAAAACCGCAGCTACCGCTTCGGCCTCACGCCGAACTCTTTCCAGAGCTGCATCATCGAACGGACGCTTGAAACAGCAGATGTCGAGATAGACGATTTCGCTCACGCCATCATCGTAACATCCGCGCCGCCCTCCGCGCCTGACGGCGAAAGAATGTTCCTAAAATCGCCCAGCGAAGGGGCCACGCCGCAGAGCTCGGTCGGGTCAATGTAGGAAATCATCCATGCGCTGAGAGCGAATTTTCCCAATGCGGTCCCGTTTACGTCGTAGCGATCACAAATTAAGTACATGCGAAGGAACGACTACTGTACCGGGTTCACATACGTCGCCAAGAGGAAAGCCACGTGCTTGGATTTGGTAAATGCAACTAGCGGAGGAAGGTGTAACGTGTCCCTTTTTCGCAAAATGGCGGCAAGCGTTTTTGGTACTACGGTTTGCCGCAGTGAGCGACGCAACCTGACCGCGCCTGAATAGTCGAAAGTTGATCTTTTTGTGGCACGGCCGGATAACATTTAGAACGATCATGCGGCTTGCCATCTTCATCGTGCTCCTTGGAACAACGCTTATCGCCGGTGCTGCTGCAGGTGATTCAGGCCTGCTGGTGGAGAGCTACGGCAAGTTACTGCTCGTCCGTGCTGACGGCACCTGGCGAGTGCTGAGTGATTCAACCCATAGCGCGGCTCTTTCGCCGGATGGACAGACCTTCGCATTTACGACCTCATCCCAGGTTCTTTCCATCACGTCGGTTGCGGGCGGATCAACGAAACAGATTGTAAAGCTCCCCGCCGGAAGTCATTTCGGACAAATCGGCTGGATGAAAGACGGGCGCTCACTTCTTTACGAAGGGGAGGGTGGGCACCTTTTCATTATTCTTACATCTCAGGATGGAAGCATTCCGAGAGACCTCGGTCCGTGGTATCAAGAATTCAGCGTTTCTCCCGATGGATCTGCCGTTGTTCATGCTGTGAATAGCCCTGTAAGCGGTCTCGAGGTGCGCGACATCCCTACAGGCCGCCGTACCCTGATTCACAAGACCGGGAAGGTTGTTTGGAACGCGAAGTTCTCGCCTGACGGTCAATGGATCGCTTACGAAATGACGTTTCGCGACCCACCGCGCACCAAAAACGACGAGCCGGATTGCACACCGCCCAGCATCGGTCTTCGCCTGTATTCGATGCGCACAAAAGCCGACATGGCTGTGACGATATCCGCAGCGCCGCGAGATTGGAACAACGTCAAATCATTCGAGTGGGCGCCCGACAGCAAACGATTGGCGCTCACCGCCGGCACAACCGATTGTGACTATCCGGGGTCTGCGAATGGCGTATTTATGACATCCGTCGATCAGAAGTCGCAGATCCGTGTTTCGTCCGGCGAAATGTCGCTGGAGCCCGTCTTTTCTCCCGACGGAGCAGCGTTAGTATTTGTGGATTTCTCTGATCTTCCAGCCAAATTGATCCGTTACGACATCGCAACGCGTAATCGCACTGTGTTTCGCCGCGGTTCCGCAACGGATAACTTTTATCATCTCCTGGACTGGAAATAGGGATTACATTGCGCGGTTCAACTGCCTGATGAGTACCGTTGCCCTTCTACAGAGATGGAAAGATAGCGGCGCGATCACCGCCGGTCAATTCGAGACCCTCATCGCGATTGTCCGCAAAGAAAGATTTTCAGTCTTTGTGGAATTGAATGTCCTGCTGTACCTCGGTGTACTTTCCCTGGTGGCCGGCATAGGTTGGACGATCAACACCTACTTCGCCGATCTTGGCGATGCGGCCATTTTAATTGGGCTCACAGCGCTTCTCACATCATCGCTCTACTACTGCTTCTCGCATAAGCCCGGCATGGTGGTCGACTACATCCTGTATCTCGCATGTCTCACGCTGGCTGCCGAACTGGCGTACCTCGAATCTCGCTTTCAGATGTTGCGTGATCATTGGGATTACTACGTTTTGTTATCTGCACTAGTGTATTTCTTCTTTGCCTATCGTTTCGATAACCGCCTGGTCCTCTCACTCGCGCTGTCCACGCTGGCGGCGTGGTTTGGTGTGAAGATCTCGCGATTCGATCTGATCTCGAACGACTCGCTTCGCGTTGCTGCAATTGGTTATGGGCTGATCGTGTCCGGCGGCGGATTGTTGCTGGCTCACCAGGGGATCAAGAAACATTTTCTCGAAACGTATTTGCATGTCGGTGCGAATGTCCTCTTTATCGCCCTGGTGTCAGGCGTGTTCGACCGGAATGCGAATTGGGCGTATCTGCTCGGCCTCGTCATTCTCGCGGCTGTTTCCATACGAGCAGGTGTGCACTTTAGCCGATTCGTTTTTGTTGTTTACGGCACGATTTATGGCTACATCGGCTTGAGCGCCGAAATTCTCAGGCGGCTGGGCACCGACACGGCGGCGCTTTCGTATATTGTCGTTTCGAGCACGATTGTCATCGTCGCGATCGTCATACTCGCGCGGCGCTTTGGACGTGAAGAATGAGGCGATATTCGAGAGAGGAAGAAGAAACCATCCAGGCGCAGGATCTCATCCGTGAATGGATGCGCTCCGGTCTCATCGAGAAGGAGCAAATCCCGCGGCTATCCGAGGACCTGCAGACGGACGTCAGACGGACCAACAATTTTCTTCGTCTGGTGCTGTTGCTGTTTACCGCAATTATTATTGGCGCTTCTCTGCTACTGCTGATCGACATACTTCACATTACCGAAGATCGCGCCAGGGCCATGGCTTGCGCTGCCGCGGCCGCTTTTTGTTTCGGCCTGGCAGAACTTTTGGTTGCGAAATTTCGCGTCTACCGTTTTGGTGTCGAAGAAGCGCTCGCCATCGGCGCAGTCGTCCTTGTTATTGCTGGAGTGGTGCACATGATGTGGAAAGCGAACTTCGATTCTATTCTGGCGATGGCCCTCGCGATCGGTGCAGTTGGCGGACTTCTGCTCTATCTTCGGTTCGGATTTGTATATACGGGCGTCATCGCGATCGCGTGTGCGGCCATGATTCCGTTTCCTCTAGTCCATCCGGTTGTAGGCCGTCATTTGCTGGCGGCCGCAATCCTTCTCGTAACATTCGTTCTGGTTCGAGGCAACGATCTGTTCCGGGCAGCAGCACTTGCAGGCTCGTACGTTGTGCTGAATTTGCACATCTCGCCCGATGCAGTTACCGATCGGGGAGGGTTTTACTGGACAACCTACGTGATGATCTGGCTTCTTCCGGTTGTTGGTTTGAGCCTGAGCCTTCGCGCGCGGGATCGTCTGCTGATGGATGTCAGCGGCGCCATGCTGATCGCCACGCTTTCAACGAACAAACTGTATCTTGGTTTGCCGCAGCAGACGTGGGATCCGATTCTGTTCGGTCTGTTTCTGATGATTGCTGCAGTTTGGATTCGACGCTGGCTCGCCGGCGGACCCAACGGCACACGGTTCGGTTTCACGGCGGCGCGTGTTCTCAATCGCGATTCGAGATTGATGACCGTGGTGAGTACCGCCTCTGCAGCATTCCAGCCTCACGTGTCACCATCTGCACCGGCCGTCACGGAAACTGCAAAACCGCAGTTCGCCGGCGGCCGCTCTGGTGGGGCAGGCGCAAGCGGAGAATTTTGACGTCGATGATCACGCTCCTTTTCGGAATCATTGCTCTGGCGCTGGTTCTGAGGTCGTTTTCCCACGGCTCAAACCGCGGGCGCTACCGGTTTCCTGTGCAAATCCATTTTTCGGATCTCTGGCGGTTCGAAGGCAAAGTCGATCGAGGGACCTATGCATTCGTCGGCCTGGCCGGATTTGCCATCAAGCACAACATCGACCGCATTATTGCCACGGCCGTATTCGGCCGGCGATTTACAGTTTTCAATTATTGGATACCGCCCACCGACGCAGTTCGAATCGACACCCTTTCCGCCAATGACGCCAGATTCCTGGCGACGATGGTTGTGATCTCCATCCCGTTCGTCTGGGTCGGCGTTTCGATGACGCTGCGCAGGCTCCGATCGGCAAATCTGCCGGCGGGGTTCGTGGTTTTATTTTTTGCTCCCTTTCTGAATCTGGTGTTCTTCACAATTTTGAGCCTGATACCCGAGAGAGATGTGGATGCACTGCCGCATGACACGAAAAGGGGGACCGGCCCTCTGCCGTCGCTCGTTCCTTCGGATCCGCTAGGTAGCGCGGCGATCGCTGCTCTACTGACAGGAATCGTTGGGGGACTTGCGCCTACGTCGGAGTGCAATCGCTCGGAGTCTATGGTTGGGGCGTGTTCGTGGCGCTGCCCTTCTGCCTGGGTATGGCGTCCGTCTTGATCCACACCTGGCACCACGCGCAAACTCTGGCGAGCTGCCTCTTGGTTTCGGTGCTGTCGGTCCTGGTGGTCGGGGTCCTTCTCTTTGCTTTTGCCGTCGAAGGTTTTGTCTGCATTCTGATGGCAGTTCCGATTGCAACCCCGTTGGCGATGCTGGGAGGACTGTTCGGGTTTCTGCTTCAGCGCGGTGGGGCCATGGCGCCTCAAGGGTCTATGATGATCCTCCTGGCCATATTGCCCGGCACGGTTACCGGTGTCGAGAAGGTGCAAACTCTTAAACCGCCGGTGAACACCATCGAGACGACCATTCGCATTCACGCCCCCGCGGAAAAAGTGTGGCGGAATCTCATTGCGTTTGACGATCTGTCCCGGTCCGGCGAATGGTTGTTCCGGCTCGGGGTGTCTCAACCCATTCGCGCAGCGATCGACGGAAATGGAGTCGGTGCGCTGCGGACGTGTCTGTTTTCCACCGGGACGTTCGTCGAGCGAGTTGAAGGATGGGAGGAGAACCGTTACTTTGCGTTCTCCGTCGTATCCAGCGCGCCGCCCATGCAGGAATTCAGCCCGTACGATATTCACCCGCCGCATCTCGACGGTTACTTCCTTCCCGAAAGCGCGGAGTTTCACCTGATTTCGAACAGCGACGGAACCACGACTCTAGCCGGCAAGAGCCGATACCGGAATGCCATGTGGCCGGGCCCTTACTGGCGTCTGTGGTCCGACATGATTATTCACCGGATCCACCTGCGCGTTTTCGACCATATCAAGAGACTTTCAGAATTGGGATAAATCGAAAAGCGGCAGCGGGTCCCAGTTTCCTGCCACACGTTACAAGCGAACCTCATACTCGGTTTGAACCAGACCACTTGGATAAGACCGAGTCATTATGTGACGCAGAGGTACATCGTGCGGGAGGTCGCCGAAAAGCGGGATGCCGTCTCCAATCAACACTGGAACACGCGTGATAATCACGCGCTGAATGAGCCCGGCTCGGAGGAAGCGCTGAATCGTGATCCCGCCATCCACATATATATGCCCTATGCCTCGAGCCTCTAGCCTCGAAAGAATTTCAACTGGATCACCCGACATTTGCTCAACTACCGCACCAACCGGGGCCGGAGGTAGCGAGCGTGTACTTAAGACGAAAACCGGCTTCTCTCCGTACGGCCACAAAGCAAAGCTCAATACCGTCTCGAAAGTCTTTCGGCCGATGACCAGCGCATCTACGCTCTGGATAAACTCCTCGTAGCCATGAGGCTCACCGCCTCCAGGCGGTAGGAAATCAAGTTCACCGTTGGGCCGAGCAATAAAGCCATCTACGCTAACACCGATAAAGACTGATGCTTTCACAGCGTGTCTCCTTCTGAGCACCTGGCCAGAGAGTACCCGTTAATTGTCAATTTACTGGCAGATACACTTCCCGATTCGATATGTTTGCCACAGGCGAAGCTCACTGAGCCCGCCACATGGATTCTGCTACAGGTCTGCGATAGACTACGCCGGCAGGATTGGAGAAAACAATGAGATCAACACCAGTTCTGAGGATGGCCATAGTGGCCGCTGCCGCAACATTATGCTTGTCATCGTTGCCAGCAGCGGGACAGTCGCGCGGGATAACGCCTGAGGACTACTTCGCGTTCAAAACTGTAAATGACGTCCAGCTTTCGCCTGACGGCTCGATGATCGCATTCGTTGTTGGGACCGTTGATCAGAAACAGAATCGCCGCTACAGCGCGATCTGGACAATACCCGCGGACGGGTCGCGGGAACCGGTGCTGTTGACAACGGCTGTGCAATCGTCCACGAACCCTCGCTGGAGTCCGGACGGCAGAGTGGTTGCATTTCTGTCCGCGCGGCCTGTACCGGGTGAACCGGCCGCAGACGCGCCAAGGACGCAAATTTGGTTGTTGCGCTTCGACGGAGGAGAAGCGCGCCGTGTAACAAACCTGCCGAATGGCGTCACGAGTTTTGCGTGGTCTCCCGACGGCACACGCCTGGTCGTGGCGGGTCGAACTGGTCCGAGTGATGCTGCAAAATCGCCAAGCGACGTGCGGCATTACAAGCATGCCAACTATAAATTCAACGATACGGGTTGGTTCGACGACAGGAGGTCGCACCTTTGGATGGTGCAAGCCGCGTCGGGTGTAGCGAAGCAGATCACATCCGGCGATGACTGGAATGATACCGACCCGCAGTGGTCGCCGGACGGCACAAAAATCGCATTCGTTTCCGATCGCACCGGAAAGGAATTCGATGAGGGCCGCAACAAGGACATCTGGGTGATGGATGCCGCGGGAGGGCCGCTGAAGAAAATATCTGTTTCCGAAGAGCCGGACAGCTCGCCGCGCTGGTCGCCTGACGGAAAAACGATTGCGTTCCTCAGCCCGCCGGAGCGGCGCGCTCACCCGAAGATTTGGCTGGTATCCAGTCAAGGTGGTACTGCTCCGCGTCTTGCCGTCGACGGTCTCGACATGATTCCTACAGCACTCCGGTGGTCTAAAGATGGACGCGCGCTGTTTTTCGAAACAGGCCTGAAAGGAGCGACTCACCTCTTCCGCGCCGATCTCGAATCCCGCCGCGCCGCGCAAGTGACGTCGGGCGAGAGGACTCTACATTTCGTCAACATTGACGACAAAGCCGGCCGCATGGTCTACGCGGCTAATGACCCGCTGCATCCGGACGACGTGTACGTTGCGAACCTGAACGGTGACAATGAGCGCCAGTTGACGCATCTCAACGCTGACCTGTTCAAAAACATTCTTCTCTCACCGGTAGAACGGGTGCCGTTCAAAGGCGCCGATGGCTGGGATGTGGACGGATTTTTGATGAAGCCTGCCGGCTGGGAACCCGGAAAGAAATATCCGATGGTGCTGAGCATCCACGGCGGGCCTGCAGGGATGTTCGGCTTTGACTGGTACCACGAACACCAGGTGTACGCCGCTCGCGGTTGGGCTGTGTTCTTTACGAATCCGCGAGGCTCCACAGGATACGGCGAAAAATTCGAACGAGGAATCCAAGGGGAGTGGGGCGGCAAAGACTACGTGGATGTCATGAACGGCGTGAATGCCATAATGGCGAAGAATCCCTGGATCGATGCGGATCGCCTCGGCGTGACCGGAGGCAGCTATGGCGGCTTTCTCACGAATTGGATCCTCGGCCACACGACCCGCTTCAAAGCCGCTGTCACCTTGCGCAGCCTCTCGAATTTCATCAGTGATGAGGGAACCCGTGACGGCCAGTATGGCCACTCCGAAGACTTCGGCGGAAACTTATTCGATCGATTTGAAACCTATTGGGATCGGTCGCCATTGAAATACGCGAAGAACGTTAAGACGCCTACGCTCGTCATGCATTCCGACATGGATTTCCGCGTCCCAATCGAACAAGGCGAGCAATGGTTCCGTGCTCTCCAGCATTATGGCGTGCCAAGCGAAATCGTCTTCTTCCCGAGAGAAAATCACAATCTCACTCGGACAGGCGAACCCGCCCATTTGGTCGAAAGTCTCAAGTGGCAGGTGTACTGGTTCGATCGCTACCTCACCGGCAATGCCGCAGCCATCGCTCCCGACGTGCCGCCCTCGCGCTCCGGAACCAATTAGCTAGTGCTGACGGACAGTCAGTACACCTTCGAGGGCCGCTTCGAGAAGGTGTGCTTCGTCCGCGGAACACTTGAAAGCGATGTATCCGTCGGGACGGACGAGGAACAGCCGGCCGTCGCTTGGTCCGTAGCGCTTCGAAAGAGCCTTTGATCTGGGCAGTGTTTCAACTGCGAGTACCGGTGAGAACCGCCGTTGCAGCCGTTCGATGACCTTAGAACGGTTCCCGTCACCCGGCATAGCCAGAAGCGTGAAGTACTCGTGGCGGAGACGGTCAAAAAGCGTGCCGCCCTGCTCGAAATCGATGTCTGGGGCGCGGTCGCCAATATCTGGACCATTTATTTCCTTCAAGGCGGCGGATTTTTGGACGTAGTCCCGATATGTGTAGGCCACACCTGAACAGGTGTTCACGACCTTCTCGGTGTATCCGGGCTCGAACATCGTGCGTGTTCGTTGTGCGATGTCCTTGCCGTGCGTCATGAAGATGTCGTGAAGGGAAGACGCCGCCCAGATGACCTGTTCCGCGACCGGCCGCCTTTCGGACTCGTAGGTATTGAGCAGTTCGCCTCCGGCGTAGCCTTTCAGGACGAGCGCGAGCTTCCAACCCAAATTGAAAGCGTCCTGCATACAGCAGTTCATGCCTTGCCCTCCGGTCGTCGAGTGCACGTGCGCGGCATCGCCTGCCAGAAACACGTTTCCCTGACGGAAGGTATCAGCCAGACGGACCCAGGTTTCCCACCTCGAATGCCACACCACATCACCCATGGTGATGCCGTCGAAGTGGCGTTCGAGCAGGCGCATGAACGCCTGCTGCGGCGTGATCCCTGGGTCCGCAGCTTCACCGCGGTCGCTCAGCAGCAGCCGAAAATGACCGCCGGGCAGCGGCGCAACCATCAGGAAATGATCGGTGCCGACACAGTAGTGAAAGTAGTCTGTCCAATCGGGAAAGCCGTTCAAATGGATATCGAGATTTTGAAAGAAGCTGCCGGCGTAGTCCTTACCCTTGACGGACATTCCGAGGCCGCGGCGTACGCGCGAATTGATGCCGTCGGCGGCGATGAGATACCGGCAGCGGACAAGCTCTTCCTCGTCGCCGCGATCGGCATGAGTGAGCCGGGCCGTGACGCCGTCCGCCTCCAACGTCAGGTCTTGAAACGCCGTGTCGTATTCGATGGTCTTGCCAAACCGGGAGCGCGTGTAATCGCGCACGAACGTTTCGGTCTCGCTTTGGTTGTGCGCCAAGATGCAGTTGTATCGAGAATCAACCGTGGTGTAATCGAGACCCGGACGGACTTCCGTTCGCTCGCCGTCACGGAGGAAGTGCATCACGTAGCCTTTGCACCAAAGATCGCGTTCGAGGACCAGCTTGCTCAGTTCCTTGTCCACGAGATCGAACAGCTCGATCGTGCGCGCATGCATCGCGATGGCCCGCGACTCGCGGCCCGGGCCCGGCGTGCGTTCGATACATCGATGTTCGACGCCGCGGCGCGCCAACTCCATCGACAACACGCACCCGGCTGCGCCTCCACCGACGATCAACACGGGGACTTCGGTGATGTTAGGCATAGGCGTTTGGAAATTCCCCTCCTCGCAGCGGAGGGGTGGCTGCGCCATAAATAAAAATGGATCCGTTCCGAAACGGCGCGGCCGGGGTGGTCAGTTCGGCGAAACTGCTCAGGCCTAAAGATTTCGCCGAGCTGACCACTATTCGGCTTCGCGCTGTCGCTCGCGCTTCGCGCCCGTCTGCGGCGCTTTCGGTGGCTTCGCAACTTTCAGTTGATGCCGCAGCCACCCCTCCTCTGCGAGGAGGGGAATACGGCTCTGCCGAACCAAAACTTAGCGTCACTATACAGCACAAACTCAGAACAAGAGCTTTACGGACATTTGTAGCTGCCGCGGATTGAACATCGTTCTGGGAATACCGAAAAGAGGATTCGGAACTGGCGGCCCGGCCGCAGGGCAACCGCCGACCTGAACTGCCTGGATAGCGCGGCTCGCCGCGTCCTTGTACTCGCGGGGCTGCTGCCCGCCACCACACAGGTTGTAAGTGCCGTAGACGCCAACGACCTCGTCCACATTCGAACGGTTGAGCAGGTTGAACGCATCGGCCGCGAGTTCGAGCCGCGTCCTTTCCTGAAGATTGATCGTGCGCGAGAGGCGGATGTCCCACGACCGGAAGCTGTCCCCCTTGTACGTATTGCGCGAGAGATTCCCAACACGATCGGCGGCCGGGATGAGGTCATTGTTGGCATCGAAGCCCACAAACAATGTAAACGGCCGTGGGCTTTGCAGGATGACGATGTTACTCAACAGAAAGTTCCGCAAGAACGTGTTTGAAGGGCCCGCAAGCGAGAAATTAGTGACGAACCGATGGCGCGCGTCCTGGTTCGACGTCGCCCGTTCGAGGCCTCTGCGAAAAACGTCCTCCGGAACACTGATGAACGTCGCAAAGGTCCCATCGTCCAGCGTGTGAGACAGCGTGTAACTGGCATTGAGGTTCACATATTTGCCGGCCGTCTTGTTCACTTGTAGCGTGCCGCCGTGATACACGGAATTCCCGGTGAGATCGTTGCAACAGATCAGACCGGCAGGGTAGCGCGGGATTCCACTGTAGTAATTCTTGCCGGCAGGATAGCCCGGCGGCGGCGGGCCGGCCGCAGGGCAGGGATAGGTCCCACTCGAAATTCCCTGAACGGGACAAAGGTTACCCAATGTGGAACGCAGCAGGTGATGCGCGGCGACAAAGAGGTAGCCGGCGCCTACCGTCAACCCGCGGGCGATCTCCCGATTAATCTCGAGGCTGGCCTGTTCCGAATACGGAATGGGACTGTGCCGATCGGTGTAACTGTAACCGACCGACGTCGGAGCTTGCGGGGTGCCAACAACACTGTGTGAGATCACCTCGCCGGTCCTGAGAAACGTGGCAGCGAGCTGTGCCGGCGTCGGGATGCCAGGTACGGGTATGAACGGGTACGCGTTCAGCTCATACACCGCGCTCTCCGCGCCTCTGCGATTCGGCGGCAGATCTGCGTTCGGAAGAATGGCCGGACGTTGTGGATATGTGATGAACAGGAAGGGCAGAGCGTAGCGGTCGTTGAAGAGGCCGAAGCCGGCGCGTATGACCGTCTTCCGGTCGGGTGAGTAGGCAAGGCCGATGCGCGGCTGAAACCCTTTGTGACTCACGTCCATCTGGTCCGACAGCCCCGACTCGAAGTCGTATCGCAAACCGTAGTTCAACGCCAGCTTTGGCGTGACCTTCCATTGGTCCTGAACGAAGAACCCATAATAGTTGTGGTTCAGGAATACCGAGTAGTTTTTCTCTTGCTCCGGCAAATAGGCATAAGGCCACCCACTGGTGGGAAGTCTCTCGGCCACACCGGGAGTGAAGTTTATGGCCGTGCCCAGTGGTGCTGACTGAAATGTGATTGGAACGCCGTTCGCGATATCCGCAGGATTCGGACCAGGAACCACCGGAAATGGCGGAAGACCCGGAGCGCTGTTGGGAGGAAGAGCCATCGGGCACGGTCCCCCGGCAAAGTTGGACAGGATCCTCGCAGTCGGTTTGACAAAGTTCGCGAAGTCCACGAGGCAGTTGATGCCGGGCAGAATGATGCGGATCGGCGTGAATCCCGGCCACAGTACGTAATTGCGCACGTGATTGACATCGCCACCGAAGCGAACGAAGTGCTTTCCACTGATCCAGGACACCGAATCCGAACCCTGGATTCGGGTCTCCCAGATTTTGTCGAGGACGCCAAAGTTATGTCCGAAGAGCAGCTCATTGGGAATGTCGAGATTGGGCTCGCCCGTCACTCCCGGGAAGGTGTAGTGCCGGCGTGCAAACTGGCCAAGCGCGGTGTTTACAATATTGCTTCCGATTTGCGATGTGAGGGTGCCGGCCAGCGACTGGTCGCGCACGAACACGTTATGGCCGCTGCTGGGAGCGCCGATGCCGCCCCCATCCAGCGTGGCGCCCACAAGCTGGTTCAAATCCCGCCCGTCCTCGATGTTGTATCGCAATGAAAACTGAGTGTTGACGCGAAACTGGTGGTCGAGTCTGGCAATACCGTAATCATTGTCTTTCGTCTTCAAGGCCCCGAGATTCTCCGGAGCAATTCCCAGCGCCGCCTTCGAGGCATTGATCAGCGCGAGGTTGTTGAGAAGCACCGGAGGGTACGTCGGCGACTCGCCGCGCCGCTGCCCTTCATAGTTCAAGAAGTAGAAGGTCCTGTCTTGTTTGATGGGGCCGCCGAGCGTAAAGCCGAACTGGTTTTGGCGCACGACGTCCGCTTGCGGCGCAGGTTGCAGCAGCGATCGAGCATTTAAGGCGTTGTTCTGAAAGTAATCGTATACCGACCCATGCAATGTATTGGTGCCGGACTTCGTAACGATATTCACAATGCCGCCCAAAGCGCGCCCGTACTCGGCGCCAAAACTGTTGTTCACGACGCGGAACTCCTGCACCGCTTCTTGTGGCGGAGTCGCGCGTTGCGAACCGGTCGCGGTATTGATGTTGTCGGCGCCGTCAACCGTAACTTGATTGCTGAGGTCTCGCATCCCGGCAAAGGAAACCCGCGTCACTTCGAATTCGGTGATGGTCGATCCGACACTGGTACGACCCGTCGTAACCCCCGGCGTCAATAGAGCAAAATCGGTAAACAGGCGGCCGCTGATGGGTAAACCCTGTATTTGCTGGGTCTCAATCACGTTGCTGATCTCGGTGCGGGTTGGCTCGATTGCGGGCGTCTGCGAGGTGACCTCCAGAACTTCCCGGCGGCCTTGCACCGTCAGCGTCACGTCAAGCGTGGCTGTTTGTCCCACTCTGAGTTGAATGCCCGGTTGAAGAAACGGTTCAAAGCCGGTGTATGTCACATCCAGCTCGTAAGACCCCGGAGGAAGATTGGGAACGATGTAATACCCCGAAGCATCCGAGGTCGACATGTATGTGCGATTGGTGTCGAGATTCCGGAGGCTGACACCAGCATTAGCGACTACGCTTCCGCTGGTGTCTCGCACCGTTCCATTCAACTGAGCTACGGCAATTACCGCTTGAGCGAATGCAGAGTTCGCGGACATCAGAACCCCAGTGGGCAGAGAAACGATTATCAAGAAAACGAGCAACACGCGCTTCATATTCATTTCCTCCTAAGTACTGCTTTTCATAATTAACGGTGACGTAGGGGTGGAGCGCATTCCCCTCCTCTGCGAGCTCTGCGAGGAGGGGAATATTACGCGACCATGCTTACTTCTGGGAAATAAAAAGCACAGAACTTTTTTTATGGCTTCGATTCAGCCTAAAGAACGGCACTCGGAGAGAACAATCAGATCGACAGGGTGCTGGATTCTTTCTTCAAGCTTCGCCTGAAGCCCATAGAGCTATTGCTTCGGCTCTTTCACAAATGCGATATCAGTTTCTCGTGGCCAGAAGCGAAAGACCCATCCGGCGCCCGTTGCATCACAGCGCGTCAGTGTTTTGTTCTGTGCACCAGTGGCGGTGGTCCCGCGTCAAGAGACCCGCGAGCATGTAGCCCAGGTTGCGAGGAAGATTCCACCAGAGCCCCGCACGCGAACCCCCGAGGCGGCGGGCGATCGACGCCGGCGAGTAGAAGCGGCGCGCGACCCACTCGGTTCCGGCCTCCAGCTCGGCGGGCGACATCAGGGCGGGCTGGAAGACGCAGTGCTTTTTCCCGTCGTACTTCGACCAGTCGGTGGTCAGGATTCTTCCGTCACGGTTCAGTCGCCGGAAGGTTGGAGTCCCTGGCATGGGTACGACCATGCTCACCGTCGCGACGTCCACGCAGGCTTCCTCGAGGAACTCGGCGGTGCGCCGGAAGATCCCGGCGTCGTCCTGGTCGAAGCCGAACATGATCCCGAGGTGGACCGCGACGCCATAGCGGTGCAGCATGGCGATGAGCCGGCGGTATGCATCGACGCGGTTGTGTCCCTTGTTCGTCGCGTCCAGGCTCTCTTGCGAGATCGACTCGAGGCCCAGGAACAGCGCCTTGCAGCCGCTCCGCGCCGCGAGCTCGACGAACTGCTCATCGCGCGCGGCGTTGGCAGTGCACTGGCTGGTCCACCATTTCCCGAGAGGCTCCAGCGCGCGGAAGAGATCCTTGGCGTAACGCGAGTTCGCGCCGATGTTGTCATCCCAGAAAACCACGGCGCGCGTCGGGCTCGTGGCGACCTCGCGGACGACCTCGTCGATGGGACGATACCGGACGGTCGCCTGCCCGTAGAGGAGCGGGATCGAGCAGTAGTCGCAGCGGTGCGGACAGCCTCGCGTCGCTATCGTGACCGACTTCCCGTACCGGCGCCCCTTGATGAGGTCCCAGCGCGGTGCCGGCATTCGGACGAGCGGCGCTTGCCGGCTCGAGACGTAAACTTTCTCTAGCTTCCCGCGGCGAGCGTCGTCGAGGACGCGCGGCCACGTGTCCTCGGCCTCGCCGACGACGACGGCGTCGGCGTGGGCAGCGGCCTCCTCCGGAAGAGCCGTCGCATGCGGTCCTCCGATCACGACCGGCACCCCGCGGCGGCGGACCTCCCGGGCGATGTCGTAGGCATGGAGAGCAGACGGCGTCGGTGCAGTGATCCCCACGAGATCCGCCGGGGCGTCGAACCGCACCCGTTCGACGATCTCGTCCGTGTGCGATACCGCGTGCTCGGGCGGCGTAAGCGCCGCGATCAGCGGCATGGTGAGCTGCGGGAACTGGATCAATCGGCCAACGCGGAGGCGCCGCGAGGCGGGCGACTCGGCCGTGATCAGGTGGATGCGCATCAGCCGATCGTACAAGAAGGGCGAGCCCCGCGGCCAGGAATCGTCCGCGAAACGGGCCGGGTTAGTCCTTCACGAGGATCAACAATCTACCGAACGGTAACCGTCACTGAAGCAGTGCTGCGTCCGTACTGGTTCGTTGAATACAGGGTGTAAGTCGTCGTCTGGGCCGGGGTGACGACAATGCTGGTTCCCCGGACGGGACCTACCTGCGGTGAGATGATGTTGTAGAGACTGTTCGTCACGTTCCAGGTGAGCATCACGGAGGTGCCGGGCGGGACGGTGGACATGCTCGCACTGAAACTGCCGATGGCCGGCGGCGGCCCCGTTGGTACGTTCGTGTCGGTGTAAACCGTGCCCATCTGAACAACTTCGAAATCGGAACCGGTGATACTTTTTAGAAGATTCAGGTTGTTGTTGTTCCACCGGTTGTCCGGTGCACCGCTGATGAAGATAGCGCTGCCGTTGTCGGCCAGGATCATGCCGTACTTTTTCAAGGCGGTAAGAATCACCTGATCGTCGGCCGGGAAACGGGAGATATCGAAGCTGCCTTTTAGCCGCAACCGCGTACCCATGGGCGGCGCGTTCGGGTCCGAGATGCTGGACGCCCAGTGCGTGGCCGGTGCGACGAACCCGCGCCGGGTGTAAGGCACCGTAAACCGCAAAGCGTGATTGATGGCGCCGGCCGCCACTTCATCGTAGCGTACGAGTCCGGGAAAGATAGGCAGTCCGGCCGCATCCGCCGAGGTCCAGGTGAAGGGACGTTGTCCGTTGCTGGCCATGTCCCAGATGGCGGATGAAGACGCGCTCCAGATCCCATTTTTCACCGTCGCGTTGTACAACTCATACAACCAGCAACCATCTTTTTCCAGCACAAGCACGTGACGGTCACCTGTGCCAGGCTTGGGATAGCCTTCGATCAAGGCATTCGACGGGATCGGCATGGGGCCGGGATCGCTTTCACTGGCATATGCCCCAAGCTTCACTGTGACCTTCGGCTGCGTGCCGCTGACGACTTGATACGGAATTCCCATGGTCTGGCTATGGTAGGTTCCCGAACCGAAATCCGGATGCAATGTAATGGCTGATCCAATGTAGCTAATAATGTTGGCGGAGTTGGGATCGACAGGCGCCGCAGAAATGTCGGTATTCCACAAGCTAGCCGGAGGGAATGGAACGAACCCATTGAGACTGGTGAGTTGCCCAGTCGTCATCGAGCTGCACGATGGTTGTTGAGCGAAGGCACTCGAGGCGCACGCCAGAACAAGCGTGACGGTCGCTAGCACGCTAGTGGTCTTTCGCATGACTCTTTCCGAGACCATATTGTACTCCGCACTTCAATAGATTTGTCCCCCTTGTACTATTAGCTCTGCACACGTAGCAATGGGACTAACGAACACAATGCTGGAGGTGCGGCTCTTTCGTTCCCATCGTTGCGCACTTTAGTTCGCCTCCAAAAGATTCTTTCCGGAAGGATCATGTTCTGGGAGTTGGACGCATGAGACATTTTTCGCCATTGCGATCAGCCATTGCCATACTGTTCCTTTGCGCCGCCGCCCTGGCGCAGAATCCGGCGGCGAGCGTCACGGTGGACGCGGGAGCTGGACGCCATTCCATCGATCCCAGGATTTATGGAATTGCATATGGAACAACACAGCAGCTTATCGACCTGAACGTTCCGTTGAATCGATATGGCGGAAACAACACCAGCCGCTACAACTGGCAATTAAACGCGGACAACCGCGGACAAGACTGGTATTTCGAAAGCATTCCAGACGCGAGCAGCCTCGCTGGTGAACGGGGCGACACGTTCATTTCGACAACGCAATCCGGCGGAGCCCGGCCCATGATCACGATTCCCATGCTCGACTGGATGGGAAAGCTCGGGGCGAATCGCAGCAAACTTGCGTCTTTCTCCCAGGCCAAATACGGCGCACAGACCGGCAATGACTGGCAATGGTTTCCCGATGCGGGCAACGGGATACTGAAATCCACTAATCAGCCGGTCCAGAACAACGATCCTAACGATGCCAATGCCGGAAACAACTCTAACCTACAGCAACAATGGGTGCAGGCGATCGTCAATCGTTGGGGTGCGGCCTCGAACCTGGCGCCGCGTTACTACATTCTCGACAACGAGCACAGCATCTGGCATTCGACGCATCGCGACGTACATCCGGTCGGCGCCACGATGGATGAGATCCGCTCTCGCATTCTGGACTATGCTGTCCAAATTCGAGCGGCCGATCCCAACGCAAAGATCGTAGGGCCTGAAGAGTGGGGCTGGAGCGGGTACTTCTATAGCGGCTACGATCAACAGTATGGCAGTCAGCACGGATGGGGCTTCCTGCCCGATCGTGCCAACCACGGGGGCGCCGACTATTTGCCGTGGCTGCTGAATCAGATCAAGCTCGACGGACGGCATCTTCTGGACATCTTCACCGTCCATTACTATCCCCAGGGCGGAGAATTCAGCAATGATACGAGCACAACGATGCAATTGCTGCGTAATCGATCGACGCGTTCGTTGTGGGACCCGAATTACACCGATCCCACGTGGATCAATGACAAGGTCATGCTGATCCCGCGACTGCGAAATTGGGTGAACACGTATTACGAGCCGGGAACGCCGATCGGCATCACGGAATACAACTGGGGCGCCGAAAGTCATATCAATGGAGCCACCACGCAGGCCGACATTCTGGGCATCTTCGGCCGTGAGAATCTGGACATGGCCGCAAGGTGGACCACACCCGATCCCGCGACGCCCACGTACAAGGCCATTAAGATGTATCGCAACTATGATGGGAATCGGTCCACATTCGGCGATGTGAGCGTTTCAGCCGCTGTACTGAATCCCGACAACGTCGCCGCGTTCGCCGCCCAGAGGACTTCCGACGGCGCGTTGACGGTCATGGTCATCAGCAAGTATTTGTCCGGCACAACCCCGGTTTCGATCGGAATCAACAATTTTTCCGGCGGCGGCACAGCCCAGGTTTATCAATTGACCGCAGCAAATCTGATCAACCGGCTTTCGGATTTGAGCTTCACTTCGACAGTGAACCTGACCTTGCCCCCGCAAAGTATTACCCTATTCGTGATCCCCACCGGGACGCCGAATACGCCTCCTGTGGCGATGGCATCCGGAAGTCCGCTCTCCGGCATCGCCCCCTTGACGGTCAACTTCAGTTCCGCTGGTTCCTACGATCCCGACGGGTCCATCGCCGGCTACTCCTGGAACTTTGGCGACGGCAGCGCACCGAGTACAGCCGCCGCGCCTTCGCACGTCTACTCCAATGCGGGAAATTTCACGGCCGTCCTCACCGTTACCGACAACCGTGGCGCGACGAGCTCGACACAGGTGACGGTCACCGCAAGCCCGGATCCTAATTTCATCAACGCTCCGTCGAACTTCACAGGATTGGCAGGCAAAAGTTCGGCGAAGCTCACATGGACCGACAATTCGGCTAACGAGACCGGTTTTTACATTGAGCGCGCGCCTTCCGGCTCCGCCGGTTTTCTGCGTATCGGAAGCGTTCCCGCCAACACCGCTACGTTTACAGATAGCGTCGGCCGGGGCAACTACACCTATCGCGTTCAAGCTTTCAACAGTACTGGCGTTTCCGCGTATTCAAACTCCGTGACCGTGCGAGTGAAATAACCTAATTAACCCGGCGGGCAGGTTCACGGGCGGTTTCCGCAGGTCTGGTCCTATTTCCCGGGGTGGGCGGACACAGCAATGAGGCTTGGCCGTCAACGCGCCGAATCCCGCCGAGGAAGTGCAGTGGCGCCGGCGGTCAGATCCGCAGATAGTCTCTTCAGAGTTAGGGCCTGGAGCGGGTCGAATTCCGGATTCAGCAGAGATGCACGCTTGAAGTAGTTCCGTGCGGATACATCGTCACCGGCGGCTTTGGCGATCTCTCCAGCGTGGTAGAAGAGTCTCGCATCCTGGGTACCGAGGCGCAGAGCCTCGTCGATAGCAACTTGTGCTTCGTTCAACCGGCCGGCCTTGAGGGCAGTCCACGCCAGAGTATCAGCGCCATAGATATCTTTCCGGACGGAGTATTCCTCCACCGCGATTGAATAGGCTTCTCGGGGTTTGAGGTCGTGGTCCGCATAGAAGAGCGCGTGCTGGCGGCTGTAGACGCTGAGTTTTGCAATCGCTTCGACCAGCTTGTACTGCTTTTTGGCATCGTCATCACGGCCGACGCGTCTGTAAAGATCGCCGAGGGCCGCGACGAATGCCGGGTCGGGAATGATAGCAACGGCATGTTCGTATTGAGCGATTGCGTCTGCAACGTCGCCGCGGGCGGCGCGCACTCGGCCAAGAGACGCCAGAGCCCGGAAGTAGCCGGGGACGGTCGTCAGCGCACCTCTATAATGCTGTTCGGCGGCGCTGTAGTTCCCGACTCCAAAGGCAAATTCTCCTAATTGCCAGCGGCACCACGCCACGGTCTCCCGCGGCGGAACCGGCAATGATTGGGCGGTCTTTAGGGCGTGTAGCATGCGACGCTCCGCGGTTTCTTGGTCACCACGGAGATAAGCCAGCCTGGACAGTCTCTGGTCGATCGCGACACGTGTCTGTCCTTGGATTCCACCCAGGCGCTCCAATTGTCGATAGGCGATCTCCGCCTTCTCATAATCGCCGAGCTCCAGCAGGGCATCACCCAGGATTTGAAACGGGTATCCTTTGCCTGGTTCCAGTTCGACCAGTCGTACGGCGTGATCGCGCGCGGCCACAAACTCATGCGCCGTGAATTCCGCCTGAGCCAGCAAGTTCAACCCGCCGGTATTGTGCTCCGCAGGCAACGTTGCCAGCGAGGCGCGCGCCGCCTTCATGGCAATCTCCAGCGATGCAAGGTCGCCGGTCTCGCGAACGCGTTGCAGGTGCCATGCGGCGAATTTGTTTTGCGCGATAAAGTCGTCGGGGTCCTCTTTGATTCTGTTTTGAAGAAACCGCAGGGTCTGCTCATCGGCGGCAGCAGTTGACGGTAACGGAACTACGGGAGGGACAGAAAGCGCCGGGTCTGGTGAAGGTGTCCCATTCGTGCAGCCCGCCATTAACCAAACGGATAATCCGGCCGCAGCCAATTTTCTGGCGTTTCCAATCGTAGTCATGACAGTGAAGTTAGCCGCAGATAGCGCGGATGGCCAACCGAGCTATCTGCGGCATTAAAAACCTTCTCAAAAAACCACCCTCGCTTGTGCTCAGTTTCTCGTGTTGTCATCAATGACCCCGGTTGCGCGGGGTTGCTGAGGCGGCGCAAAGAAAGGGAACGATGCACCGAGAGCCACGTCATTGGAGTTCACATTGTCACCGGTGGTCAGAGTTTGATTGGTGATGAAGTACAGCAAGGTGTCGATGGTGTCATCGCCGGGACGGCGTCCATTGGGGAAGCCGGTATAGCCGGGAGTTGTTACCTTCTCTCCTGTCCCCACACTTGTGTTTGTGGTGTTCAGATTCAAGCGTAAGTAGTCGCCTTTGGTGACTGCGACACCAGCCAGGATTCCGATATTCGCGCTGTTGGTGCCGAGTGCAGTGAGTGTCGCGACGATGTCGCCGGCAAACCGGCCTGCGGCGTCATCCACGGGAGTTGCGCTGTTGTATTCGTTCTTGCGCGGGAACGGGATCAGTGCGGTATTGACGGCCGGCGTCGCCATGCGGTCGATCTGAACGAGCTTGCCCTTCGAATCGTCCTCGTCCTCGTCGTCATCCCGGCGTGAATCGTCCCGGTGCACCGTCACTCTATTGCGCAACGTCACGCCATTCACTCCGATCACAGGATTGGCGGGCGGGCCTCGCAAGATGGAGGCTGGAACCCTCAGGGCGATCATGTGAATGTTGTAACCCGCAAAGCTGTCGCGTGCTCGTTGGAGCTTCGTCGTATCGGGGCTTCCTGCCAGCACGGAAGAAACGAATCGGTTGAAACCGACGATGTCGAAATAGAACGGATCATCGGTAAGCCCCGCGAAAAACGACACGTCTGTCTTTGGGTCGGTTGTGATCACAAACGGATTAGGCGTTTCATTCAGAGTTTGTACCGTCGTCGGTGCCGTGAACGACCACGTCGGATGCCGCCGCTCCCGTTCAAAAAAACGTATGGTGGCGGTCTGCGGCGTGCTCCGGGAAGTCTGCGGCGAAAATGTGACTTCAAGAAACGCGTCGGGACGCGCGTCGCCGGTGTTTTCAAGTTCGAAGCGGTACGTGACGTCGGGTGAAAAGAAGCTCAAGTTCAAAAGCTCCGATGGAACGATGAACCCCTCGACATCCAAGGCGAGCACGACTTTCGAGTTATCATTTGGGTCGAGAAATGCAAAAACGTCCGCGATGTCTGCACCCGGATCGCCCGCGACCCCGGTTGCTTCGGCGTGATCGGCACCTTTTATGTGCCGCGCCGGCAGGGCGATAAGTGCAATTCCGGCGATCACAACCAGCGCCGCCACCGCTATCTTCCTGCTGCGTGAGTGAAACATGTCTTATCTCCTTGTCTCCAAGTTCATTGAACGTAATCTGTATTTTTTCCTGCTGTCTCGGCGGCATACTGCGCTCCGGCCCAAGCTGCCGCACGGACACACCCATTACGGCATCGATGACCAAATCTCAAGGCCGAGATAGAGGCCGAACAAACAACTGAACAAACCTGCTGTCAGTTGGATGGGCTTGTAGCTTGCAGCCACTCTTCCTTTGGCCCAATGCAGCGGAAGCGCCAAAAGGCAACTGATCAACAACATTCCCAACACGCTTCCGAGCCCGAAAACCAAGATGTAGACAAAAGATTCCAACGGAGACCGAATGGTCGATAAAACCAAGAGCATTAGTGCGGCACTGCCTGCAGCGCCGTGAACCATGCCGACCAGCATCGGCCGCAAGCCCAGGTGTGTCCAGCCCGCATGATTGTGCTCATGCGGCTCGCCGCCGGCGTGTACATGCCAGTGCGAATGCCAGATAGTTCCGCTGTGCTTATGTGTGTGGTCATGGAGCTCGATCTTTCCACGCAGTGTTCGAATCAACACCCGTGCTCCAAGCGCCATGAGCATTAAGGCAACAATAAACTCCAGACGTGTCTCGAGCCAGCCGGGAATGCTCACCTTGAACACGATCACGACGAACCCAGCCAGCGCCAGCGACAGCGTGTGTCCGATTCCCCAGAACACTCCTATACCGCAGCTTCGCCATAGACTCTTCGATTCGCTGACAAACGTGGTCACGGCAACGATGTGATCCGCATCTGTTGCATGTTTCAACCCAAGAAGCAAACCCAGCCCAAGCACGATCAGCGCTTCAGTCTGAAACAGCAACGAGGTGTCTCCTAGAAGCCCTGTTCCCGCAAACGATTCTGCAGCGATGCCGAAGCCGATGACTGTGACGATCCCGGCCGAGACGACCGGCAGTGCACCCGACAATGCGTGTGCGAGCGGCGTGCGTTCGATCAACCGCCCGGCCCTTACGACGAGCAGGCCGACTGCTACCAGCAACGACGCCAAACCCAAGCTGAAGGCGACAAGCATCACTAAACCCAACTCCACCCGATGCAGCGCGATCGCGCTCAGCAGGACCACCAGTGCGGATGGGCATGGGACAATTCCTCCACTCACGCCCAGCGCCACTAAACTCCGCGGCGTAATGCTTTCAGGGATCTCATGCGTATGACCTCCCGGTCCGTGATCGTGATCGCCGCTGCCGTCGTGCCTAAAACGGGAGAGCCGCCCGCGAAACAGGTTCACACCGATCCCAAGGATCATCAGGCCGGAGATCAGGCCCATCCATGGATACAGCTTCTCAGGAACGATGTAACTTGAAGCGAATAGAGTTACCAAGCCGAGAAGGAAGACCCCAGCCGTATGTGTGAACGTGACAATCGCGCCCAGAAGAACTGCGTGACGTGCAGTGCCACGATTGCCGACCAGATATGCGGCCACTAACGTCTTTCCGTGTCCTGGGGACATCGCGTGTAGCGCTCCGAGAACAAACGCTATGCCGATAGCAATCAAGACTAGGCGTACCGGCAGTTCGCGATGGCCAAGAATCTCAGACAATCGGTCTCCACGAACCAGGTTTGCGGAGAAGGAACGCGGTTTTTCCGTAACCGCACCGGCAACCGACGTGGAGTTGTCCGGCTTCGGAGTCCGGCCGATGGCTGGGGCGATTCGAATCGCAACGGCGCTGAGATTTGGGGCAGACATCAACGGATCGCTGGGATAAGTCGTAAGCGCCGAACTGCGGTCGTTGCTGAAGGCATTGCCTTCCGGAAAATCAAAGCCTGTATTCGCTGTGACGACCATCTCCTTCCAGCCAATGCGCTCACGGTAGCTGTCGTCGAAGAATTCCAGGCGCACCGATGCAGGTTTCCAAGCCGTCATAAGATCGAAAGACACTCGGAGCGTGAGGAGGCCGGCAGCCCCGGCCGTCGTCTCATGTTTGATATTCGAAGCCTGCAGCGTTGTGGGCAGTCCATCGATCCGCAATCTGAACCGCGGCTTCAATCCTGACACCAATTGTTCAACCAAGGGTTGAATTTCGTCCTGGGTCTTCTCGGCTTCCGAGCGGATGCCCCAGTCCGAGAAAAGTTGGAACGTCGGGATCTCTGCATAGTCCAGCACGATGTGAACGGAGATCGCCGTCGGGGACGCATTTATCCTGGCATAGTGACTGATGCTGAAGTTTCCCATGGGGTGGGCGGACAAGTTCCCGGAAGAGGCCGTCAAAGTGAGAACCGCAAAAATGAAACTCGGACCGGGCTTGCGCATGGATTCTCCTTCCCGTACAAAACTCTATACGACCGTTGGTCTGATGTTGGATGGGAGTGAAGATGAACTAGCCGCGAAAAGAACTCGCGTCCTTACAGCCAGAAAATCCATATGCCACCAAGGCAAGACCGTCAATCACATACGAAGTTTCTGTCTTTCACCATCCATTCCTCCTTAAGGATGATGATGATTGACTTGGGACGAGATGCATCTTACCGCCCAAGTCAAGTTTTGACAATGTCCCATCACGAGCAATGAGCCCTGATTTCTCGGTGCGCTCCAACGGTGCAGATCACCTTGCCGGGCAATCCGTATCCGTTCAGAAGCGAGTACATGACCGTATTCTGCGGAGGCCAGAGGCCGTTTCAACATTCGTGGTAAGAGGTGAGGGAAGCGCCGCTGAGGTTCACTTGTGCTGCTCCCCTTACGCTACGGTCCAGCTGCAGTCAATCGTGCTTGGAGTTCTTGAAGCGCTTGCCGATCGGCGCGGAATTGTCCAAATTGCGGAGAGTCTGCATCCGCAATCATGACAGCGACCGCAGCAAAAACGAGTGCGTATGCGAGCGCAGCGAAAGACCGATGTCGATTGCCTGCAAGGCCCGAGTGGTAACCTGCCGCGGCAATAGAAATCAGGATCGCGCCGCCAAGAAAAGCAAACACGATCGCAGGAATACGCGCCCGCATGTTCGTCAGTACACGCTCAGATTGGCTGTCGATCATATCGTTAAGCGACTGGAGCAGTATCGACGGAGGCATTGTGCCCGTTTCATTCTTTTCTGTGCTCATCGCCAAATCCCACATTTGCTCTTGTAATCGTCTCAATTGAGCTATCGCCTCATCGACATTTTCGGACTAAGAGACTTTCAGCCGGAGATCGATGTGCTCAACGCCGAACTTCGTCAAATCATCTTCTTTGATACTGCCGACTTGAAATTGAGCCGAAGCGGTGTGGTGGTGCGCGCGCGACGCACTCCAAAGGGCGGAGACACCGTCGTCAAATTGCGACCAGTGCAGCCCGCGCAGCTTTCGAAAGAGCTTCGCCGTTCGACCAGCTTCAGTGTCGAGGTGGATGCGATGCGCGGAGCCGTCGTTTGCTCCGGTTCGTTGAAAGGCAGAACCGGCAATGATGAGGTGAAGAGCGTGCTGCAAGGCAAACGCTCCATCAGAAAGCTATTCTCTTCGGAGCAGCGCGCACTCTACCGAAAATACGCGCCCAAGGGTCTCGATCTGGATTCGCTTCGCCCATTTGGGCCTGTGAACGCCGTTAAGTTGAAATGGACGCCACCGAGTTTTACGAGAGCCCTCGTGGCGGAATTGTGGTTCTACCCGGATGGATCGCGCTTGCTCGAACTTTCCACCAAATGCCGGCCGATGAAAGCCTTTCATGTCCTGGCAGAGACAAGAATCTTTCTCAAAAAGCGCGGCCTCAGTCTGAATGGCAACCAACAAACGAAGACGCGTAAGGCGCTCGAGTACTTTTTGCACGAGAACCGCGACAATAAGAAGTAGCCGGCCGTCCGGGAAAGAGCAATGCGTTTACTCATCGCCTCTGAATTGATCTTCCTCCTGATGGCCGTGTCTTCTATCGCGCAACAGGAATCGACAAGGACACTGCGCATCTATGTGGTCGATGTCGAAGGCGGCAATGCGGCGCTCTTCGTATCTCCATCCGGAGAGTCCCTTGTGATGGACACCGGTAACGTTGGAGGGCCGCAGCGCGATGCGGGACGAATTATGGCTGCCATCAAGGATGCCGGTGTCCAGCGGATCGATCATCTGATCACGACTCATTGGCATCTGGATCACTTCGGTGGGATGGCTGGATTGGCAAACCGCATTCCGATTCGCGAGTTCATCGACCATGGCGCGAACGTTCGACCCAATCCGGAAGCCGACTCGTTCTTGTCGCAAACGTATCCAAAGCTCTACAGCAGCGCGAAGCATACAGTCGTCAATCGGGGTGACACGATTCCGTTCGACAAAATCGATGTGCGAGTTGTCGCGTCCGCAGGCGAGACGATCAAATCGTCGTTGCCGGGAGCCGGACAGGTGAATCCGTATTGCCCGAGTTCGAACACGGAGAGCGTGGACCAAACTGAAAACGGGCAGTCGATCGGAATCGTCGTCACGTACGGCAACTTCCGCGTGCTCCATTTGGGAGATTTTTCCGCGAATAAAGAATTCGAGTTGATGTGTCCGATCAATCGCATCGGCACCGTAGACATATTCGTGGTTTCCCACCATGGACAACCGAATTCGAAATACCCAACCCTTGGTACACGCGATCGAATCGCGGGCAGCGATCATGAACAATGGCCTGCGGAAAGGCGGCGAACCCGAAGTCATGAAGATCATTCACTCGGCTCCGGGCCTCGAAGATCTTTGGCAACTACACTTCTCTCAACTTAGCGGTCAAGAGTACACGGTCGCAGGGATGTTCATCGCAAATTGGACAGACAACCCGATGCCCGTTATCCCCATCGCTCCCATGCCCGAGATCAAAGGCGGAAAACACAAGGTACCCGCGCCGGTTCACAATGGGACTGCGCATTGGATTCAAGTATCGGCTCACGCGGACGGCTCGTTTACCATAGTGAATGACCGCAACGGTTTCTCTAAGAACTACCTGGCGCGAGAAAAGTAGCTCGAAAGTTATCGGCCGCGGAATTCCTCAAACCTGACGCCGTAGCGCGTCATGGAATCCGGCACCAGGATGGCAGGCAAAGCTGGCGCGATCGAAAATCGGATTCCATCTGGTGCCCCGCCACTGCGCAACGGCCGATTGCTTCGGCCATTGCAGTTGTCTTCATACGGCCCTTTGTCGGCTGCGGTTGGTGCGAGTTAATCGGATAGAGGAGTGCCGCTTTCGAGTCGACGGCGGAGGTCCGTCAGCGTCTCGGTGGTCTTTTTCAAATGGTCCTGTATGGAATGACGAATGATGCCACCGAAAGCACCATGCAACACATCCACTTCGGTGCGATTGATATAAACGAGGTAATTCTTGCCATTGGCATCGCCGCGCATCAGCGCCGTGACACTTAACGACGCATCAATATAGTGGCTGGAAAAGATGTTTCTGCCGACGATCAGAATCTCCGGCAGACCAGACCCGTCGTTGCGCACCATGCTTACATGCGTAACAGTGATCACGGCCTTTCGCGCGAAATGTTCCTTTGACCAATAGAGGAAGGATTCGACTTCCGGATTAGTCTTCAACGGGTAAGCCCGCAGGTAGGCCACCAGTTGTGGGAGACGAGCCCTTAGAAACGGCATGTGGTCCAGAAGTAATGCAAAGCGTGAAGCAGGCTGTATCTGTTGATGGTGATCTTCACTCGGTGGGATATGACCGTCTGCCACATAATGCTGCACGCGATTCAGCACTATATGACGAAATACGTGTTGAATGGCCGCATTCCGGTTACCTTGCGCTTGTGCCTCAGCGCTCTGCAACTGTTCCATCTCACTGGAAGACAACTTTATCTCGCAATTCCGTGGCCGGCACGATCGAATTGCGCTGACATCGCCGCTATCGAGCTCAAGGCCTGCGAGATCCTCGATGCGAGGTGGATTCGAGAAGCGGCCGATAGCGAGAACGTATGAACTTTGTTTCAATTCCTCTATGCGCCGTTCCCAAGCCAGGAGACGATCGCCATCGACTTCCACGGGTGTGGCCGCCAGAACCGCGACTTCGAATCCCTTCGTCGGCAGCACACGAGCGATTGCATAGCCATCGTCGAGTTGGGCGTGCTCACTATTGCTGATGGTTATCGATGGCCTGAAGAAAGTGAATGGGTCATTGCTGGACTGTGACAATGCAACATGCACAAACCAGATCATAAGAAAGCTCAAGTGCTTCAAATAACGCGCGAAATGACGTCCACCATTAGGCGGAGAGATGTCCCGTGTTGTCATCGCAGAACGCCCTTCTCTGACAGGTTCGGTTGGTTCCTAGAAGGGATCTGTGCATATGAACTTCCGAGAGTTACCGAACCAACGTTCGCCAGCAAACTTAATCTCGGCGCACCGTAGATTGGGCAATGCTTGTGGTCGGTTGACCAAACTCAAAGGCATTCAGCCGGAAGGCTTGGATGAGATGGTTCGGCTTGCCGCTGCGCTCGAGGATGCCCATTCGCGTAATGTCGACGGGACTCTCTTCGCGGTCGTCCAAATCGCGCGCCTCAGCGGCGATCGCTTGCGTGATCTGGACCTTGACCTCCGATCGCGCGCACTCGACGCGCTTCGCACTCGAGGATCTCCGGATTTCTGGCAGCGCCTCCTGCTTGAAGTCGTCGCCATAGAGACCGTGGACCAGGCACGCGCCTTTGCGATACGTTACCGGCCGGCCTGGCAGCCTGAGGCAACTGCGGAATCGTACCCATCGCGGGCCGTGGATTTTATCGGATTCCAAGGGCAATCGGCTTGACTATTCGGTGTTCCTGCAGAAATGGCACTCTATACAAAAGGCCGCTTGACGTTCGCTTCCGCAACCGCGCTTATATTTCTTTCATTCCAACCGCAGTTCATCCGAAAGCCTCTCTCTCAGCGGAGGATAACTTTCAAACATTTCCGCGATCAGCTTAGAATTCTTCCTCGAAGCCTTGTCTGATTTATCCGAAATGGATCCTGTGCTGACTCCTCGCCATATCGCTTTTTCGGATGCCGTGTCAAAAAGATTGACGACAATTGTGCCTTCAAAATACGTGTCGACATAGGTGGTTGCCCAACCGGGGCCATACCAGCCCCAACCCCAGCCGTCGTAAAGAGTACTCACGACGTGTTTCTCCCGAATTGTGGATGTGGTCCTGACGCTCAAATCGGCGTTGGTAGTCACGGGTTCGAGACCTTTAGCAGAGAGTTGGGCATTGACGGCGCTAACGATTCGATCATCCATCAGTGGATTTTCCGTCTGCGGCTTTTCCGCCCACATGAAGGTTTTGTATTTTGAAAAATTCACGCTGTGGTCGTAATCGACTTGGACTTTATGCGCAAACGCGAAGGTCGTTGCGAAGAGGATCCACGCGAATACCACAATAATTCTTGGTACCCGCATATTGTTCTCCTTCTCTTAATTCTCGATCTATTATGGGAGTAAGCGCAAGCGGGTGTTCTCCGGGTAGGCGCGTTCGTTTTTGAGGCTTTGCCCAACAAATCGGGGCAGGTACACAAAAGGCACAAAACGGAACCACAAAAAGGCACAAAGATCTTCTTTGTGCTTCTTGTCTCCCCCTATGTGCCTTTTGTGTACCTGCCCCGATTTGTTGGGCAAAGCCGGCCTTCACTGTGATCCTTAAACTACGATCGGCCTATCCTAGACGCACAAGCTACGGCCACCGCATACGCGCGGCGGCGAACGGTTTCTCGTCGCCCGTCTTCTTGCGTAAGTGTCCGTACATCAGCTCCTCTACGAACTCGACGCACTTGAACTCCATCAACTGCGCGTTCTGATCCTGTCTGCGGTAGAGAGGCATTTGAATCTTCCAGGGGTGTGTGAACACTTTCGGATCCTCGATCGTCACCTGGTAGTCGAGGACGTCCGGGCTCTTGCGTGTGAATCGCTCGGTCACGTGGAGGGCTTCGCTGTGGAAGTTGCCGGCTCGGTCGAACCAGGTTTGATCGTTGAAACCAATAGTATCCACGACCAGCGTATCCCCGTCCCAGCGACCGGTCGATTGTCCCATCCATGTATCCACGGGGGGTGGCTCCGTCTTCCCCATTTTGATGACGCGGCTGGCGCTCGCATACTCATACGCCATGAGGATGTCGTTGTTGTGCGTTTGCAGGATCTGAAACGGATACGGCATGTAGGTGGCGCGGGGTATTCCCGGCAGGTAGCATTTGACCTCCGGGTCTCGGCTCAGCCAATTCTCGTAGTTCTCTTTCTTTTTTGCTGCCGCCCACGGCTGGTACGGGATTTCGTTGCCTTCCACCACGCTCAACCCGGCGGGAACAGCAGCGATGGTACCAAGCTCGAGCACGGGACCGCTCCGTGCATGATGGTCCTGCAAATCCCAATACGCCGTCCCCATCGCCTGCCAGATGCCGTTGAGGTCCGGCTTGCCGTCCGCGGTACGCGATAGCTTCACGTTCGGTACCTGACCTTCGGCAGGCTGCCGCATCATCTGTGAAATTCCGAGCGCGAGACCGGCGGAGACAACCGCAATGGACGCGCCTTTCATCCAGTTCATCGAATCACCTCTCGCAGCTTACTGCGTCCCGGCTCTCGCTGCGGCCTTGTCTTTAGCGCGCCCCGCGCTGAGAGTATTGGGAACGGCGAGATTCCCCTCGTGACATGCGTACTCGAACAGCTGGTACTGCGGTTCCCGGTTCAGGCTCATCGCTAATTTCCAGGGTGCCGTAAAGACCTTGGGGTCGTCGACGACTACCTCGTAGTTGATTGTGTTCTCGTCGACTCGCGTAAAGCGCTCGACGGCGTGCAAGTCCTCGCTCTGCGGAATAGATCGCACCCGCTGGCTCGCGGCGTTGGTCGCAATGTTGCCCTTGTCGTTGTAGTTGGTGATGTCCACGACCAGGGTATTACCTTCCCAGTGTCCGCGCGAATCGCCGTTCCACAAGCGAATGCCTGATCCGACATGCCGGCGTCCGTCGACCGGAATCATACGGGCTTCGTGGATCATCTCGTAGACAATCGCTACGTAGCCTGGGCCCTGCAGAATCTGGTACCCGGAGCCGTAACCCGTCGGGAAAAGCCCGCCGGGGACGCCGCGCGTGATGCAGCGCTCCCAGGGGGTGAAGTTCACCCAGTCATCCTGGATATGCCCCAGCCGGTAGTTTCGCTTCTCCTCGGCCCACGGCATGATCGGCACTCGGCCATTGGGCGGATCGACAACCAGAGATCTCCCTTTACTCAGCTTCCTTTCGAACGAATCGTTGATGAAGCCAGGGCCGGTGCCACGCCCTGTTCCGTCGGGATCTCCCGCGTACAATCCCGGCTGGTCCTTTTCGTCGAACACTTCAAAGGGTGTATTCGTGTAGTTGGTCCAGATTCCCTGGATGTCGGGCTGGCCATCAGGCGTTCGAGACGGAGTCCACTTCGTCGCCGGCCCGGCGCCGTCCGTCCCGGCCGGCTTTTCCCCGCCAGCGACGGGGGCGCATGCCGATATCACTATCGTGGCAATCGCGAGCGATACGAAACCTCTAATGCGCATCTGTCACCTCGCAGTCGGCTGATATTTGTTCCTACTTCTTTTCCGAGGGATCGCGCCCATCGGCCGGCGCGCCAGTTCCCGACGAACCCAGGAACAGCTTCTGTCCGTTGGCGAGCGTGGCTTCCCTGCCGTTGGCTCTATTGGATCCATCCTTGGCGCGGAACCCCACGACCGTGACCTGGGTCCCCGGCGGAATCGAGTTCTTGTTCCAGCCGCGGCGGAGCAGCGCGTTCGGTGCGCCGCCTTCGATCATCCATGCCACGACCTTCCCGTCCGGGCCTTTCACGTCGATGTGGAGCCACGCGTGGGGATTGATCCATTCCATCTTGGTGACGGTTCCTTTCAACGTGACCGGCTTGGTCCCGTCAAACTCCGACGTGAATGCATGATGCGCGACCACGGGTGCCGCACTTGCCAGTATGAAGATACCGGCAGCCGCAAGAAAAAGACGCGTTTGCATTGACCTACCTCCTGAACGAAACGAACCTCCCGTGGAAACGCGGCGCTCTCACATACCTGCGAATCATGCGATGGTATCACCTGACTCTCCCTGGTGAAAAGACTATCGACTACCGTAAACTACTTGCCGCTCAGGTCGATAGAAGCCGTCGCCTGACTACAGTTCGTCGGACTGGCGATTTCGCATATCTGATAAACCAGTTTGTACAATCCGGAGTCGGTTTTGGGAAGAACATCAACCGATCCGTCCGACAGATCCAGTGAGATGCCTTTCGACGCCGGCGTCAACGACACGAGCGACAAGCGGACTGTTGCTGTCGTCGCGCGTGACCCGGCAAACCAATCGTTTGACAGAACGCTCGCGATAACGGTTCCCCCGCTCTTTGATGACGCTCGAACCTGATTGTTCACCGCAACAATGTCGTACGGTTTGACAGTAACCGCCGCAGTGGCTGAGTCGCAATTCGCGGGGTTCGCGGTTTCGCAAATCCTGTACACGAGAGCAAATGTTCCAAACGGTGTGCCTTGCGCAACGTCAACCGATCCGTCGGAAGAGTCGAGAGTGACGCCCGGATTGGCCGACGAAACGAGCGACAACGTGACATTCGCCACTGTTGCGGGCATTGCGCCCAACCTGTCGTTGGCCAGAACGCTGGTGATCGCAATACCTCCGGTTGATGGAGATTGAGTCCCCGCGTCGTCGGCCGCATCGATCACGTAGGGTTTGACGGTAACGGTCACGCTCGCCGAATCGCAATTCGCAGGATTCGAACGCGGGCAGATCTGATAAACGAGCGTGTAGGTGCCGGCCTGGGCGCCCGCCACTCCAACAGAACCGTCGAAAACATTCAGCGCGACGCCGGGGTGCGTTGAGGACACCTGCGTCAATTCCGCCGTCCCAGTAGTGGGGCGTGCACCGGCAAGCCAATCGTTATCGAGCACGTTTGCGACAGCGATGCCGCCTGCCGGAGATGCAACCATGCCCGCGTCGTCATAAGCGAGAGCGGCGCCGGAATTGAGACCGGTGTCGCGCCACAGGAAAACCCCTCGCGCAAAATCCACTTCGTTCGGATTAATACGAAGCCCGACAGAGAATTCGCCGTTAATGGAAACCGGTGTGTTCCCCATTCCCACACGTGCGAAGCCGGCCAAACTGGCAGGCTCGTCGAAGGAAGAGGTCCAGCCCGCAGCATTTTGAAAGGCGAAATAGTCGAGCGCGACGGACTGCGTGGGGCGAAAGGAGCTAAAAAAGTTGGATGCCGTGAAGAATTGTGCCATTCCCGAGACGGTCGGACTTGTTAGGATAGCGGGCTCGAAATAGCTGAATAATCTCGTCACCTGGGCGTCGGTGGCCCAGACTCATCCGGTGAGATCCACGCCACCTGCGATGCCCGTGCAAGGCGAAATGCCGTCGCGTTGGGGGCAGGCCTGCCCGACCTGATTCCAGCTGAGGCCCACGGTTTCGGTAAGCTGTCGCCATTCCTTTCCATTGTTGTCGTTGACTGACGCGAGCAGCGCTCCGGAAATGGCTAAAAGCAACACTACCCACAGGAAAACGAATCTTCTTCTTCGAATCATACTTCTCCCTTGTTATAGTCGGACACCCGCTTGACCGGGGCCCTTGTGCAGGATCCTGTTTCCGGCACTAACAGTCGGGGGAAGGCGCTTGAAACGTACAGTCTCTTCAGGAAAATGATGAGCGATTCGGACACGGTTGCTATCCGCGAACTGGCCAAACAAGCTGTACTGGCCGCCCGTTCGAATACAGGCGATGCCGAACGCTTGCTATCCCGGATGGAATCTCTCACTGCCGAGCGCCCCAGTGATATTTCGGAGGCGTTCTGCATCCGCGTGCGCGGCAATCTCCACCAGGTTCGTGGTGACATGACGGCGGCCGTCGAGACGTACAGACGAGCGCATCAGATATTCGAACAGGCCGGCGATATTGTCGAAGCAGCTCGAACTGCAGCCAGCCTTGTCGGCGCCCTGGGCGTGCTTGGAGAATTTCAGGAGGCATTTCGATGGGCTGATCGAGCCCGAGTTGTGTTTCAGGAAGTCGGCGAGGATTTCCGCCTGGCTCGTCTTGAAGTAAATGTGGGCACGCTTTATCAGCGACTGGGGCGAATGGCCGACGCACTCGCCTGCTATGACGGTGTTGTTGGAAAGCTCGAGGAGTCGTCCGATCCAGAGTCGGCCGCCATCGTGGCGATCAACAGGTCCGTCGCTCTCATGTTGCTCTATCGTTTCGATGAGGCAATGGAGGGCTTCCAGCGCGCCCACTACTACTGCGAATCGAACGGGCTCCGCCTCGCGGCGACTCAGTCGGAATACAACCGAGCCTACCTGTTATATCTGTTGGGGGACTGCACAGCTGCCCTTCGCCGGCCTGCAGGTGTCCGCGCGCCAATCGGGAGGTCTCGCGCGTAGGCGGGTGCCTAGGTCAAGATTGACCAAACCGGCGAGCAGGATGTAGATGTGATAAATGTCAACGGTGATGGAGATCGTGAATATGCTACGTGAGGGCGTAGGCATCATTCTCGTGTTCGTAGTCGGAGTCGCCATATTTTACTTTCGCGTCAAGCATGATGGAGGATGGTGGCCGCTAGGTCGTGAAAAGATTCAAACGATTTTCGGCAAGAAGACTGACGACGAATGAGGACGGACAGGCGAGGCGGCAAGGCCAACGTCAGAGTCAAGCCCCATCCGAATCCACCGGAGATCCTTCCGCTTCAGGCCGCAGCCCAAGTGCGAGATTTCATCGCCCAGGTGAAAGGAGCCGCGCGAGCGTTTCGATACCCATTTGAGCTCCGCGCCGGCCTTCTCAGCTCGTAGGCGCACTCTTTTCGTACAGCTTGCGTAGGTGCATGCGGCGAATCATCCAGCCGGGCAGGCGCGGGAACAGCTGCGCCATGGCCGCCATCAGCGCGTGGGGCCGGGATTGACGATGACCTCCGGAATGTCCTTGCGGATGGCGCGGATGACGGCGCGCGCGACGTCCTCGGGACGCGAGCTGCCGAGCAGCTTCGGCGGTGCCACGCCGTCCTTGGCGGCGCGGTCGGCGAACATGCCGGCGTCAGTGATGAAGCCGGGGCAGATGGCCGAGGCGCTGACGCCGGCGCCGTCGTAGCTGGCGCGGAGCGACTGCGTTAAACCAATCAAGCCGGCCTTGGTGACCGCATACACCTCCGCCAGCGGCGGTCCCGATTTGCCGGCCATCGACGCCATGTTCACAATGTGGCCGCGTTTTCGCTCCAGCATGCCGGGCAGGAGGAGTCGCGTCAGCGTGAGCGCCGAGACGAGGTTCACGGCCAGCATGCGATCCATCTCTTCGAGCGGCAGCCGCTGAAACTCGCAGGGGATCTCGATGCCGGCGTTGTTGACCAGCACGTCGACCTCACCGGCAGCGGCGGCGAGCTTTTGCAGATCGCCGCGCCGCGCGACGTCGGTGGCGACGATCTTCACATTTACGCCCGAAATGTCGGCGGCGGTCTGCTCCAGCTCGCTGCGCGAGCGCGCCGCGAGCACGAGGTTCGCTTTTTCCGCCGCCAGCGCGCGGGCGATGTGGCGCCCGAGGCCGCGCGAGGCGCCGGTGACGATTGCGGTTCTGCCTTCGAGCTCCATGGTTTCACTCGTTCAAGTAGCGAAGAATCTGGAAATCGAAAAACACCTGCCTGGTGACATCGCGCGTCGCGTCCTCGCACGCGCTGTCGGAGTCGAGCACTGCTGCCAGACCTCAGCAGTCCGATGGCAAGAAGACTCGTTCACTGGAGCGATCCGGTAACAGCGGGCCGTCAAAATCACTGCGGAGGCGCAGAGACAAGAACGATAGTTCTCTGCGTCTCCGCGGTGATTCAAGGCTTTCGTTTCCAGTCCGAATAATACGAGCCCTGCACTTCATACATGACGATCTCTTTTGCGTTGCGGGAGAGTACCGTCTTGTAGCCGGGCATGACGTTCTGGAAGAAGTAGTAATTGCTTCCGGCTTCAAGCTTCATCGTGAAACCGTTCGCATTGCCGCCGAGATAAGCGGCCTGGGAGACGACCTGGTATTCGCCCGGATCGAGATAGGCAAAGCTGTAGGTACCGGGCTCGTTGACGGCAATCACCGAGTCGCCGGCGTGAAGTTTGAATTGCCAGTGGCTGCTTCCGGGGACGCCAACGGCTGGACACGCAACAACGACGAGAGCCTTGTCCGGCCGGAGTTGCGGATCCGGATGGTTGATCCGATCGACCTTGACCGTATGTTTGTCGCGCGCGTTCTTGAGTGTCTTCTTCTCTATATCCTTACCTACTTCGGGAAAATCGGTGACATGAACATTGTTTCCGAAAACCGTCTGCGCCTTTGCCATCACAGCGCCGGCATCGTCCGTGGCGATTTCGAGCAGGGTGGGTTTAATGTTCCCACCCGGCATTTTCATATCGATCTGCATCCAGTAGTCGGTAACGGGCATACCCCGCCGGAGTTCGATAGCGGCGTCGGAGGAGTGTCCAATCACCTGGCCGAGCGGACCACCAGCCTTGGCAATACTCGTCAAAGTGTCCAACCCGATTGTCTTTCCGGTACTCGCGCCGCGAACATGGCGAGTACTGTCGAATACAACCTGGGCGACGTCATCGTAGGCAAGTTCGAGCGGCTTTTCAGAAGATTTCACAGCAAGCTTCCGGGCCGCGTCGTCGAAGATCAAGGTACCCGACGATTCCATCAGACGGCGATCCGTACCGCTCTTGCTGAATCGGACCTGGACGCCTGCACTGACCGGGCGCTGCGTCCAGCCGGGTTGCGCAAACAGCATGGCGGCGCAGGCGGACGCACAGAGAACCGTCGTCAGTTTTGATTTGCTTTCCATGCTGCGTACTCCCTGGCTGCAAAGGCCGCGGCGCCGTCCCGGTGGTTGAAGATGCCATCGAGCGCCTCCACATCAGGCTCGCGGCTTGTGTTGAGGTGCAACTGGTACCAGCCGCGGCTGTGGAGGAAGATCGTGCGTTTCAAGCCCGGCTTCTCGGGAGGCGCCTTAAACCGGATTTCCGCGCGATCGGTGTTCGACGGCATTGGATAGTAACGATTGTCGGAAGACACCAAGTCATCCCGGATATCGCGCCCGGCGCCCGTTTTTGCATAAGCCGGTGCGATTCGCACGACTTCCGGCACGCGATCCTGATCATAATCCACGCCAAAAGAATTCAGCGCCCAGAAGCCGGCTGGAGGCCTGATCCGAATGCGAAGCTTATCTCCACGCACACGACTGACGTCGAGTTGAACGACGCGATCTTCAACGATGAGAGGGCCTCCTGGCGGTACACTACCGCGCGTAAGCCAGCCGTCCGGCTCTTCGACTTCCACGTTCAATCGATAAATGTCTTCGCGGGCGATCCATTCATGAAGGGCGTTCAACCCTTCCGACTGCGGCTTCAGCGATTCCAGCCACGCCGGCGCCGTACGGCCGCGAAGTTCGACCATTTTCTTAATCATGTAAGAGCCCCAGAGTCCGGTTCCTGCGTTCACGGCAAGGCGGGCGCTGCGGGCATCTTGTGGTTTTGGAAATGTGAGAGTGATTTCATCACGAAGGGCGCCATCGAACTTCCTCTCCGCGGCTGTTTCCCAGATGAGCTGGTCCTTGTCGCGTAGCCATCCAAGCAGGTCTTTCCCTGCTCGATCGATTGCCGCAATGGGAGCTTGCAGGCGCCGGATCGAATGAAGCGTGCCGGATTCATCGGCGACGACTCGCACATCTCTTGGAGTATCGACGACCCACAACTCCATTAAATTCGTGAACTGGGTCTCATCCACTTCATTCGTCATGAGCAGCCGGTAGGTTCCATGATCCGGGCGCAGGTGCTCGAGTTCCGAATAATCGTCGCGCTCCAGTCCCTGCGTTATCGCGCCGCCGTACGGTTCGGCATCGAATGCATACTTCTCGCCGTCCCAGGAATAGACGAAGGGACAGGACTGCTTCGTCAAAACGACAACGGCCGCGATAGTAACGATCGTTCCCACTGCCAATCCCGCCACCAACCCAATCGTTCTGGCACGCGATGTTTCAACGCGCGCCACCCACAATCGATTAACCTCCGCCAGATTGATCGTATAGTCGGCGCCGCGAACGCGCGCTGAAACGACGCCATTGCGCACTGCGCCTCCGGGCGAATCGAATTTCACGTCCTCGCCACGATTGGTCGTAACACCGACGATTTCCTCGCGGTCGGCGTTGGTGAGAGCAGGATCGAGTTTTTTGACAACGCGGTGGGTACAACCAAAATCCAGCAGGCAGATCACCAAAGCTAACGCGCAAGATTTCAGACGGAATCGATGCACAGGCCACCTCAGTCAATGAGAGTCATTACGTTCGAGCGCTTAGGCAAGAAGCATACCGCCGAGGCAAAAGGAGAGGAAAAGGTAAAACCCATTCCGCAGGCTTGTATTATTCGTCGTGAGGACATTCATTCCAGCGGCGGCCTCCTGCAATTGGCCGAGTTCGGTTGAAATGACGCCATCGAAACCGATGTAGGCCATGGACAGCGCGACGACGAGCACATCCGCCGCGGACCACTTGCTGGGTCAATTCCGATACCTCCAGCGTCGTGTCTTGCCACGAATTTTCCCGAAAAAATGTCATTACTCGGCGTTCTGGTTTCGGCGCTCTTCGAGAACTTTGGCTTTGACCTTATCGAGGATTTCTTCGAAGGTTTCGGGTTGACCTGCGCCGTTGAGAATCGCCGTTTGCTGGCGATTGTCTACGGTTAACGATCCCTCTTCACGCCGCAGATCGGTACTCGTTCAGTCCCATTCAGAATGACTTTGCGCGAAGAACCGTCTTTGTCCCCCTGTTACCACAGCCCTTTGGTGCCACATAGACGTCGGCATGACACCGTTGGATAATACCGCGGCCATTTGAATGTTTTGTTGAGGAGTAGCCAATGAAGAACTGCATTATTTTCTTGGTGTTGACGTCTGTTGGACTATTACCATTCGAATCCGTTCCATTATTTGCGCAGGACGCACAATCAGGTCACGGAAACCCGGAACCGCCTAGGGCGGGAATCCACTGGGCCAGAGGGCAGGCACCCGACCCAAGCGCACGGACGGCCGACGCGAGTGTTTCTCCAAACTTGATCTGGCATGGCGGAAACATTATGGTCACGGCTCAGACCACCGCCATTTTCTGGGGGCAGAATTGGAACAACCCGACGTTTATAGGTGATAAGTTCACTGGACTTGACTCCTTTTATCGCAGTATCGGGAAGTCGACCTACGCCGATACCTCTGACGAATACACTGACACAAGCGGACCTGTGAGCGACACTATCACTTACACTGGCAACATCATCGACCTGAGCGCCGCGCCAAGCAGTGGTAGCCTGACTGAGCCCATCCTGGCTGAGGTATGCAAAGTCATTTCGAATCCTGTTGCAAACGGATATTACCCGGTTTACGTCGACACACCCCGCGGCCAAGCTGGATTCTGCGCCTGGCACAGCGCCGGATCCTGCAACGGAACGGCCGTGCAGTTTGCGTTCTTCTTCAACCTTGATGGCGACGCAGGATGTGACTCGCAGGATACGTCGGGACTGCATTCTCAGGGGCTGGCGGCGCTGGCGAATGTCTCGGGCCACGAAATCTCGGAGGCGCGCACCAACCCTCGCCTCGATGCTTGGTACGACAGCTCGGGGCAGGAGAACGCGGACAAATGTGCATGGTCGTTTGGAAGCTCCCTAGTGACATTTTCCAATACGACCACCACCACCCAGTGGAAGATTCAAGGCAACTGGTCGAACCAGGCCTACAATGCCGGCACTGGATATGCCAATCTTAGCGGCCAAAAGGGATGCATCGACGGAGGGAACTTCAAAATGCCAATTACACCGATGGTCTACGTAAAAGACAAAACCCTCTGGCAATACAAGCGCCTCACGAGCAATCTCGCGAAAGAAGAAGCGCCAAGTGAAGAAGAGTTGAATGCGCTGGGGAAAGAGGGATGGGAACTGGCCGGGATCGTTACCGATCATCCCATCGTCCGCTTCTATTTCAAGCGATTGAAGGATTGAAATGGCGCACCGCTGCCGCGCATGGTCATTCACGGTCTTACAACTGTTGGGGCCGCTTATATAGGTAGGGCTATTTAGGGCCGCTCCTTCGGAGGTAGCCATGTTCAATCGTACAGGCGTTCTCGTACTGAGCGCATTGATGATGTTTCCCGCCGGTTACTTTGCGTGGGGCGGTCCGGGTCACAGAATCGTGGCGAAGATAGCCGCGAAGAATCTGTCGGCAGGCGCCCGCACAAAGCTCGCCACGATCCTCGAAACCAATGACTCAGGTCTCGAAGCGGCAATGGCGACTGCAGCCACTTGGCCGGATGACGGTCTGAACAAAGTGGCGACAGAGACAGGTGACTGGCACTTCGTGGATGTTCCGGTAACAGCTCCCTTTGCGATCGGCACCTTATGCGCCGCCGACAATTGCGTCATCAATCGAATCTTGGAAATGTCTCGACGGCTTCAGAAGAACGAATCGGACTTCAAGATGGCCGCTCTTCCTAGTAAACCAAGGCCCATGACTTCACAGGAACTTGCCTTCCTGATTCACTTTGTTGGCGACATTCATCAGCCGCTTCACGCTGCCAACAATGGTGACCGGGGCGGAAACTGCGATCCTCTGATTACTCCCATTCTACATCCACCGTTTGAGACTAAAGAGCTTCACGCCGCATGGGACGACGATGAAGTCCGCGCGGTGCTGAAGAAGGAGAACGCCACAGAGGACAGCATCGCGTTACAGCTCTTCAACAGATTTAAAGCCGGCGAACAGGTAGCCCAGCTCACCCCGGTTGGCTGGGCGCGTGAATCGAATAATCTCGCCAGGAGAGATGTGTACGACAAGCTGATGATTACTCGTCACGAGGCACCTCCGGGCACCTGCGACCGGGGGATTAAGAAAATGAAGGAGACAGTGGACGTGACACAGCAATACCTGGACGGCAACGTACCCGATGTCGAGACGCAGTTGATGCGGGCCGGAATCCGGCTGTCGAACGTATTGAATCAAATTTGCATGGGCGAGGGATGCAAGGTGGTGAGTCCAACCGGTAGAGGCAACCGAAGCGGCAACAACAAAAAGGGTCGTGGACGTGGAAATGGTAAGTGAATCTCAGCCCACGGCGAGCAGAACCGGCGGGCATGATATCTTGGCAAAAAACGGTCATCGAGCCGGAGTAGAAAGCGGCGTAAACTTGATTTCGGAGCAACCCCCGAGATGTGCGGCAATTGGATTCTCGGACTCGTTCTTTTAATCATCAGCACGGTCCTGTTCCTTCTCATCTATCCCATTCCGACCTGGATAGTATTGGCTGATTCTCCACGACACGAGAGTAAACAAATCATCAAAATGAATCTGCTATGGGGTTGGACTCTGCTTGGATGGATATTCTCTCTGGTGTTGGCTTGTTCAGGACCCAGACGATACCACTGACACCGAATGCCCTGAACCCGCACGACGAGCATCGAGAAGATCGCGCTGAACTCGCGTGGGTGAACCAACCCCTCGACGCGAACAAGTGCAGTTGCCGCCACATGCGCTGTTGCGAAGAGACGAATCATGCGGCTGGCGCGTGTACCCGGTCCGTCGAAACAACGTTGTGGGGCAATTTTTCGCCACCTGTGAGTGCACACCGCGCTGGAAATTCTCGGTTTCGGCAGCGCTGGCTCCGTGTTCGCCCGTTTATTCAGCCAAGAAGCGGCCTAAAAGGGAACCAAAGCTCCGCCTGATTTCCTGGCGGCGGTTTTCTTTTTCCCTGGATTAAGTTCACGGACCATGTTGGCAAGCGCGTCGATACAGTCGGAGCATTCCCGGAAGTGAGCTGATTCCTCTGGCGTCAGAATTGACGACAGCGCTACGTAGCCCGCGTCTGCCAGTGATGGCGCAGCTACGTCCCAGAGCTTTTTAACGGAAATGTGATTAGAAGAATCTCGGCATGAGCCTTTGAGGGGAAAAGAAACGCACAGAAACAGAAGCGCAAGCAGCGTAAGCCTAGCGGATTTTGAGCGGTATCGGCGTGTGACGTAGACGGGGTGCCGGATAACCACCTACAACTGCGGGACTAATGAAAGTCACCTTCAACGGACGCGGCTTCAGTGGCGGACCATAAGCGCAAGGATTAACTATTTTGCTATGCTCCTCACGATGCTGTCTCGCAAGCTACGCCCCATGCGGCTCTCCCGCCGTTCCGGCCGTTCGACTCTGCCGACTTCATCTACGAACTGAAGATCGACGGCTTCCGCGCCCTCGCCCACATCGCAAGCGGTCGAGGCGAGTTGATCTATGATGGCATCGGAATTTAACGCGCGTCAGGGACCACGTCTAATGACCAATGCAGTGCCGCCATTATCGTAAGTGTTCAGATCAAAGTATTGGCCTCTCTGAATAAGATTGACGATATAGATCTCGCCGGCGTCATTTTGAAGAAACATCGAATAGTTGGTGGCGTCCATCTTCTGAACGCTGACGAGCCGGCCCCATTCGCGTGGCAGCAACACCGGAAATCCAGACCTGCTGGTATTCAACCCCTGATTACGCATCGCCTCAACCCTGGCGGGCTGCGCGAATGTGTCTGGCCGGTTCTGTGAGCTTGATTGCGACGCGAGTGCCGTGAAAATCAAAGCTAAAAGAAAAACAAGTTTTAGTCTCATGGTTCATTCTCCAGAATCACGATCTCCGACGCTTGTACTTGCAGGCGATAGATCATGATTGACCCTCTACAAACCAGGCTTCAATAAGGCCGACTATACCGTGTACAATCCCGGCCTGCGGACAGTAATTTTAACCATGGCCGGCGATGGATGATGCGGTTGGGAACCGAGTGACGGCGGTCAGGCCTCGATCACGTCGAAGCGGATGGCTGTCTTCTGTTCGAGCAGATCGTGCGGATGGACCTGGAGGGCATCGTTGCGAAGCGGAAGGATGCGCCTTACAAAGTGACGGAGAAGCCCTTCGCGATACTGGATCAAAGTGAAGAACCAAAGGTATAGTCAGGCGGAGGGGCGGGCCGAGTTGTTTGACGAACTGCGAATACCGGCACAGTAGCCATCACGAAATGCCACGCGAAGATTTTTCAATCGTCTACCAGGGCGATAGCGTCCAGGCGGATCTGCTCAAATCCATCTTGGAAGGCAGCGGCATGCAAGTCGTGCTTGAGGATGAATATTTAGGAAGGATGTACCCGTATGCCATACCTGGCGGCGTGAAAGTCCTCGTTCCGAATGACGAGTTTGATGAAGCTCGACAGATTGTCGAGCAGTTCCTCACGCGACCGGACATACGACTGGTGGAATGAAAATGGACAAGCCGCGACATCCGCAAGTGATCAGGACATGGAAAGTTGAACGTATTCGCAAGCCGCCTTCGGGCGCGTCGAAAAAGCATCAACAGGTGAGGCCGACGAAGAAATCTAAACCGTAGCTGGTTTTCCCTGCCCGCTGCCTCCTTATCTATGCCTCGCTTCGTATGCCTCTCGGATGCGCTGATTCAGTGCCCCTTCCGTGTAATGGGCGCTCCAGGCGATCCGTATGCCTTGGATGATTGATTCGAGTTGCTCCTGTTCGGCCGCAAAATCTTCCGGCACTCTCACCTCGCCAGAACCGATTCCGGCCTTCGCGTATTCATCCGCCAACTCGCGAATCGACTGCAAAGTCTGTATCGCGCCATCAATCCAGGCCATCACCGAATCGCTGGATGGAGGATTTCTAGGATCAAGCCGCTCGGAGAAGGCGACGATGTCCAAGCCCAATTCCCAAGCCATTTGTTTGATGTACTGGGGACAGTGCTCGCTCCGCGTTTCGGACAGTAGAAGTTTCTCGAAAGCGCAGGTGTGCCCAGGGAACACGTCGAATTTTTCCGCTCCCGCATCGGTCAGCCGATCTAGTTTTACTCTGCCTTCATCAGTTACAGTACAAAGGATCAAGACTTCGCAGACCGCTTGTATGCCGATCTACGTCAAAAAGGTATTCGATGTTGGTTGGCTACTCAGGACCTAAAGATCGGCGACAGATTCCGCACTCGCATTAATGATGCGATCCGCCTTCATGACAAACTGCTCGTCATTCTCTCCGAGCACTCTGTCAAGAGCGCGTGGGTAGAAGACGAAGTCGAAACTGCTTTTGAGCGAGAACGCAGGGACGGCACTACAGTCTTGTTCCCCATTCGTGTAGACGATGCCGTCATGGATAGCAATGCAGCGTGGGCGGCAAGCATTCGTCGGATACGAGACATCGGCGACTTCCGTAAATGGAAAGATCACGACGATCTCTGTCTTTCGGGCATGTATGTCTCCTTCTAGTATGGACCTAATATGGACGCGAAATTCTAGCACGCACGGTTAAAGACATTGGCATACTGTGTACGAGCATCTTGATAAATCCTCCTAATGACACGCCTCTCATCCGAAAAGCTCGCCGCGCTCAAACGCGCATTCACTGAAGACGCCATGAGTCCTGGTCAAGCCGCTCAAGCGGCTGGTTTGACGTAAACGACTACCATGCGTGTATGATTATCGGTAGAAGCTCTTACCGCTTGGGTGACGACGATGAAGATAGCACTGTGGTGCTTTGCTTGCCTTTCTTTACTCTGCTCTAGTTGCAAATCGCAGAGCGTTGAGCAGCAGCCAAAAGTTAAGTCGGTCACGGTCGCCAATAGCGACGTTATCAGCGAAATTCGTGTTGCGGGAAACAGGCGCATTGCAACAGAAACGATTAAGGCCCAAATCCAAACAAAATCAGGCGACCTATTCAGTGAGCCTACGATCAAGGGCGACATCGAACGACTTCGCGAGCTGGGAGTGTTCGATGATGTACGAATCCAGGATGACGTTAGCTCAAACGGCGGTCACATTCTGACATTCCAAATCTACGAAAAACTTCCGAGTCACCGATGATTTAAGACGCATCGTGGTCGGTTTCTCTGTAGTCACGAATGTTTAACATACCTGCTGACAGTGAAATGAATCTGGCAAAGTGACACCGACCCTTTAACACCGCCTATTGGCGGCTAACACTCTTCCCGAAACTCCGGCAGGTATTTCACCATACCGCTCACTTCCTTCAACGCGCCATCACGCAGAGCCAACACCATAAACTCATCATAAGCGGCGTATTCATTCTGGAGGCCAAAGTCCGCCGCGCGCTCGAATCCAAAACGGGAATAGTATGCCGGATCACCCAGGACAACCACCGCGTCATAGCCGTCTTGCTTGCATCTTTCCAACCCCTCCCAAATCAGTTTTGAGCCAATGCCCTGCTGTTGAAACTCCGGCGATACGGCCAGGGGAGCGAGTCCGACGCCGTTGAACGTGGGCGGTGCGTTGTCGATGGTCACTCGGGAGAAGAGGATATGGCCGACCGCGCTGTCGTCGCTTACGGCGACAAGCGAGATGAGAGCTTTCTTCCGCTCGGAGATCAACCGGACGAGCTTAGCTTCGGCTGAGCCGCCAAACGCCGCGATGTGCACTTGCTGGATTGCTGCGGCGTCCTGCACCCTCTCGTTCCGTACTTCAATCGTCATGCCGGTTTGACTGGCGGGCGGCAATGTTTGTCTAAGAAGGCAAACACATCATCGGCCCATGCCGAGCTTCCACGCCATGTGAAGCTATGTCCGGCCGGTACGGACTGGCCGAATGCAGGATAGATTTTCATCTCGTATATCTTGCCCGCTTCTTTCATCGCTGCTGAAAGCGTGCGGCTTGGCGCTAAGTTGTAATCATTCTCAGCCTGGAAGAAGAATATTGGTGCTTGAGAGTTACGCACGGCGCGGGCCATACGTGCCTGCAATTGAAGCGCAAGCGTCCAGCTTTCCGCTCCACCTGAAGCATCAATCGCGGCGCAATATTTAACCCGCTCCGCCCCTAGCACGGTCTCAATCCCACCAAATGAGTTTCCGGCGACGGCAATCCGATCAGCCTGAACAAAGTCTTGCTTCCGTAGCCAATCATAAGCAGCCAGTTGATCATTCAGGTGGTCAGTTTCCAATAGCCGCACCATCTCTGCCGCCGCTGCACGAGTACCGCTCAACCACACCGCGCCCACAGTCAGCACGGCCAGGATCACGATGCAAAACCCGCGCATCCATACGCGCTTTTTGCGCGTGAAGACGAGAAATAATGCCGCCACTAAGAGGAATGCAGTAACGAAAAGCAATAATGCCCGCTCTAAACCATCTCTGCGGGCGCTTGCGATCTGAGTCTCGATATATTCTCCCGCCGAAGCACTCAAGCCCTGCCCGCGTCGATATGGCGCAAAGAAGACCCATCCCCGCCCGACATAAACAGGCGCGATTGCTTCAAAGGCTTCGTTGCTGAGCATGCCCGGTGCGCTGCCGTGGTTATACAAGACGGCGGGGAATGGTCCGGTGCCTGCGGGCTTATAGAGCAGACCGTGAAGGGTTATTGCGCCGTTTTGAAAAGTCACCGTGTCGGGCACAACTGCGGCTGATGAAAGTAGGGGGAACAACAACAGTACCGACATTAAACAAATGGGGTAAGTGAGCAATCTCATGTCGCGATTTTATCCTGCTCATAATCTCACGTCACATCGACCCTTTGAAAACGGTTGCGCCCTCATTATTTATTCACTATTATTGAATAAATGACCAAACGGGAGCAACTCGGCAATTTTGAATTGATGGTGATGCTCGCTCTCATTCGCATCGGTGAGAACGCCTACGGTGTTCCCATTTCAGAGGAGCTTGAGAAGCGCACAGGCCGAGACGTAGCCATCGGCAGCGTGTACGCCGCACTGGAACGACTCGAAGACAAAGGCTTCGTGACATCCGAGCTTGGCGAAGCGACGCCGGAGCGCGGCGGACGGGCGAAGCGATATTTCCGAGTGACGGGAAGAGGACTGAGGGAAGTGCGGGAGACGCGACGCGCTCTCGTGAAGTTGTGGCATGGTCTGCCGGAACTGGAAGGAGGCAAGGCGTGAGATCAGCTCACCCGCCGCGAATAGCGGCATGGATATTGCGTCACTTCGGCAGCAGTCCAAACAATGCTGCCCTCATCGGTGATCTGAATGAGCGGTTTCAGCGAGGCCGCACCGTTGTCTGGTACTGGCGGCAGGTAGCGGCGGCTATCGTGGTCAGTTTCTTCCAGGAAGTCTGGAGCCACAAGTTACTGATCGCAAGTGCAGTACTTTACGGTTGGAGTTTCTGGTTTTATGTATCGCGTTTCAGTTTTTATCTGAATTTGGAGCTATTCTATGCCGCAGTTGGTCGAGATTGGGGCGAGACGATTCCACGCCTAGCCGTACAGCTTTCTGAATTACTGCTCTGGGGTGTCTTAAGCGGATGGCTGGTCGCGAGGCTGGATCGCCGAAACCATAAAGCTATGGTGTTGGCGTATGCGGGATTTTTTGCAGCCATTTATTCCGTGGACATTGCTCATGACTTGTTGAGAGGTAGAGGCCACCCACCGATCCTCTTGCTCATCGTCATCATACCTATAACCATCCTGGCTGGCGGAGGCGTCTTCAGCACTCCTAAGAAAGACGGCGGCTCTGCAAGGGACCGCGCAGCGGCCGGCTAATTCTCCGAAGGCTTCTGCACGCTGTCGATCACGAGCACTTCAAGCGGTGCTTTGGCGGCTTCCAATTTCAGGCCAAGTTCGTCGATTGCCGTGAAAATTGAACCGCCCTCAGGATCGCTCGCGGTTGGAGTAGTCGTGTCGGTCGCGGCTGGCGGTCCGCCCCTCGGCTCACCCAGTTCAGCTTGAAATCAAACATGCCTTCGAGTCCAGTCTTGTCGAGACCAGGACGGCCAAGCGGCTGCGAGATAACGGCGATAACGGTGCGCAACCGCACCGCATTGGCAATCCAGCCATCGTCGGTTCTGCGAATAATCCCGCGTCGCTGCTCGATAGGAACGCTTTGGGGCTGCGGGGTATAGTCACTTTGATCTTCGGATAATTTGAGCTTTGATCCGCCTTTCCCTACGGTCAGCAGATAAACTGGAAAGTCTCGCATCTCATGGCGCAGCCTCAATTGGAATCGCTCCTCTAGCAGTGACTGGAGCATCAACGCGATGGTGTCAGGTTTGCTGTTGTCATCGGCGGGGGAACTTGGCGGCACGCTGTCCTCTGCGGCTTTGGCTTGAATTTCCCACAAGTCCGTATCCATCCAAGCTGGTCCGCCGATGACCTGAAGAACCCTAAGGCGGTAAGCATAAGCAATTAAGATTCTCAGGGATTGGCCGACTACCATGAAGCGACCACCCGGGCTGTGGGATCATGCAGCCTCGACGATTGGTAGGCTTCACGGTGGCGACTTCAAATTGCGGCTTCTGTGTTGGCGCCTGCGCTGCGGCAAGCATTTCCACAATCGCAACGGCGGCTACGACCAATACGACCTTACGGCTGAGGTGTTGCATGTCTTCCTGGGTTCGCAGAATCCGCTTGGTGCGCTAGAATCCATGTTTTCCCGGCATCCCTTGAAGATTCGCAGGTGTCTGTTGATGTTAATGCACTAAGAAAACGTCTCGGTTTTTTCATGTAAGTCCTCTGGCGAGGCTTAACGTAGGCGAAATTATTTTACCGATAACCACCCGGTCGGCTGGCCAGCCTCCAATTCGATGCACCGCGGATTTCTCCATTTTGCTTCTCCGGTCTTCAGCTAGGTTTGGCGAATGTCGTAGGCAGATCTTTTTTAGTGTCGCGCAAAATCTCGATGATGGCTTGGCGATCCACCGCCGAAAATCTGCCATATCGCGGATTTTTGTCTCTGCCCGAGAGGATGTCCGACATTCGTTCGTATATGGCCGCCTTGGCTTCACTCGGAAGAGCATCGAACGCGTCTGAATAAACCATATAACTACAGGGGTTTCGAAATAGACGTGTTTCTAGGTCGAGTTGCCGCAGCGATCGGCCAGCAGCGGCAGAATTGGTCGCGGCTAGGAAACGTCTTTCGACCCTGGACGTCGCGGGTTCGAGTTTTTTTGGCAAGATTTCTAGTCTAGGCCGAGCATATTCTGCTCCCCTGCAAGGCCTGCGAGGGGAATACTGGTCGCAAGAATTGGCAAGATCGAACTGAGCCACTACCCGGCGGAAGAGGAGTGCAGACGCGCAGTCCGGTATCGGCAACGGAAGTTTTCAACGCAGATTTGAGCCATACTAAAGGGACGTCCGAATGTCGGAGAGATACAAAAGGATATTAGAAGGTAAATGAAATTTAGAGCTTTAGCTGGATTGGGAGTTCTTTTGGCGAGCGGGACGGCAGCGTGGGCGCAGCAGTATCTGATCTCGACGTTTGCGGGCGGCGCGCCGCCACCGACACCCATCGCGGCTGTAAATGCCCCCATCGGCCGCGCTTCTGCTGTCGCCACGGACGCGACTGGAAATGTGTACTTCATCAGCGACAACTGCGTCTTTAAGCTGGAGCAGCAGAATGGCGTGCTCACGCGCGTCGCAGGGAACTCGCGCGTTGGCTACTCCGGCGATGGCGCTTCGGCCATCAACGCCCGGCTAAGCGATCCCAGGGGAGTAGCTGTCGACGGCGCTGGGAATCTTTTCATTGCAGACTCCGGCAACTACCGCATTCGCAAAGTCTCTTTCGACGGAATTATCTCGACGGTGGCGGGCAACGGCTCACAAGGCTTCTCTGGCGATGGGGGTCCGGCCACCAGCGCCCAGCTGTTGGGCCCTCAGGGAGTAGCTGTGGATGGTGATGGGAATCTTTTTATTGCAGACACGATGGCCTACACATTTTCATTGTCAATCAGGTACAACTCCCGCATTCGCAAAGTCTCTGCCAACGGAATCATTACGACGGTGGCGGGCAACGGCACCTATGGCTTCTCCGGCGATGGAGGTCGGGCCATTATCGCCCAGCTACTGGGCGCTCAGGGAGTAGCTCTGGATAGTGCTGGAAATATTTTCATTGCAGACGTTGTCCGCATTCGCAAAGTCTCTCCCGACGGAATCATCAGGACGGTGGCGGGCAACGGCTCAGGGTATTCAGGCGACGGGGGACCGGCCATCAACGCCGGCCTATCGGCTTTCGGAGTGGCTGTGGACGGCGGTGGCAATCTTTTCATTTTAGACAAGTACAATTACCGCATTCGCAAAGTCTCTGCCGACGGAATCATCAGGACGGTGGCGGGCAACGGCTCATTCAGCTGCTCCTACTCCGGCGACGGGGGACCGGCCACCGGCGCCCAGTTATGCGCTTCCGCAGTGGCTGTGGATAGTGCTGGAAATCTTTTCATTTCGGTCGACAACCGCATTCGCAAAGTGGCTGCCGACGGAATCATCACGACGGTGGCGGGCGGCGGCTCCCCCGGCTACTCCGGCGACGGAGGACCGGCCATCAATGCCCAGCTAGGTAACGCCCGTGAGGGAGCCCTCACTTTTGGAGTAGCTGTGGACGGTGAGGGAAATCTTTTTATCGCGGACACCAGCAACAATCGTGTTCGCAAAGTCTCTTCGAGCGGAATCATCACGACGGTGGCGGGCAACGGCTCCCCCGGCTACTCCGGCGACGGGGGACCGGCCATCAACGCCCAGCTATCGGGCCCTAACTCGGTAGCCGTGGATAGCGCTGGGAATCTTCTCATTCTAGACTTCTACAACAACCGCATTCGCAAAGTCTCTTCCAGCGGAACCATCACGACGGTATCTATCAACGTCGAGCTAAACCACCCTCAGGGAATAGCTGTGGATAGCGCTGGGAATCTTTTCATTGCAAACACCTATAACCTCCGCATTCTCAAGGTGTCTTCCGACGGAATCATCACGACGGTAGCGGGCAACGGCACCTATGGCTTCTCCGGCGATGGGGGACCGGCCATCAGTGCCCGGCTATCGGGCCCTTACGGAGTGGCTGTGGATAGCGCTGGGAATCTTTTCATTACAGACAGCCCCCGCATTCGCAAAATCTCTTCCAGTGGGATCATCACGACGGTGGCCGGCGACGGCGGCTACGGCTACTCCGGCGATGGGGGGCCGGCCATCAATGCCCGGCTATACGCCTCTGCCGGCGTGGCTGTGGATCGGGCCGGGAATGTTTTCTTTGCAGACGGGTACAACAACCGCATTCGCAAAGTGTCTTCCGACGGAATCGTCTCGACGGTAGCGGGCAACGGCTCCCCCGGCTACTCCGGCGATGGGGGACAAGCCATCAACGCACAGCTAACGCTCCCTGGCGGAGTGGCTGTGGACGGCGCCGGCAACGTCTACTTTGCAGACCCAACCAACCACGCCATCCGGCGGCTGCAACCAGTAGTGTCATCGCCGACCTACCCATTCACGGTGACAGACCGCGGCGGTACGTCGCTGATGAGTGCCGGAATACCGGCATCGATCTCGGTGGGCTATGCTCGAGTTCAGGGCGATGCCGGAAGCACGACTCCATCGGGCCTGGCGATTTTCGGATTTCGTCAGAACAATATTCTCGTTAGCGAGACCGGTGTTCCGGCATCGCTCCCGTTGACCTCCGGGCGCATCTATGCGGAGGTTGCGGGCGCCGTCGACACGGGACTCGCAATCGCGAATCCGAATAACTCCATCGCGACCATCCATTTCTTTTTTACTGACACGGCGGGCAATGACCTGGGATCGGGGAGTACGACGATCGCCCCCAACGGAGAGCTGGCAAAATTTCTGGATCAGGCGCCATTCAACGGACCGCCATCGTTTCAAGGCACGTTCAGCTTCACTTCGGATCTGCCTGTCGGTGTGATCGCACTGCGCGGGCTGACCAACGAGCGCAGCGAATTCCTGATGTCCACGCTTCCCGTCATCGACACCACCGACACCACATCGCCGGCAGACCGCGGAACCGTGGTCGTTCCACACTTTGTGGATGGCGGTGGTTGGGTCACACAGATCCTTCTCGTGAATCCAACCGACAATCTCATGGCGGGGAAGGTACAGTTTATAAGCCCTGATGGCACGGCAGCAAACGTGACGATTGAGGGACAGACTGAGAGCACCTTCGCATACAGTGTCGCAGGACGCAGTTCGCAGAAACTGATGACAGCCGGAGTAACGTTAACGAGAACTTCCGGGTCGGTTCGAATTATTCCGAACGGAGGACCGATCCCAACGCCGCTGGTGTTGTTCTCATCTAAGCCGGCAATGGTCACGGTTTCCGAAGCCGGAGTGCCCGTGACCAGCGGAACCGCATTCCGCATGTATGTGGAGTCGTCCGGGGAAGGCAACATCCAGAGCGGCATTGCCGTTGCGAATACGTCATCCTCACCGGCAACCGTGACATTCGAGTTGACCACACTCAGCGGCGCCCCGGAGGGAGTCTCGCCGGTAACGTTCAACCTGCCGGGGTCCGGACAGGCTGCCAAGTTTCTAGGTGACATATTCCCCTCGCTGGGGAGTTCGTTCCGGGGCGTGCTTCGCATCACAACAACTTCTTCCGGACTCTCGGTAGTAGGCCTACGCACGCGGGTCAACGAGAGGGGTGATTTTCTCATCACGACCACTCCACCAACGGTCGAGAGCAACCCAGCAAGTAAGCGTGAATGGTTGTTCCCGGTGCTCGCCGACGGCGGTGGTTGCACGACGCAGTTCATCCTCTTCAGCGGAACTGCAGGCCAATCCTCATCTGGAACCCTGCGTTTCGTCGATCAGAGCGGTCAGTCATCGACCCTGACGGTGTACTGACGTTGGTTTTTAAAGAACAACACTGAAAACGCGCTAGGAGGTTTGGTTTTTCGAAACGAACGCTCGAAACGGCGCAATAGTGCTCGTTTTTCAAGGCGAACGCTAGAAACGCCGTAGCTGTGTTCCGGTTTTCAAAACCAACACTGTTCAATGAGCCGAACAACATTTCGATTCGTTTTCAGTGTTATTTAGGCACGCTGCACGTTGCCACCGCCGTCGCTGCATTCCCGGCCGCATCAATGGCCGTCGCTGTAATAGTGTAGATGCGGCCTTTGCCGGATGGAGAACGTTCTGCTCGGAGTTGAACGGTGCCGCCGTTGATCACGATATCACCGGGAACGTCGCCGCCGCCTGTTCCACTATCCGGCTCGTTGCTGAGCGCCGTCACATTAAGCGATGCGACACCGGAAAGCGAGTCTGTGGCGGTGACAGTAGCCGCGAGCACAAGCTGGTGTTTTGGGGGTGACAATGTACACCCTGGCGCCGGCATTCCTGAAATAACCGGATTAGTCTTATCAATCTGGATCGCAAGCGATCTGGAGCTTTCCGAGTTGCCGGCATTATCAATAGCCGAGTAGCTGACCGTGGTGGTTCCCTCTGTAGTTATGGACACCGAAGTTGGGTTGCCACCGACGACGACAGGAGTGGTTTGAGCGCCGCTCAGCCAATAACGAATGGCCTTTACGCCCGAACCGCCCGCATTATCCCTCGCGCTGAGAGTCACCGAGGTATTGGTCTTATTCCACCCCGCCAGGTTCGGCGATGGAGCCACAGTAGCCGTTGTCGCAGGGGGAATATTGTCCAGCGCCGGCGCTTCATAGACGCCCATATCAAAGGCCGGCACGCCGTCCATATTGCCATCGATGGGACGCTGCACACTGTCGAGATCCGTTTGTGGCGCCTGGGTGGAAGTTCCGGAGTCAATGGAGGGCGATCCGGGGAATAGATGGTAGTCACCCGTTCCTGGGTTTCGAAATAGCGGGTCGGCGGAGATATTGCCGTTCAGCCCGGTCTGGTTGTTGCAGATACCAGCATACGCAGAGCCGGATGGGGCTACGACGTTATTAAACTGAAATGACGGCGTACTGGCGTCGAAATTGCCGCAGACGACCGCGTTCTGACCAGCCGCAGCCACTATGATGTTGTTGATCAGTTGAACCTGCTGATCGAAACCGTCTGCGAAGAGGCCGGAACCTTGAGGACTATTGTTTGCCGAAATCGTGTTGTTGATCAGAAAGGGTCCTCTGCTTCCTGAAGGGACCATCCAATAGACGCCGCCGCCCGTAGGCGCCGCATTGCCCGTAATGACGTTCTGGACAATGGATGCGTCGGAGTTGTTGACCATCGAGATGCCCCCTCCCTGGGATCCGGCCGTGTTGTTGGCAATGATGTTGTTCCGCAACGCCGGAGTACCCGCGGCAAATAGGCTGACGCCTCCGCCACTTGCCGAGGACCAGGCATTTCCCGCGATGGTATTGTTGACCAACTGGGCAGCTGAAGCTCCAACGATGCTGACGCCTCCGCCACCGACTCCGCCACTCCATCCTGATATCTGAGAATTGTTTGTGATCGTGTTTCCTCGAATGAGAGGGGAACCGAAGCTGCTCGATATACCGCCACCACCATCGCCGGCAGTGTTGTTGGTGACGGTATTTCCTGTGATGGTTGGCGACGAGTTCTCAATCCTTATGCCGCCGCCGCGAAGGGCTGATGAAACCGCCGCTTTGCCGTTTCGCAACGTGAAACCGTTCAGTAGCGATTGCGGACCTTCCCCGGAATTAAATGTGACGACAGGAGCCGATTGATTGCCGTCGATCACCGTAACTTGCGGCCCCTGATCGCTTACTACCGAAATAGCCTTGCCGAGAAAATTGATGTTCTCGATATAAGTCCCGGGAGCCACTTGTATCGTATCCCCATTCACTGCGCCGGAGATTGCCGCCTGTATCGTGGGCCGGTCTGTGGGCACCCGAATCACGGCGGCTTGTCCTCGAACCACACCGCAAAGGATCAAAAGGACTGTGAATACCGAAGAACGCTTCACCCGAAACACCATCGACACCTCTCTTAGATCGCGAAAATTGACGTGGCGCTCACTGGCAGACAGTACGGTCGGGCCGCGGTTTTCGCTATAGGTCACACGTCCCTCCCAATATCCAATGCGGAGAGCCTGTTCAGACTTCGTTAGGTTGGCCCTTAGGTCCTATTACCGCGGGTTGGTCACTTTCGGTCAGTTTTTGCGGCACCCGACACCTCCGCTCCGAGGCCATTGACAGGCTTTCGGATCTTGTGTTCTCCTCTTTCGCAAAGATTTTTCAGTTGGCGTTCCCGCCGTCTGGGTCTTCGGAGTTTCATCGATTCGTTCGAGATTTTCTTTTTTATCGATCTTTGCGGTTTGCCTGAGTGTGTGTGCCGGCCAGTCCGTGTTCGCTCAGAAGCGAGTACGTGACCGCATTCTGCGGAAGGCGGAGGCCCGCTCGACATTCATGGTTAAAGGCAACGTCCATCCATTCGCAAAGCCCGGATACGATCGCGGAAGAGTTGGCCGTCTGTTCCGGATACAAAGGATCACAATGGTGTTCAAGCCTGAGGACGAACAAGAAACCGGGCTGAATACGCTGTTGGAAGAACAGCAGGATCCGCTTTCGCCGAACTATCAAAAATGGTTATCGCCCGAAGAATTTGCAGACCGTTTCGGGCTCAGTCCCAACGATGTAAGCGAAATCGTGTCTTGGCTTCACTCTCACGGCTTCACGGTGGATGAGGTGGCCCGAACCCGCCGGTGGGTTTCCTTTACGGGAACGGCGGAGCAGGTGGAATCTGCTTTTCAAACGCGCATTCACGAATACAGTGTTGAGGGCGAAAACTTCTACGCCAATTCGATCGATCCCGCAGTGCCTCCGGCGTTCGCGAACGTGATTCTAGGTTTCCGATCCTTGAACAATTTCCGGATGAAGCCTCGACCGAATCTGAGACGAGTAGACGCGGCCGCCCGCCCTCAATTTACCTCGAGTGTGACAGGCTATCACTACCTGACTCCTGCCGACTTCGCGACGATCTACGATCTCGGACCGCTTTACGCCGCCGGATTCGATGGCGCCGGCCAGAAGATCGCCGTCATGGGACAAACAGACATCCAGTTGAGCGATATTCGCGCGTTCCGCAGTGCGTCCGGACTTCCCGCAAATGATTCTCAGGTTGTGTTTGTTCCCGGATCCGGCAATCCCGGAATTGTCGGCGGTGACGTTTCGGAAGCCTCTCTCGATATCGAATGGGCTGGAGCGATTGCCCGAAATGCGCAGATCGTATTTGTCGTTTCACGCAACGGTGTTTTTGATTCGTTGCAGTACACCATCGACCAAAATCTGGCGCCCGTCGTGAGCATCAGTTATGGATCATGCGAACAGAATTTCACATCGAACCAGATCGCTCTTCTCGCCGCACTCGGACAACAGGCAAATGCCCAGGGAATCACGATTGTGGCGGCTAGTGGAGACACAGGCGCAGCTGATTGCGAGGCGCCAAGGAGCACAATTGCGACTCGCGGACTGGCCGTCGATATTCCAGCCAGCCTTCCGTCTGTTACGGGATTGGGCGGTACCGAATTCCGCGAAACAAATAATTCTTCGTGGGCAGAGGCGAATGATCCGAGTTACGGTTCCGCTCTTTCCTACATTCCGGAAATTGCGTGGAACGATACGGCAGCCGCAGGAGTCCTCAGCGCAGGAGGCGGCGGGCGCAGCATCTATTTTTCGAAGCCGGCCTGGCAAGCGGCTCCCGGTGTTCCAAACGATAACACTCGTGATGTGCCCGACATCTCGCTGAGTGCTTCCGGGGGCCACGATGGCTATCTCATGTGTTCTCTCGGCAGGTGTGTCAATGGATTCCGGTCGAGTTCCGGCGCTTTAACCGTGGTCGGTGGTACGTCGGCCGGTGCTCCTGCCTTTGCCGGGATTGTTGCCATTATCAATCAGGTTTCGCGTTCCAGTCAGGGGAACATCAATCCGAAGCTGTACAGCCTGACAACGTCTGCGCCCGCGGTATTTCACGACATTACATCCGGCGGAAATCAAGTACCGTGCCGGACAGGAACTGCCGATTGTCCTTCCGGTGGATCGATTGGTTACAGCGCCGGCGCCGGGTATGACCAGTCTTCGGGAATCGGCTCCGTGGACGCCGCAAACCTGGTTGCGGCGTGGGTTCCTGGGACCGTACCGGCATCAACTGGTAATCCTATCCCAGCGCCGGCTCCGGTACCCGGTTCCACCTCTCCGGCTTCTAATCTGCTGGCAACCCCGCCATTGCCGATTTCAGCCGTCGAACAAGGAACCGTTCATTCCGGTTATGCTGTGATCACACCCGATCCAAACTCGGCCGCGCCTCAAACGACTGTGACTTTCGGAAGCGTGAGCGGCGGTGCCGTGCAGTCGCAGGCAGGCATTGTTCCGATGCCGCTAATGACCGATGCTTTGATGTTTTTGGACGTCATTCCGGTTATCGGAGGTAATCTCGGAATTGCCATCGCCAATCCTTCACCAACGACGAATTACGTTACGTTGACGTTGAGGGATGAGACCGGAACCGTTGCCGGAACCGCCGTGACTGTGGCGCTTCTGCCCGAAGAACAATTGGCGAAGTTTATAAGTGAATTATTGCCGAGCGCAGTAGGAGTCGCTTTTCGCGGAACTCTGAAGCTCCAAAGCTCGACGCCCTTCGCAGTGCTCGGATTGCGTTTCGCCGGCAGTGAATGCAGCACATTGTCGGTTACGGGCACCGTGATCAGTACCGGTGTTCCGGCCAGATCTCTTGCCAATGGAAGTGTGGGAGGCGCCGCGGCCATCTTCATTCCCCAATTTGCGATGTCGGGTGCGTGGGCGACTCAATTCGCGCTTATCAACAACAGTGGCACTACGGCCAAGGGACGCATCGACATTTTCGACCAATCGGGTAATCCGAGACCCGTTACCCTGAACGGTGTCACACAAAGCACGTTTTCATACACAATACCTCCCGGTGGTGTATTCACCCTCGCTCCACGAGACGCAAACGGTCAGTCGCCGTTTTAAACTCATTTCACCGTTACGCTGACGGTTTGTTGAGTGGACCGATTTCCCGCAGCGTCCGTCGACCTGGCGATCAGCGTGTGACTTCCCTTTTGAGGTTTAGTGTTCCATTTGTAAGTGAGCGATCCAGTTGTCGATGAAACCGAAGTTAAGGCGACACGATTATTGGTGCTGTCGATGAAAAGCTCTATCAGACTCAATTGGCGGTTATCGGAGGCACGGACCTGGACGGTATATTGCCCGGTTATGGTGGCTGGAGATGCTGCTGGTGTAATGAACCACGCCGAAGGGGGTGTCGTATCCGGGGGAAGATTGTTGACGGTCACACTGATTTCCGCCGCGGTGCCCTTATTACCCGCAGCGTCCGTGGCCGTCGCGGAGATTTTGTGCGACGCGTTGGGTGTCTTGGTCGTGTCCCAGGAACAGGAATAGGGCGCCGTGTTATCGACGCAAAGCGCCGTTCCATCCACTGAAATCGTGACGGCAGTCACGCCGACATTGTCGCTGGCGGAGGCGGTGACCGTGACGGTTCCCGATACTGTCGCGCCGCTTGCCGGAGCGGTCATGCTGACCGCCGGCGGGGTCGTATCCGGTGGCGGCGGTGGTGGTGGCAGCGGCGGTGAACCGGAACCGGGCAAGACCGTGATGTAGGTCTTGGCTGCGTCCATCAAGCCCTGATTATCGGTAACCGTTGTCCACAGATAATAGGTTCCAGGATCGTTATAGACGCAATTGCTTTGGGGACTTGTCGAGGTTTTCAAACCATCGGCGCAATAGAAACCATAACTGGCAATGCTGCCGTCCGGATCGGAGCTGCCCGTCATATCAATGTTGACAGTCAATGGCGCTACACCATCCAGCTTATCTACGACAGCCGCTGCAATCGGAGGTGTCCCTGAAGCTCCTCCAACGCGAACGACGTCGCTGTACTTGGGAGACAGATTAAGTTCCTTGTCGATACCCTGCACACTGATCCGATATACGCCTGAATTAGACAGAGTCAGGTTGAAGTTCTGAGTGGTGTCTGTCAGGCAGCACATTTCTCCCCAAACGTTCGAGCTCAGAAACCATGCCTGCCAGTACATCGGCGACTGACCTTCAGGATCGGTGAGTTTGAAGTTCAAGTTCACCGATCCGCCGGTCGCAATGCTATTGGAGGATACGGTGAAAATCCCCGCTGGCGGCAGTCCGTGGTTTGGAGTCGCGAATATTTCGACGATTGACTCCGCCGATGCACTTCCGCCACGGCCGTCGGCGACGGAAGCAACATACTTGGCGAAGGCCAACCTCGCCAATGACGAGGCTGTGAATGACACCGGATTCGTATTCAGAGGCGGCGCCGGAAAGATGTTGTTCAGCTGCTGGGCATAAATGGCGGACGCGGATACGAGAGGCGCCCACCCTAACGTGAGCGGATCATTGTCGGGATCCGAACCCGACGCTGTGAGGCTGATCGTGTCGCCGGAATTCGCCGTGATATTGGAAAGCGGAGAGATCGCCGGAAAGTTGTTGAGCGTGGGCGACGACAGCAACGGATTATTTAACGCCTTCGCGAAGTTCAGTCTCCCTCCCGTTGTTGTCGTGACTTTCAATCGCGAGTCGATCAAGGCGTCATAACTTGCGGGGTTCAGAATAACGTCCCGGATATTTGCGGCGGTTGCGGAAGGATTCACATGGAACAGGGCCGCGGCAACGCCTGTCACATGTGGAGTCGCCATGGACGTTCCCGATAGCAGCTTATAACCGGTTGGATCGCACAGAGAACACGTGCCTGTAGGAACTGTCGAAAGAGTCGATACACCGGGGGCAGCAATGTCCACGCTCGCCAGACCTATATTGCTGAAGTAAGCCGAGGCATCGTTGGAATCGGATGCGGCAACGGACACAATGCCCCGGTTGTCATAGGCGGCAGGATACAGCGGTGAGACATCCGCGTTAGCTCCGTTATTACCGGCAGCACAAACATCGAGAATTCCCAGTGATTCCACTTGCGCCATGGCGTCTTTCAGCGATTGCGTGTAACCGCCGCCGCCCCAGGAGTTATTCGTGACTCGAATGTTGATGCCCGCCATTTTGAGCTCTGCGATTTTGTTGAACGCCACGACGGCATCGGAAATGGAACCGCTGCCGGTGGAATCGAGAAACTTCATCGACATCAGGTTCACGACCCAATTGATACCGGCTATACCAATGCCGTTGCTAACGGCTCCAATTGTCCCGGCCACGTGGGTTCCATGGCCGAAATCGTCGTCGCCTCCAGCAGTGCAGGTTCCGCCGATGCACGTGAAACCATGTGCTAATGTCACCGGATCGGTCCAAAGATTGGCCTGCAAATCCGGGTGATTCGAGGCGATTCCGGTGTCCACAACGGCAACTACAACATCGCCGGCGTTCGTTTGCTTATCCCACGCGGTTGGAGCTTGGATTTTTGTCATGTCCCACTGTTGGGACCACATCGGATCTAACGGTGTGGTGTCGATGGCCTGTACCTGATAGTCCGGCTCCGCATAAACAACATTCGGATTTCTCTTGTATCCGGCAATGGCATCAGGGACGGGAACGTCTTGCGGATTATCGACGAGGAAAAGGTTCAGCTGCTGCGAGAGCAGCCTGGCTTGTCCTGACCCGGGATGGAATTGCGGCGCACCCCGAAATCTCACGAGAACTCTGGACGGGTGATATCTCCATCTATTACTAGCTTGCGGCGGCCTGGTCTGTTGTGCGAGCGCGGAGGTCAGAAGCAGGGGCAAAAAGACAGGCAGCAAGATCCTCTTCATTTCTTCTCCTCTTCCGTGAGTACGAAGACGGGGTCGGAAAACGGCAACCACACAAAACGGGAACAGCATAACGGCTGGTATCGAGCCGCCGCATCGGACTGTGCGATCTTGTTGGGAGGGACAGATCTCGCATTTTGTGGTGCAGAAACTAGTCTTCATGTGGCGGTGAACTCTCCGAGATAAGGGAGTTTCCGCCTACGGAGCGATGGGAGATCCCTCCCAGTTTCGCGGTGTGGTGTTGAGGCAGGCAAAAAAGTCCGGCCATGACGGCTGGACCTGTCAGTTCGGAACTGCTTAGGGCTCCATTGAACGCCCGTTCTTCTGCGAATCAATGACATCGCGGGCGGTCATAGAAGATGTGAATAAATCGAAGAAATGTTGAATGTGGAGTATTCCCCTCCTCGCAGAGGAGGGGAGGCTGCGGCATCAACTAAAAGTTGCGAAGCCACCGAAGCCTCTAGCGCGAAGTGACGAGGGGGACCGGCGACTGCTCGGTGGTCTTCCGAGGCACGCGTGAGGAGACATAGGCCGCGATGCCAACCATGTCCTCTGATGTCAGGTTTGCGATCGCGAGCTTCATCAACTGTGCCGGTTCGCTATTCCGCGTGCCCTGTTGAATGTCCCAGATTTGGCGCACCAGGTAGCTCGGTGAGCGGCCGGCGATGGGCGGGCTATCGCCCTGGCCCATCAGATCCTCTCCGTGGCAGGTGATGCAGGGGGTGGACTTGCCTCGGATAAATTCGTTTCCAACGATCCTTGCGCCTCCGGTGGTGACCAGATCTTTCCCTTTCTTGATACTCCCCACCGGCACGTAGGCAACGAATCCGGAGTGCGGATTGCGATAGGTCTCGGCCTGCTCTTCGTTCTCCGGCATCTCGATAATGCGCATGCCGATCGGTTCGGTCTTCTCTTGTTCCAGCGGCAGAAACAGATTGCCCGCGATGCGCGTCTTCGGCACCAGACTCGTTTCAACGACGCGAACCCAGGGCCACCACTTCATGGAGCCGAAATACTCCGCGGCGGCTTTCAGTTCTTCGTCGGTCAATGATTTTGCCAATTCGATCATCGTGTTCGTGTTCGGCTTTCTCGGATCGGCACTATGCCGCCTGCCGCTTCGAAAGTCTTGAATCTGCCGCATGATGTATGGAACCGGCAGGCCCGCGACGGGTGCATTCTCCGGTCGGCCTTTGCCGGTCGGCAAATGACACGAGCCGCAGCCGCGCGTGTTTTTACCCAACGCAGCGGGACCATGCGCAACGACGTTCGGCATTGGCGGGTGCTCGTCAGGGAACCAATCGATGACGTTTTGTCCGTCGCGGACGTCGACACGAGAATATGCCGCGTTGCTGCCGGGCAGACGCATGAGCCTTGTTTGCTCGACCGGATCTTCATTGGGGCGCAAATTTCGGCTTGGTGGATTCTGCGGAAGAGCTTTTTCACCCGGAAGAGGAGGCCGGTCGAAACCATATGCCCACAACGGTTGGTTCTGGAAATCAATCTTCGCGACCTCCGCGCGTTGTGCAGCCTCGTTGGGTTGCGGCGTCCGCCGGTGAGTGTCGTAGTACCGTGTGACAACAGCTCCCAAGATGAAACACACAACACCCAAGACGGCCGGCTTCGCAAAGCGCATTAACAATGCCTCCTTTTTCCCCAGAACGGCAGTATGCCAAACCACAGCCGATTTACAAAGCAGCTTAAACGTCTGATTGATGGGCGCAGCCACCCCGCCTTAACCAAGGCGGGGGGAATGGTAAAATCGTCGTCGATAAGCGGTAAATTCTGTTATTTTTGGCAGGACTTGTCCGAGGGAGAATCTATGAGGCTCATCATTCTTGCGTGTTGCGTGTTGTTGGCTGCGGCACCTCTATTTGCCCATCATTCGTTTGGTGCAGAATATGACGCTAATAAGCCCATCACGCTGACTGGCATCGTTACGAGTATTCAATGGACGAATCCCCACTTTTATTTCTTCATGGACGTGAAGGATCAAAACGACAATGTCGCGAATTGGAAATTTGAAGGCTATCCGCCCGTCGTGCTGAACCGGGTGGGCTGGAAGAGAACGGAAACAATGTTGCCGGGCGATAGTGTCACGGTATTTGGTTGGCAGGCTCGCGACGGTAGCAATTGGGCGCATTCGCGGTTCGTGACGTTCGCAAAAAACGATCTTGGCGAGCTATCGCTGTACCCGAACCAGTTCGTTCAGACGCCAAACCTGATCGTTATTCTGATTGAAGTGCGTCACGCGTTCCGCCTGATCCCGCTGAACGAGAAGCATCCGGAGGACCTGGATCCGGCGTGGCTCGGGGACTCGGTCGGTCACTGGGAAGGGGACACCCTTGTCGTCGATGTTGTCGGCTTCAAGGAACGGGTTAAGGGATCGAAGATCAATACCGACGCGCTGCACATCGTCGAACGATTCACGCGAGTCGATTACAACACGATCGAATATTCCGCCACTATAGAGGATCCAAAGGCGCTCTTGCACCCCTACACCATTACGAGCAAATACATGCTGCGGCCCGGAACCCGACTGCAAGAGTACGTGTGCGAGAACAATCAGGACCCCGCCTCTTTCGAGGAGCTCGATAAAAAAGGTCTCATCACGAGGGAAAAATGAATATGAACCGCCGCGAACATTTGAAATCGCTGATTGGATTGGCAGCGCTGCCGTTGCTGCCTCAAACCGCCGCGCGCACGGCGCAAAATGCTCCAGTTCCGCCGGAGGGGATCGGTCATAAGATCCGTCATCTGGCCTACAGCGATATTGGCGGCCGTCCCGACAGCGTGCAGATCATGCTGAATCGGCGCCATCTTTATGTCGGTCACATGTTCAGCAATGGCCTGACGATTCTCGATGCCTCGGATCCCCGGCGGCCGAAGCCCGTGGGGTTCTTTACGGGTGGTGATTACACGCGTACCCATCACTTGCAAGTTGCCGAAGATCTTTTGCTGCTCGCCAACGGCGCCAATATCGTGGCAATGCAGTCGTACGACAATCTGCGCGGGTACTTTGAAAACGCGCTGGCCGACAGCATTACGAATCGTAAGAAATTCCGCTCCGGCCTCAGCATTCATGACATTTCTCATCCGCCGGCGATGAAGGAAATCGCGTTTCTGGAAATGCCGGGATTAGGGATTAACCGGCTGTGGTGGCCCGGTGGACGCTACGCTTACGTTGCCGCGCATTTCGATGGTTTCACCGACCATATTCTTTGTATCGTCGATCTCAAGAACATCACAAAACCCGAGATCGTATCGCGCTGGTGGCTTCCGGGAATGAACCGCGCGGCTGGCGAACCCGCAAATCTCCCTCCAGGCAAACGGTTCGCCTTGCATCACATGCTTACCGCCGGCGATCGCGGCTACGGCGCGTGGCGTGACGGCGGGTTGACGGTCCATGACATCAGTGATCCTACGAAACCGAAGCTGCTCTCCCATATCAATTGGTCGCCGCCGTTTCCCGGCGGCACTCACACGACGCTGCCTTTGCCCGGGCGGAATCTGGTCATCGCGGCCGATGAGGCCAATGCCGAAAAGTGCGCGAAAGGATTCTTCTACACGTTCATCGTGGATGTTCGCGCGCCTGAAAATCCGGTGCCGATCTCGACGTTGCCGACCCCGAAGGAACGCGACTTCTGCGCGCTCGGCACTTTCGGTCCTCATAACTTGCATGAGAACCGGCCCGGCAGCTTCCGCAGCGAAGAAACCATATTTGCCACATACAACAACGCCGGTGTGCGTGTGTTCGATATCCGGGATCAATTTGCGCCCAAGGAGATCGCATCTTGGGTGGCGCCGACGCCCAAGCGTTTGATCGATCCGCGCCCGAACGTGGCGCTTGCTGCAAAGACCGCCGACATTTACGTCACCACCGACGGGTTGCTCCACGTCAGCGACTGGAATGCGGGTTTGAACGTTTTGCAGTACGAAGGGTAGGGACTGTAGGGGCGGTTTGTTTCTTGAGGCTGCGTGCTATCGCGCTTGCGCTTCGCGGACCGTCGGCGATCTCGTAAGTTAAGTTGCTGGATTGTCGGCGGTCATAGACCGCCGCTACAGTCGTCGCCGCTCTAATCCAGAAAATTAGCCTCCTTCAGCCGTGCCGGCACATACTCTTCCGTAACGTAGCTGATGTCCTTGCTGATGAGCGCTTCGACCTCGAGCTTGAAGCCATTGTGGAGCATCAATTCGATTTCCTTCTGCCACGGCTTCTTCTGGGAGAACCACGGATACTGCGCAATCTGGCCCGCCCGTTTGATGTCCTGTTCGTTCAACCGGATTTGTACGCTCGGACTGAGCTGGCATCGCGTGTAATCCTCGCTGCGCAAGCCCAGAAAACGGGCTTCGGGAATTGCCATGCGGCGTGACTCGTAGGCGAGATTGATGGATCCTTGTTTGATGACACTGTAGATGTAGTATCCCCAGGGATCGTTGTCGAGCAGACAATATACGGGGAGCTTCAGTTCGTGGTGCAGGCGGTGAAGCATCCGGCGTACTCCGCGGGGAGGCTGTCCGCCGCCGTGAGTCAAAATGCAGTTGTACTTGCGCCAGAATTTGTCTTCATTGAATCGCCGCCATACCGTGTCCTTTTCAGCATGCAAAACAAATTTCGCCGTGTGCTTTTTGAACTGCACAATGTCGGGCTCGACGATAGAGGGAATGCTGTAGCCTCCGGAACCCATCCGCGAACAATCGATCTCGTCGCCGCTGTCCACGAGTGTAATCGGACCGACCATCGCTCCGGCATTCTTCGCGTAAAGGTGAAGCTCTTCGCGCATCGCGTCGAGCGTCACCTCCATGTCTTCGATGACGGGATCGCATTCGTCCTGGGCGTCGAATGTCTCTTCGCTGGTGCCCTCGATCGTATGCTTCAGCAGATAAAACAGGCCTCGGATGCTGGTTGTTTTTCCTTGCTCGATCAGTTGCTTGCATCCGGAGCCGACCAACAGCGTTTGCATGTAGCTGCGGGCCTGGGCCAGATTGAACAGGTCGCGGCGATTCTTTCCGCTGCCCATTTCGATGATTCGCTTCGATTGATTGAATCGCACGTTGGACAGGGAACGCGATGGCACGTCGACGTAGGGTGCCCGGCCGCGTTCGGCAAATTGGACAACCTCGTCGGCGAGACCGCGGATCGAGCCGAGGGTCTTCTTGTCTTTCGCTGTGAGGGCGGCGTCGGTACTGGTTTTAGTTTTTTTGGGCATCCTGTTTATCCAAAAAAATACCCTCTCCCTCAGGGAGAGGGCGCGAAGCGCGAGTCCGATAGGGCGACGCCTCAAGAAAAGGTGAGGGTCTCAAGACTTGCGACCCTGATCCGGCGCGCTTCGCGCGCCGCCCTCTCCCTCAGGGAGAGGGCTTTCTTCCACGATCAGAACATTTTCGCCTAAATCAGCCTCTTCAATCTTCTTCCCGCGCTCATCGAGCTGCGTATCTGCCACAGCGGTTTTCCGTTTTGCGATATCCACCAGCCGGCCATACAGTTGTTTTCTTGAGCGATCGCCGGAGTCTTTGATCGCTGTCACCGCAGAGGCAACTTCGCCCAGATACCGCAAGAAGACCTCCCGCCGTTCTCCTTCCTGACGTACCCGTTTTCGCCGGTTGAGATAGATCGCAAGCTTTCGGCCGACGGCCTGAAGCCCGAGCCTGAGCTCCTTCATGATTTCCGGATACGCCGCCACGGCTTCTTTGGATTCACTGGTGAAGGGGACCCAGACGCTCGCCATGTGTACCATCACCGTAATCGGTCCAGCGGGCAGTTGCCCTCGAGATTGCGCCAGACCATAAGATCGCCAATTCGTGGCGGTCACGGCTTGAGTGATGGCGCACGCCGCAGGTTGAAATTGCAGCGGTACCCGGTTCGCATACCGGAGGACCTGCATCGTCTGTCCCTCGGTCAGATTGACGCTCTTCATCGCCGCGTGCAGTTGGACAATGTCTTCTTCTTTGAGTTTCGCCGGCGTTTGCCGTGTGCCGAGCTTGGCTTGCGCCAGAATTTTTTCCACGCCCGCTGCGCCGATGCCGTCGAAGGTCGTGAGCAAGAATTGTTTCAGCGAACGCGCATCGCTCTCCTGGAGCAGTTCGGCGAGCGCCTCGAATGTTACTTTCTGCGTGGGGCTGGCGCCGCCATACGCCAATCCCACTTCGATGACAAACGGGTTTCCACGATAGACGGCTGGCGGACGAGTAGCCGCCGAGAAGAACTCGCCCGGTAATTGATGATGCAGGCCCTTGAGAATCAGCCCCTCGCCGATCGGCGAAATACAGTTGGTTGCCGGCGCAGGGATTTTCGTGTTTTGAATTGCGCCGTAGAGCGCGTCGGCTTCCTGGCGTCCGATGCGATGCGGATTGGCTCGAGTGCTGACTTTCGCGGCTTCGCAGATCCGCTGGGCGACGCCCGGGCTGATGCGAGAGAAAGACGTGGTGAGAAATTGCGACATTGTTCCAGCCTGACTGCTTTTCAGCATGGTCACGAGCTGGCCGAGTTCGATCCCATACGGATGCGGTTTGATCTCCACCGGTTCCGGCGGAAGCTCGGTTGTCGATCTCGAGTAAGTGGTTTCGCCGCCATCCGGATCGACGGAGTGAATGGTGACGTGAGGGTTGGCAATCGCGGTCTGCTCCAGATATTCATCGACGCTGCCACGCCCACGCACATAACGTCCCTCGAGCTCGATGGTCACGCGCGTGCCGCTCCGGAGGTGATGTGATGGCTCGCCCGCAGTGGGATAGTGCGATACCCATTCGATACCGTGGTCGGAGATGTACCGGTGCCCCTTTTCGCCGGCCGGTATATCTTCGCCGTCACCCTTGCCGTTGATGATCTCCGGATGGTTGCGCCGCGTATCAATTTGAATCTCGAAATAGTGCGCCGGCTTTTTCTCCGAAGTCATCGAAATGATCTTTACGGGTTTGCCCGTTGTGAGCATCCCATACATACCCGCAGCACTGATGCCGATTCCTTGCTGGCCGCGGCTCATCCTTAACCGGTGGAATTTCGATCCGTAGAGCAGCTTCCCGAAAATCAGCGGAATTTGCTTCTTAACAATTCCTGGTCCGTTATCTTGGACACCGACCTTGAACCGGTTTGGTCCCGTGGCTTCGATATGGACCCAGATCTCCGGCACGATGCTCGCTTCTTCGCATGCATCGAGAGAATTGTCGACGGCCTCTTTCACCGCCGTGAGCAATGCCTTACGGGGGTTGTCGAATCCCAGCAGATGGCGATTCTTGGCGAAAAACTCGCTGACGGAGATATCGCGCTGTTTTGCGGCCATTGTTTCCGCAGTGACGCGGGGCCGTGACTCCACATCCGCTGGGGGAATCACCGGAGTATTGCCGGAGGACGAATCGATATCTCTGCCATTACGCATAAGACTACAATTTGGTCTCAACCGAGGACATCTAAGGTCCCTCCTACATATAATGCCGTTAGAGCATACAAAGGAGACACCGAATGAGCCGCACAAATTTCCGATATGTGAATCCTCCAGCTCTGTCCGTTCCCACGGGCTACACGCACGTGGTCGAAGTCCACAGCGGCCGGACCATTTATATCGCCGGACAGGTTGCCCTCGATCACTCCGGCAAGGTTGTCGGCAAAAACGATTTCGTCGCCCAGGCCACTCAGGTTTTCGAGAACTTGAAGCTGGCGCTCGCCGCAGCCGGCGCGACTTTCAACAACCTCGTCAAGGTGACGACGTTTGTCACAGATATGTCTCACCTGCAGGCGCTCCGGACACTCCGCGCGAAGTATTACGGTGAGAACGCTCCGGCCAGCACGCTCGTGCAGGTTGGAAAACTTGTCAATGAAGAGCTGATGATCGAAATTGAAGCCATTGCTGTTGTATAAGGTCGAAGCAATCGTCGGTTAAGACTTCGTTGCGCGGATAAAAGCGCTCATAAATCTGCCGTCCACTTCTGGGGCAATCCGGTCGACATCAATACCTCGACCGCTGAGGAAGCTACGGGCGTCCTCGATGCGGTAAATGCGCGTCGGTTCTAACGAGATGTTTGTAAAGCCGGCCTCCGCCAGTCTCGTTCGGTAGTCGTTTTCCTCCAAAGCACCCGCGACACAGCCCACCCAGAGGAGCACGTGCCCGCGAATCTCGTCAGGAATTGGGCCGCGAGTCACGACATCCGATATCGCGAGGCGTCCACCAGGCCGCAAAACCCGGAACGCTTCCCCGAGGACACGATCCTTATCGGCCGACAGATTGATAACGCAATTGGAAATGATGACGTCGACAGAATTGTCAGGAAGAGGAATATTCTCGATTTCACCTTTGAGAAATTCCACATTCTCGATACGCGCTCTTTCCTGATTCTCCCGAGCGAGCGCAAGCATTTCGTCCGTCATATCGAGGCCGTACGCTTTTCCCTGCGGTGCAACACGCCGCGCCGAGAGCAACACATCGATGCCGCCACCCGAACCGAGGTCCAGGACGACCTCACCAGGATTCAATTCCGCAAGGGCCGTGGGATTACCGCACCCCAGAGACGCCTTCAAAGCCTCTTCGGGTATTTGAGCCACTTGTTTTTCATCGTAAAGAGCGGACGTAATCGGATCTGCCGTTCCGCAACTCGAACTCGCTCCGCAGCAGGAACTACCGCCGTCCAACACACGCAGCGCGGCTTCTGCGTATTTTTCTTTTACGGTCTCTTTAATGTTGCTGTCCATTGTTCACCACACTCCTATTTGCAGCAGATGACTTTTTTCGGTTCAACTGCATATTACGCGGCGTCGAGTAAAATTTGAAGGAATAGACAGGAGAACAAGATGAATCCCGAAACGGAAAGACTAGAGACGCAATTGAAGCAGATACTCGAAGGTGAGGCGTGGCACGGACCCAGTGTTTTGGAGGTGCTTCAGGATGTCACACCCGAGTCGGCCTATGCCCATCCGGTGTCCGGCGCACACAGCATTTGGGAAATTGTGCTTCACCTGGCGAGCACATACAGACTCGTTCTCAGGCGCATTCAGGGCAACGATTTGCCGCTAAGACCCGAGGACGATTGGCCTTCGCTTCCACCACCGACGCCCTCGAACTGGCAAGACGCAATCGGTTCAGTTCGCCGGCTGAACGAAGAGCTGAGACAAGCCGTGCGCAGGTTCAGTCCGGAGCGGCTTGATAAGGCGTTGGTAGCAATGCCGCACTACACGGCATACACACAGTTCATCGGGATCACTCAGCATGATGCTTATCACGCCGGTCAGATCGCGGTGCTGAAGAAGGCGCTGCAGTCTACTTCGAATCCGGCGGCACCTGCTTGAGAGTGCCTTTTTGCCTCGCCACCTCTAGCAAGGTCGGATAAAACTGCACGAACGTGTTGTCGACGGCGCCGTTTTTAGAGTGGCAGGATAGACATTCAGTAGTTGCGGGAGGCGCTGGTTTCGCTGTCTGTTCGGAACCACGGAAGGGGAAGAAGCCCCATTTTTCTGGAAACCGCCCTTCATCTTTGACTTCGGCCTCGATACCGACCAGATCTCCTTGAAAATGTCCATCTTTGTTGATCGAGCCGTGGGACTGCGAAGATCGGAGTTCCAGTACGAACATTGTCTTGTTTGGCCACTTGCCGGTCTTCATGAAAGCGCGGTATGCCTCGGGTGTGACAAATACGTTGTCGAACCGCGGCTCGGTTGGGCCGTTGGCCTGCTCCCGCGGTCCGTATGTCATGCCCAATCCGGAGCTGACCCAGATCCACTCCCGGTAGTTCGCCGGTCTCATCAATTGGTTGTCGGCCGTGAAAACCGGCCCGTTCGATTTTGATCCCGTCTGTGCGTACAAGGTCAAACCAAACACGACACAAACTGATCCCAGCAGAATTAGCGACACGATTGTCTTTGTTCGGGATTTCAATTCGTCCTCCTCGCGCCATCATTATACGACTGGTGCCAAGGTGTGAATGAATTGGCAGTGCTGAGAAATGCGGTAGACATTCCCCTCCTCGCAGAGGAGGGGTGGACGCGCCAGCTAATAGAAGCTGGCGCGCCGGGCGCGAAGCGCGAGCCCGATAGGGCGAAGCCTCAATTAATGGTCAGTTCGGGGAAGCTATTCAGGCCTAAACATTTCGCCGAACTGACCACTATTACGGCTTCGCGCTATCGCGCTCGCGCTTCGCCCCCGTCTGCGGCTTCTTCGGTGGCTTCGCGACTTTTATTGATGCCGCAGCCTTCCCCCTCCTCTGCGAGGAGGGGAATATCCCGAACTCAACTTCTCGCCAATTCGTTCACACCATCTATGACCGCCCACAAATGTCGCGGAACATCTCGGGCGGTCATAGACCACCCCTACAGTTTTTGTGGCTACTCTTCAGTTCGACGTGCGAGTAATTCGTTCCGGATGCAGGATCAATTTCTGCACGCGCCAGTTCACGATTTCAGCGACGTAGAGTTCGTTTTCCGAGGGGCAAGCGATTTCGTGAATCCACCCGAACTGCTTCGGCTGTTTGCCGGCGCGGCCAAGGACTCCAAGGATTTTTCCATCCAGCGTCATTTTGTAAATGCGGCCGGGGAAGGCGTCCGCGGCGTAGAGGAACTGATTGGCGCCGGGCGTTATGCAGACGGCCCAAGGTGCGCCCGCGTGCTGGCTTCCGACAGTCTGAGCATTGGGTGTAGGTCCCATCCAGGGGCGCGCATCGGCCGGTACGGGCACATCCATTTTCATTTCTCGCAACAATTTTCCATCGGGATCGAAAACTTGAATCCGGAAATTGCCACGGTCCGCAACGTAGATGTTTCCCTTGGCGTCGGCGGCAATGCTGTGTGGCGTATCGAATTGGCTTGGCCCTTTACCGGGTTCACCAAAGGATTTAACCCAGTCTCCGTTCTTGTCGAATTTTGCGACGCGAGAATTGATGTATCCATCGCTGATAAAGATGTTGCCCTGGGTATCCCACGTTACGTCCGTCGGTTGGCGGAACTGTCCCTCAACCGGAGGACGGGGCGGATTCACGCGCTTCCAGGGTTCGGCGCCGTCATCGGACGCTTCCTTCTTGCGGCCAAAGACCATCGTGACGCGTCCTTCAGGATTGAACTTGATCACCATGTCCGAGCCTTTGTCGACTGCCCACAGGTTGTCGTCTTTATCGACGCGCACTGTGTGCGCGAACGACCAGGCATACAGGTTCTTGCCGACCTCACGGATATATTTGCCGTCGGGACCAAACTCGAGAACCTGTGCAGCCGTTGCAGCATATGCCGGCCCCGTGGTGTTCCCGCGATTGAATACGAAGATGTGTCCCTTCGAATTGACCGCAACCCCCGAAGCTTCCCCGAAATGCAGATCCGCAGGAAGCTTGAAGAAGTTCGGAACGGAATCGAACGGTATCTCCGGCACTGCTTGCTGAGCAAACACTGCCGGAGTGACTACCAGGAACAAAGCAAGGATAAACAAACGTTTCATGTGACCTCCCCAATCGTCATTCATTCTTAGAATTGCAGCTTGAATCCCAACTGGATCGAGAAGAAACGTGAGACCCAGAGTACTAATCGAAACCACCTTAAAGAATTTCAAAGAATCTCCAACCTCCTGAAAGCATTCGAATCGGCGCGAAGCTATCACCTCCAGGAATGTAAAGTCAATCGGGCTAGTATTGTAGCGGCGCTCCGCGAAGCGCAAGCGCGACAGCGCGCAGCCTCAAGAAAACGACCGCCGGCTATATCTCGCTTAAGAACGCCGGGGGTCATAGACCGCCGCTACAGCTAGAACGGTCATGACTTTAAATTCGGCCCGCTCGAACTTGACCTGCGAATTTGTTCCTCGATATAGTTTGGCCACCTAACGCGTGAAAGTGTTTTCGTCTTTTCTATTCAGGAGGGAAGCCATGAGTGCATTAGCTCGGCTTTTGATGGGGGCAATTCTTCTTCTTTTCGTGGCGGCAATCGCAGCGGCCCAAACGGGAGCGGCTGTGACCGGTGTCGTCACCGATACGTCGGGTGCGGTGTTGCCGGGCGTAACGGTCGAAGCGAAAAGTCCGGCGTTGATCGAGCAACTCCGTTCGGCTGTGACCGACGAGGGAGGCCGCTATCGCATCGTCGATTTGCGGCCTGGCACCTATACCGTCACGTTCACATTACCCGGGTTCACAACCATCACACGCGATGGCATTGAGCTTTCGGGGACCTTCATTGCGACGGTGAATGCTGATTTGCGCGTCGGCAGTCTGCAAGAGACGGTCACAGTCACCGGCGAAACTCCAGTCGTCGATACACAAAGCACGAAGACTCAGGAGACTTTGCAGAACGAGCTGATCGGTTCCATTCCGACGGGACGGCAATATTACAGCCTGACAACGCTCGTGCCCGCGCTCAATGTACAAGGCAATGATGTGGGCGGCATCCAGGGCCCCATCTTCAGTGTTTTTCAAGCCCATGCCGGACGCCGCAATGAAGGCCAGGTCCATGTGGAGGGCTTGAGCATGGGCTATCAGGGGATGGGCGTGTCGTTTTATGTTCCCGACGTCGGGACCGCCCAGGAGGTCAACTTTACGATCCTGGGCGGCATGGGAGAAGCGACAACCGGCGGCCCGGTCATGAATGTCATGCCTAAAGTTGGCGGCAACGAATTTCACGGCACTTTCTTTGCGAACGGATCCGGTGCCGCGTTGCAGGGCGGCAATTACACGAAATCTCTGCAGGCTGCTGGTCTGCGCGCTCCCAACAAGCTGCAAAAACTCTGGGATGTCAATGGCGCCTTCGGCGGTCCGATCAAGAAAGACCGTCTCTGGTTTTACTGGACTGCCCGCCACCAGGGGAACCGCAAATATGTCTCTTTGTGGCGAAACAAGAATGCAGGCGATGTGACGAACTGGACCTATGATCCCGACTACAGCCATCAGGCCCTTGACGATGGCACCTGGAAGAACACGAGTCTGAGACTCACATGGCAGGCGTCGCTGCGAAACAAGGTGAACCTGTGGTGGGACGAGCAGTCTGCGTGCCAGCATTGCAATGAAGGAGGCGATACAAGCAATGTGGCTCAGCCGCTGACCCCTGAGGCCTCAGGCCGTGTCGAGGGCCATCCGCAACAGATGGGTCAGATCACGTGGTACTTCACTCCGACAAGTCGTCTCGCGTTGGATTCCGGGTATGGGTGGGGGCCGCGAATCCAGTTCGGCGGCCACGACCGTCCCGACAACAATCACGCTCTGATTCGCGTGCAGGAGCAAGGCGGAATTATTCCGGGCCTCGTCTACCGGGCGCCATTAGGATTCGGCGGTGGAGGAAACTATTGGTCACGTCCCTCGGGCACGACCCATACCTGGCGGTCTGCGCTGTCCTACATCACAGGCGCTCATAACATGAAGGTCGGCGGCTCCTACGTCCTTCACAAATCATTGTCGGTTAATTTTTACAACGACGATCGTCTGGCATATCGCTTCCGGGACGGTGTGCCCAACCAGTTCACCATGTATGGGCTTCACGGAACGCGGGTCAAAACCGATATGGGCATCGGCTCCTTGTTTGCTCAGGACCAGTGGACACTGCGCCGCCTGACACTGCAAGGAGGTATCCGCTTCGAACATATCGGCTCCCATTCCCCGGATCAGCAGATCGGACCTGATAGGTTCATTCCTGTCCCGATCACATTCCGAGCTCAAGATGCGCCTGTGCATGTGAAGGACATCAGCCCACGATTCGGGGCCGCGTACGATCTGTTTGGAAACGGTAAGACGGCTCTGAGGGCAAGCCTCGGCCGCTATCCGACCCCGGCAAACGGACTAGGTCCCTACGGACAGTTCCAGAACCCGATTCAACTTTTCGCCGGCCAGACCGACCGCGCCTGGAATAATTTTGAACGGGACTACATTCCTCATTGCGATTTGATGAATCCCGCGGCGAATGGCACGCTTATCGACGGCGTGTACGAATGCGGGCCGTGGTCGAATCAGAACTTCGGGAAGCTGGTCAACAATCTAACCTACGATCCCAAAATCCTGAACGGGTGGAACATCCGCGAGTTCACCTGGGACCTCAGCATGAGCGTTCAGCAAGAGATCGCGCCGCGCGTGTCGGTGACTCTAGGATATGTCCGGCGTGTGTGGGGCAACTTCTTCGTGACCGACAACCGCGCCGTGGCACCTGAGGACTTCGACACGTTCAAGCTCACCGCGCCCTCGGACTCACGGCTGCCGGGTGGTGGCGGCTATACCGTGACGGCTTATGATGTGAAGCCTGCCAAGTTCGGACTGATCGATAATTTCGTGACTTCTGCCAGCAACTACGGGAAACAGATGGAGCACTACAACGCCATCGATCTGAACGTCGAAGCGCGGCTCCGCCGATTCATGGTGATCGGAGGCTTCAGCACCGGACGCAAGGCGAGCAATGAGTGCGAGGTTGTGGCCAAAGTTCCCGAAGCTCTTTTGGTCAATCCGTTTGCTCCGGGCTTCGACAATGTAAACTCTTTTCCTTTTCGGCGGCCACGCGAGTTTTGCGATCTCCAGTCACCGTTCCTCACTCAGATCAAAGGCCTGACGACCTACACGATTCCTCGCGTCGATGTGCAGGTTGCCGGCACATTCCAAAGCAAACCCACTGTGGGAGCAAACTTCCCCAGCATCGCTAATGAAAGTTTGGCAGCCAATTGGGTAGTGCGCAATGCTGATGTGATGCCGACGCTCGGCCGGGCTCTCGCAGGCGGATCTACCGTCACCACTGTGAACATCGTTAAGCCTGGTACGCTGTATCCGGAAAGGCTCAATCAATTCGACGTCCGCCTTGCAAAGACGATCCGGTTGGAGCAGAGACGGCTGAACGTCGCGCTCGACGTGTACAACGTCCTCAACTCAAGCGTCCCCGACAGCTATCAGCAGACGTTCGGCTCTTCCTGGTTGGCGCCGTTTTCGGTCATCCCGGCCCGGTTCGCGAAGCTGGGTGTACAATTTGATTTCTAAACGTATGGAAAAGGAAATAGCCACAAAAGGGCACAAGATTCACAAAAAGATTTTCTGTGTTTTGTGCCTTTTTGTGGCTAATTTTTTATCCGCGTCTGCACAGACTAACAACGCTCGAGATGCGCTCTTTGCCGCGATCCAGCGCGGTGCTACCGCCGATGTGGAGCGTTTGCTGAAAACCGGCGTGAGTGCGAGCCTCACGGATGCCGAAGGAACACCGGTTCTGATGGCAGCCGCTCTGTTTGCGGATGCTCGGATGATGGAGCTTCTGCTTCAGCACGGCGCTGATGCGAATCAGCCGGGCCCATCCGGCACGACCGCGCTCATGTGGGCGGTGCCGGATTTAGCAAAGGTCCGGCTTCTAGTCGCCCATGGCGCGAATGTGAATGCGAGGCCTGAAAACGATCGCACGGCGCTGCTCGTGGCCGCGAGCTATCCGCACACGGTGGACCTCTTACGGCTGCTTTTGGATCATGGCGCGGATCTGCGCGCACAAGACAAGGGCGGCGCAACTGCATTGGCGTTGGCTTTAAGATCCGCCGACGTCGAAGTGGTCCGATTTTTAGTCGAGCGAGGTCTGGATCCGAACGCGCTCGCTCCAGCAGCGCAAAGTGCGGGGCTGGCACGCCACGATCCGGCCACGGTGAACTACCTGATCGCGCAATTGCCGAAGCCGTTCCCCAATGTGTTGAACATCGCAGCCACCTGGCAACCGGCGCCGCTTATTGCTCGCTGGATTCAATTGGGCGCCGATGTCAACGCGACCAACGCGGCGCAATACGCAAGAACACCTGTAATGACGGCCGTTGCATCCGAGACAGAAAGTATCGACAGCCTGAAACTCTTGCTCGATCGCGGCGCGGATCCGAATGCAAAGATGACCGAGGGTGAATCGCCGCTGGATTTGGCGATATATAAAGGTGATCGAGCCAAGATCGAACTGCTCGAGCAGCACGGCGCAAAGCGTGGGAACGGTCCGCGTCAGGAAGAGATTCCTCCTGCGGCAAAAGGTGCGATCCAAGATCCACGAACATCGCTGAGCAAGAGTGTGGCGCGTCTGCTGGACGCCGCTCCCGGATTCCGCGAAAAAACGAATTGCGTTTCCTGCCATCACAATTCCATGCCTGCCCTCGCTGCTGCAACTGTCCGGCGAAAAGGCGTCGAGATTGACGATGTGCGCGCGCGCAAGAACTTCGATGATCTGTTTACGTTCTTCAAGAGCGCCGTGCCCCGGATGATGCTTGGTGATCCGGCGGTCGGCGGCGAAGCCATCACTGCGGGATATTCCCAGATGGCGCTTGCCGCGGCGGGGCATCCCCTCGACACGACCACTGCGGCGATGACCCATTGGCTCATGTCCCGGCAGATGCCGGATGGCCGCTGGCTCGGCAACGGCGTCAACCGTCCACCTTCGGAATACAGTACCATCAGCCATACTGCGCTCGCCATCGGTGGAATGAAGTCCTATCCGATTCCCGGACGCAAGAATGAGGTTGCTCAAAGCATCGCGCGAGCCCGCCAGTGGCTCCTCACGGCCGAACCGAAGTCCGCTGAAGAACGCGCGATGCTCCTCATGGGCTTGGCGTGGTCGGAGGCGCCGCACGCACGCGTGGCCTCGGCTATCAAGGATGTTCGCGATTACCAGGAAACAAGCGGCGGCTGGTCTCAATTCGGCCGTACACCACCTGATGCGTATGCGACCGGCATGTCCTTATATGCATTGCACATCGCCGGTGTGCCCACGACCGATGGGGCGTATCGAAAAGGCGTGGCCTTCCTGCTCTCGACGCAATATCCCGACGGGGCTTGGCTCGTCAAGTCGCATTCCTTTCCAATTCAGCGTTACTTCGAGAGTGGATTTCCCTTCGGCCGGCACCAATGGATTTCCTCTGCGGGAACCAGTTGGGCGGCCTTGGCCATTGCACAGACACTGCCGGACAGGAAGAACTAGCCACAAGAAGGCACCTGAGACAGAAAAAGTTTTTCTGTTCTGCGTTAGGTGGGGCAAATTCCCTCCTCGCAGAGGAGGGGTGGCGCGGCAGCTTAATAGAAGCTGGCGCGCCGGGCGCGAAGCGCGAGCCCGCGCGAAGCGCAAGCGCGATAGCGCGCAGCCTCAAGAGAAGCACGAAGCCTCAATTAATGGTCAGTTCGGCGAAGCGTGTCAGCCGGTCTGACCACCCCGTCTGCGCCTTCGCTTCGCTCGGCGCATCCACCCCTCCTCTGCGAGGAGGGGAATGGCCCTCCACCCATACGTCACAGTAATTACGAAAAGCAGTACTTGGGAGCGGATTGTGTCGCCCTTCCTCGTGTTTGACACAACGTAGAAATCGTGGTGACATTACTTCGCTTAGAGGAGGTTTTCTTAATATGAAAAGCAAGGCCCTCATGTTGATCATCGCCGCTGGTTTGCTTCTGCCTGCCGTTCCATTTTTCGCCCACCATGGAGACGCGGGACGGTATGAAGAAAACACGGTTGTTATGACGGGAACTGTTGTTGAGGTGCAGTTGGTGGATCCTCATTCCATCATCGTTCTCGATATTCCCAATGAGAAAGGTCAGGTCGTGAGGTGGCAAGCCGAACTGAACGGCAGAACAGGCCTCACCAAAAACTTCGGCTGGAACAAGAATACGTTGAAATTCGGAGACAAACTGACGATTACCGGGCGGCGTGTCAAGAGTGGTGCGCCCTATATCAATTTAACCGAAAAAGCCAACATCGTCATAACAGACACGAGTAAAGAAATCTTTCGCACCAACAACTATGAAGCGCCTGGTGCGGCTCCAAAACAATAATGAAAGGTAGAATTTTTTCGCTCCTCCTCGTCTGCCCTACGATCACTGGTCTCGCAGCCTTCGGAATCGCGCAGAATGGTTCCGGGCCGTCTTCCACAGCGCAATTAAAACAGGTCGCCTACATCAAGGCTTCGAACACCAAGATGGATGACCACTTTGGTAATGGCGGCACGCTGGAAGGACATGGCGTTGCTATCAGTGGTGATGGCAGTACGTTGGCCGTCGGCGCTCCTTATGAAAGCAGCGGCGCGAGTGGCATCGACGGCAATCAAAACGACAATTCCGTTTATAACGCCGGAGCCGTTTATATCTTCGTTCAGCAGAACAACAACTGGAGCCAGCAGGCATATATCAAGGCGTCGAATCCGGGACAAAGCTACAAATTCGGCTTTCACGTTTCATTGAGCCAGGACGGCAATACTCTGGCCGTCTCCGCTCCCGGCGAAGCCAGTGCGGCGAAAGGCATCAACGGCGATCAGAACGACAAATCCATTCCACTCGCGGGCGCTGTGTATGTCTTCACGCGAACCGGCACCACCTGGACCCAGCAGGCGTACATCAAAGCTTCAAACACGGGTGAGCCCGGCGTTGGAGATCAATTCCCGGAAGGCGACCGGTTCGGTTTCTCAATCGCCATAAGCGCGGATGGCAATACTCTGGCCGCCGGCGCCATCGGCGAAGACAGCGGAGCCAAGGGCATCAACGGCGATCAGAACGACAACTCTCAGCCTGGATCCGGTGCTGTCTACGTCTTCACCCGCAGCGGCACGACATGGTCACAGCAGGCTTACATCAAACAGTCGAATACCGACACGGCCGATCTGTTCGGTTACTCGGTGGGTTTGAGCGCCGACGGCAATACTCTGGCCGCGAGCGCGTACGATGAGGATGGCTC
>Ga0209157_1000087_pt1 | contig 80352 bp, 71 predicted proteins | sample GraSoiAngelo_135_FD_185892 | JGI IMG/M metagenome (GOLD analysis project Ga0209157, IMG submission 185892) | Grasslands soil microbial communities from the Angelo Coastal Reserve, California, USA - 14_0929_05_40cm (SPAdes) (version 2) | ecosystem: Environmental > Terrestrial > Soil > Grasslands ... | reverse complement strand
TGTCCTGACCACGCGGGCTCTGAATGTCCTGGCCACGCGGGCTCTGGATGTCCTGGCCACGCGGGCTCTGGATGTCCTGGCCACGCGGGGACTCGACACGCTGACCACGCGGGCTCTGAATGTCCTGACCGCGCGGCGACTGAATGTCCTGGCCACGCGGCGACTCGATCTGGCGCGCACCCGCGAGCGAGCGTGGCGACTGAATGTCCTGGCCACGCGGGCTCTGGATGTCCTGGCCACGCGGGGACTGGATGTCCTGACCACGCGGGCTCTGGATGTCCTGACCGCGCGGCGACTGGATGTCCTGGCCACGCGGCGACTCGATCTGGCGCGCACCCGCGAGCGAGCGCGGCGCCTGGACGGTGTCAGCCTTCGCCGTCCGCATGCTCAGCTGTTCCTTGGCCTTCGCGACTTCGGGCGGGCACGACGCGGTCTGGGCCTCGACGGTCGCCGTGGCAAACGTGGCGATCGCGAAGGCGCTCATCAAGCCTGCAAGCACTCTCTTCATATCGTCCCTTCCAGTTGGTTAGAGGTGGGTTGACTGGCGCGACCCCCATTGGCCGCCGCCCGATCTGGTCACCGCGGATCTACTCCTGCGATGCTCGAACCGTTGTCCCGGTTCCTGAAACGATCGGTAGGGGAATTAGCAATGCGGCTGCCAAGGGTCAGCGAGAGGTATATCGTTCGGAATTACAGGTAGTTGTCATTCATGGGGCCCGGGTAAAGAGGGCGATGTGCCCTGCGGGCCATGATCGCGTCGCCCGGCAAAATGCCCGGCAGCCCTCGAAGGGTCGGACCGATGAAGCAAAGGCCAAAGACGCCTGCCGTGATAGGCTTTTAGGGCTTATGGTCCGGATGGCGCCTCTCACTCTGGCGCTGGTGGCCCTCACGATGAGTTGGGGATGCGGCGCCGTTCGGACCGTCACGCGGCCCGCGCCCACAGCGACCGGCCCGACGCGTCACGTCCTTGCCAACGGCATTCCGGTCATCGTCCAGGAGCATCGGGGCAGCGACGTCGTCGCGCTGCAGTTGTGGGTGCGCGCCGGCGCGCGCGACGAGAGCGCCGCCGAGCTCGGGCTCGCGCACTACCTCGAGCACATGCTGTTTCGCGGTACCACGTCCCGCCCGAGCGGGTTCGTGGAGCGCGACGTCGAGGGCGTCGGCGGCCGGATGAACGCCGGCACCTCGTGGGACTACACCTTCTATTACGTCACGCTGCCCGCGCGGCGCGTGGTGCCCGGGCTGGAAATGCTCGCCGACATCGCGGTGAACGCAACGCTCGACGCCGACGTGCTCGAGAAGGAGAAAGAAGTCGTCCTGGAGGAGATGCGCCTGGGCGACGACAATCCGCGCCGCCGGCTCGGGCGTCAGCTCTACACGCATCTCTTCGAGGGCCACCCGTACGGCCGACAGGTGATCGGTACGCCCGAGCTGGTCCAGGGCCTCACGCGCGACACGCTCGCGAGCTTCTACCGGCGCCACTACATACCCGAGGCGTTCGCCGTCGTCGTCGTCGGCGCCGTGGACCCGCAGCAGGTGCTCGCGACCGCGGGCGCGACGTTCGGCCGGCTGCCGCGCCGGGGCGTGGCGCGCCTCCCCGTGGCGCCGCCGCCTGCATTCCGCCCGCGGCGCCAGCAGCTGACGCATCCGGGCACCCACGCGCACCTCGGCATGGCGTGGCCCGCGACGCGACTCGACCACGCCGACACGCCCGCGCTCGATCTCCTCGTCTCCATCCTCGGCGGCAGCCGCTCGTCGCGCCTGGTGCAGGCGCTGCGCGAGCGCGACGGGCTCGTCGTCTCCGTCGGCGCATCGTTCTCGGCGCTGGAGGGCGCCGGCGGCGTCACGGTGAGCGCTCAGCTGCCGCCCGCCAACCTCGAGCGCGCCGAGACGCAGATCCTCGCCGAGATCCGCCGCGTCCGCGACGCCGGTGTGACGGACGCGGAGCTGCGGCGCGCCATCACCGCGGCCGAGGCCGCGCACGAGTTCGAGACGGAGACAGCGGAAGGCCGTGCGATCGCGCTGGGGCGCGCCGAGACGATCTGGACGATCGAAGACGAGCAGGCGTACGTCAATAGGATACGTTCGGTCACGGCGACGCAGGTGCGCGCGGTTGCCCGGCGCTACCTCGATCCCGAGCGGTACACGCGGCTGGCGCTCCTGCCGCCGGGAGGCGCGCGATGAGGCGGGCGCTGCTCACCCTGGCCGTGCTCGGGGCGCTGGCGACATACGCCGCCGCGCAGCCGCCGGCGATCGTCCGCCACGTGCTGCCGAACGGGCTCGTCGTCCTCGTGCGCGAGGATCCGGCCGTCGGCGTCGTCGCCGCGTCGCTCCTCGTGCAGAGCGGCTCGGCCTTCGAGACCTCCGACACGGCCGGCGTGACGAACTTCCTGCAGCGGGCGATGCTGCGCGGGACGAGGCGCCACTCGGCCCTCGCGCTGGCCGAGGCGGCCGAGGAGCTGGGCGGCGCGCTCGACGCTTCGGGCGATGTTGACTACGCGGAGGTCCGCGGCACGGCGATCGCACGCCACTGGGAGGCGCTCCTGGCGCTGCTGGCAGAGGTGGCGCTCGAGCCGACGCTGCCCGCCGCCGAGATCGAGAAGGAGCGCGCGCTGATCCTCGGCCAGCTCCAGACGCGCGCGGACCAGCCGTTCCCGCGGGCCTTCGACACCGCGCTCGCCGACCTCTACGGCGGGCATCCCTATGCGTGGCCCGCGCTCGGGCGCGCCGAGAGCGTGGCGAGACTGACGCGCGACGCGCTGCTGGAGCGCTACGCCGCCGCGTATCGTGCCGGCCGCATGGTGCTCGCGGTCGCTGGCGGTGTGCCGCGGCAGCGCGTGATCGCTGCCGCCGAGCGCCTGTTCAAGCGAGTGCCCGGCGCCGCGGCCGCCGCCGCGGGGCCGGTCCTCGAGGCCGCCCCGCGCGGTGAGCGCCGGCTCGTCGAGCGCGACGCGCGCCAGGCGCAGGTGCTCGTCGGCTTCCTGGCGCCACCGCTCACGCACCCGGACTACGCGGCGATGCGCGTGCTCGGCGCCGTGCTCGGCGGCGGGATGTCGAGCCGGCTCTTCGTCGAGCTGCGCGACCGGCGCGGGCTGGCGTACTCCACCGGCGTGCTGACGACGAATCGCGCGGGCCCCTCGCTGTTCCTGCCGTACCTCGGCACCGCGCCCGGCAACGCCGACGCCGCGGTCGCCGGCGTGCTGGCGGAGGTGGACCGGCTGCGCCGCGACCGCGTCGAGGAGCGCGAGGTGGCCCGCGCCAAGGCCTGGCTCCTCGGCAACCTCGCGATGGACCGCCGCACCAGCGCGCGCCACGCGTGGTACCTCGCGTTCTTCGAGCTGGTCGGCGGCGGCTGGGACTGGCCCGAGCGCTACGCGCGGGCGGTGGAGACGGTGACCGTCGCCGATCTCGCGCGCGTGGCCGAGCGCTACCTGGCGCGGCCGACGGTGGTCGTGTTGCGGCCGCCGGAGGCGACGCGGTGATCCCGCTGCGCGACGATGTCCCCAACCGCTCCGTGCCCGTGGTGACGATCGTCCTCATCGCCCTCAACGTGCTGGTCTACCTCTACGAGGTCTCGCTGGGCGTCGGGAGCCGAGAGGCGGGCGGTCCGGCGGCGGCCGAGGCGTTCCTGCTGGAGTTCGGCGCGACCCCGTGCCGGCTCACCGGTGCCTGCGCGAGTCTGGACGATTTCCCGAGCCCGCTGGTGACGGTCTTCACCTCGATGTTCATGCACTCGCTCAATCCGATGCACCTCGTCGGGAACATGCTCTACCTGTGGATCTTCGGCGACAACGTCGAGGACACGCTGGGGCACGGGCGATTCCTCGTCTTCTACCTGCTCGCGGGCGTGGCGGCGGCCGTCGCCCAGACGCTGACCGCTCCGCGCTCGGTCGTGCCCATGATCGGCGCCAGTGGCGCCGTGTCCGGCGTGCTCGGCGCGTACCTGGTCCTGTTCCCCTACGCGAGCATCCTGACGCTCGTGGGCTTCGCGTTCTTCTGGAGGTTCGTGCGCGTCCCGGCCCTGGTCATGATCGGGTTCTGGATCGTGATGCAACTGCTCTTCGGCTATCTCACCGTGAGCGCCTCGACGCGAGGCGCAGAAACTGGAGGCGTAGCGTGGTTCGCTCACATCGGCGGATTTCTGGCAGGCGTGGTGCTCCTGTTCCTCCTCCGGCCCCCGTCCCCGAAAAGCGCTCGCCTATAATCGAGGGCGTGGCGACGCGGATGCGGCTGGACCGGCTGCTCGTGGAGAAGGGACTGCTCGACAGTCGCGAGAAGGCGCTGCGCTCCATCATGGCCGGCGACGTGCTCGTGGATGGGCAGCGCGCGGACAAGGCGGGGGCGCTCGTGTCCACGGAGGCGGAGCTGGAGCTGAAGGGCCGCTCGCCTTACGTCAGCCGCGGAGGCGAGAAGCTCGTCCACGCGCTCGAGCACTTCGGCATCAGCGTCAAGGGGCGGATCTGCGTGGACGTCGGCGCCTCCACGGGCGGCTTCACCGACTGCCTGCTCCAGCGGGGCGCGAGCATGGTCTACGCGGTGGACGTCGGCAGCGGCCAGCTCGACGAGCGGCTGCGCAAGGACGCGCGCGTCGTGGTCATGGAGCACACGAACGCGCGAACGCTGGACCCGCGGCTGTTCGGCGACCAGCCCACGCTCGCGGTGGTCGACGTGGCGTTCATCTCCCTGGAGAAGGTGCTGCCGGCCATCTTCAACGTGCTGGCCCCGCGCAGCGAGGTCATCACGCTCGTCAAGCCCCAGTTCGAGGCGGGTCGCGAGCACGTCGGCAAGGGCGGCGTCGTGCGCGACCCCGCGCAGCACCGCGCGGTGGTGCAGCGCCTCGCGCGCTACGCGGTGCTCCGGGGCTGGCACGTGCTCGGCGTGACGGCGTCGCCGCTGCGCGGGCCCAAGGGCAACCGCGAGTTCTTCCTGCACCTCTCGATGCACGGCCGGACAACGGCGAACCTCGAGGGGATCATCGACCGCACCGTGCAGGCGCTTGCGTGACACGCGTCGGCCTCGTCGCCAAGTCCGACGCCGCCGGGGCCGGTGACGCCCTCGACCGCCTGATCCAGTGGCTCGGGCGCCGCGGGCTGCCGGTGGTATTGGAGAAGGAAACGGCGGGGCTGGCGCCGGCGGCCGCCCTGCCGACCGCGCTCAAGTCCGACCTGGCCGGCCAGGTGGATCTCCTCATCGTGCTCGGCGGCGACGGCACGCTGCTCTCGATGGCGCGGGCCGTCGGCGGTCTCGCCGTGCCGATCCTCGGCGTCAATCTGGGCGACCTCGGCTTCCTCACCGCGACCACGCTGGACGAGATGCTGCCGGCGGTGGAAGCCGCGCTCGCAGGCCGGATGGCGATCGACGAGCGGATGCTGTTGTCGGCGCGCCTCGTACGCGGCGGCACCGCCGTGGGCGAGTACGTGGCGCTCAACGACGTCGTCATCACCAAGTCGGCGATGAGCCGCATCATCAACCTCAAGGTGTCGGTCGAGGGAGGGCACGCGACCGCGTATCGCGCCGATGGCCTCATCGTGTCCACGCCGACGGGCTCGACGGCCTATTGCCTCTCGGCCGGCGGTCCGATCCTGTTTCCGACCATGGACGCCATCGTGCTGGTGCCGATCGCCTCGCACACCCTCACGAACCGGCCCATCGTGCTGCCCGCGACCCAGCGCATCGAGGTGACGCTGATGACCGACCAGGAGGTCATGCTCACGATCGACGGGCAGGTGGGCATCCCGCTCCGCGAGCGCGACGTCGTCGAGATCGAGAAGGCCGCCGCGCGCGTCCGGCTCGTCCGCTTCCCGCGCACCGACTTCTTCTCGGTGCTCCGGACGAAGCTCAAGTGGGGTGAGCGCTAGCGCGATCTCGAGGGGCGCCACGGGTTCCCCGGGGCGCCGCGAGCCGTTAGGGGGTTTGGGGGCCATGTCGGGGCCCCCCATCTTTTCAGATACGTCTTGAGCGACGCGCCTCGGTGACCTAGCATCGTCGGCGGATGCTGCGCGAGCTGCGGATCCGAAACTTCGCGGTCGTCGAGAACGTCACCGTCCCCTTCGCCCCCGGCCTCAACGTCCTCACCGGCGAGACCGGCGCCGGCAAGTCCATCCTGGTCGACGCCATCCTCCTGGTGCGCGGCGCCCGCGCCCAGACCGACGTGATCCGCGCCGACGCCGAGAGCGCCACCGTGGAAGCGGTGTTCGCCGTGCCCGACGGCGGCGTGGCGGCCGCGCTCGACGAGGCGGGACTCACGGTGGAGGAGGGCGAGATCGTGGTGCGTCGCGAGCTCTCGCGCAGCGGCCGTCACCGCGCGTTCGTCAACGACGCGGCGGTGACGGTCGGCCTGCTCGAGCGCCTCGGCGACGCGCTCGTCCAGGTCCACGGCCAGCACGAGCACCAGCGCTTGCTCGAGCCTGTGCGCCAGCTCGAGCTGCTGGACCGGTTCGCCGATGCCGAGCCGCTGCGCGAGCGCTTCGCCGCGCTCTTCGCCAAGCACCGCGAGGCGCGGGAGGACCTCGAGCGCCGCCGCGGCGCCGGACGCGACCGCGCGCAGCGCGAGGACCTCCTGCGCTTCCAGGTGTCGGAGCTGGACGCCGCGCGGCTGCGCCCGGGCGAGGAGGAGGAGCTGCGCACGGAACGGCGCCGGCTCCAGCACGCCGAGCGCTTCGCGGCCGGGCTGGAGGAGGTCGGCACGTTGCTGCAGGACGACGCCGCCTCCGCGGCGGCCCGGCTCGCGCGCGCGACACGGGTCCTGACCGACCTCGGCCGGCTCGACCCGGCGTTCGGGGCGCCCGTGGAGATGGTGGAGGCCGCGCGCGTGCAGGTGGACGAGACGCTGGCCGCTGTGCGCGCGCTGCGCGACACGATCGTGTTCGAGCCCGGACGGCTGGAGGCGATCGACGACCGGCTGGATGCGCTCAAGCGGCTGGCGCGCAAATACGGCGACAGCGAGGAGGCGATGCTCCGCTTCCGCGCCGAGGCGGCGGCCGAGCTGGACCGGCTGGAGCGGCACGAGGAGCTGCTGGGCGAGGACGAGCGGCGGCTCGCCGAGCTCGAGGTCGAGGTGACCACGGCCGCGCGCGCGCTCGGCGCCGCGCGGCGCGAGGCGGCGGCGAAGCTCGCGCCGGCCGTGCAGCGCGAGCTGCGGCAGCTCGGGATGGAGCGGGCGACGTTCGAGGTCGCGGTGATCGAGGCGGCGCTGGCGGAGTGGGGGCCGCGCGGCGCCGAGCGCGTGGAGTTCCGCTTCACGGGCAACCCCGGCGAGCCCGTACGGCCGCTGGCGCGCATCGCCTCCGGGGGGGAACTGGCGCGCAGCATGCTGGCGCTGCAGGTCGTCCTCTCCGGGTACGAGCGCGCGCCGACCATGGTGTTCGACGAGGTGGACGCGGGGATCGGCGGCCGCGCCGCGTCGGTGGTCGGCGAGAAGCTCGCGGCCGTCGGCGCCGGCCGGCAAGTCCTCTGCGTCACGCACCTGGCGCCGATCGCCGCCCTCGCGCACCAGCACGTGCGCGTGACCAAGAGCGTCCGCGGGGGCCGCACGCGCGCGAGCGCCGGCCTGGTGGCCGGCGACGAGCGCGCGGCCGAGATCGCGCGGATGCTCGGCGGCGACGCCTCCGGCGCCGCCGCCCTCGAGCACGCGCGCGCGCTCCTGCGTGGCCGCGGCGCGCAGGGCCCTCGAGGCCGAGGCGTATAATGCTCCTGCGATGATCGACGCGATCCTCAAGAAGATCTTCGGCACCAAGCACGAGCGCGACGTCAAGCGGATGATGCCGGTGGTGGCCGAGATCAACGCGCTCGAGCCCGCCATCCAGGCCCTCGACGACGCCGCCCTCCGGGGCAAGACCGACGAGCTCCGCAAGCGGCTGGCCGACGGCGCCGAGATCGAGGACGTGCTGCCGGAGGCGTTCGCCGTCTGTCGCGAGGCCGCGCGCCGCTCGGTCGGCATGCGGCACTTCGACGTGCAGCTCATCGGCGGCATGGTGCTGCACAACGGAACGATCGCGGAGATGGCCACCGGCGAGGGCAAGACGCTGGTGGCCACACTGCCCGCGTACCTCAACGCGCTGACGGGCAAGGGCGTGCACATCGTCACCGTCAACGACTATCTCGCCAAGCGCGACGCGCAGTGGATGGGGCCGCTCTACCACGCGCTCGCCCTGTCGGTCGGCGTCATCCAGCATGAGGCCTCGTTCACCTACGATCCGGCGTACACCACCCCCGACATCCGCATGACGGCGCTGCGGCCGATCGACCGGCGCACCGCCTACCTCTGCGACATCACGTACGGCACCAACAACGAGTTCGGCTTCGACTACCTGCGCGACAACATGCGCTTCTCACTCGAGGAGCTGGTCCAGCGCGAGCTGCACTACGCGATCGTCGACGAGGTGGACTCGATCCTCATCGACGAGGCGCGCACCCCGCTGATCATTTCGGGTCCGGCAGAAGAATCGACCGAGCTGTATTACAAGATCGATCGAATCATCCCGAAGCTGAAGCGCGCGGCGACCATCGTGGAAGGCAAGCTGTCGGAAATCGAGGAGGAGCGCGAGGGCGACTTCATCGTCGACGAGAAATCCAAGGCGGTGTCGCTGACGGAGCAGGGGATCGCGTCCTGCGAGCGGCTGCTCAACGTCGACAACCTCTACGACCCGCAGCACATCACGATCCTGCACCACGTGCAGCAGGGGCTGCGCGCGCACGCGCTCTACAAGCGCGACGTCGATTACGTGGTCAAGGACGGCGAGGTCATCATCGTCGACGAGTTCACCGGGCGTATGATGCCCGGCCGCCGCTGGTCGGACGGCCTGCACCAGGCGGTGGAGGCCAAGGAAGGCGTGCGCATCGAGCGCGAGAACCAGACCCTGGCCACCATCACATTCCAGAACTACTTCCGGATGTACGAGAAGCTGGCGGGGATGACGGGCACGGCGGAGACCGAGGCCGAGGAGTTCGCCAAGATCTACAAGCTCGACGTCACGGTCGTCCCGACCAACCGCAACCTGATCCGGATCAACCATCCGGACGTCGTGTACAAGACCGAGCGCGAGAAGTTCAACGCCGTGGTCGAGGACATCATCAGGCGCAACGAGAAGGGGCAGCCCGTCCTCGTCGGCACCGTGTCCATCGAGAAGTCCGAGGCCGTGTCCAAGCTCCTCAAGAAGCGCGGCGTCCGCCACGAGGTCCTCAACGCGAAGTACCACGAGCGCGAGGCCGAGATCGTGGCCCAGGCCGGACGCGAGGGCGCCGTGACCATCGCGACCAACATGGCCGGCCGCGGCACCGACATCCTGCTGGGCGGCAACCCCGACTTCCTGTCCAAGGAGATCTTGAGGAAGAAGGGCGTCGACCCGGTCACCGCCTCCGCCGAGGAGCAGGCGACGGCGCTGGTGGAGGCGCGGCGAATCACCGAGCCCGAGCACCAGCAGGTCGTGGAGCTCGGCGGCCTGCACATCGTCGGCACCGAGCGCCACGAGTCGCGCCGCGTCGACAACCAGCTGCGTGGCCGCTCGGGCCGCCAGGGCGACCCCGGCTCGTCGCACTTCTATCTCTCGCTCGAGGACGACCTGCTGCGGATCTTCGGCAGCCAGCGCATCCAGCGGATCATGGAGCGCCTGGGCATGGAGGAGGGCGAGCCGATCGAGCACAAGCTCGTGACGCGCGCCATCGCCACCGCCCAGAAGCGCGTCGAGAACCACAACTTCGAGATCCGCAAGCACCTGCTCGAGTACGACGACGTCATGAACAAGCAGCGCGAGATCATCTACGGCATGCGCCGCCAGATCCTCGACGGCGAGAGCCAGGCCGACAACGTGGCGGAGTGGATCGAGGACCTCGTGATCGGCACCCTCGGCGGCTACGCGGCCGAGGGCGCGCACCCCGAGGACTGGGACCTCGGCGGCCTCACCGAGGCGCTGCACCGCCAGTTCGACGTCAAGATCCCGGCCGCGCAGTACGACGAGGTCGTCTCGCGCGAGGGGCTCGGCGAGCTCGTGGGCGAGGCCGTCAGGGAGCGCTACGCCCAGCGGGAGCGCGAGCTGGGCGAGGAGCTCATGCGCGCTCTGGAACGTCACGAGATGCTCATCGTCATCGACACGCAGTGGAAAGACCACCTGCTGTCGATCGACCACCTCAAGGAAGGCATCGGCCTGCGCGGCTACGGCCAGCGCGACCCGCTCACCGAGTACAAGAAGGAGGCCTTCGATCTCTTCCAGGACATGGTGGAGCGCGTGAAGGCCATCGTCGTCGAGCGGCTCTTCAAGGTGCAGGTGGTCCGCAACGCGCCGATGGAGCTGCCGACGATCACCGCGTGGGCGGACGCTCAGGAGTCGCGCGGCGCCATGCCGGGCGAGCCGCGCCCAGGAGGGTGGACGCCGTCGCTGCCCGGCTCCGCGCCGCCCGCGGTCCCCCGGCCCGCGCCGGCGCCGCGTACACCGACCGGCGAGAAGATCGGGCGCAACGACCCCTGCTACTGCGGCTCCGGGAAGAAGTACAAGAAGTGCCACCTGCTGCAGCAGGGGTAGCGTGATGAGCGACCGTCGATATCGGCAGCAGGGTTACCGGAGTGCCGGCAGCAGCGGCCAGGACCGGCGCGAGCCGCCCAAGCCGCCCAAGCCGGAGGGCACGTTTGGCGTCCTCAAGAGCCGCGCGACCTCGCGCTGCGCCGAGTGCGGCGCGGTGCTGCCGATCACCGCCGACTCGCTCACCCAGTGCCCGCACTGCCGCGTCGAGCTGCACGCCTGCCGCCAGTGCGCCCACTTCGATCCGGCCCGCCGTTTCGAGTGCGGGCAGGAGATTCCCGGGCGGATCGCAGACAAGCGTGCCCGCAACGAGTGCGCGCTGTTCTCGATGATGGTCACGGTCGAGCGTGACACCTCTGCCGGATCGGTTCATCCCGACGAGGCGCGCCGGACCTTCGGGAGCCTCTTCAAGAAGTAGCCCCGGATTCGGGCCCTCGGCCTCGACATCTAGGGTCGACGGCGGGTTCCTGGCCCTAGCGCTGGTATTTTTTTCTTGGTCGTTTCGCGAGCCGCGTGTCAAGATTCGGCATGCGCCTAGAGTCGATCGCGCTCAACGGCTTCAAGTCGTTCGCGGAGAAGACTGTCGTGAGGGTGCTGCCCGGCATCACCGCGATCGTCGGTCCGAACGGCTGCGGGAAGTCGAACGTCGGCGAGGCTGTCCGCTGGGCGCTAGGCGAGCAGAGCGCCAAGTCGCTGCGCGGCCAGCGCATGGAAGACCTCATCTTCCACGGCTCCGCCTCGCGGAAGGCCGTCGGCCTGGCCGAGGTGGAGCTGCTGTTCAGCAACGACGGAGCGCTCTCGGTGCCGTGGAGCGAGGTGTCGGTCAGCCGGCAGCTCTATCGCACGGGTGAGAGCGAGTACCTGCTGAACGGGACCGTCTCGCGCCTGCGCGACATCCTCGACCTCTTCGCCGGCACCGGCGCCAACCCCCGCGCGTACTCGGTGATGGACCAGGACAAGCTCAACCACGTCCTGGTCGCCAAGCCGCACGAGCGTCGCGTCTTCATCGAAGAGGCGGCGGGCATCGCGCGCTACAAGCAGCAGCGCAACGAGACGCAGGGCAAGCTCGAGCAGGCGCGCCAGAACCTCGTCCGCGTGCGCGACGTCATGGACGAGGTGCGCCGCCAGCTGAACTCTCTCGAGCGCCAGGCGAAGAAGGCGCAGCAGTACAAGACGCTCCAGAACGAGCGGCGCGACCTGGCGCTGGCCCTCGTGGCGGCGGACTACGCGGCGCTGACCGCCCAGGCGGCGCAGCTCGCGACCGAGCTCGAGGGGCTGCGCGAGACGGAGCAGGCGCAGCGCACGCGCGTGACGGCGCTGGCCGCGCGGGAGGCGCGGCAGCGCGAGGTCATCCAGGCCAGTGACCACGCGCTGTCCGACCTGCGCCAGCGCGTGCAGAAGGTGCAGGGCGAGCTCGAGCGACTGCTCGAGCGGCGCGAGCAGATGGGCGTGCAGGTGCGCGAGCTCGGCGAGGAGTCGGTGCGGCTCGACGAGGAGATGCGCGCCGCCGGCGAGCGCCTGGACTCGATCGTGGGCGAGCGGGAGACGGCCCGGACGGCGCTGGGCGAGGCCGAGCGGCTCTCGGCCGAGCGGGCCGCCGTCGCGCGCGTGCTCGAGGCGACGGTGGCGCATCACCGCGCGGCGCTCGGCGGCGACCGCGACCGGCTCGAAGCGCTGCGGCTCGAGCAGGTGAGGATCGCGGGCGAGCGCGTGGACCTCATGCGCCAGGCCGGCGAGCTGCGCGAGCGGCGCGTGCAGCTGGCGCGCCGGGTCGAGCGCCTGGCGCAGGAGCGCGCGGCGGCCGAGGCCGAGGCGCTGCAGCTGAGCGCGGAGCGCGCGACCGTCGAGGCCGCGCACGGTCGGGCGATGGCCGCGCTATCCTCGCTCGGCGCCGAGCGCGAACGGCTCCAGAACGCGCTCGCGGTACGCGAAGGCGAGTTGGCCACCGCCGAGGCCGCGCTCGCCGACACCCGCCTCGGGTACGTGTCCAAGAGCTCACAGCTCGAGGCGCTGCGCGCGCTCGAGACCGCACGCGAGGGCTACGGCGCGGGCGTGCGCGCGATCTTCGACGCCGGCGCCAGCTTGGCCGGCGTGCGCGGCACGGTCGCCGACCTGCTCGAGGTCCCGCCGGGCCTCGAGCGCGCGGTGGAGGCCGTGCTCGGCGAGTGCCTGCAGTGGGTGGTGGTGGACCGCTTCGAGCACGCGCGCGCCGCGGTCGAGTACCTCGCGAACCGACGCGCCGGCGCCGCGACGTTCGTCCCGCTCGAGCACCTCCACGATGGGGTATCGCGAGGCGCCCCCTCCATGTCCCCCCACGACGAAGCGGCGAATTCCGGTCTCACGTGGGTCGCGAAGGCGATCGGCGGGTCGGTGCCGAGCCTCGTCCACCATCTCCTCGGCCACGTGGCCGTGGTCGATCACCTCGACGCGGCCGAGGCGCTCTGGCGGCGCAACGGTGTGGTGGCGACCTACGTCACGCCGGCGGGCGAGGTGCTCTCCCCGGCCGGCCGGCTCCGTGGCGGCGCCCCCGCCTCCGACGAGGGCGCGGGCGAGCACTCACTGCTCGCGCGCAAGCGCCACCTGCGCGAGCTGGAGGAGGCAGTGGCGCGGCTCATCGCCGACGTCGAGACGCGCCAGGACGCGGCGGCGGCGCTCTCCGCCGAGCTCACGACGCTGCGCGCGCGCCTGGGCAGCCTCGACCACGACGTGCAGGCGCGCCAGGCCGAGCGCGTCGGCAGCGAGAAGGACATCGAGCAGGCGGTCCGAGAGCACGAGCGCGTGCACCGTCACCTCGAGACGCTCGGCAGCGAGATCCGCCAGGTCGAGTCGGAAGCGCAGGAGACGGTGGCGCTGCTGGAGCGGCTCGAGCAGCACGTGGAGGCGGCCCGCGAGGCCGAGGCGCGGCAGGAGGCGGCGATGGCCGCCGCCCGCGCCGCCATTGACACCGCGCAGGCGCGCGAGACCGAGCTGGTCGCCGAGCTGAGCGCGTGCCGCGTGGACGCGGCCTCCGTGGCCGAGCGTGCGGAGGCGCTCACCCGCGAGCTGGCCCGGCTGGACGAGATGGAGGCGGACGTCACCGAGCGCGTGGGGCAGGCGCAGCAGCGGCAGGCGCAGCTCGGCGAGCGGCGCCAGTGGCTGGCCGAGGAGCGCGAGCGCACCGACGCGAGCGCGCGCGACGTCGCCGTCGAGCGCGACCGGCTGGAGGCCGAGGCGCGCGGCGCCGGACAGGGCCACCAAACGCTGCTCGACGAGCTGACGACGATCGAGGCCGAGCTGCGTGGCGTGCAGGCGGAGTTGTCCCGTGCGGTCGCCGCCATCCATGACGTCGAGCTCCGGGCCACGGAAGGCCGCGTGCGCCGCGAGGAGCTGGGGCAGGACGCCTGGCGCACCTACGGCGTCGACGCGGCGGCGCTGCTGGCGCTCCACGATGCGGCGCGCGACCTCGCGTCCGCCCGAGATCGCGTCGGCGAGCTGGACGCCAAGCTGGCCGCCATCGGTCCCGTGAACCTCGTGGCCGACGAGGAGTACCGCGAGCTCGACGAGCGCCTCACGTTCTTGCGGACGCAGTACGACGACCTCACGGCGTCGATCAAGGACCTGGAAAAAGCGCTGCGCGGCATGACGCGCACGGCCCAGGACCGATTCGCCTCCGCGTTCGCGGAGATCAACCGCCACTTCGGCGAGATCTTCCAGCGCCTCTTCGAGGGCGGCCGCGCCGAGCTGCGGCTGGTCGAGGCCGAGGACGGCGGCGACCCGCTCGACACGGGCGTCGAGCTCATGGCGCAGCCGCGCGGCAAGCGCCTGCAGGCGGTGTCGCTGATGTCCGGCGGCGAGCGCGCGCTGACGGGACTGGCGCTGCTCTTCGCGATCTTCTACTTCCGTCCGAGCCCGTTCTGCGTGCTCGACGAGGTGGACGCGCCGCTCGACGACGCCAACATCCACCGCTTCCTGCGCGTGCTGCGCGAGCTGACGAGCCAGACGCAGTTCCTCGTCATCACGCACAACCGCAAGACGATGGAGGCGGCCGACATCCTCTATGGCGTCACCATGGAGGAGCCCGGGCTCTCGAAGCTCGTCTCCGTGAACCTCGCCGCGGCCGGCGCGCACGCCGGGTAGGGTGAAAAGCTCGGGCGCATAGGCTAGACTCGTCTTGCAGCATGGCCTCCGTCGGCGACTATCTCCGCGATCTCCGTGACCGCCGCGGGATCTCGCTCGAGGAGATCTCCCGCGTCACCCGCGTCGCGTCCGGCTACCTCGAGGCCCTGGAGTCCGACCGCTTCTCCGCGCTGCCCCCGCCCGTGTTCACGCGCGGCTTCATCCGCGCCTATTGCCAGGCGCTCGGCGAGTCGCCCGACGAGGCGCTGGCGCGCTACGACGGCCGCGAGGGCGGCGCGCCCCCGCCGCCGCGTCCCACCGCCCCTGCCGGCACGACGCCGGCGGCCAAGGGCGAGCCGCCCAGCCGCAGCGCCGTGCTCGTCAGCTTCGTGCTGCTGGTGATCCTCGGGATGGCGCTGTTCGCGGTGGCGCTGATGACGCAGCCGGCTCGCGAGGACCGCGTGGAGCGGCGCATGCCGAGCGCGAGCGAACGGGCGGCGTCCCCTCCACCCACGCCGACGTCCCCATCGGCGTCGGCGCCGCCCTCGACCGCGAGGGTGCCGGCGGTGTCGTCCACCGCTCCGGGCCCCGGTGTCGTCCGGCCGACGCCGGCGGCGCCGCCGGTCCCCGCCGTGACCGCCGAGGCCGCGCGCGCGTCGTCGCCGCCGCCCTGGCTGGGCGACGTGCAGGCGGCGACCGGGGGCGTGGCGTCGCCCTATCGCCTGGTCGCGCGCGTGTCAGAGCCGACATGGATCCGCGTGCGGACCGAGGACGGGAGCAGCACGGAGGAGACGGTGCCCGCGGGCCAGATCCGCGAGTGGGTCTCGAACCGCCCGTTCGTCCTCACGCTCGGCAACGCCGGCGGGGTCACGCTGGAGCTGAACGGGCGGACGCTGCCGCCGCTCGGCCCCAGCGGAACCGTCATCAGCCGCATCGTCCTTCCTCCGCAATAACGCTCGTCCTGATCTACACTTGCACCCATGTCCCTGTTTTCGGGTCTGAAGGAGCGCCTGCGTGACGGGCTGAAGCGCTCCCAGGAATACCTCGCCACCGGTCTCGCCACCGTGCTCGAGGCCGACCGCCCGATCGACGACACGCTCTACGAGGAGCTCGAGGAGCTCCTGATCGCGGCCGACCTCGGCGCCGCCATCGCCGCCGACTTCACGAACCGCGCACGCGAGGAGGTCATGTTCGGGACCGTCACGCGCGCCGATCAGCTCCGGCCGTTGTTCCGGCGCTTCCTGGTGGACGCGTTGAAGCCCGCCGCCCAGCCGCTCAACCTCGACGCGCGGCCGAGCGTGCTGCTCATGCTCGGCGTCAACGGCGCGGGCAAGACGACCACGGCCGCCAAGCTCGCCGCCTCCCTGAAAGGCGACGGCCGGCAGGTGCTGCTCGCCGCGGCGGACACCTTTCGCGCGGCGGCGATCGAGCAGCTCGAGACGTGGGGGACGCGCATCGGCGTGGACGTCATCCGCCAGGCCGCCGGCTCCGACCCGGCCGCCGTCGTCTTCGACGCGGTGAAGGCGGCGCTGGCAAGGCGCGCTGACGTGCTCGTGGTGGACACGGCGGGCCGATTGCACACCAAGAGCAACCTCATGGACGAGCTGGCCAAGCTCAGGCGCGTGATCGAACGCCAGTGCCCCGGCGGCCCGCACGAGTCGCTGATGGTGCTGGACGCGCCCACCGGTCAGAACGGGTTCGCGCAGGCGCAGATGTTCCACGAGGCGATCGGGCTGAGCGGCGTGTGCCTCACCAAGCTCGACGGCACCGCCAAGGGCGGCATCGTGGTCCGCATCGTCCGCGAGCTGAAGCTGCCCATCAAGCTCGTCGGCGTGGGCGAGCGCGTCGAGGATCTCAAGGCCTTCGACGCCGACGCCTTCGTTGACGCGCTGGTGCCCGCGGATCCCGCGGGAGGGCCACGCGAATGACGCCGGAGGCGCTCATGCGGCGCGCGCTCGAGCTGGCCGAGCGCGGGCGCGGGCTGACGTCGCCCAATCCGATGGTCGGCGCCGTCGTCGCGCGCAACGGCGAGATCGTGGGGGAGGGCTTCCACGCGCGCGCGGGCGGGCCGCACGCGGAGATCGTGGCCCTCGAGGCGGCGGGCGGCCGCGCGCGCGGCGCCACGCTCTACGTCACGCTGGAGCCGTGCAACCACGCGGGTCGTACGCCACCGTGCGTGCCGGCGATCTTCGCGGCCGGCATCACGCGCGTGGTGGCCGCGGCGGCGGATCCCAACCCGTTCGTCCCGGGCGGCGGCGTGGCGGCCCTGCGGGAGCTGGGCGTCGCCGTCGTGACCGGCGTGCTCGGCGCGGAGGCCGCCGCCCAGAACCGCGTCTTCTTCACGGCCATGCGCGAGCGCCGGCCGCACGTGACGCTCAAGGCGGGGATGAGCGCCGACGGCAAGATCGCCGACGTGCACGGCGCCGCGCGCTGGGTCACCGGCGAGGCCGCGCGCGCCGAGGCGCACCGGCAGCGCAGCGAGGCCGACGCGCTCGTGGTCGGCGTCACCACGGTGCTGCGCGACGACCCGGCGCTGACGGTGCGGCTGGACCGGCCGTGGCCGCGCGAGCCGTGGCGCGTGGTCCTCGACACCGAGGCGCGCACCCCCTCCGGCGCCCAGGTGATCGCCGGCGCCACGCCGTCGCGCGCGCTCATCGCCGTGGGCGAGCCGGCGCCGGCCGCGCGCGTCACGGCGCTGCAGTCGGCGGGTGCGACCGTGCTCCGCTGCCCGGTCCGCGCCGGCCGCGTCGCCGTCGACGCGGTCCTGGCCGCGCTGTTCGAGCGGGAGGTCCGCGCCGTGCTGGTGGAGGGCGGCGGCGAGGTGCACGCGTCGTTCCTCGAGGCGGGCGTGGTCGATCGCGTGGCGCTGTTCGTCGCGCCGCTGCTGCTCGGCGGCCGGACGGCGCCGCCGGTCGTCGGCGGCCCCGGGCGCGAGCTGAAGTCCGCGATCCGTCTGGGACCGATGACCGCGCGCGCCGTCGGAGACGACCTCCTGATCGAGGCCGACGTGCTTCGCGACACCGACGGTTCTCTGCCCGACCGCCGCGGCGGCGGCGCCGGCGGCACATAAGAATGTTCACCGGGATCATCGAGGAGGTCGGCACGGTGCGCGCCGTCGCGCGCCGGGGCGACGTGACGCGGCTCGAGGTCGCCGCCGCGCTCACGCTCGAGGGCAGCGACCGCGGCGCCAGCGTCGCGGTCAGCGGTGTCTGCCTTACCGTGATCGGGCGCGCGCCCGACGGCCTCGCCTTCGAGATGGGCCCGGAGACGCTCGCGAGGACTGCGCTCGGTGCGTTGCGTCCGGGCGCCGCCGTCAACCTCGAGCGTCCGCTGCGCTTCGGTGGCTCGCTGGGGGGGCATCTGGTTCTCGGCCACGTGGACGGGACGGGCACGGTAGAGGCGGTGACGCGTGTAGAATCGACGGCACGGGTGAGGATCGCTTTCCGCGACCGGGGGCTGGCGCCGCTGCTGATCCCCCAGGGCTCGGTGGCCGTGGACGGTGTGAGCCTGACGGTGGCGTCGCTCGACGAGGCCGCCTTCGAGGTGATGCTGATCCCGCACACGCTGGCGGTCACGACGCTCGGCCGGCTGGCGGCGGGACGGGCGGTCAACATCGAGACGGACGTGATCGGCAAGTACGTGCAGCGGTCGCTCGCGGTGAAGGGGGCATGATGAGCGGCTTCGCGACCATCGACGAGGCGATCGAGGAGATCCGGCACGGCCGCATCCTGGTCGTCGTCGACGACGAGGACCGGGAGAACGAGGGCGACCTCGTCATGGCCGCCGACAAGATCACCCCCGAGGCCGTCAACTTCATGGTCACGCACGCGCGCGGGCTCATGTGCGTGCCGATGCTGGGCGAGCGGCTGGACGAGCTCAAGCTCGGCATGATGGTGGCCGAGAACACCGCGCCGATGGGCACCGCCTTCACGATCAGCGTGGACGCGCGGCGCGGCATCACCACCGGTATCTCCGCCTACGACCGGGCCGTCACCATCCGCGCGCTCGTCGATCCGCAGATGACCTCGGCCGATCTCGTCACACCCGGACACATGTTCCCGCTGCGCGCGATGGAGGGCGGCGTGCTGCGCCGCGCCGGGCACACGGAGGCGGCGGTGGACCTCGCGCGGATGGCGGGCTGCTATCCCGCCGGCGTGATCTGCGAGGTGCTCGACGAGACCGGCGGCATGGCCCGCCTGGCCAAGCTGAGCGATCTTGCGCGGCGGCACGGACTCAAGCTCATCACCATCAAGGACCTCATCGAGTACCGCACGCAGAAGGAGAAGCTGGTGCGGCGGGTCGCGACCTCGCGGCTGCCGACCGACTACGGCGAGTTCACCGCGATCGCCTACGAGGCGACGGTCTACAGCCGGGTCCATTTCGCCATCGTGATGGGCAACGTGGCCGGCGACGACCCGGTGCTCGTGCGCATGCACTCCGAGTGCCTCACCGGCGACGTGTTCCACTCGATCCGCTGCGACTGCGGGCCGCAGCTCAACATGGCGATGGCGATGGTCCAGAAGGAGGGGCGCGGCGTGGTCGTGTACCTCCGGCAGGAGGGCCGCGGCATCGGCCTGCACAACAAGGTGCGCGCCTACGGGCTTCAAGATTTGGGCATGGACACGGTGGAGGCCAACGCGGCACTCGGCTTCAAGGCCGACATGCGCGACTACGGCATCGGCGCCCAGATCCTCGTGGATCTCGGGCTGAAGAACCTGCGCCTGCTGACGAACAATCCGGCCAAGCGGGCCGGCCTCGAGGGCTACGGCCTCACGGTGGTCGAGCGCGTACCGATCGAGGTGCCCGCGAACCCCGAGAACCGCAAGTACCTCAGCACCAAGCGCGACAAGCTGGGTCACCTCCTGTCCTCGCTGCCGGATTGAGTGGGGGCCCCGACATGGCCCCCACACCCCCAACGCTCGGCAGCGCCCCGGCAAAGCCGTGGCGCTCCTCGGTCCCGCGCTTCGTGCGCGCCCGATTGAGTGGGGGCCCCGACATGGCCCCCACACCCCCAACGCTCGGCAGCGCCCCGGCAAAGCCGTGGCGCTCCTCGGTCCCGCGCTTCGTGCGCGCCCGATTGAGTGGGGGCCCCGACATGGCCCCCACACCCCCACACGCTCGTCGCGCCCCGGCGCAGCCGTGGCGCTCCTCGACGATGCGATTCGTTCACGCCGTCTGACATGGCCGGCCGCGCGCCGTCACCCCGCCGGCGGACGCGGTCGCGCCCCGGCCTCAGATTCGCCGTCGTCGCCGCGCGCTTCAACGAGCCGATCACCAAGCGGCTGCTCGACGGCGCGCTGCACGCCCTCGACGCCTCCGGCGTCGCCGCGCGCGATCTCGAGGTGCACTGGGTGCCCGGCGCCTTCGAGCTGCCGCAGGCGGCGCTGTACCTGGCGCGCACGCGCCGTTTCGCCGCCATCGTCTGCGTCGGGTGCGTGATTCGCGGCCAGACGCCGCACTTCGACTTCGTGGCGGGCCAGGCCGCAGCGGGGATCCAGCGCGTCGGCCTCGAGACGGGCGTGCCGACGACGTTCGGCGTGGTCACCGCGCTCACGGAGGCGCAAGCGTGGGAGCGCGCGGGTGGTGAAGTCGGCAACCGCGGCGCCGAGGCGGCGGAGGCCGCGCTCGAAATGGTCTCGTTCGTACAGCGGGTGAGGGGCCATGGGAAAACGGCGCAAGGCTAGGGAGGTCGCCCTGCAATTCCTCTATCAGCTCGACCAGACGGGCGCCGACGATCCCACGCCCTTCGAGGACGACTTCTGGGGCCGTCATCCCGTGGACGAGGTCGCGCGCGCCTTCGCGGCCTCGCTCGTGCGGGGGACCAAGGCGCAGCAGCCGAAGATCGACGCGATCATCGCCGAGACCGCTGAGCACTGGGATCTCGAGCGCATGGCCGTGGTCGACCGTAATATATTGAGGATGGCCGTGTACGAGCTGCTGTGCGAGCCCACCGTGCCGGGCAAGGTCGCGATCAACGAGGCCATCGAGATCGCCAAGAAGTTCGGCACGGCCGAGTCGAGCCGCTTCATCAACGGCGTGCTCGACCGTATCCACCGGGAGCTGCGTCCCGCCTGAGCACGCGCCGCCCGTGAGGTACGCCATCCTGTCGGACGTCCACGGTAACCTGGAGGCGCTGCGCGCCGTGCTGGCCGACGCCGTGCCGCGCACGGACGGCGTCCTCTGCCTCGGCGACAGCGTCGGCTACGGCGCGGATCCCGGGGCGTGCGTCGAGCTCCTCGACGCTCGCGCGCGCGCGATCGTCGCCGGCAACCACGAGCACGGCGTGGCGGGCCTGCTCGACCTCGACTGGTTCAACCGGTGGGCGCGCGCGGCCGCCGAGTGGACGCGCGAGCGCCTCCACGACGATCAACGCGCGTGGCTGGGCGCGCTGCCGCTGACGAAGGACGTGGAGGACGCCACGCTCGTGCACGCCTCCCCCGAGGCCCCCGACGAGTGGGAATACCTCGTGACGCCCGAAGAGGGCTGGGCGGCCTTTTCCCATTTTGCGACGCGCTGGTGCTTCGTCGGGCACTCGCACGTGCCGGGCGCGTGGTCGCTCGGCTCGTCGGGACCCGACTTCGAGCCGCGGCCGCGCGTCGTCACCGCCGAGGCCGGTCGCCGCTACATCGTCAACGTCGGCAGCGTCGGCCAGCCGCGCGACCGCGACCCGCGCGCCGCCTACGGGGTGTGGGACGTGGAGGCGGGGCGCGTGGAGCTGCGCCGCGTGACGTACGACGTCCAGGCCGCCCGCGACAAGATCGTGGCCGCGGGCCTGCCACGCTTCCTCGCCGATCGGCTGGCCACCGGCACATGACGCGACTCTGGGACGTCACGCTGCACGCGGTGATCTTGATGACGGCCGCCTTCGTGATGGCCCTCGCGTTCCCGCGCACCGACTGGTCGCTCACGCCGTGGGTGGCGCTGGCGCCGCTGCTCGCGATCGCCACCATCCGCGCGCCGCGGACGGCGTTCTTCTGGGGCTGGGCGTCGGGGACGCTCTTCTTCCTCGTCCTGCTGCGCTGGCTGCAGTACACCTTCCAGGTCTACAGCGCGATCCCGTGGCCGCTCGTCTACGGCCCCGTGTTGCTGCTCGCCGCCTACTGCGGATTCTGGACGGGCGCGGTGGCGTGGGCGGTGTCGTGGCTGACCGCGCGCCGGTCGGCCGCGCTGGCGCTGGCCCTGGCGCCGTTTCTCTGGGTGGCCGCGGAGTGGCTGCGCGGCCACCTCTTCGGCGGCTTCCCCTGGGGCGCGCTCGGCTACTCGCAATACCTGCGCTTGCGCGTGATCCAGATCGCGGAGCTGGCCGGCGTCCACGGCGTGTCGTTCGTGCTGCTCGCGGTGAACGCCGCCCTCGCCGGCTGCGTCGTGCTGCGCGGGCGCCACGCGCTCGGCGGCGTGGGGGCGGCGGCCGTCCTCGTCGCGGCCACGCTCGCCTTCGGGGCGGTCCGGCTCGGCGAGGCACCGCCCGCGAGCGTGGGACGCGTCGCGATCGTCCAGCCCTCGATCGAGCAGCCGCTCAAGTGGGAGGCACGCCACACGCGCGAGACGCTCGGCATCTACTTCGCGCTGCTGCGGCGTATCGGAGAGCAGCATCCCGCGCTGATCGTCTGGCCCGAGACGGCGGCGCCGACGATTCTGACGCGGGACCCCGCGCTGGTCGAGCGCTTCCGGGCGGCCTCGGCCGAGCTGGGGGTGCCGATGCTCCTCGGCAGCATCGACGCCGTGGACGGCGGCTTCCGCAACACCGCGTTCCTCATCACCGATCAGGGGATCGTGGATCGGTATGATAAAATCCATCTCGTTCCGTTCGGAGAGTTCGTGCCGCTGTCGGGAGTGCTCCGGTTCGTGCGCCGCTGGGCCCAGTTCATCGCCGAGCTGGAGGCCGGGACGCGCGCCCATGTCTTCAATGCTCCGCCGGCTCCCTTCGGTGTCGTAATCTGTTACGAGGGCATCTTCCCCGATCTGTTCAGACAATTCGTGAGGGACGGCGCGCTGCTGATGGTGAACATGACGAACGACGCGTGGTTCGGGCGGACGAGCGGGCCCGCGCAGCATCTCGCGATGTACCCGTTCCGCGCGGTCGAGCACCGCGTGAGCATCGTGCGGGCCGCCAACACCGGCGTCTCCGCCTTCATCGCGCCCAGCGGCATCATCGTGCGCCGCCTGCACCTCTTCGAGCGCGGCGTCATGACCGAGAGCGTGCCGCTGCGCGCGCGGCGGACGCTCTTCACGCGGCTCGGCGACTGGCTCGGCCTGCTCTCGCTGGCGGTGACGACGGCCGCGGTGGCGGGGACGTGGCGGCGGGCCGGCGCCGCTGCCGCCGGGAGCGCGTAGATGCTGAGCGATTTCAAGCGCGACGTCGCGGAGCTGACCGGACGCGTCGACGAGCTCCGGGGGCACCTTTGACCTGCCCGCCAAGGAGGCGCGCCTGGCGGCGCTCGACGCCGAGATGGCGTCGCCCGCCTTCTGGGACGACAACCGCCGCGCGCAAGAGCTGATCCGCGAGCGCGCCGAGCGGGCCCGCGTGGTGGCGCGGGTGACCGAGCTCGGCGGCCAGGCCTCCGATCTGGCCGTCCTGCTGGAGCTGGCGGGCGAGGCGGGCGACGACAGCGTCGACGCCGAAATCCGCGAGGGGATCGCCAGGCTGCAGCGCGAGCTCGACGAGTTCGAGCTGAAGGTGATGCTCTCGGGCCCGCACGACGCGAAGGCGGCCATCCTCTCCATCCATCCGGGCGCGGGCGGCACCGAGTCGCAGGACTGGGCGCAGATGCTCATGCGCATGTACCTCCGCTGGTGCGAGCGCGCGGGCTTCAAGGCGGAGGTCGTGGACCTGCTGCCGGGCGAAGAGGCGGGCATCAAGTCCGCCACCATCGAGGTGACCGGCGACTACGCCTACGGCTATCTCAAGGGCGAGGCCGGCGTGCACCGTCTCATCCGCATCTCGCCCTTCGACGCCTCCAGCCGCCGCCAGACGTCGTTCGCGTCCGTCGCGGTGACGCCGGAGGTCGACGACGTCGAGGTCACCGTCCGCGAGGACGAGCTGCGTGTCGACGTCTATCGCTCGTCGGGGCCGGGCGGACAGGGCGTGAACACGGCGGACTCCGCGGTGCGGATCACGCACCTGCCGACGGGGATCGTGGTGGCCTGCCAGAACGAGCGCTCGCAGCTCCGCAACCGGGACACCGCGCTCCGTATTCTGAAGGCGCGCCTGTACGAGGTGGCGTCGAGCAAGCAGAAGGAAGAGCTGTCGGCGCTGGTCGGGGAGAAGAAGGGGATCGCCTTCGGCAGCCAGATCCGCACCTACACCTTCCATCCCGAGCAGCGCATCAAGGACCACCGCACGGGGGTGGAGATCGGCAACGTCGAGGCGGTCATGGACGGCGCCATCGACGAGTTCATCAAGGCGTACCTGCTCTGGGCGCGGGGGAAAGCGTAGCCCCAGGGGGGCCACCAGTGAGCGAGCAGCCGCGCGACACCAACGACCTGATCCGCCAGCGTGAGGAGAAACTGGAGGCGCTGCGCCGACGCGGCGTCGATCCCTTCGGCGGGCGCTACCCGGTCACGCACACGGCGGGCGACCTCACCACGCGGCTGGAGAAGGCCGCCGACGCCGAGCTGGAAGCCTTCGGCCCCGTGAGCCTGGCCGGGCGCCTGGTGGCCATGCGCGACCACGGCAAGACGGCCTTCGCGCACCTCATGGACCGGACCGGCCGGCTGCAGCTCTACGCGCGCGCCGACCAGCTCGGCGACGACTTCGCGCTCTTCCGCGACCTCGACGTCGGTGATTTCATCGGCGTCACGGGCGGGATGTTCCGCACGCGCACGGGCCAGCTCACGCTGGCCGTGAAGTCGTTCGCGTTCCTGGCCAAGTCGCTGCGTCCGCTGCCCGAGAAGTGGCACGGCCTCAAGGACGTCGAGACGCGCTACCGGCAGCGCTACGTCGACCTGATCGTCAACCCCGAGGTCCGCGAGATCTTCCTGCTGCGCGCGCGGCTCGTCCAGGGGATCCGCGCGTTCCTCGACGCGCGCGGCTTCCTCGAGGTCGAGACGCCGATGATGCAGCCCATCCCGGGCGGCGCCATCGCGCGCCCGTTCAAGACGCACCACAACGCCCTCGACATGGACCTCTATCTGCGGATCGCGCCGGAGCTCTACCTCAAGCGGCTGGTCGTCGGCGGCTTCGAGCGCGTGTACGAGATCAACCGCAACTTCCGGAATGAAGGCGTGTCCACGCAGCACAACCCAGAATTCACCATGCTCGAGTTCTATCAAGCCTATGCGGACTATCAAGATCTCATGGAGCTCACCGAAGAGCTCTTCACCGATCTGGCGCAGTCGCTGCTCGGCCGGCTCACGCTGAGGTGGGGCGAGCACGCGATCGACCTCGCGCGGCCGTGGAAGCGCCTGCCGTTCTTCTCGGGCGTCTCGGCGGCGCTCGGGACCGTGGTGACCGTCGAGACCGACGCGGCGACCGTCGCGCGCGCGGCGGCCGCGAAGGGCGTCAGCGTGAAGCCCGGCGCCGCCGCGTGGGAGGTCTGGAAGGAGGTCTTCGACGAGCTGGTCCAGCCCACCCTCGTGCAGCCGACGTTCGTCGTGGACTACCCGATCGAGCTCTCGCCGCTGGCCAAGAAGAAGCGCGACAACCCGCGCCTGGTTGACCGCTTCGAGCTGTTCGTCGGCACGCGCGAGCTGGCGAACGCGTACAGCGAGTTGAACGATCCCGTCGACCAGCTCGCGCGCTTCCGCGAGCAGGCCGCGCAGAAGGCGCGCGGCGACGACGAGGCCCACTGGCTCGACGAGGATTACGTGCGGGCCCTGGAGTACGGCATGCCGCCCGCGGCGGGGGAGGGAATCGGCATCGACCGGCTGACGATGCTCTTCGGCAACCTGCCGTCGATTCGCGAGGTGATCCTGTTCCCCCACTTGCGGCCGGAGGGAGACTCGGCATACCCCCCGGGAGGGCCGAGCGAGTGAAGCGCGGGCTGCCACTCGAGCTATTTCTCGGCCTGCGGTACCTGACCGCGCGCGGCAGCCGCGCCAACCTCTCGCTCTTCGTCTGGATCGGCGTGGGCGGCGTCTTCCTCGGCGTGGCCGCGCTCATCGTCGTGCTCGCCGTCATGACCGGCTTCCAGGACGGCATCCGGGACCGGATCATCTCCGCCAACCCGCACCTGCTCGTGTTCCAGTCGGGCAGCGCGGGCATGGCCGATCCCGCCGCCGTCGTCGCGCGCGTCACGACGCTGCCCGGCGTGCGCGCCGCAACGCCGTTCGTGCTCCAGCAGGCGCTGTTCACGAGCGCGGGCGGCGACGCGCACGGCGGGCTCGTGCGGGGGGTGGATTTCGACTCACGCCCCGTGCGCGACGACCTCAAGGCGCAGCTGCGCTCCGGCCGGCTCGAGGCGGCGGTGGGTGGCGAGGGGATCCTCCTGGGCGTCGAGCTGGCGCGCACCCTCGGCGTCGTGCCGGGCGATGCGGTCACGGTCATCTCCCCGAAGGGCGCGCTGACGGCGGTGGGCATGGTGCCGAAGATGCGCCGCTTCACCGTGGTCGGCACCATCGAGGTGGGGATGTACGAGTACGACGCCTCGCTCGCCTACCTCTCGCTGGCGGCGGCACGAGACTTCGCGGGGCTGGCCGGCGTCACGGGCGTGGAGGTGCGTCTGGACGATCCGTTCGACGCCAAGCGGGTAGGCCGCGCGGTGGCGGGCCGGCTCGGCGTTCCGTACTGGGTGCGCGACTGGATGGACATGAACCGCAACCTCTTCAACGCGCTCCAGCTCGAGAAGCTCGCGCTCTTCGTCGTGGTCACCATCATCGTGCTGGTGGCCGCCTTCGCGATCATCGGTCACCTGGTGCTCCTCGTGGCCGAGAAGCGCAAGGAGATCGGGGTGCTCAAGGCGATCGGCGCCAGCGCCTCGTCGATCACGGCCGTGTTCTTCTCGGTGGGGATGACCATCGGCGTCGTGGGCACCGTGGCCGGCAGCATCGTGGGCCTGGCGATCATCTGGATCCAGAACACCTACAAGATCATCAAGCTCGCCGGCGACGTCTACCAGATCGACTATCTGCCGATGAAGCTGGCCTTCGGCGATTTCGTGCTGATCGTGAGCGCGACGCTGCTCCTGTCGTTCCTGGCCACCATCGTGCCCGCGCGCCGCGCAGGGTCACTCTCGCCGGTGGATGTCCTCCGCTACGAGTAGCTCGCCCCTGCTCGCCGGCCTCGACCTCGAGCGCGAGTACCGCACGGGTCCGGAGATCGTGCGCGTGCTCCGCGGCGCGTCCGTGGAGATCCACGCCGGGGAGGTGGTGGCGCTGGTCGGCGCCTCCGGCGTCGGCAAGTCCACGTTGCTGCATCTGCTCGGCGCCCTCGATCGGCCCACGGCGGGGCGCGTCGTCTTCCAGGGCGAGGACCTGTTCAGCCGCGGCGAGCCGGCGCTGGCGCGTTACCGTCGCCAGGACGTCGGCTTCGTGTTCCAGTTCTACAACCTGCTCGGCGACCTCACCGCCCTCGAGAACGCGATGGTCCCCGCGCTGCTGCAGCGCGCGTCGCCCGCCGAGGCGCGCGAGCGCGCCGCCGTCGCGCTCGCGGAGGTCGGCCTCGCCGATCGCCTGCGCCACCGGCCCGGCGAGCTCTCGGGAGGCGAGCAGCAGCGCGTCGCCGTCGCCCGCGCGCTCATGAACGGGCCGAAGGTGATCCTCGCCGACGAGCCCACGGGCAACCTCGACCCCAAGACCAGCGCCGTCATCTACGATCTATTCCTGCAGCTGCAGGCCGAGCGGGGCATCGCCTTCTTCGTCGCCACCCACAATCCCGACCTCGCGCGCAAGGCCGAGCGGGTGTATCGCCTCGTCGAGGGGCGCGCGCGGGAGGTCGATCCGTCCGAGCGCTAGACGTCCCCCGAGTTGGCCACGGTTTCGCATAAGCTTTCGATGGGTTAGTTGCTCGTGAAGAAAAAGGCTAGCAGCGGTATCGGGCGCGGGCTATACTACGGTTGACCTCGATTAACTAGGCGTCGCCCAAAGCGAAATCGGCTCTCACGGAGACACGAAAAAGGGGTGGGGGACACCAGTGTTTGAACGGTTCACCGAACGGGCGCGGCGAGTCATCATCCTGGCGAGAGAAGAAGCGGGGCGGTTCCGACACGACTTCGTGGGGACCGAACACGTTCTTCTCGGCCTCATCCGTGACGGTGAAGGCATCGCGACGGCCGTCCTCCAGCGCCTGGGTCTGCGCCTCGAGACCGTGAAGGCCGAGGTGGAGCGCGCGCTCGCCGGGTTCCCCAAGACGCTCACGTTCGGTGAAGTTCCCTTCACTCCTCAGGCCAAGCGCGTCCTCGAATTGTCCATCGAAGAGGCGCGTCAGCTCGGTCACAATTACATCGGGACCGAGCACCTGCTGCTGGGTCTCATGAAAGAGGGCCAGTCGATCGCGGCCAAGATCCTCGAGTCGCTCGGCGCCCGTCTCGATGAGGTCCGTCAGGAGACGCTGGCGCTGCTCGGCGACCAGTACTACCCGCGCCCGAAGAAGCGCTCGCAGACGCCCGTGCTCGACGAGTTCGCGCGCGACCTCACGCAGCTCGCCCGCGAGAGCAAGCTCGACCCCGTCATCGGGCGCGAGCAGGAGATCGAGCGCGTCATCCAGATCCTGGCGCGGCGCACGAAGAACAACCCGGTGCTCATCGGCGAGCCGGGCGTGGGCAAGACGGCCATCGTCGAGGGGCTCGCGCAGAAGATCGTCTCGCACGACGTCCCCGACGTGCTCGTGAACAAGCGGCTCCTGCAGCTCGACCTCGGCGCTCTCGTGGCCGGCACGAAGTACCGCGGCCAGTTCGAGGAGCGGCTGAAGGCCGTGATGAAGGAGATCCGCCAGTCGGAGAACGTGGTCCTGTTTCTCGACGAGCTGCACACGCTGATCGGCGCCGGCGCCGCCGAAGGCGCCATCGACGCGTCGAACATGCTCAAGCCGGCGCTCTCGCGGGGCGAGATCCAGACGATCGGCGCCACCACGCTGGACGAGTACCGCAAGTACATCGAGAAGGACGGCGCCCTCGAGCGCCGCTTCCAGCCCGTGATCGTGAAGGCGCCGTCGGTGCCGGAGGCGATCGAGATCATCCGCGGGCTGCGCCACAAGTACGAGGCGCACCATCGGGTCAAGATCACCGAGCAGGCGATCAACGCCGCGGTGACGCTCGCCGATCGCTACATCACCGACCGTCAGCTGCCCGACAAGGCGATCGACGTCATCGACGAGGCGTCGTCCCGCACGCGCCTGATGGCATTGACGCCGCCCGCCGAGCTCAAGGAGATCGAGAAGGAGCTCGAGCGCGTCATCCGCGAGAAGGACATGTACCTCGAGGCCCAGGAATTCGAGAAGGCCGCGTCGCTTCGCGAGAAGGAGAAGATCCTCCGCGGGCGCGAAGAGGAGATGAAGCGCGACTGGGAGAAGAACAAGGGCAAGGGCACCCAGTCGGTGGGCGAAGAAGACATCGAGTTCATCGTCTCGCGCTGGACGGGCATCCCGCTCAGCAAGCTCGAGGAGAAGGAGTCGGCGAAGCTGGCGCGCATGGAAGAGGCGCTGCACGGCCGGATCATCGGCCAGGACGACGCCGTCAAAGCGGTGTCGCGCGCCATCCGCCGCTCCCGTGCCGGCCTCAAGGACGCCAAGCGCCCCGTGGGCTCGTTCATCTTCCTCGGCCCCACCGGCGTCGGCAAGACCGAGCTGGCGCGCACGCTCGCCGAGTACCTGTTCGGAGACGAGAACGCGCTGATCCGCGTGGACATGTCGGAGTACATGGAGAAGTTCTCCGTCTCCCGGCTGCTCGGCGCGCCGCCCGGCTACGTGGGCTACGAAGAGGGCGGCTTCCTGACCGAGAAGGTCCGGCGGCGCCCGTATTCGGTGGTGCTCTTCGACGAGATCGAAAAAGCGCATCCCGACGTCTTCAACATGATGCTGCAGGTGCTCGACGACGGCCGCCTGACGGACTCCCTCGGCCACGTCGTCGACTTCAAGAACACGATCCTCATCATGACGTCGAACCTCGGCACGAGCCTGATCGGCAAGCGCATCACGCCGGGCTTCATGCAGGAGGGCGACGACCAGACCTACGAGAAGATGAAGGACCGCGTGATGGAGGAGATGAAGCGGGCGTTCCGGCCGGAGTTCATCAACCGGATCGACGACATCATCGTGTTCCACGCGCTCTCGCTGGCGCACATCCAGCAGATCATTCGCCTGATGATCGACAGGATCAACAAGCAGCTCACCGAGAAGGGCATCGAGCTGGTCCTCACGCCGGCCGCCGAGGCGGCCCTGGTGGACAAGGGCTACGACCCGCAGTACGGAGCGCGCCAACTTCGGCGGACGATCCAGAAGCACATCGAGGATCCGCTCGCCGAGGCGATCGTGCGCGGGCAGGTGCCCGAGAGTGCTCGGATCGACGTGGACCTCGTCGGAGGACAGTTCGTCTTCCGCGAGGCCCAGGCCGCCGACGCTCCCCTCGAGCTTGCTGAGCACTAGGCACCACCCCGCGCGAGCCTGAGCGACCCGGTGACCCCAGGGGGGGGCCTGCGTCTTACCGTCGTCATCGTCGTGCTCGCGGCTGTGCTCGATCTCGCGTCGGTGGTGACCGCCCAGCAGCCCCCCGTCCTCATCAAAGAGCTCACCGTCGAGGGCAATCGCCGCGTGCAGGAGGCGGTCATCCTCGGCCGCGTGAAATCGGCCATCGGCGCGCCCTTCAGCCCCGCCCAGCTCTCCGAGGACGTCCGCGCCGTGTTCGCGCTCGGCTTCTTCGACGACGTCCAGGTGAAAGTCGAGGACTTCGAGGGGGGCGTGAAGGTCGGCTTCGTCGTCGTGGAGCGGCCGTTCGTGCGCGACGTCGACTTCGTCGGCAACAAGCACGTCGCCACCAACGACCTGCAGGACAAGATCGACCTCAAGCTCGGCAGCGTCTACAACCCCGTGGACGTCCAGCGCGCGCGCGAGCGGATGAAGGACCACTACGAGAGCGAGGGCTACTTCGAGGTCCAGATCACGCCGGACATCGAGAAGTTCGCCGACGGCGACGTGAAGGTCGTCTTCACCATCAACGAAGGCCGCCAGATGAAGATCGAGCAGATCGTCATCCGCGGCAACCGGGGCCTCACCGACAAGCAGATCAAGAACGCCATGGCCACCCAGGAGCGCCAGTACTGGATCCTGCGCGGCACCGTGCAGCGGCAGCGCCTGGACGAGGACGTCGACCGCATCCTGCAGCTCTACAACGACCACGGGTACATCCAGGCGCGGGTCGAGTCGCACGACGTGACGGTGGACCGTGAGAAGGCGCGCGTCACCATCAACATCGTGGTGGTGGAGGGCTCGCAACACCGGGTGGCGTCGGTCGGCTTCACCGGGCTGACCCTCATGCCGGAGAACGAGCTCCGGCGGCAGGTGAAGCTCAAGGCCGGCGACGTCTTCTCGCGCTCCGCCCTGCGGGACTCCGCCAAGGCCCTCGAGGACCTCTACTCGAACATCGGCCGCGCGTCGGCGGAGGTGAATCCCAAGATCGACCTCCTGCCCGAAAACAAGATTGCCATCGTGTTCGAGATCAACGAGGGCCCCACCGTCTACGTCGAGCGGATCAACATCGCCGGCAACGTCCGCAGCCAGGACAAGATACTCAGACGAGAGCTGCAGATGGCCGAGGGCGAGATCTTCACCCTGCGGAAGATGCAGCGCAGCAAGCAGCGCCTGACCAACCTGGGCTACTTCGAAAAGGTCGAGGTCAACACGGCGCCCGGCTCCGACAAGACCAAGATCATCGTCAACATCGACGTCACGGAGCGGCCGACGGGACTCTTCTCGATCGGCGGCGGATACTCCTCCGCGGACGGCGCGCTCGGCACCGTCGATCTCTCGCAGAACAACTTCCTGGGCCGGGGCTGGCTGGCCGCCATCAAGATCCGCGCGGGCGCCAACGTGCAACAGGGCCAGATCAGCTTCACCGAGCCGTGGCTGTTCGACCGGCCGCTGTCCACGGGCTTCGATGTCTTCAGCACGCGGCGAACGTTCATCGAGTACGACTACAACACCCTCGGCCTCGGCCTGCGGATGAGCCATCCGTTCGAGGAGTTCTGGCGCTGGCACCTCGGCTATCGCATCACCCAGGACGAGATCCTGCACCTGAAGAACCGCGACGACTCGTTCCTGCGCGCGGAGGAAGGCTCACTGATCACCTCACTGGTGTCGGGCGTGATCGCGCGCGACAGCCGCGACAGCATCCAGACGCCGAGCAAGGGCGGGCAGATCGTCTTCACGACGGAAGCGGCGGGGCTCGGCGGCGACCATCACTACGCCAAGACCACGCTGTTCGCGACGTACTTCAAGCCGATCTGGCTCGATCACATCATGTCGGGGCGCATCCAGGGCGGCTACGGGTTCGGGTTCGGGAACGAGCGCCTCCCGGTGTTCGAGCGCTTCTACCAGGGCGGGCCCAACTCGAACCGGGCCTTCAAGCCGCGGCAGGTCTCGCCGATCGACGAGTTCGGAACCCGCATCGGCGGCACCAGCGAGGTCCTCGGCACCCTCGAGTACATCGTGCCGCTGCCCTTCGACATCCGGCTGGCGGCGTTCTTCGACATCGGCAACGTGTACGGCTTCAGGACCAAGTTCGATCTGACCGACCTCCGCGAGGCCGCCGGCGGCGGCGTGCGCTGGGTGTCGCCGTTCGGCCCGGTCCGCGTAGACTACGGTTTCAATCTCGACAAGCGGCCCGGAGAGAAGGCGGGGAATTTCCATTTTTCGGTCGGCTCGCCGTTTTGAGGAGGGGTTGATGAAGGCAGCAGTCGCAGCGGTGGTGGCGATGGCCGCGGTCGTGATGCTGGTGTCGGGCACGGCCGCCCAGGGGCCGGCGCCCGCGGCGGTTCCGGCGGTGCCGGCGGTCCAGGCGTCGAAGATCGGCTACATCGACGTGCAGCGGGTGCTGGCGCGCTCGGCGGCCGGCGTGGCCGCGCGCGAGCAGCTCGAGAAGGAGCGCGCCGCGATCCAGAAGGACATGGACGGTCGCCGGGTGGAGCTGGAGAAGCTGCGCGACGAGATCGAGAAGAAGGGCGCCCTCATGACGGCCGACGCGCGGCGTGAGAAGCAGGAGGTGTTCGAGCGCAAGCGCCGCGACGCCGCGCGCGCCGCCGACGACTACCAGAAGGAGCTGGAGAAGAAGGAGGGCCAGCTGCTCCAGAAGGTGCTCCAGGAGGTCGGTGGCGTCATCGAGAAGGTCGGCAAGGAGAAGAACTACTACATGATCGTCGAGAAGCGGAACGCGGGCGTCCTCTACGCCTCCAACGACGCCGACCTCACCGACGAGATCATCCGGGCCTATGATCGTGACGCCGGAGGCAAGAAGAAGTAGCGACGATGGTCAGCCGAGCCGAGTTCACTCTCGGCCAGCTCGCGGAGGCGCTGGGCGCCACCCTCGAGGGTGACCCCGCGCGGGTGGTGAGGGGCGTGGCGCCGCTGGAGAGCGCCGGGCCCGACGACGTGTCCTTCCTCACCGACGCCCGCTACCGCGCGGCCGCCCAGGCCTCGCGCGCGGGCGCCTTCGTCGCCGGTGCCGACGTCACCGGCCTGCCCGCGCCGATCCTGACGGTGGCCGCGCCGCAGCAGGCGATGATCGATCTGCTCCTGCTGTTCCACCCCGCGCCCCCGCTGCTCCCGGGCGTCGACGCGAGCGCCGTCGTCGCCGCGGACGCGCGCGTCGACGCGACGGCGGCGGTGGGACCGCTGGCCGTGATCGAAGCGGGCGCGCGCATCGGATCGGGCGCGCGCGTCGGCGCGCTCACGTACGTGGGCCCCGACGTGGAGGTCGGCGAGGGCTGCGTGCTGGGCCCGCACGTGACGCTGCTGGCGGGCGCGCGGCTCGGGCGCCGCGTGCTCGTGCATCCGGGCGCCGTCATCGGCGCCGACGGCTTCGGGTTCGCCTTCGACGGCGCGCGCCACCGCAAGATTCCGCAGACGGGCGGCGTCGTCATCGAGGACGACGTGGAGATCGGCGCCAACACCACGATCGACCGCGCGACCTTCGGCGATACCATCGTCCGCCGGGGGACCAAGATCGACAATCTCGTCCAGATCGGGCACAACGTGGAGGTGGGTGAGCACTCGATTCTCGTGGCCCAGGTCGGCGTCTCGGGGTCCTCGAAGCTCGGGCGCGGGGTGGTGCTGGCCGGGCAGGTGGGGATCGCCGACCACGTCAGCGTCGGCGACGGGGCCATGGTCGCCGCGCAGGGCGGCGTGCCGTCCGACCTCGAGGCCGGCGGGCGCTACCTCGGCACGCCGGCGCGGCCCGCGATGGAAGCGCGGCGGATCTTCGCGGCGGAGTCGCGTCTGCCCGAGCTGCTGCAGCGCGTGCGCGCGCTGGAGCGCGCGGTGGAGGCCCTCGGCGGCGGTCCGCTCGGGCGCAAAGGGGGCGCGCGATGAGTGACGCGATCCATCCCTCGGCGATCATCGATCCGCGCGCGCGGCTCGAGGCCGGGGTGCGGGTCGGCGCCTTCAGCGTGATCGGCCCCGAGGTGACGCTGGAGAGTGGCGTCGAGATCGGCCACCACGCCGTGCTCGAGGGCCGCGTGGCGCTCGGCCCGCGCGTGAAGGTCGGCCACGGCAGCGTGCTCGGCGGCGTGCCCCAGGACCTCAAGTACAAGGACGGCACGCCCTCGGGCGTGCGCGTGGGCGCCGACACCGTCATCCGCGAGTACGTGACCGTGCACCGCTCCACGCGCGCGGAGGGTTGGACGGACATCGGTCGCGAGTGCCTGGTGATGGGCCTGAGCCACGTCGCGCACGACTGTCGGATCGGCGACGGCGTGATCGTCATCAACTACGCGGGCCTCACCGGCCACTGCGAGATCGGCGACCGCGCGACGATCGGCGGCCTCTCCGGCATGGTGCCGTTCACGCGCGTCGGCGCCTACGCGTACGTCGGGGGGATGGCGAAGCTCACGGCCGACGTACCGCCCTACGTCCTGGTGGAAGGCCAGCCGGCCACCGCGCGCGCGATCAACGTGATCGGCCTGCGCCGCGCGGGCATGAACCCGGCCGACCGGCGCAGCCTTCAGAATTCGTTCCGCATCCTCTATCGCAGCGGGCTGGCGCCGGCGCGGGCCGTCGAGCGGATCCGCGAGGAGGTGCCCGCCACGGAGCCGATCCGCGTGCTCCTGGACTTCGTCGCTCGGGCCAGTCGTCACGGGATCGTGAAGGGGACTCTCATGTCTGCCGAAGATTGGGGGGACGAGGCGTCCCCCCGATTGCCCCCCGCCCCGCGTCACCGGGAGATCACCGGCTGATGGCCAACGGGGCGAAGGTGCGCGCCGGCGTCGTCGGCACCGGCCACATGGGCCAGTACCACGTGCTCGTGTACGCCGAGCTGCCGGACGTCGAGCTGGTCGGCGTGGTCGACGCGGACGCCGCGCGCGCGGCCGCGGTGGCCAGGCAGTACGACACGCAGGTCTTCGCCGACCATCGGGCGCTCGTCGGCCGCGTGGACGTCGCGAGCGTCGCCGTCCCCACCGGCGAGCACTTCGCGGTCGCGCGCGACCTGCTCGAGGCCGGGGTCAGCGTGCTCGTGGAGAAACCGATGACGCCGACGCTGGAGGAGGCGCGCGCGCTCTTCGCGGTGGCCGAGCGCACCGGCGCCGTCCTGCACGTCGGCCACGTCGAGCGGTTCAACGGCGCCGTCGAGGAGCTGCGGCAGATCGTGCGCGCGCCCATCCTCATCGAGTCGCGCCGGCTGGGACCGTTCGCGTCGCGCGTGCAGAAGGACACGGTGGTGATGGACCTCATGATCCACGACATCGACATCGTGCTGGGTCTCGTGGACTCGCCGCCCCTGCGGCTGGCCGCCCAGGGCGCCGCCGTGCACTCGCCCGTGACCGACGTGGCCAGCGTCCAGGTCCGGTTCGAGTCGGGCACGATCGCCATCATCACCGCGAGCCGCGCCACCGAGGAGAAGGTCCGCACGCTGGCGATCACCATGCACGACGCCTACGTCCACCTCGACTACACGGACCAGGACATCCGCGTCTACCGGCGCGCGAAACAGCAGTACACGATGAGCCGCAAGGCCATTCGCTACTCCCGCGCCTCGCTCGTCGAGCATCTCCAGGTGCACCGCGAGAACCCGCTGAAGCTCGAGATCCAGCACCTGATCGCCGCCCACCGCCGGCGCCAGGCGGGGCGGAAGGTCGAGCTGAATCTCGCCGAGGATCTCACGTCGCTCGCGATGGCCCTCGAGATCGAGCGGATGATCCGCGACGGCGTCCCCGAGATCGCGTGGCCGAAGGACCTGCCGTGGAGCGGTCGCTCGGACTGATGTGCGGCGCCGGCGAGCTGCCGGCGCTGATGGCCTCCGAGGCGCGACGGCGGGGATGGCGCGTCGTCGCCTTCGCGTTCGCTCGCGACACCGGCGCCGCCGCCCACGCCGCGCGCGTCGTCCCCGCCGCCATCGCCGAGATGGCGCCCGTCATTGCCGCCCTGCGGGAGGAGAAGGTCGCGGGCGTGCTCTTCTCCGGCAAGTTCTGGATGGGAGATCTCCTGCGCGCGGAGGCGGTGGACGACGCGCACCGCGCGATGGCGCGGCGCGCGGGCGGCCTGCTCGACGGCAACGTCAAGGCCGTGCTGCTCGCCACCCTCGGCTCGATGGGCATCGAGCTGCTCGACCAGCGGCCGTTCCTGGGCACCGGCCTGCCCGGCGAGACGGTGCTCGGCGCGCGCGCGCCGACGGCGGACGAGTGGGCGGACGTCCGCCGCGGCCTCGCCGTCGCGCGCGCGGCGGCGGATCTCGGCGTGGGGCAGACGGTGGTCGTGCGCCGCAGCGTCGTGAGCGCGGTGGAGGCGATCGAGGGCACGACGGCGGCCATCCGTCGCGGCACGGCGCTGAGCGGCCCCGGCGCCGCCATCGTGAAGGCGGTGGGCGGCGAGCACGACTTCCGCTTCGACGTGCCGACCATCGGGCCGGAGACGATCGAGGCGGCGGCCGAGGGCGGCGCCACCGTCATCGCGCTCGAGGCCGAGCGCGTCTTCGTGCTCGAGCGGGAGGCGACGGCGCGGCGCGCCGACGCGGCGTCCATCGCGCTGGTCAGCACGCGTGGCGCCGGCGCCTGAGCGGCCGCGCTCCATCATGCTCGTCGCCGGCGAGGCCTCCGGCGACCTGCACGGGGCGACGCTGGCGCGCGCGCTGCGCGCCGCCGCGCCGGGCGCGCGGCTCTCCGGGATGGGCGGCCGCCGCATGGCCGCCGAGGGCGTCGAGCTGCTCGTCGACGTGACGGCCGCGGCCAGCATGGGCGGCACCGAGGCGGTCGGCGGCATGCCCGGACTCTACCGCGCGTACCGGCGGTTGCGGGCCGTCGTGACCGGCCCCGACCGTCCCGACGCCCTCGTCGTCATCGATTTCCCGGAGTTCAACCTGCGACTGGCGCGGGCCGCGCGCCGTGCGGGCGTCGCCGTCGCGTACTTCATCCCGCCCCAGGTGTGGGCGTGGCGGCCGTGGCGCGTGCGGCTCATCCGTCGCGTGGTGTCGCTCGTCCTCGCCGTGTTTCCGTTCGAGACCGCGCTGTATCGCCGGGCCGGGGTGCCCGTGGCGTTCGTCGGCCATCCGGTGCTCGACGCGCTCGCCGGGGCGCCGTCGCGCGCCGCGGCGCGCAAGGAGCTCGGCGTCGACGGCGACGCGCCCGTGGTGGGGCTCGTGCCCGGCAGCCGCCGCCACGAGGTTGCCGGCGTGCTGCCGATGATGCGCGAGGCCGCCGCCCTCGTCGTGGCCGCGCATCCCGACGCGCGCTTCCTGGTGGCGCAGGCGCCCACGGTGGACGCGGAGGACCTGCGCGCGGCCGGCGCACCGCCGTTCCGCGTCGTCACCGGCCGCACCTACGCCGTGATGCGCGCCGCCGATCTGCTGCTCGTGACCTCCGGCACGGCGACTCTCGAGGCCGCGCTGCTCGGCACGCCGATGGTCGTCTGCTACCGGCTCTCGCGCCTCAGCGAGCTGCTCTTCAAGCCGCTCGTGCGCGTGCCGTGGATCAGCCTCGCCAACATCGCGCTCGGCCGCGCGGTGGTGCCCGAGCTCTACCAGCGCGGGCTGACAGGCCAGGCGCTCGGCCGCGAAGCGCTGCGCCTGCTCGATTCGCCGGCGGCGCTCGCCGGGCAGCGCGAGGCGTTCGGCGAGCTGGCCGGCCAGCTCGGCGCGCCGGGCGTCGGCGCGCGCGCCGCGCGTCACGTGCTCGAGCTGGCCGCCGGCCGCGCGGAGCGCCCATGAGCGCGCTCCTGGCGCGGATGCTGCCCGTGGTGGCCGCCTCCGCCGTCAGCGCGCTCGGCGCGACGCTCTCGGTGCGCGCGGCCGGCGTGGACGCGCTCCGGCCGCTCTGGCAGGCGCGCCGCCCGCTGATCTACGCCGTCTGGCACGGCCGCATCCTCATCGTGCCGTGGCTCAACGCGCGGCTTCGTCGGAGCGAGGGCGCCCGGCGCGTGCGCGTGCTGGCCAGCCGCTCGCGCGACGGCCAGCTGATGGCGGACTTCGCGCGGCGCTTCGGGCTCGACGTCGTGCGCGGGTCGTCGTCGCGCGGCGGACTGGACGCCCTGCGTGAGCTCACGCGCGCGATCCGCGCCGGCGAGGACGTGGCCATGGTGCCCGACGGCCCGCGCGGACCGGCCCGCCGGCTGCAGGGCGGCATCGTGGCGCTGGCCGCGACCACGGGTGCGCCGATCGTGCCGGTGGGCGTGGCCGCGCGGCCCGCGCGCCGTCTCGGCTCCTGGGACCGCTTCATGGTGCCGGCGCCGTTCGCCAGGTGCGCGGTGGTGTTCGGCGGCCTGCTCGAGGTCAAGGGCCATGACGATCGCGAGGACGCGCGCCTGCGTGTGGAGCGCGCGCTCGAGGACGCCACCGACGCGGCGGACGCGCTGGTCGGAGCACGCCGGTGACCTACGCGACGTACGTGCTCTACACCGCGCTGCTCGCCGCGGGCGTCACCGCGTACGCGCCGCTCGCCGTGGCGCGGCGCCTCACGCGCGGCGTGCCGCTGAACCTCCGGGCCCGGTTCGGCTACGGCGGCCAGGACGGACGGGGACCGCGCGGCTGGGTGCACGCCGTCTCGGTGGGCGAGGCGATCGCGGCGGCGCCGCTCGTGGAGGGCCTCCACCAGACGTATCCGTCGCTGCCGCTCGTGGTCACGACGGTCACGCCGACGGGCGCGCGCGTCGTCACCGAGCGCTTCGCGGGGCTCGCGAGCCATCGCTACTTTCCGCTCGACTTTCCCGGCGCCGTGCGCCGCACGCTGGCGGCCATCGACCCCGCGTTTTTCATCTGCATGGAGACGGAGCTCTGGCCCAACGCGCTGCGCGCGCTCGCCGCGCGGGGCGTGCCGACGATGATCGCCAACGGCCGGCTCTCCGACCGCTCCTTCCGGCGCTACCGGCTGGTCCGCTCGGCCCTGCGCGGCGTGCTGGCCGACGTCCGCGTCTTCGCGATGCGCTCGGACGAGGACGCGCGGCGGATCATCGCGCTCGGCGCTCCGGCGGAGCGCGTCGTGGTGACCGGCAATCTCAAGAACGACGCGCCGGCGGACCCGGCCGGGGTCGCCGATCTCTGGCGGCGCCTGCTCGGCCTGTCGCGGGATCAGCGCGTGTGGATCGCGGGCAGCACGCACGGCGGCGAGGAGGAGGCCGCGCTCGCCGCGCACGCGGCGGCGGCGGCGGAGCACCCCGGGCTCGCGCTGATCCTGGCGCCGCGCCATCCGGAGCGGGTGGACGAGGTGCTGTCGCTCATCGCCGCCCGCGGCCTCAGGGCGGTGCGCCGCAGCGCGCTGCCCGTTGGGCGCGCCGCCGGCGCCATCATCGTCGTCGACACCGTCGGCGAGCTGGCGCAGATGTACGCCGTCGCCGACGTCGTCTTCGTCGGCGGCAGCCTCGTGCCGCTCGGCGGCCACAACGTGCTGGAGCCGGCGTTGCGCCGCAAGCCCGTGCTCATGGGTCCGCACACCGACAACTTCCGCGAGGCCGCCGGGCTCCTGACGGCGAGCGGCGGCGCCCTCGTCGTCCACGACGCCGCGTCGCTCGGGTTCGAGCTGCGCCGGCTGCTCGCCGATCCCGGGCTGGCGGCGCAGCGCGGCGAGGCCGGCTTCGAGTCGCTCGCGGCCCAGCACGGCGCCGTGCGCCAGACGCTCGAGCTCGTCGCGCGCTTCCTGGCCCCGGAGTCGCTGGCCCGCTCCGGGGACGCCGGACGGTGAGCGCCGTGCGGCCACTCGGATTTCGGGGGGCCGCCGTGCGAGCCCGCTTCAGGAGCCGCAGCCGCAGGCGAGGCGACGCTGTGACGAGCGAGGCGAGCCTGTGAGCGACCTGAGCGCGCGCGTCACGCGCGCCTGGCAGCGCGGGGTCGGCCCCGCCGGCTCGCGCGTTCTTGGCGTGGCCGCCGGCGGCTATCGCGGGCTCCTCGGCACGCGCGACTGGCTCTACGCGCGCGGCGTGCTCAAGTGCCGCGGGCTCGGCGTGCCCGTGGTGTCGGTGGGCAACCTCACGGTGGGCGGCACCGGCAAGACGCCTGCCGTCGAGCTCGCGGTGCGCACGCTCATGGAGCTCGGCCATCGACCCGCGGTGGTGAGCCGCGGCTACGGCCGGCGCGGCCACGGCATCCAGGTCGTCGCCGACGCCGCCTCCATCCGCCTGGATGCCGACGAGGGCGGCGACGAGCCGTTCCTTCTCGCCCGGCGGCTGCCCGGCGTGCCCGTCGTCGTGGGCGCCCATCGGTACGAGGCGGGCCGTCACGCCGTCGAGCGCTTCGGCGTCAGCGCGATCGTGCTCGACGACGGCTTCCAGCACCGCACGCTCGCCAAGGATCTCGAGATCGTGATGGCCCGGGCCCGCGCGCCGTGGGGCAGCGCGCGGCTCCTGCCCGGCGGGCCGCTGCGCGAGCCGCTCGCGGCCCTGGCGCGCGCGCACCTGATCGTCGTCACGGGCGCGCGCGGCCGCGACGACGTCGGCGAGGTGGCCGCCGCCGCGCGGGTCCACGCCCCCGGCGTGCCGATCCTGGCCGCGCGTCACGTGCCGACCGAGTGCTGGGAAGCGGGCGCGATGCGCTATCTCGGTCCGGAGGCGCTGCGCGGGCTCAAGCTGTTCGCCTTCGCCGGCATCGGCTCACCGGACGGCTTCCGGCAGACGCTCGAGGACACCGGCGCGCTCGAGGCGGGCTTCGCGCGGTTCGCCGATCACCACTGGTACTCGCGCGAGGAGGTGGCCGCGCTCGAGCAGCGCGCCCTCGCCGCGTCGGCCGTCGGCCTCGTGACCACGGAGAAGGACTGGGCGCGCCTGCGCCGGTTACCGCCCCGCGGCGTCCCGCTCTACGTGCTGGCGGTGCGGCTGGCGCTGCTCTCCGGAGCCGCGCAGTGGCGGGCGGCCTTCGCGCGCGCCTGTCCCGCGCCCTCCCCATGATCTCGGCGCTCGCGGTGCGCCTGCCCAACTGGCTGGGCGACACGGTGATGGCCGAGCCGGCCGTGCGCGCGCTGCGCCGCGCGCATCCGCAGGCGCAGGTGCTGCTGGCGGGGCCGTGGGCGACGGTGCTCGGCGGCCAGGGGCTCGCGGACACGCTCGTGACCTATCCGCGCGCGTGGTCCGGGCGGCTCGCTGCCGCCGACGTCGTGCGGCGGCTCGCGCCCGACACCGCCGTGCTGCTGCCCAACTCGGTCGAGTCGGCGCTGGCCGCCTGGTACTGGGGTGCGGGCCGTCGCATCGGCTTCGACGCCGGCGTGCGCGGCAAGGTGCTCACCGACGTCGTCGCGCTGCCCGAGCCGCGGCGCCACCAGATCGACGAGTACCTGATGCTCGCCGAGCGGTGTGGCGCGAGCGCCGACGACGCGGAGCCGACGCTCACGCCGCCGCCGGCCGACGGCGCCGCGCGGGCCGAAGCGCGCGCGCTGCTCGCCGAGGCCGGCGCGCACGGCGGACGCCGCACGGTCGGCGTGCACCTGGGCGCCGCCTACGGGCCGGCGAAGACGTGGCCCGCCGAGCGCGTCGCCGAGCTCTGCCGGCTGCTCGACACCGTCGGCGCGCGCGCTGTCCTGCTCGGCACGGCCGCCGAGGCGCCCGCGGCGGCGGCCATCGCCGCCGAGGCGCCGGCGGCGTCGCTGGCCGGGCGCGATCGTCCCGCGCTGCTGCCGTCGCTCCTCGCGGAGCTGGACGCGCTCGTGTCTGGCGACACGGGCGTGGCGCATCTCGCCACCGCGCTCGGCACGCCGGTGGTCGCGCTGTTCGGTCCCACCGATCCCGCGCTGTCGGCGCCGCGCGGCCGCGCGGTGGCGCTGACCCACCCGGTGCCGTGCGCGCCGTGCTTCTATCGCGTCTGCCCGATCGAGCATCCCTGCCTGCGCGGGCTCGAGGCCAAGCGCGTGCGCGACGCCGTGCTGGCGCTGCTGGAGAGCGCGCCACCGCCGCGTCCGGCGCGGAGGCAGCAATGAGCGCGCGCGTTGACTTGCCGACCGTCGAGCGGCGGAGCCCTGCGAAGCCGCGCCGACGGCAAATCCAATGACCGCGGGAGCGCTGACCGTCCTGCATCTCGCGGCCAATCGCTGGTGGACTGGCAGCGCCGACCCGACCATCCAGCTCGCGAGCGCGCAGCAGGCGCGCGGCCACCGCGTGCTGCTGGCGGTGCCGCCGGGCGACCGATTCGAGGCCAAGGCGCGCGAGGCCGGGCTGACGCTGGTCGAGGGCTTCCACCTGCGCGCGCGGCTGGCGCCGTTGCAGATCGCCCGCGACGCCGTCCGGCTGCGCCGTGTCGCGCGCGAGCAGGCGGTGGACGTGCTGCACGCGCATCATTCCCACGACCACTGGCTCGCGCTGCTCGCGCGGCCCCGCAGCGGCGGGCGGCGGCCACCGGTGGCCCGCACGTTCCACGCGCTGCGCGCGGTGAAGCGCGACGCGGTGTCGCGCCGGCTCTACCGTCGCACGGACGCCGCGCTCGCCGTTTCGCGCCAGATCGAGGCGCGCTGCCGCGAGGCGGGCGTTCCTCCCGAGCGCGTGTACTGGACGCCGGGGATGGCGGACCTGCCGCGCTTCGCCGCCGAGGCCGACGGCCGCGCGGTCCGCGAGGAGTTCGCGCTGGGCGACGCGCCGGTGGTCGTGTCCGTCGCGCGGCTCGCGGCCAACCGCGGCCACGAGTTGCTGCTCGCGGGCTTTCGCGGACTGCTCGCCGATCTCCCCGCCGCGCGCCTGTTGCTGGTGGGCAAGGGGGAGACGCGCGAGCGCCTCGAGCGGCTCGTCGCCGGGCAGGGGCTCGCCCGACACGTCACGTTCGCCGGCTACCGCGACCGCGACCTGCCGTCGGTGCTGGCGGCGGCCGACTGCTTCGCGCTGATGGCGCCGGGCTCCGACGACTCGTGCCGCGCGGCGCTCGAGGCGATGGCGGCCGCACGCCCCGTCGTCGCGCGCGCGGTCGGCGCGCTGCCGGAGACGGTCGCTCACGGCGAGACCGGGCTCCTGGTGGAGGGCGACCGGCCGGAGGCGGTCGCGTGGGCGCTCCGCTCCGTGCTGACCGATCGCGCGCGCGCCCGCGCGATGGGGGCGGCGGGGCGGCGGCGCGCCGAGAAGGAATTCAGCCCGGCGCGCGCCGTCGAGACCGTCGAGCGTGCGTACCGCGCGATGCTCGGCGCCCGGCCGGCCCGGTGAGAGCTCGCCGGTGAGGATCCTGCACCTGATGTCGTGCCGGGGCTGGTCGTCGGACGCCTACTGGGCGGCGCGCGCGTGTCGCGAGCTCGAGCGCCGAGGGCACGCGGTGACGCTCGGGTGCAAGCGCGGCACCGACGATCGCGTCATCGACCGCGCGCGCGAGGAGGGGGTGACGCGGATCGAGACGTTCGAGCTGGCGGGCGGCCTGCGGCCGGCGCTGGACGGCGCCGATCTGCGACGGCTCGCGCGCGCGCTGCGCGACGCCGACGTCGTGCACGTCCACCGCGGCAAGGAGCACTGGCTCGCCGCGGCCGCCGGGTACCTCACGGGCGGGCGGCGGCCGCCGGTCGTGCGCACGCGCCACATCGCGCAGGCGGTGCGGCCGCACGCCGCCAATCGCTGGCTCTACCGCCGGGCCACGGCCCTCGTCGTCACCGTGACCGAGGCGATCCGCCGCCAGTACCTCGCATCCGGCCTGCTGCCTCCCGAGCGCGTCGTCGCGCTGCAAGGCGGCGCCGACGTCGAGACGTATCGCCCGGGGCCGGCGGATCCCAGCGTCCGGCGCCGGCTCGGCGGCGACGGCGAGCCGCTCGTCGGCCTCGTCTCCGGGCTGCGCGTGATGAAGGGCCACCAGGTCGTCGTCGACGCCCTCGCGCGTCTGGCGTCGCGGGGCCGGACCCCCCGCGTGGTCTTCGTCGGCCGCGGCACTCACGAGCCCGCCGTGCTCGCGGCGATCCACCGCGCCGGACTCGAGCGCCGCGTGACGGTCGCGGGCTTCGCCCCCGACCTCCCGGCGGTGATGGCCGCCCTCGACGTCGCGCTCTACGTGCCGCTGGAGTCCGACGGGATGTCGCGCGTGCTGTTCGAGTACCTCGCGGCCGGGCGGCCGCTCGTCGCCGCGCGCACCGGGGTCGTGCCCGAGGTGCTGGGCGACGGCGTGCACGCGCTCCTCGTGCCGGCCGGCGACGCGGGCGCGCTGGCCGAGGCCCTCGAGCGCCTGCTCGACAACGCCGCGCTCCGTGCGCGGCTCGGAGCGGCCGCGCGCGCGCTGGCGCTGGAGCGCTACTCCGGTGCGCGGCTGGCCGAGGCGCTCGAAACCCTCTACGCGCGCCTCCTCGTGGCATGAAGGTCTCCGTCCTCGCCTTCGACCTCTCGGACAACGCCACCGGACGCGCCGACCTGCTCGCACGCTTGCTGGCGCCGCGCTACGAGGTGGAGGTGGTGGGACCGCGCTTCGGCGACGCCGTCTGGCGCCCCGCTCGCGACGGCGCGGTCCGTTACCGCGCACTCCCGGGCGCGCGCTGGCCGCGCTTCGGCGCGATGCTGCCCGCGCTCGCCCGGCTCGCCGACGGCGACGTGTTGTTCGCCTCCAAGCCGCGGCCGACCAGCTTCGGCGTCGCGCTGCTCGCGCGACGGCAGCGACGCCGGCCGCTGATCCTCGACATCGACGACTGGGAGCTCGGCTTCTTCTATCGCGCCGGCTTCTGGGGGCGGGTGGGGCGGCTGCTGAACCTCGGGAACCCGAACGGGCTGCCGTGGACGTGGCTCGCCGAGCGGTTCGTGGCCCGCGCCGACGCGCTGACGGTGGCCTCGCGCTTCCTCGCCGATCGCTTCGGCGGGATCCTCGTGCCCCACGTCCGCGATACCGAGGCGTGGGCGCCGGAGCGCTTCGACCGTGCCGCGGCGCGCGCCCGGCTCGGCGTCGGCGACGCGCGCGTCGTGATGTTCCTCGGCACGCCGCGCGGCCACAAGGGCGTCGAGGATTTGGTCGAGGCGACGGCCGGACTCGACGCCGCGCGGCTCGTCCTCGTCGGCGCCAATGCCGACAGCGCCGCCGCGCGGCGCTGGGCCGCGCGCGGGCACGTGAAGGTCGTCGGCGAGATCCCGTTCGACGACGTGCCGCGCTACCTGGTGGCTGCCGACGTGGTCGCCGTGCCGCAGCGCGCGACCACGGACACGCTCGGGCAGGTGCCCGCGAAGCTCTTCGACGCGATGGCGCTGGGACGGCCGATCGTGTCCACGGCCGTGTCCATGATCCCCGAGATCCTCGAGGGCTGCGGCGTGCTCGTTCGTCCGGGCGACACGACGGCGCTGCGCGTGGCCCTCGGGCGCCTGCTCGACGATCCGGCGAGCGCCGCCGAGCTGGGACGCCGCGCCCGTCAGCGCTGCGCCGAGCGCTACAGCTTCGCCACCGCCCGCGCCGTCCTGTTCCCGCTCATCGACGATCTCGCCTCCAAGTTCCGTCTGAAGCGAGGCGCGTGACGGCAGTGCGGCGGATCGTGCGCGCGCGCTTCGCTGGCGAGTGGGCAAGCGCGTGGCCGCGGCGGCGGGCCGGCGGGGCGGCCGGCCCTGTTCGGCCACGCAAATCGACAACGCAGTGCGCCTGTCATCGGCCCACGATGTACAGCCGGAACCGACGCAATACCCAGAAGACACGGGCCTCACAGGGCCGGCCGCCCCGCCCACCCACCGCCGCAACCCACACGCTCGGCGCCGCCACCGTGTCATGAGAATTCTCATCATCGCTCGCCCGTATGCGTTTCATGGGGGCGTGGAGAGCGCGACGGCCGGGCTGATGCGCGCGCTCGTCGCGTACGGCCACGACGTGCATCGCGCCGGTCCCGGCCGCCAGTCGCCGCAGATCGGTGTGACCGAGCACCCGCTGCCTCTCCCGCCGCTGCCCTCGGCAGCGCGTGGGCTGGCGCTGGCGCTCGCGGCCGCGGTCGTCGCCCGCCGCCGGGGGTGGGACGTGGTGCAGAGCCACGAGCGCACGCTCGTTCAGGATGTCTATCGCGCGGGCGAGGGGTGCCACCGCGCGTATCTCGAGGCGATCGGCGCCTCGGCGGGACGGCGGCTGCATCACGCGGTGACGCTCGCCCTCGAGCGGCGCGTGTTCGCGCGCACGCCCCAGATCGTCGCGATCGCGCGACGCGGCGCGGAGGAGATCGCGCGGCACTACGCGGTGCCGGCACCGCGGCTCTCCGTCGTCTACAACGGCGTGGACCTGGAGCGCTTCCATCCACGGCTGCGCGGTCCGCATCGCGAAGGCGCGCGCGACGAGGCCGGCATCCCGGCCGGCGCGTTCACCGCGCTGTTCGCCGGCAGCGGCTTCGCGCGCAAGGGTCTCGCGACGGCGATCCGCGCGCTCGCGCAGCTCACGGACTCGCGCGCGCGCCTGCTCGTGGTCGGGCGGGACGACACGGCTCCCTATCGGCGGCTCGCGGGCGAGCTCGGCGTGGCGGGACGCGTCGCGTGGCTCGGCGCGCGGCCGGACATCGAGCGCTGGTACGCCGCCGCCGACGCGCTGGCGCTGCCCACGCGCTACGAGCCGTTCGGCAACGTCCACCTCGAGGCGCTCGCGAGCGGCCTGCCCGTGGTGACGAGCGTGGTGGCGGGCGGTGCCGAGATCGTCGACGAGCGCTGCGGCGCGATCGTGGCCCCTGATGACGCCGCCGGGCTCGCGGCCGCGCTCGACAAGCTGCGTGGCCGGAACGCGGCGGAGGTTCGCGACGCGGCGCGCGCGGCCGCCGAGCCGTTCACTTTCGCGCGGCAGGTGCGCGCGCTGGAAGAGGTCTATCGTCGTTTGGGGCGCAACCGCTGATTTTCCTTGAGCAAACGACGCCGAGAGCATAGACTGCCGGAGTGGGTCATCGCCCCGCTGTCTTCATCGACCGCGACGGGACGCTCACGGAAGAGGTCGGGTACGTGAACCATCCATCTCGCCTCCGGCTCCTGCCGCGCTCGGCCGAGGCCATTCGCTGCCTCAACGCCGCCGGTGTCGCCGCCGTCGTCGTGACCAATCAGGCGGGCATCGCGCGCGGCTACTTCTCCGCCGAGGTGCTGCGCGCCACCAACGACGCGCTCGTGGCCCAGCTCGAGGACGCGGGCGCGCACCTCGACGGAATCTACGTGTGCCCGCATCACCCGACCGAGGGCGTGCCGCCCTATCGCGTGGTGTGCGACTGCCGCAAGCCGGCGCCTGGACTCCTCGAGCGCGCCGCGGCCGAGCTCGACCTCGATCTCGCGGCCTCGACGATGGTGGGGGACAAGGCGAGCGACCTCGTGCCCGCGCGCAGCGTCGGCGCCGGTGCCGTGCTCGTGCTGACCGGCTACGGTCTCGGCGAGTGGGAGTACCGCCGCGAGGATTTCGGTCTGGCGCCGGACCACGTGGCCGGTGACCTGCTCGACGCCGTCGAGTGGGTGCTCGCCCGGCGGCCGGCCGCGGCCTCCCGCACGGGGCCGCGGCGATGACCGGGGGCGGCGTGAACGCACGGCTGCGCGGCCTCGTCGACGGCTTCGCGGGCAAGACGCTCGTCGTGGTCGGCGACCTGATCAGCGACGAGTACCTCTACGGCAAGCCCGCGCGCATCTCGCGCGAGGCGCCGGTGCTGATCCTGCGCTTCACCGAGCGTGAGGTGAGCCTCGGCGGCGCCGCCAACGCCGCCCACAACGTCCACGATCTCGGCGCGCGCGTGGTGCCGGTGGGCGTCGTCGGCAAGGACGTCGCCGGCGACGAGCTGCTCGCCCTCTTCCGCGGCGCGGGCATTCCGACCGACGGCATCGTCCCCGAGACCGGCCGCGTCACGCCGGTGAAGACGCGCATCATGGCCGGCGGCTACCAGGCCACACGCCAGCAGGTCGTGCGGCTCGATCGCGAGCCCTCACACGAGCCGCAGCCGATCACCGAGGACTTGCTGCTGACTCGCCTGACCTCGCTGGCCGCCCGCGCCGACGCCATCCTCGTCTCCGACTATGGCTACGGCACCGTCACCCCGCGCGTCTTCGACCGGATCCGCGCCATCGCGCGTCGCACCGGCGCCGTCCTGACCGTCGACAGCCGGTACAGCCTCCTGCGCTTCACCGGGGTGACGGCGGCGACACCGAACGAGGCCGAGCTGGCGCAGCTGGCCGGCGCCCTCACCGACGGCGAGCGCGAGGTCGAGAAGGCAGGCCGCCAGCTCCTCGAGCGGCTCGACGCGCGCTTCCTCCTCGTCACGCGCGGCAGCCGCGGCATGGCCCTGCTCGAGCGCGACGGCGCGACCACGTTCATCCCCGTCCACGGCACCGACGAGATCGCCGACGTCACCGGCGCCGGCGACACCGTCATCAGCGCCTTCACGCTGGCGCTGGCCTGCGGCGCGCCGGCGCTGGAGGCCGCGACGCTCGCCAACGTGGCCGGTGGCATCGTGGTCATGAAGCGCGGCACGGCCACCGTCACCGCCACGGAGCTGCGCCAGTCGCTCGGTGGCAGTGCGAGCGGCAGTGCGAGCTGAGCAGCGCCGCGCTGCGAGGCGAGCGGTGAAATGATCGAGGTGGGATGACGGTTCCGGAAGCCGCCCACCTCGCGGCTCGCCTCCGTGCCGAAGGCAAGCGCATCGTTCTCGCCAACGGCTGCTTCGACCTCCTGCACGTCGGCCACGTCCGCTATCTCGAGGCCGCGCGCGCGCTCGGCGACGTCCTCTTCGTCGGCATCAACGGCGACGCGGCGGTGGCGCGGCTCAAGGGAGCCGGGCGGCCGCTGATGCCGGCCGCCGAACGCACGGAGGTGCTCGCGGCGCTGCGCGCGGTGGACCACGTGGTCGTGTTCGACGAGGACACCGCCGACGCTCTCGTGGCGGCCATCCGTCCGGCCATCCACGCCAAGGGCACCGACTACACGCCCGAGACCGTGCCCGAGCGCGACACGGTGCGCGCCCACGGCGGCCGGGTCGTCATCGTCGGCGACCCGAAGGACCACGCGACGCGCGACGCCATCCAGACGATCGTGGAACGGTTCGCGCGTGCCCGCTGAGCCGCGCGCGGTCGCCCTCGTCAAGCTCTCGTCGCTGGGCGACGTGGTCCACGCGCTGCCCGTGGCCGAGGCGCTGGCGGCCGCCTTCCCGCGCGCGCGGCTGGTCTGGATCGTCGAGCGGCGCGAGGCGGCGCTGCTGCGCGATCACCCGGCGCTCGACGAGGTGATCGACGTCGACACGCGCGCCTGGCGCTCGGCGCGCACGCCCCGGCAGGTGGCCGAGGTCGTGCGCGGCCTCGTCGTGCTGCGCCGGCGCCTGCGCGCGGCGCGGTTCGACGTGGCGATCGACCTGCAGGGGCTCGTGAAATCCGGCGCTGTCACTCGGGCCACGGGCGCGCCGCTGCGCATCGGCTTCGCCGCCGGCTGGAGCCGTGAGCGGCTCAACGCGCTCTTCACGACCCGGCGCGTGACGCCGCCGCTCGAGGCGCGCCACGTGGTGGACCAGTACCTGGCGCTGCTGGCGCCGCTGGGCGTCGCGGTGTCTCCGGGGCGCGCGCGGTTTCGGCTTGCGACTCGCGCGGCCGCGGAGCTGCGCATCGACGATTTCTTCGTGGGCGTCGGCCTCAAGCCGCGGCACCGTCTGGTCGTGCTGAACCCGGGCGCCGGCCGCACGAACAAGCGCTGGCCGGTGGCGCGGTTCCGCGCGCTGGCCGAGCGGCTGTGTCACGAGGCCGGCGCGCAGGTGCTCGTGCTCTGGGGCCCGAGCGAGCGCGACGCCGCGCGCGCCATCGTGGACATCCCGGTGCCGCGCCCGGCGCTCGCGCCGCCCACCGATCTCGACGAGCTGGCCGCGGTCACGCGCCGGGCGTCGGTGATGGTGGCCGGTGACACGGGCCCGCTGCACCTCGCGGCCGCCGTCGGCACGCCGTGCGTGGGCCTCTACGGGCCGACCTCCGCGGCGCGCAACGGGCCGTACGGCGCCGGCCACCGTGTCCTCGCGGCGCCCGACGGCCGGATGGCGTCCATCGACGTGCCGCCCGTCCTCGAGGCCGTCCTCGAGGTGCTCGGCCGGTGACGCCCCGGCCCCGCCTGTCGGTGGTGGTCGTCACGCGCGACGAGGAGGAGCGGCTGCGCGCGTGTCTGGAGTCGGTGGCGTGGGCCGACGAGATCGTGGTCGTGGACGCCGAGTCCGAGGACAAGACGGTCACGATCGCGCGGGAGTTCACCGACCGCGTCGTCGTCCGCCCGTGGCCGGGCTACGCCGCGCAGAAGAACGCCGCGCTCGACCTGGCCACCGGAGACTGGGCGCTGTCGCTCGACGCCGACGAGGTCGTCTCACCGGAGCTGCGGTCCGAGATCGCCGGGGTCCTCGCCTCCGATGGTCCCGCCGACGGTTACGCCGTGCCCCGGCGCAACATCTTCTGGGGGCGCTGGGTCCGCCACGGCGGGCTTTATCCCGACTGGCAGGTCCGCCTCTTCCGTCGCGGCCGCGGACGGTTCGTGCCGCGCGCGGTCCACGAGTCGGTGAGCGTGGATGGCCGCGTCGAGCGGCTGGTCGGTCACCTCGAGCACCGCTCCTATCGCGACGTCAGCGACTTCCTGGCGCGCGCCGACCGCTACTCCACGCTCGCCGCCGACGAAGCCGTGGCTCAGGGGCGGGGCGCGCGCGTCGGCGACCTCCTGCTGCGGCCGCTCGGGCGCTTCCTGGCCATGTACGTCGTGGGGCGCGGCTTCCTCGACGGCTGGAGGGGGTTCCTTCTGGCCACCCTCTATGCGTACTATGTGCTGATTCGGGCGGCGAAGATCTGGGAGAGGACCAAGGGGTGATGGCGGCGGCCAAAGAGCGCGTGCTGTCGGGGATGCGACCGAGCGGACGGCTGCACCTGGGGAACTACCTGGGGGCCCTGGCCAACTGGGTCAAGCTCCAGGACTCCTACGACTGCTTCTACTTCTCCGCCGACTGGCACCTGCTGACCGACCGCCTGGAGACGTCCCAGGTCCCCCAGCACACCATCGAGATGGCCGCGGACTGGCTGGGCGCCGGGCTGGATCCCGCGCGCTCGACGCTGTTCATCCAGTCGCTGATTCCCGAGCACGCGGAGCTGCACCTGCTGTTCTCGATGGTGACGCCGGTGTCCTGGCTCGAGCGCGTGCCGACCTATCGCGAGCGGATCGAGCAGCAGGAGATCACCTCGCCGTCATACGGCCTGCTCGGCTATCCGCTGCTGCAGTCGGCGGACATCCTCATGTACAAGCCGAGGTGGGTCCCCGTGGGCATCGACCAGGCGCCGCACGTCGAGCTCACGCGCGAGGTCGCGCGCCGGTTCAACAACGCGTTCGGCGAGGTCTTCCCCGAGCCCGACGTCAAGCTGACGGAGATTCCCAAGGTACCGGGCACCGACGGCCGCAAGATGTCGAAGTCCTACGGCAACGACATCGAGCTGGCCGACCCGCCGGAGACGATCCGCGCCAAGGTGCGCCCGATGATGACGGACCCCGCGCGCAAGCGCCGCACGGATCCGGGGAACCCGGACGTGTGCCCGGTGTTCGACCTGCACAAGATCTTCACGCCGGAGGCCGACCTGCAGTTCGTCGCCAACGGCTGCCGCACCGCCGGCATCGGGTGTCTCGACTGCAAGGACGTGCTGCTCAAGCACATGGTGCCGCCGCTCGAGAAGATCCGCGAGCGGCGCCAGCAGTTCGTGGAGAAACCGGATAGGATCGTGGAGATCCTGCACGAGGGGAGTCGCCGCGCGCGGGCGGTGGCGGGCCGAACGATGGAGGAGGTCAGGGCGGCGGTGCATCTGACTCCATGATGGCAGTGCGAGCCGCAGCCCGCATCAGGAGCCGCAGCCGTAGGCGAGGCGACGCTGTGAGAAGCGAGGCGAGTCTGTGACTGACACCGAGCTCAGGCTTCGCGTCGGCACCTTCGAAGGCCCGTTCGACCTGCTGCTTCATCTCTGCCGCACCAACGAGATCGACCTCGCCGCGCTGCCCGTGCGCCCGATCACCGACCAGTACCTGGCGCACCTGGAGGCGATGGAATTCCGTGACCTCGAGATGGCGGGCGCGTATCTCGTGATGGCGGCCACCCTCATCTATCTGAAGTCCAAGCTGCTCGTCCCGCCCGACGAGAGCGAGGAGCAGCTCGACGACGAGGGCCTGCTGCTCAAGCAGGAGCTGGAGGACCGCCTGCGTGAGTACGCGCGCGTGAAGATGGAAGGCGCCTGGCTCGCCGCCCGCGAGGCGGAGATGGCGCTCATCTGGGGCCGGCCCGGGGCCGCGCTGCCCAGCGTCGAGGACCTCCCGCTCGAGGACCTGAGCGTGGACTGGCTCGCGCGGATGCTGAGCAAGCTCATCGAGGAGCAGCGGCGCAACCGGCCGCGGGAGATCGAGCCCAACCCGCCGTCCGTGCTGGAGCGCATGACCGAGATCCTCTCGGTGCTGCGCGACACGTGGTCGCTCCTGTTCAGCTCGCTCACGGGCGGCGAGCGCAAACGCTCGGAGATCGTGGTGACGCTGCTCGCGGTGCTGGAGCTGGTGCGCCAGGGCCGCATCAAGACGCAGCAGACGGAGCTGTTCGGGGAGATCGTCATCGAACGTCAGGCCGCGCGGGCCGACGGGGAGGCGCCGAGTGCCCAAGCCGATTGACGTGGTGGAAGCCCTGCTGTTCGCGTCAGACGCGCCGCTCGAGGCGGAGCGCATCCGCGACGTCCTGGACCTCGAGAACGTCGCGGCCGCCCGCGCGCTGGTCGGCGAGCTGGTCGCGCGCTACGAGGCGGAGGAGCGCGGGCTGGCGATCATGGAGGTCGGCGGCGGCTGGCGGATGGTCACGCGGCCCGAGCTGGCGCCCTGGCTGGTGCGGCTGGCGCGCGCGCGGACGCGCGTGCGGCTCTCGCGGCCGGCGCTGGAGACGCTGGCCATCGTCGCCTACAAGCAGCCGGTGTCGCGTCCCGAGATCGACGCCGTGCGCGGGGTGAACTCGGAGGCCACGCTCGACAATCTGCTGGAGCGGCGGCTGATCCGCATCGCGGGGCGCAAGGAGGCGCCGGGCCGGCCGTTCGTGTACGAGACGACGCGCGAGTTCCTCGTCGCCTTTGGCCTGCGTGACCCCGGCGACCTGCCGAAGATCGAGGGCGAGCTCGTGATCCCCGAGCTCGCGGCGGAGGCGGCGACGGCCGATGGCGAAGCTCAGGCTCAACAAGATCCTGGCGCAGGCGGGGCTCAGCAGCCGGCGGGGAGCTGACCGGCTCATCGCCGACGGCCGCGTCGCCATCAACGGCGCCGTGTCCCGCGAGCTCGGCACGCTGGCCGATCCCGAGCGCGACGTCGTCACCGTCGACGGCCGTCCGCTGCCGCGCGCGGAGACCAAGCAGTACCTCGTCCTGCACAAGCCCGCCGGGTACGTGACTTCGGTCAAGGATCCGCGCGGTCGCCCAGTCGTCGCCGACCTCGTCAGCGACGTCGACGCGCGGCTCTATCCCGTCGGCCGCCTCGACTGGGACGTCGAAGGCGCGCTGCTGATGACCAACGACGGCGCGCTGACCCACCGGCTGCTCCATCCGCGCTACGGCCTGCCGCGGGTATACGAGGCGGACGTCGAGGGCCGCGTGGCGCCGGGCGCGCTCGAGCGCTGGCGGCGCGGCGTCGTGCTGGACGACGGGCCGGCGCGGCCGCTGGAGGTCGAGCTGCTGCACGGCGGCCGTGACGGGACGCTCGTGCGTCTGACGTTCGCCGAGGGCCGCAAGCACGAGGTCAAGCGCTACTGCGCGGCCCTGGGACATCGCGTGCGGCGGCTGCGCCGGGTGGCCTTCGGGCCGGTGCGGCTCGGCGACCTGCCGCGCGGCCGCTACCGGCGGCTCACGCCGCGCGAGGTTTCGGCGCTGCGGGCGGCCGCCGAAGGGACGTCCCCGGCCCGTTAACTTGCCCACCCGGGAGCGTTGGCCTATAATCCCGCTATTCTCGAGCGTACTCGTGGGCAGGTGTTCCTATGGACCTGGCCGACTGGCGGTCCAGGATCAACGATCTCGACAACCAAATCCTCAACCTCCTCAACCAACGCGCCGAGGCCGCCCTTCAGATCGGCCACCTCAAACGACGGCAGGGGACGCCGTCGTATGTTCCGGAGCGGGAAGCTGAGATCTTGAGGTCGTTGTCCGCGCAGAACCGCGGACCGCTCACCGCCGACAACCTGGCCGCGATCTGGCGCGAAATTCTGTCCGCGTCCCGGGCGCTCGAGGGGCCCCTGACCGTCGCGTACTTCGGGCCGCAGGCGACCTTCACCCATCAGGCGGCCATCACGCACTTCGGCGCCGCCGTGGACTTCCGCCCCGTGCGCACGATCGTGGACGTCTTCGACGAGGTCGAGCGTGGGCGCGCCGCCTTCGGCGTGGTCCCGGTGGAGAACACCACCGAGGGCGCGGTCAATGTCACGCTCGACCGCCTGACCGATTCCGAGGCGACGATCTGCGGCGAGCTCTATCTCGAGATCGCGCAGTATCTGTTGTCGCGGGCCTCGGACCTCTCCGAGGTCAAGCGCGTGCTCTCACACCCCCAGGGGCTCGCGCAGTGCCGCGCCTGGCTGTCCGCCAACCTCCCCGGGGTGGCGACCGAGGAGACGACGTCCACCGCGGCGGCCGCCGAGATGGCGGCCAGCGACCCGAGCGTGGCGGCCATCGCGTCCGAGCTGGCCGGCACCCTCTACGGCGTGCCGACGCTGCGCCCGCACATCGAGGACAACCGCCACAACGCGACGCGCTTCCTCGTCATCGGCTCGGCGGCAGGAGGCCGGCCGGGGAGCGGGCCCAGCGGCCACGACAAGACGTCGCTCCTGTTCGCGATGAAGAACGAGCCGGGAGCGCTCTACCGCATCCTCGAGCCGTTCGTGCGGGCGGGCCTGAACCTGAGCAAGATCGAGTCGCGTCCGGCCAAGAGCCGGGCCTGGGAATACGTGATCTTCGTGGACTTCGAGGGCCATCGCGAGACGCCGGCGGTGGCCGCCGCGCTGCGGGAAATCGGTGAGCGGACGCTCTACCTGAGGGTCCTGGGCTCGTACCCCGCGGCATAAGGAGACGGCATGCACACGCAGTGGGAGTCGCTCGCCAACACGCACATCCTCGGCATCGCGCCCTACGAGCCCGGCAAGCCGATCGAGGAGACCGAGCGCGAATACGGCGTCCACGACGCGATCAAGCTCGCGTCCAACGAGAACCCGCTCGCGCCCTCCGAGCGCGTGCAGCGGGCGATCGCCGCGCAGCTCGCCCATCTGAACCGCTACCCCGACGGCAGCGGCTTCTACCTGCGCCAGGCGCTGGCCAAGAAGCACGGCTTCACGCATGACCAGATCGTCCTCGGCAACGGCAGCAACGAGCTGATCGAGCTGGCGGTGCGCACGTTCCTCAAGCCGGGCGACGAGGCGATCGTCCCGCACCCGTCGTTCGTCGTCTACCCGATGATCGTGCAGGCGGCGGGCGGCATCCGCGTGATGGTGATGCTGCGCGAGCACCGGCTGGACCTCGAGGCGATGGCGCGTGCGATCACGCCCATGACGAAGATGGTGTTCGTGGCCAATCCCAACAACCCCACGGCCACCATCGTCACCGCCGACGAGGTCGAGGCCTTCATGGCGCGCGTGCCCGAGCGCACGATCGTCATCTTCGACGAGGCCTACATCGAGTTCGCGATGGGCCCCGACTTCCCGGACGCGCTGAACTACATCCGGCAGGGTCGCAAGGTCATCGTCCTCCGCACCTTCTCGAAGGCGGCCAGCCTGGCCGGCCTGCGCGTGGGGTACGGCATCGCCGACGCCGACGCGATCTCGCTGATGAACCGCATCCGCCAGCCTTTCAACGTGAACTCGCTCGCCCAGGCGGCCGGCCTCGCCGCGCTGGAGGACGACAACCACGTGCTGGAGTGCGTGCGGATGATCGAGGCGGGCCGCCACTTCCTCTACGACGAGTTCAAGGCCCTCGGCATCCGCTACGTGCCCTCGCGCGCCAACTTCATCCTCGTCGACGTCGGCCGCAGCGCCTCCGACATCTACCAGCGGCTCCTGAAGGAGGGCGTGATCGTGCGCCCGATGACGCCGTTCGGCATGGAGTCCGCGCTGCGCGTCACCGTGGGCACGCCCCAGGAGAACGGCCGGCTCGTGAAGGCGCTCAAGACGGTGCTGGGGAAGGCGCCCGCGTGATCGGCCGGCTGGCCGTCGTCGGCGTCGGGCTCCTGGGCGGCTCGGTCGCCCTGGCCGCGCGCGCGGGTGGGGTGGCGCGCGAGATCGTCGGCGTGGGCCGGGACCGGCGGCGGTTGGAAGGGCCGCTGCGCGCGGGCGTGGTGGATCGCATCGCCACCGACGTCGAGGCGGGCGTGGACGGCGCCGACTGCGTCGTGCTCGCGGCCACCGTGCTCGCGAACGAGCGCCTGCTGGAATCGATCTGGGGCCGCGTGCCCGCCGGAGCCCTCGTCACCGATGTCGGCTCCACCAAGCGCGGCATCGTGGCCGTCGCCGAGCGGCTGGGCTCCGGACGCCCGCTCGCGTTCCTCGGCAGCCATCCCATGGCCGGCTCGGAGAAGAGCGGCTGGCAGGTCGCGCGGGGCGACCTCTTCCGCGGCGCCACCGTCATCGTGACGCCGACCGACGCCACGGAGCCGCGCGCGATCAAGGGGGTCACCGCGCTGTGGGAGGCGCTCGGCGCTCGCGTCAGCGCGCTCGATCCCGAGACGCACGACCGCACGGTCGCCGCCATCAGCCACCTGCCGCACGTGGCGGCGTGGGCGCTGGTCGACGCCGTCGGGCGCTTCGAGCCCGGCGCGCTCGCGTTCGCCGCGCGCGGCTTCCGGGACACCACGCGGATCGCCGCCTCCGATCCCCCGATGTGGCGCGACGTCCTGCTCGCCAACGCCGACGCGGTGCGCGCGAGCCTCGGCGCCTTCCGCGCGGCGCTCGACGAGCTCGAGCGCCTCCTCGCGGCCGGCGACGCCGCGGGTATCGAGGAGCTGCTGGCGCGGCTGAAGGCGACGCGGGAGGGGCTCGCGTGAACTTCCGCGTGCGTCCCGTCCGGCGGCTGGCGGGCGAGTGCGAGGTGCCGGGCGACAAGTCCATCTCGCACCGCGCGGCGTTGCTCGGCGCGCTGGCCGACGGGCTCACCGAGGTGCAGGGCTACCTCGAGGCGGAGGACTGCCTGCGCACGCTCACCGCCATCCAGATGATGGGCGTGGAGGTCACGAGGAAGGGCCCCGGCCACTACCGGATCGCGGGGGCGGGTCTCGGTGGCCTGGTCGAGCCGGCGGACGTCGTGGACTGCGGCAACTCCGGCACGACGGTGCGGCTGCTGATCGGCGTGCTCGCGGGCCAGCCGTTCTGGACGCTGCTCACCGGCGACGAGTCGCTCCGCCGGCGGCCGATGAAGCGCGTCGCCGAGCCGCTCACGCTGATGGGCGCGACGATCGTGGGCCGCTCCGACGGTGGGCGCCTTCCGCTGGCCGTCCGCGGCGCCGCGCTGCCGCGTGCGATCGCGTACGACACCCCCGTCGCCTCGGCGCAGGTGAAGTCGGCCATCCTGCTCGCCGGGCTGCGCGCGGACGGCCCGGTGACGGTGCGCGAGCCCGCGCCCTCGCGCGACCACAGCGAGGTGATGCTGCGCGCGTTCGGCGCGCGGCTGGAGCGGCCCGATACGCGGACGGTCACGCTGCATCCCGGCCCGCTGAGCGGCGCCGCCGTGCAGGTACCGGGCGACATCTCGTCGGCGGCGTTTCTGCTGGTGGCGGGTCTGATCGTCCCAGACGCCCGCGTGACCGTGCGCCGCGTGGGCGTGAACCCCACACGGACCGGCCTGCTCGACGTGCTGGCCGCGATGCGGGCGCCGGTCACCACGGCCCTGCAGGGCGGCCCGGGTGAGCCGACCGGCGAGCCCATGGCCGCGCTCACGGTGACGCCCGCGCCGTTGCTCGCGACCACCGTCGCCGGGCCGCTGATCCCGCGGCTCATCGACGAGGTGCCCGCGCTCGCCGTGCTCGCCGCCACCGCGCGCGGCACGACCGAGATCCGTGACGCGGCCGAGCTGCGCGTGAAGGAGTCGGACCGCATCGCCGCCCTCGCGCGCGAGCTGGCGAAGATGGGTGTGGGCGTCGAGGAGCGCGCGGATGGCATCGCGATCCCCGGAGGGCAGCGCTTCCGCGGAGCCCGCGTGACCTCGGGCGGCGACCATCGCATGGCGATGGCCCTGGCCGTGGCCGGGCTCACCGCCGAGGGCGAGACCGTCGTCGAGGACACGGCCTGCGTGCAGACGTCGTTCCCGACGTTCGTGGACACGCTGAATGCGCTCGCCGGGGGCCCGGCGATCACGGTGGAGCGCTGATGGGTCCGCGCGGCCTCGTGGTGACCATCGACGGCCCCGCCGGGGCAGGCAAGACGACGGTGGCGCGGCGGCTCGCCGAGCGGCTCGGCTACGAGCTGATCCCGACGGGCGCCATGTACCGCGCGCTCGCGCTCAGCGTGCTGCGCGCCGGGATCTCGCTCGACGACACGGCCGCGCTGGCGCGGCACCTGGCGCCGCTCGACGTCACCATCGAGCACGGCCACGTGAAGCTGAACGGCGAGGACGTGACGCGCGAGATCCGCAGCCAGGCGGTGGCCGACGCGACCTCGACCCTCTCGATGCGCCGCGAGGTCCGCGACAAGGTGACGCCGCTGCAGCGGCGCGCCGCCGAGCCCGGCGGTGTCGTGCTCGAGGGCCGGGACACGGGCACCATCGTGTGCCCGGACGCCGACGTGAAGTTCTTCCTGACCGCGACGCTCGAGAGCCGCGCGCGCCGGCGACACGCCGAGCTGGCCGAGCAGGGGGTGAGCGCCGACCTCGACACGATCCGCGACGAGGTCAAGGTGCGCGACCGCCAGGACACCACGCGGGTGCTGGCGCCCCTGGTCAAGGCCGCCGACGCCATCGAGATCGACACGAGCGATCTCTCGATCGACGAGGTCGTGGACCGCATGGCCGCCACGGTGGCGGCCCGGCGCGCGGCGGCGCCCCGCAGCGCGTTCTACAGCGTGTGCAGGGGCCTGGCGCTGGCGATCATGCGCGTGCTCTGGCGGGTCGAGGGGCGCGGCATGCAGCACGTGCCCCCGAGCGGTCCGGTGCTCCTGATCGCCAACCACTCGAGCGTGCTCGACCCGCCGTTCGTCGGCGGCGTGGCGCCGCGCCAGCTCACGTTCCTGGCGAAGGCCGAGCTGTTCGCGGTGCCCGGCTTCGGCCGGTTGATCCACGCGCTCAACGCGCGCCCGGTGCGGCGCGAGGGCGCCGACGCCACCGCGCTGCGCGTGGCCCTGCGCGCGCTCGAGCGCAACGGCGCCCTCCTCGTGTTCCCCGAAGGCACGCGGGGCGAGGAGGGGACGCTGCGGGCGCCGAAGCCCGGGGCGGCGCTGCTCGCCGTGCTCAGCGGGGCGCCCGTGGTGCCCGTCTACGTCCGCGGCAGCGGACGCGCCTGGCCGCGCGGGCGGCGGCTTCCGCGGCCTGCTAAGGTGGTGGTGACATTCGGGCCACCCCTGCGCTTCGAACGGCCAGCGGGCGCCGGTAAAAAGGAGTATTACGACTCCGTGAGCCGCGACATGATGGCGGCCATCGCTCGGCTGCAAAATCACTGAGGGGAGGACCTGGCGGCATGGCCAAGGATGATCGGAGGAACCTCGGCGGTTCGCGCATGGAGGGCGCAGAACCGGAGGAACGCATGGAGGACTGGTTCAAGGAAGGCTCGACGACGAGCGAGTTCGAGGAAGGCGAGGTCGTGCGCGGTCGCGTGGTGCACGTGGGGACGAGCGAGGTGCTCGTCGACGTCGGCTACAAGAGCGAGGGCGCGATCCCGATCGAGGAGTTCCACCGCCACGGCACGCTGCCGAAGGTCGGCGAGGAGATCGAGGTCTACCTCGAGGCCAAGGAGGACTCCGAAGGCCTGATCGTCCTGTCCAAGGACAAAGCGGACAAGATCAAGGTCTGGGACGCGATCACCCAGGCGTATGAGAAGGCCCAGCCGGTCGAGGGCCGCGTGGTGGAGGTCGTCAAGGGCGGCCTCGCCGTCGACGTCGGCGTGAAGGCGTTCCTGCCCGGCTCGCAGGTGGACCTGCGCCCGGTGAAGAACCTCGCCTCGATGGTCGGCCAGCTGATCCGCGCCAAGGTCATCAAGCTCAACCGCCGTCGCGGCAACGTCGTGCTCTCCCGCCGCTCCGTCCTGGAGGAGGAGCGGGAGGAGAAGAAGAAGCACACGCTCGAGGTGCTGAACGAGGGCATGGTGCTCACGGGCACCGTGAAGAACATCACGGACTATGGCGCCTTCATCGACCTCGGCGGTATCGACGGCCTGCTGCACGTGACGGACATGAGCTGGGGCCGCGTGGGCCACCCGTCGGAGATCTTCCAGGTCGGCGACCAGGTCGAGGTGGTCGTGCTGCACTTCGACCGTGAGAGCGGCCGCGTGTCGCTCGGCTACAAGCAGAAGTCCAACGACCCGTGGGAGACGGTGGAGACGCGCTTCGCGCCCGGGACCAAGACGCATGGGCGGGTGGTGAGCCTCACCAACTACGGCGCCTTCGTCGAGCTGGAGCCCGGCGTCGAGGGCCTCGTGCACGTCTCCGAGATGTCGTGGACGCGCCGGGTGCGCCACCCGTCGAAGCTGGTCAACGTCGGCGACGAGGTCGAGGTGATCGTGCTCGACGTCAACCGGGCGGCCAAGCGGATCTCGCTCGGCATGAAGCAGGTCGAGCCGGATCCGTGGACGACCATCGAGGAGCGCTACAAGCCGGGGACGCGGGTCTCGGGCAAGGTGCGCAACCTCACGGATTTTGGCGCGTTCATCGAGCTCGAGCCCGGGGTCGACGGCCTCCTGCACATTTCGGACATGTCCTGGACCCGGAATGTCGGGCATCCTTCTGAAGTTCTCAAGAAAGGCCAGGACATCGAGACGCAGATCCTGAACATCGACCGCGACAACAAGCGGATCTCGCTGGGCCTCAAGCAGATCCAGCCCGATCCCTGGTCCACGGTCGCCCAGCGCTATCCGATGGGCTCGCGCGTGACGGGCAAGGTGGTGCGGCTCACCGACTTCGGCGCGTTCGTGGAGCTGGAGCCGGGCGTGGACGGGCTCCTGCACATCTCGCAGATGGCCCATCGCCCGATCGCCACCCCGGGCGAGGTCGTCAACGTCGGCGACGAGCTGACGCTGCTGGTGATCCGCGTCGATCCTCACGAGCGGCGCATCGGGCTGTCGCTGAAGGAGCTCGCGCACGCGGTGGCGCCTCCGCCCGAGGCGATGGACGATCGCGGCGGCGGCGGCCGCAAGGGCAAGCGCGGCAAGAGCCGGGATTACGACTACGACGACGAGGAATAGGTGAGCCGTCGGCTGACGGTCCTCACGGCCACCCTGCTGGTGTTCGTCGGAGTGGTGGGGCTCTTCTTGCTCGCTGCCGGGTCGTGGGGCCGTGGCGGCGGCGGCGAGGGCGGCGGCTCGCTGTTCGGTCCGAAGGTCGCCATCGTCGAGCTCGAGGGACTCATCGCCGAGACCGACGACCTCGTCCGCGAGCTGCGCCAGCATCGCGAGAACCCCAGCATCAAGGCCGTCGTCATCCGGATCAACAGCCCGGGCGGCGTGGTGGGCCCGACCCAGGAGGTCTACGACGCGATCCGCCGCGTGCGCGAGGCGGGCAAGCCCGTGGTGGCCTCGCTCGGCGCCGTCGCGGCGTCCGGCGGCTACTACATCGCCGTCGCCGCCGACCAGATCTACGCGAATCCCGGCTCGCTCACGGGGTCCATCGGCGTGATCATGCAGCTCGCGAACCTCGACTCGCTGATGAAGAAGGTCGGCGTCGAGTACGTCGTCGTGAAGGCGGGCGCCTTCAAGGACATCGGCAACCTCTCGCGCCCGATGACGTCCGAGGAGCGGCGCGTGCTGCAGACGCTGCTCGACGACGTGCACGGCCAGTTCATCGACGCGGTGGCCAAGGGCCGCAAGCTGCCGCGCGAGCAGGTCGTGCAGTTCGCCGACGGGCGCGTATTCTCGGGCACGCAGGCCCTGCAGCTCAAGATGGTGGACGCGCTCGGGAGCCTGGAAGACGCGGTCAACGCCGCCGCCAAGCTCGCGAACTTGCCGACGCCGCCGTCGGTGGAGCGGCCCCGCCGAAGGTTCTCGATCATCGAATTACTGAGGAACGAATTGGGTCTCCCGGCCCCTGGGAGCCTCCTGCGACCGAGCCTGCCGGTGTTCAAGACGCCTCTATACCTGATGGACTGACGGCTAACTCCTTAATGACGTTGACATTCTTCAAACGGCCGTGGTAGGTTCCCAGCGAGGGGAGCCACCACGATGACGAAAGCCGACCTCATCGACGAAGTCTCGAAGCTCTCGAATCTCACGAAGAAAGAGACCGAGACGATCGTCAACACGATCTTCGACAACATCACCGACGCGCTGGCGAAGGGCGACAAGGTGGAGTTGCGGGGGTTCGGCAGCTTCAGGATCCGCCACCGGAACTCGCGCAAGGGCCGAAATCCGAAGACCGGCAGCGCCGTGGACGTTCCCCAGAAGCGCGTTCCCTTCTTCAAGGTCGGCAAGCGCCTGCGAGAGCTCGTCAACGCGTGAGGGCCCGCCTGGCGTTTTGAAGCGCCTGTGGGCTCCCTGGCGGATGGCCTGGATTCGGGGCGCGCACCCCGCCGCCGGCTGCGTCTTCTGCAACGCTCGTGACGGCGCCGACGACCGCGCCTCGCTCGTGCTGCTCCGCGGCCCCCACGCCTTCCTGGTCCTCAACGCCTATCCCTACACGCCCGGGCACCTCATGGCGGTGACGAATCGCCACGTGGGCGCCCTCGGCGAGGCGCGGCCCGAGGAGCTGACCGACGCGCTGACGCTCGTGCAGCGCGCGGTGTCGGCGCTGAGCCTCGAGTACCGCGCCGAGGGCTTCAACGTCGGCCTGAACCAGGGCCGCGTGGCGGGGGCGGGGATCGAGGACCATCTGCACGTGCACGTCGTGCCGCGCTGGGGCGGCGATCACAACTTCGTGACGGTCGTGGGCGACACGCGCGTCCTGCCCGAAGACCTGGCGACCACGTGGGAGCGCCTGCGGAGCCGCGTGGCGTGAGCGCAGGAGGCTCCGCCGTGGACACGCCGATGATGCAGCAGTACCGCGAGCTCAAGCGCCGCTTCCCCGATCACCTGCTCCTGTTCCGGCTCGGCGACTTCTACGAGCTGTTCCTGGAAGACGCCGAGCTGGGCGCGCGGCTGCTGTCGATCACGCTCACCTCGCGGCAGGGCTCGCCGATGGCCGGCATCCCCCACCACTCGGCCGACGGCTACATCGCGCGGCTCGTCCAGGCCGGCCAGAAGATCGCCATCTGCGAGCAGATGGAGGCGCCCGGCAAGGGCAAGAAGCTCCTGAAGCGCGCCGTCGTGCGCGTGATCACGCCGGGCACGCTGACCGACACCGCCTACCTCTCGGGCGGCGCCAACAACTACCTGCTCGCCGTCGCGACGCAGGGCGGTGCGATCGGCGTCGCGCTGCTCGACGTGTCCACGGGCGAGTTCGTGGCGGGCGAGGACGCCGAGCCCGAGGGCGGCGTGCTGGCGGCGGCGCTGCTGCGGCGGCCGAGCGAGATCCTCGTCTCCGAGGCGCTGCGCGGCAGCGGGACGCTCCTCACGCGGCTGCAGGCCACCGGCGCCGCGCTCACCTTCGGCGATCCCGCCGTGTTCGCCGGCCGCCGCGGGGCGGCCGAGCTCGCCGCGCATTTCGGCGCCGGCTCGCTGGAGGCATTCGGGGTGGGCGATCTGACTGTCGGACTCCAGGCGGCGGCCGCCGCGCTGGCCTACGCGCGCTCGACCCAGGGCGAGCGGCTCGGCCACCTGGTGCGTCTCGGCCGTCTGACGGCCGCCGAGTGCCTCACGCTCGACGAGACGGCGGTCGAAACGCTGGAGCTGCTGCGCGCGGCCGATGGCAGCGTGCGCAACTCGCTCGTCGGCGTGCTCGACGAGACGGTCACGCCGATGGGCGCGCGCCTGCTGCGCCAGTGGCTGCTGCAGCCGCTGCGCGACCCCGCGCGGATCCGCGAGCGTCAGGATGCCCTCGGGGTCCTCGTCGCGGCGCCCGAGACGCGCGCGAAGCTCCGCGCGCTGCTGCGCGGGATCGGGGACCTCGAGCGCCTCACCAGCCGCGCCACGCTCGGCGTCGCCCACGCCCGCGACCTCGTCGCCCTGCGCGGTGGCCTGGCGCCGATCGACGGGGTGCGCGCGGTCTGCGCCGCGCTCGCGGCGCCGCTCGTCGAGGGGGCGCGAGACGCCCTGGCCGATCTCGACGACCTCCGCGCGCTCCTGGAGGCCGCGCTGGCCGACGAGCCGCCCCTCACGCTGAGCGACGGCGGCGTGATCCGCGAGACCTGGAACGAGGCGCTGCACGCCATCGTGAGCGACGCGGCGGAGGCGCGGCGCTGGATCGCCGGGCTCGAGGAGCGCGAGCGGGCGAAGACGGGACTCTCGAGCCTGCGCGTGCGCTTCAACCGCGTCTTCGGCTACGGCATCGAGGTGAGCCACGCCCAGTCCGGAAGGGTTCCCGCCGACTATGTGCGCCGCCAGACGCTCACGGGCACCGAGCGTTACGTCACGCCCGAGCTGAAGGACTACGAGGGCAAGGTGCTCGGCGCCGAGGAGCGCCGGCGTCGGCTCGAGCAGGAGCTGTTCGAGGACGTGCGCGGGCGTGTGGCCGCGCGCTCGGCGCCGCTGCTCGCCACCGCGCGGGCCCTCGCGCTGCTGGACGTCCTCGCCGCGCTCGCGGAGGTCGCGCACGTGCGGGATCACGTGCGTCCCGAGGTCGACGGGGGCGACGCGCTCGAGATCGTGGAGGGCCGCCACCCCGTGCTGGAGGCGCGCTCGGGCGAACCGGTGACGCCGAACGACATCGCGCTTAACGCGGAAACACGAATCGTCATTCTCACGGGACCCAATATGGCGGGGAAATCCGTCTACCTGCGCCAGACCGGTCTTATAGCCATCCTCGCCCAGATGGGCGCGTGGGTGCCCGCGCGCTCGGCGCGCATCGGCGTGGTGGACCGCGTGTTCACGCGCGTCGGCGCCCAGGACAACCTCGCGCGTGGCCAGTCGACCTTCCTCGTCGAGATGGTCGAGGCGGCGTCGATTCTCAACAACGTCACGCCGAGGAGCCTCGTGCTGCTCGACGAGGTCGGCCGCGGCACCTCGACGTTCGACGGCCTGGCCATCGCGTGGGCGGTGGTGGAGGACCTGCACGATCGGATCCCGGGCGCGAAGGTGCTGTTCGCCACCCACTTCCACGAGCTGACGCAGCTGGCGGGGCGGCTGGCCGCGGTGCGCAACTTCCACGTGGCCGTGCGGGAGTGGAACGACGAGATCGTGTTCCTGCACAAGGTGCGCGCCGGGGGCACCGACCGCTCGTACGGCATCCAGGTCGCGCGCCTCGCGGGGCTGCCGCTGCCCGTGATCGCGCGCGCCAAGGCGCTGCTCGCGCGCTTCGAGGAGCAGGGCCAGGCCACCGCCGAAGCCGCCGACGCCGTGCAGCTCGGGCTCTTCGCGGCGGCCGCGGCGCCCGATCCGGTCGCCGCCGAGATCGCGGCGCTCGACCTCGCCCACGTCACGCCGATCGAGGCGCTCAATCTTCTCGCGAAGTGGCAGCAGCGGCTGCAACGGCCCTCGTGACTCGCATTCGACGGCTCCCCGATCACCTGGTCAACAAGATCGCCGCCGGCGAGGTCGTCGAGCGCCCGGCGTCGGCCGCCAAGGAGCTGGTCGAGAACGCGCTCGACGCCGGCGCCTCCGCCGTCGCGGTGGACCTGCGCGACGGCGGCGCGGCGCTCGTGCGTGTGACCGACGACGGCGTGGGCATGACGGCCGAGGAATTGCCGCTGGCCCTCGAGCGCCACGCGACGTCGAAGCTGCCGAGCGACGCGGACCTCGACGCCATCGCGACCCTCGGCTTTCGCGGCGAGGCGCTGGCGGCGATCGCGGCCGTCTCGCGGTTCACGGTGACGAGCCGCGCGCGCGGCACCGAGGAGGGGCTGCGGCTGGGGGGCGAGGGCGGCGTGATCGCTCAGCGGCTGGCGGTGCCGGGACAGACGGGGACGAGCGTCGAGGTGCGCGACCTCTTCTTCAACACGCCCGCGCGGCTCAAGTTCCTCAAGTCGGCGACGACCGAGCTCGGGGCCACCCTGCGCGCGCTCACGCAACTCGCGCTCGCGCATCCCGAGGTGCAGTTCCGCGTCGCCCACAACGGCCGCGCCTCGCTGACGGCCCCGGCGGCGAAGGACGTGCGCGAGCGGGCCGGCGCCATCTGGGGCTGGCCGCTCGCCCAGCGGCTCCTGCGCGTGGACCGCACCGAGCACGGTCTCCGCGTCCACGGGTTCGCGAGCCCGCCCGACCTCACGCGCGGCGGCCGCGACGACATCGTGATCATCGTCAACGGCCGGCCGGTGCGCGATCCCGCGCTGCTCCAGGCCACGCTCGCCGCCTATCGCCCGCTGCTCGCCCGCGACCGCTTTCCGCTGGTCGTGCTGGCCATCGACATGCCGCCCCAGGACGTGGACGCCAACGTGCACCCGACCAAGGCGTGGGTGCGCTTCCGCAATCCGCGGCTCGTGCAGGAGATGCTGGTGGCGGCGCTGCACGCCGCGCTCCGCGCGCCCGACGTCGTTCCGACGATGGGCGCGGCGGGCAGCGCGACGTGGAGCGGCCCGACCACCGCCGACGCCGGTGGCGAGCAGCAGCAGCACGCGCTCTTCGCCGAGACGCCCGCCGCCTACGCGCCCGGACGCTTCGGCCGCGTGCTCGGCCAGGTGCAGGACACGTTCATCGTCGCCACCACCGACGACGAGGTCTTCTTCCTCGACCAGCACGTCGTGCACGAGCGCGTGCTCTTCGAGCGGCTCGAGACCGAGCTGGCCGCCGGAGCGCCGCCCTCGCAGGCGCTCCTGTTTCCGGAGACGGTGGACCTGCCGCCGGCCGCGCGCGCGCTGCTCGAGCGCTGGCGCCCGACGCTCGAGCGGCTGGGCTTCGCGTTCGAGCCGCGGCCGGGCGGCGCGCTGGCCGTCAGCGCGGTGCCGGCGCTGCTCAAGGGCGACGAGCCCCGGCGCCTGCTGGAAGCCGCGGTGGACGAGCTCGGCGGGCCGAAGGCCGACGCGCCGGCGATGGAGCGCGCGCTCGCGTTCGTTGCGTGCCGCGGCGCGATCAAGGCCAACACGCCGCTGGCGCGCGAGGAGATGGAGCGCCTCGTCGGCGACCTCGGCCAGACGCGCACGCCGTACTTCTGCCCCCACGGCCGGCCGATCGTGAGCCGCGTGTCGCTGCACGACATCCGCCGCGAGCTGAAGCGGACATGGTAGTGCGAGCCGAGGCCGTTCGACGGCCGAGGCGAGCCTGTGATGGAGCTGGGCGTGCGAGCCGAGGCCGTTCGACGGCCGAGGCGAGCCTGTGATGGAGCTGGGCGTGCGAGCCGAGGCCGTTCGACGGCCGAGGCGAGCCTGGGATGGAGCTGGGCGTGCGAGCCGAGGCCGTTCGACGGCCGAGGCGAGCCTGGGATGGAGCTGGGCGTGCGAGCCGAGGCCGTTCGACGGCCGAGGCGAGCCTGGGATGGAGCTGGTAGTGCGAGCCGAGGCCGAAGGGTAGACTGCCACTGATGTCCGACAAGCCTCCGCTCCTCGTCATCGCGGGTCCCACCGGTGTCGGCAAGACGGCCGCCGCGGTCGCGCTCGCGGCGCGGCTGCCGATCGAGGTCGTGTCGGCGGACTCGCGCCAGGTCTACCGCGGCATGGATGTCGCGACCGGCAAGCCGACCGCCGACGAGCTGCGCGCCGTGCGCCATCACCTGGTGGACGTCGTGGATCCAGACGATCGCTACGACGCCGCGCGCTTCGCCCGCGACGCGCGGGCCGCGATCGACGCGATCCGCCAGCGCGGCCGGCTGCCGGCCGTCGTGGGCGGCACCGGGCTCTACATCCGCGCGCTCCTGCGCGGGCTCGATCCCGCGACGCCGGCGGACCCGGTCTTCCGCGCCGAGCTCGCAGAGGTCGCGGCTCGCGAGGGACGGGCGGCGCTGCATGGGCGGCTCGCCGCCCAGGAGCCCGCGCTGGCCCGGCGGCTGCACCCGAACGACCACGTGAGGATCATTCGCGCGCTCGAGCTGGTGCGGGCGGGCAGCCCCGCGGGCGAGGCTCAGACGCGCTGGCGTGAGGGCGACGCCGAGTGGGACGTCGTCTACGTCGGGCTCACGCTGGATCGCGCGAGGCTCGACGACCGTCTGCGTCGGCGCGCGCAGCGCATGGTCGCCGCCGGCCTCGAGGACGAGGTCCGTGGTCTCCTCGCGCGCGGCTACGTGCCGACGCTGCCGGCGATGCAGGGTCTCGGCTACCGCGAGTTCGTCCGCGTGGTCCAGGAGCGACTCGACGTGGAGGAGGCGCGGCGGCTCATGCAGCGCGACACGCTGCGCTACGCGCGGCGGCAGTGGACCTGGTTTGCCCGCGAGCCGGAGTTGCAGTGGATCGACGTCGAGGCCGCGGAGGCGGCCGGCGGCGTGGCGGCGGCGATCGAGGCGAGACTCAAGCAGGAGGGCCGGATCGGGTGAGACAACGGGTGAGAGACGGCGCGCACGGCGGCAACGGCCGCGGCCACGAGGTGGGGCGCGTGCGCGAGCATGCGATGCTGGCGGCGCTGCGGCGCCCCAAGCAGCGGCGCGTCGACGTCGAGGAGTCGCTGGAGGAGCTGGCGGGGCTCGCCACGGCGGCCGGCGCGAGCGTCGGCGAGCGGGTGATCCAGGAGCGGCCGGCGGCGACGCCCTCGCTCTACTTCGGCAGCGGCAAGGTCGAGGAAATGGCCGAGGCCGCGCGCACAGGCGGCGTCAATCTGTTCATCTCCGACGATCCGCTCTCGCCGATCCAGGAGCGCAACCTCAGCGAGTCGCTCGGCATCAAGGTGATCGACCGCACCGCGCTCATCCTCGACATCTTCGCCCAGCGCGCGCGCAGCGCCGAGGGCAAGCTCCAGGTCGAGCTGGCGCAGCTCACGTACCTGCTGCCGCGGCTCGTCGGCCAGTGGAAGCACCTCGAGCGCCTGGGCGGCGGCATCGGCACGCGCGGTCCCGGTGAGACGCAGCTCGAGTCCGACCGCCGCGTGATCCGCCAGCGCGTGCAGAAGCTCAAGCGCGAGCTCGAAGGCGTGCAGGCGCACCGCCGGCTCCAGCGCGCCAGTCGGCGGCGCGCGGGCGTGCCCATCGTCGCGCTCGTCGGCTACACCAACGCCGGCAAGACGACGCTGCTGAACCGCCTCACCGGCTCGCACCTCACCGCGGCCGACCAGCTGTTCGTCACGCTCGACCCGGCCGCGCGCCTCGTCGAGCGGCCGGGCCGCCGGCCGTTCATCCTGACCGACACCGTCGGCTTCATCCGCAAGCTGCCGCACGAGCTGGTGGCGGCGTTCCGCGCGACGCTGGAGGAGCTGACGGAGGCCGACGTGCTCGTGCACGTGGTGGACGCCAGCCAGGGAGCGCTCGAGGAGCACATGGCGGCGGTGGACTCGCTGCTGCGCGAGCTGGAGGTGGCGGCGGACCGGCCGACCGTCCTCGCGCTGAACAAGGTCGACCGGCTCGACGAGGCGCACGCCGCCGCGGTCCTCGCCGGTCGCCGCTCCGCCGTCGCGCTGTCGGCGGCGACGGGTGAGGGCGTGGAAACGCTGCTCGATGCGATCGAGAAGGCGCTGCCCGTGTCCGGCGCGGTGACGCTGCGCATCCCGCACGGCGACGGCGCCGCGCTGGCGCTCTGCTACGAGCGTGGGCGCGTGCTGACGCGCGCCGACACGCCGGGCCACGTCACCCTGGAGGTCGAGCTGGCCGGCCCGGCGCTCGCGGCCCTCGGGGCCTACCGGGTCGAGCGCGTGCTAGACTGAAGCCTTCGATGGGGCTTGCTAACTGGCTGACCGTACTACGCATTCTCTTGATCCCGGTCTTCGTCTCGCTGCTCGTCTATCGCAAGCCCGGCCCGGCGCTGGTCGTGTTCGTGGCGGCGGCGCTGACCGACCTCCTCGACGGTTACGTCGCGCGGCGCCACGGCCTTTCGAGCCGGCTCGGCGCCTTCCTCGATCCGATGGCCGACAAGCTGCTGCTCGTGTCGTCCTTCGTGACGCTCACGTGGCTCAAGGCGCTGCCGTTCTGGATCGCCGCCGTGGTCATCAGCCGTGACCTCATCCTCATGGTCGGCGCGCTCGTCATCCACATGGCGGGCGGCCGCATCTACCCGCGGCCGACGCGGGCGGGCAAGATCGCGACCTTCTTTCAGATCCTCACCGTGCTGACGGGGCTGGCGACTCGCTTCGTGCAGGTCGGCCCCGCGCTGATCGCGGTCATGTGGCTGGCGGCGGCGTTCACGATCATCTCCGGGCTGCAGTACATCGTGCAGGGCATGCGCTTCCTGAACACCGCTCACGCGGCGGAGCGGGAGGCCGATGAAGCCTCGTTCCTCCGCTGAGGGCGTCGTCGTCGCCGCGGTGCACGCCCGAACGGCGGCCGCGGCGGCCGGGCTGCGGCCCGGCGACCGCGTCCTCGCCATCAACGGCCACGCGCTGCGCGACGCCATCGACTTCCGGTTCCACGGGGGCGACGAGCGGCTCGCGCTGAGCGTCGAGCGCGACGGCGCCCGGCACGCGCTGCGGCTCGCGCGCCGGCCCGGCGCCGACCTCGGCGTCGAGCTCGAGGCGCCACGGGCGGGCGAGATCGCCACCTGCGCCAACAAGTGCGTGTTCTGCTTCATCCACCAGCTGCCGAAGGGCATGCGCAAGAGCCTCTACGTCAAGGACGACGACTTCCGGCTCTCGTTCCTGCACGGCAACTACATCACGCTGACGGATCTCGAGGAGGCGGAGCTCACGCGCATCGTCGAGCAGCGCCTGTCGCCGCTCTACGTGTCCGTGCACGCGACCGACCCCGCGCTGCGCTGGGAGCTGCTCGGCCGCCCGCGCGCCTCGGCGGAGATCCTGCCGCGGCTCGAGCGGCTCGCCAAGGCGGGCATCCGCATGCACGCGCAGGTCGTGCTCTGCCCCGGGCTCAACGACGGCGCGCACCTCGAGCGGACCGTCCGCGAGCTCGCGCCGCTGCACCCGCACGTGGCGACGACGGCGGTCGTGCCCGTCGGCCTCACGCGCCACCGGGAGCGTCTGCCGGCGCTGCGCACCCTCACCGATCAGGAAGCGTGCGCGCTGGTGGGGACGGTCGCGGCGTGGCAGTCGGAATTTCAGGCGCGCCTGGGCAGCCGCTTCGTGTTCCTCGGCGACGAGGTCTATCTCCAGGCGGCGCTGCCGTTGCCCGAGGCGGACGCCTACGAAGGGTTCGCGGTGGCGGAGGACGGCATCGGCCTCGTGCGGCGCTTCGAGGACGGCGTCGAGCGCGCGCGGCGCCGACGCCGCGCCGCGGGCCGGCCGCTCGACGTCACGCTGGTGAGCGGCTCGCTCTACGCCCCGCGGCTCGCGCGCCTCGTCGCGTCGATTCCCGGCGCGACCGCGCGCGTGGCGGCCGTGGCGAACCGCTTCTTCGGCGGCACCGTGTCGGTCGCGGGCCTCCTCACCGGGGAGGACATCGCGCGGCATCTGGCCACGCTGCCGACCCTCGGCGAGGCCGTCGTCGTCCCGGCCGTCGCGCTGCGCGACCGCGACGGCGTCTTCCTGGACGACATGAGCCCGGCGGACCTGGCCGCGGCCGTCGGCGTCCCGGTTCGCGTCGTCGAGCCCGAGCCGAGGGCGCTGCTCTCAGCGGTATGCTCCGCCCCGTAATCGCGATCGTCGGCCGGCCGAACGTCGGCAAGTCCACGCTGTTCAATCGCCTCGTCGGACGCCGGCAGGCGCTCGTCCGTGACACGCCGGGCGTGACGCGCGATCGCCTCTACGGCCAGGTCCAGTTCGAGCGCTGGCAGGCGACGGTGATCGACACGGGCGGCTTCGATCCCGGCTCGACGGAGCCGCTCGTCGAGGGCGTGCGCCGCCAGGTGCTGGCAGCCGTGGAGGACGCCGACCTCATCGCCTTCGTCGTCGACGCGCGCGAGGGCGCGACGGCGCTGGACCAGGAGATCGCGCGGCTGCTGCGAAAGACCAACAAGCCCGTGGTCCTCGTCGCCAGCAAGGTGGACGACCGCGGCCAGGAGCCGGCGCTGGCGGACCTCTATCGGCTCGGCTTCGGCGAGCCGCTCGGCGTCTCGGGCGAGCACGGCCGCGGCGTCGCCGAGATGCTCGAGGTCCTGCGCGAGCGCGCGCCGTCGCCGACGGCGCCTCCCGGCGGCAAGCGTCCGGTCGCCATCGCGGTGATCGGCCGCCCCAACGTCGGCAAGTCGTCGCTCGTCAACGCGATGCTCGGCACCGAGCGCGTGCTCGTGCACGAGGCGCCGGGCACGACGCGCGACGCCGTGGACACGCCGTTCGTCTACGAAGGCCGACCCTACGTGCTGGTCGACACCGCCGGCATCCGGCGCAAGGGCAAGGTGACGGAGGCGCTCGAAAAGCTCGCCGTGGTGATGGCGCTCAAGAGCCTCGAGCGCTCGCAGGTTGCGCTGCTCGTCATGGACGCCTCCGAGGGCCTGACCGCGCAGGACGCGCACATCGCGGGCTACGCGCACGAGGCCGGGCGCGCCATCGTCCTCGTCGTCAACAAGTGGGACCTCGTGCCCCGGGGCATGGTGAGAAAGGCCGAGGTCGTCGAGCAGGTGCGCGACCGGCTGCCGTTCCTCGACTACGCGCCGATGTGCTTCACCTCGGCGACGCGCGGCGAGGGACTGCGCGAGCTGTTCGAGACGATCGACCGCGTCGCGGCCGAGGCTCAGCGCCGCGTGCCGGCCGAGGAGGTGACCGCCGTTCTGCGCCAGGCGCTCGACCGTCGCCCGCTGTCGGTGGCCGGCCTGCCCCTGACCATCCAGTCGGCGAACCAGGTGAGCGTCGGCCCGCCGACCATCGCCGTGCGCGTGAACCGGCCGGACGAGATCCATTTCTCCTACGAGCGCTATCTCGCCAAGTCGCTGCGCCACGCGTTCGGCTGGGAGGGCTCGCCGCTGCGGCTGTCGTTCCGCCGCGCCGGGCGCGCCCGCCCGAGCGCGCCGAAGGCACGGCGATGAGACATCCTGTGTCAAGCCCGAGGCGCGCCACGGCTGCGCCGGGGCGCGTCCGAGCGCTGGGGGGTGTGGGGGGCCATGTCGGGGCCCCCCACGCTCACGAGCGAGTGATCGAGGCGCGTCACGGGTTTCCCGGGATGCGCCGAGCGTTGGGGGGTGTGGGGGGCCATGTCGGGGCCCCCCACGTAAGCAGATGAGCCCCTTCCGCCGCACCGGCTCGGGACTCTGGCTCGCGATCCTCGGCGTCCTGCTGTTCGCGGCCGGCGCCGGCATCCTGCTGGCCAGCCCGCGGCATCGTGCGCTCTACTACGGTGAGCCGCCCGCCGTGGTGGCGCCGGCCGCCGGTCCGTCGCAGGTGGTGGCCGCCGTCGGCAGCGGCAAGGTGCCGTATCCCGACGCGTTGGGGCGCTTGCGCGTGCGTATCGCGGATCGCGAGCCCACGCGGCTGCCGGCCGAGGGCGCGCCGCCCGGCTGGACGCTCAAGGAGTTCGCCGGCCACGCATCGATCGAGCTCGTGCGCGCCGACGGCCGCCTGGCCGCGCGCCTGCGCAGCGAGCGCGCCTCGTTCGCGATGCACCGCGACGTCGTCGTCGAGCTGCGCGAGTTCCCGTACCTGTCGTGGACGTGGAAGGTGACCAGGCTCCCCGCGGGCGGCGACGTGCGCGACGCCGCGCGCGACGATCAGGCCGCGCAGGTCTACGTGATCTTCCCGCGCTGGCCCTCGCCGCGGACGAAGAGCGACGTGGTGGGCTACATCTGGGACTCGCGCGCGCCCGTCGGCACCCGGCTCAAGAGCCCCCGCGCCGACAACGTCCGCATCGTGGTCGTCGAGTCGGGGGGGGCGCGGCTCAACGAGTGGCGCGCCTACGAGCGCAACGTGGCCGCCGACTACGCGGCGCTCTTCGGCCGCCAGCCGCCCCGGGTCGGCAAGCTGGCCGTCATGGTCGACTCCAACGACACCCGGGGGGAGGCGGAGGCCCTGTTCGGCGATCTGGTCTTCGCCCGGACGCGCCAGAGAAGCGTGGAAATCCCAACCCCCGTGCTAAGATAACGCGCATGACGCCGCCAGACGACGATCGTCCGGAGCGCGACCTGTACGACGAGACGCCGCGATCGATCTTCGCGGCGACGTGGTTTCGCGCGCTGCTCGTCCTGATCGTCCTCGCCGTGGTCGGAGCCGTTGCGGTGCCCTACATCCTCGACGCGATGAACCCGCCGGTGAAGAGCGTGGCGTCGCGTCCGACGCCGCCGCCCACGCCAGCGCCGCCCGCCGCGACCCCGACGCCGTCGCCGCCGCCGGGCGCGATGTCCGCACCGGCTGACAAGGCGCCGGACAAGACGCTGCTGCCCGACCGAGCGCTCGCCGACAAGCCAACGACGACCATGCCGACGGCGCGCAGCCCGTTCGGCGTCGACAAGGCGCCGACCGACAAGCCGGCCATGAGCCCGAAGCCGGGCCCGAGCGACAAGTCACCGGCGAGCACGAAGCCGGCGCCGACGGAAAAATCCGCGACGGCGGAGAAGAAGGACACGCGGATGGCAGCGGCGGCGCCGGAGACGAGGCCCAAGCCCGAGGCCAAGGCGGCGCCCACGACGACGAAGCGCGCCGCGACCAGCAGCACCAGCACCGCGAAGGCGCCGAGGGGTGTCGCGACCGGCGAGTGGTGGGTGCAGGTCGGCGCCTTCCGCGACGAGGGCACGGCCAAGAAGGTCGCCGCGAAGCTCCGCGAGCAGAACTACAAGGTCGAGGAAACGGTCAGCGGCGGCGGCGAGCGGGCGGCGAAGCCGGCCGCGGCGGACAAGCTCGCGCCGGCGGCCTCGGCGGCCAATCCAGCCGGCGCCGACCAGTACGACGTCTTCGTCTCCGGCCTGTCGGCGGCCGAGCTGAACGAGCGGCTGGCCGCCAAGGGACTCGCCGCGGAGCCGGCGGGCAGTGGCGCCGTCATCAAGCCGAGCCTGCCGTTGCGCGACGCGGTGGCGCTCTCGAAGGATCTGGCTGTGGAAGGCCTCAAGGTCCAGGTGCGCCGCGCCGGCGGGGCCGCGCCCGCGCCGCGCGTGACGCAGGCCCGGCCGCGGCCGCCCGCCGCGAACGACGGGGAGACGTTCTACCGCGTGCGGGTGGGGGCGTTCCCGGACCGCGCGACGGCGATGACCACGCTGAAGGAGCTCGAGACCAAGGGCTACAAGCCGTTCATCGCGCGGGGCGGGCCGTAGCCGTCTCGACGAGGAGGTGAGTCTCCACCGTGACCAAGAACGACCTGGTCAACGCCGTTGCCGCGCACGGGCTGAGTAAGCGCCAGTCCGCGTCCGTGGTCGAATCGGTGTTCGACATCATCTTCCGCTGCTTCGAGAAGGGCGAGGACGTCAAGATCGTCGGCTTTGGACACTTCCGCATCCGGCGCAAGGCGTCGCGGCGGGGCCGCAATCCTCAGACCGGCGACTCCATCGAGATCACCGCGCGCAAAGTCCTCACCTTCAAGCCCAGCAAGGGCCTCAAGCAGCGCATCAACACCACCACGCCGAACGCCTAGCGGCCGTGCCCGAGATCGCGGAGAAGCTCTACTACCGCATCGGGGAGGTCGAGGAGATCGCGGGCGTGCCCGCGTACGTCCTCCGCTACTGGGAGTCGGAGTTCAAGCTGCTCCGTCCCAAGAAGAATCCCGCTGGCCAGCGCCTCTATCGCCGGCGCGACGTGGACCTGGTGCAGCGGATCAAGGCCCTCCTCTACGACGAGCGGCTCACGCTGGAGGGCGCGCGCAAGCGCCTGGTGGCGGAATCGCGCAAGACGCAGCCGCTGCAGCTCGAGCTCGGCATGCGCGAGGCGGCGTACGCGGAGGCGCTCAAGCGGGTGCGCAACCGGCTCGCCGCGCTGCGCTCGCGGCTGACGCCTTGAAGGGATCGGCCGTTTCTGGGAAGATTCGAGCCTGCGTCGGGGCGTAGCGCAGCCCGGTAGCGCACCGGACTGGGGGTCCGGTGGTCGCAGGTTCAAATCCTGTCGCCCCGACCATTTTTCATGTAGTGAGAAACCGCGCCGGACGGCCACGGTGCCCACGGCGCGGTTTTCTGTGCCCGTCCCCGGGCCCGGGCTTCAGGCATTCATCGCCACGTCGGCGGCTTTGCTGATGCCCTGACCGAGGACCGAGGCGGGGACGATTAGCGCCCCGCCCCGTCGCACAGTGGACCCCACTCCGCCCAACTCCCGCCAATCAAGCCGCGCGAGACAAACACGCGTGGTATTTATAGACGGCGTGTCTACGCGACGCGGCGTGTCGGTCTGGGGGTCCGGTGGTCGGAGGGTGTCCGTTCCGTTTCCAGCGGAGGCCGAGTGCCCGTTCTGCTCGTGACCAACGACGACGGCGTCCACGCCGCGGGCCTCGCCGCGCTAGCCGGCGCCCTCGAGGACCTGGGCGAGGTGCACGTGCTGGCGCCCGAGCGCGAGCAGAGCGCCTGCGGCCACGCCCTGACGCTGCACAGGCCGCTCAGCGTTCACCGCTGGGGCGAGCGACGCACTTCCGTGAACGGCACGCCCTCGGACTGCGTCAACCTCGGCGTCCTCGGCTTCCTGCCCGAGCGCCCCGTGCTCGTCGTGTCCGGCATCAACCACGGCTCCAACCTCGGCGACGACGTGACGTACTCGGGGACCGTGTCGGCGGCCATGGAGGGCACGCTGCTCGGCGTGCCGTCGATCGCAATCTCGCTCGTGGAGGGCGATGAGCTCGAGGCGGCGGCCCGCGTGGCGCGGCAGGTGGCGATGCGCGTGCTCGTGAGCGGGCTGCCGCCGATGACGCTGCTCAACGTCAACGTGCCGGCGGGCACGCCCAAGGGCGTGCGCCTCACGCGGCTCGGCCACCGCGTCTACTCGGGCAAGATCGTGGAGCAGGCCGATCCCCGCGGCCGCGCGCATTACTGGATCGGCGCGGGGCCGCCCGCGTGGGAGGCGCTCGACGGCACCGACATGGGCGCCGTGCACGACGGCTACGCCTCGGTGACGCCGCTGGACCTCGACCTCACGCACCACCGCGCGCTCGCGCAGATGACGGACTGGGAGCCCGCCCTCAACGCCGCGCTGCGGGCGCGCCCGCGCGAGCCCGCAAAGCCGGCGTCGCGCGCGAAGCCGGGGAAGCGCCGGAGGCGGTGAGTGGAGGCGGGCTTCGAGGCGCGCCTGGCGCGCGAGCGCGAGCGCATGGTGGACGAGCAGCTCAAGCGCCGCGGGATCACCGACGCTCGCGTGCTCGACGCCATGCGGCGCATCCCGCGGCACCGGTTCGTCGAGGAGGGACTCGCCCACAGCGCCTACGAGGACCATCCGCTGCCGATCGGCGAGGGGCAGACGATCTCGCAGCCGTACATCGTGGCGCTCATGACGTCGCTGCTCGGGCTGACGGGGCAGGAAAAGGTGCTGGAGGTCGGCACGGGCTCCGGCTATCAGACGGCCGTGCTCGGGGCGCTCGCGCGCCGCGTGTGCTCGATCGAGCGGCTGCCGCGGCTGGCCGAGCGCGCGCGCGCCACGCTCGAGGCGCTGGGCGTGGCCAACGTCTGGATCCGTGTCGGCAACGGGGCGCTCGGCTGGCCGGACGAGGCGCCCTTCGATCGCATCCTGGTCGCCGCGGGCGGGCCGTCGGTGCCGCCGCCGCTGGTGGAGCAGCTCGTCGAGGGCGGGCGCCTGGTCCTGCCCGTCGGCAGCGCCGAGGACCAGGTGCTCACCGTCGTGGAGCGCGCGGGCGGCGAGACGCGCACGCGGCAGTGCGGGGAGTGCAAGTTCGTGAAGCTCGTGGGAAAGTACGCCTGGGAGTCGTGAACCCCTGATGCCTGTATAATGGGCGGGTCCGTTCGGGGCGTAGCGCAGCCTGGTAGCGCGCACGGTTCGGGACCGTGAAGTCGGAGGTTCAAATCCTCTCGCCCCGACCACTTCTCTCGCCGCCCGTCGGCCGGCGCCAACCGGCCGGCGGCGCGGCGATGCCCGACCAACCGGAACAGCCGTGACCGTCGCTGCCGAGATCGTCGTCGAGGGTCGCGTGCAGGGCGTGGGCTATCGCGACTACGCCCAGCGCCACGCCGAGCGTCTCGGCCTCGTCGGCTATGTCATGAACCTCAAGGACGGCCGCGTGCGAGCGCGGGCCGAGGGGCCGCGCGAGATGATCGAGGAGTTCGTGCGGGCGCTCGAGAAAGGACCCCCGCTGTCCCAGGTGAGCACGGTCAACGTGCGATGGATGAGCTCGACCGGACGCTTCGCGGGCTTCGACGTCCGCTTCGCGGGCTTCGAGCCGTGACGTCCGCGCGCGGGCTGCTCGCGGGCGCGCTCGGCGCCGCGCTCCTCGCCACGGCGGTGATGGCGCCGGCGGATCCGGCGGCCGACCGCGTCCACACGGTCGCACGGGGCGACACGCTCAGCGCGCTCGCGCGGCGCTACGGCGTCTCCGTCGGCGCGCTCGTCTCCGCCAACAACTTCGAGAACGACGGCGTCCGGCTGCGGCTGGGCCAGCGGCTCGTGATCCCTGCCGCGACCACATCGCCCGCCCGCGTCACGGCCCGGACGGATCGCCGTCGCGCCGCCGACCCCGGGCCCCGCCCGCGCAGCCTGCGCGCCCCGGTCGACTTCGTGCTTGCGGTGCCGGAGTTCGCCGACGCGCTGGGCGGCTTCCTGTGGCCGACCGACGGCGCCGTGAGCTCGCCCTTCGGACGGCGGCGCAGCGGCTGGCACCGCGGCATCGATATCCGCGCCGAGCGCGGCGAGCCGATCATCGCCGCGGGCGCGGGCGTGGTGGTCGTGGCCGGCGTGGAGCCGCGCTACGGCCGCGTGCTGAAGATCGAGCACGAGTACGGCTTCACCACCGTGTACGCGCACAACGACGAGAACCTCGTGGAGGTCGGCGACTGGGTCACGCCCGGCCAGCGCATCGCGCGAGTGGGGCGCACGGGCCGCGCCACGAACTACCACGTGCACTTCGAGATCCGCCGCGACGGCCGGGTCTACAATCCGCTCTACATGCTGCCGATGCCCGCGCGCGTGGCCCACGTGGACGAGAGCCAGGACGACGAGCCCGATGAGTAGCCGCGAGGCCGAGGAAACCGTCCCCGACGAGCCGCTCGAGCCGCTGGTCGACGTGGTGGACGAGGACGTCCGCGACGAGACGCGCGAGACGAGCCGCGCGAATCTCGGCGTGTACCTCGCGGAGATCGCGCGCATCCCGCTGCTCACGCGCGAGGAGGAACAGGCCCTCGCGCGGCGCGTGCAGGCGGGCGACGAGGCCGCCAAGCAGCGCCTGGTCGAGGCGAACCTGCGCCTCGTCGTCCAGATCGCGCGCCGCTACCTGAACCGTGGGCTGCCGCTACCGGATCTGATCGAGGAGGGCAACCTCGGGCTGCTGCGCGCGGTGGAGAAGTTCGAGCCCGAGCGCGGCACGCGCTTTTCCACCTACGCGACGTGGTGGATCCGCCAGGCCGTCACGCGCGCGCTCGCCAACCAGGCGCGGACGATCCGGCTGCCCGTGCACGTCGAGCTGCTGCTCGCGCGCTACGTGCGCGAGCAGAGCCGGCTCACCCAGACGCTCGGCCGGACGCCCACCGCCGAGGAGCTGGCGCAGGCGCTCGGCACGAGCGCGCGCGAGATCGCCGAGCTGGAGGAGGTGCGCCAGCACCCGGTGTCGCTCGACGCGCCGGCGGGCGGCGAGTCGTCGGCGACGCTCGGCGACCTCATCGCCGACCGTGCGACCATGCCGTCGGAGACGCTCGCCGATCTCTTCCGCGACCGTGCCGACCTCGCCTCCGTGCTCGACGACCTCGCCGCCAACGAGCGCACGGTGCTGCGGCGGCGCTTCGGGCTCGAGGGCGATCCGCCCGAGACGCTGGAGACGATCGGACAGCGGCTGGGGCTCAGCCGCGAGCGGGTACGGCAACTGGAGGGCGCGGGACTCCGAAAACTGCGCGCGCTGCTGACGGCCCGCGGAATCGACGCCGCTGATCTGGCGTAGGTCAGCGTTCAAGACCTTCTTTCAAGTGCTACATCGCCAGAGGGAGGCCCGCTGCAGCGGGCCGTCATTCTGGATGATCAGCGGGACAGGGACAAGAAGCCCGAGAATCCATATGGGAAAAAAATTTCCCGTCCGCGAAACGACTTGCCTGTTCCGCTTATCGGGTAGAAACTACGAACATAACGGGCTTCTAGGCGGACATTCGTCGGATCCATCGACGTGAGGAGTATTGGTGATGGGC
>Ga0209157_1000086_pt1 | contig 80937 bp, 86 predicted proteins | sample GraSoiAngelo_135_FD_185892 | JGI IMG/M metagenome (GOLD analysis project Ga0209157, IMG submission 185892) | Grasslands soil microbial communities from the Angelo Coastal Reserve, California, USA - 14_0929_05_40cm (SPAdes) (version 2) | ecosystem: Environmental > Terrestrial > Soil > Grasslands ... | reverse complement strand
TGACGAGCAGGTCGTGCAGCCGGTTGATGACCCCTGCGGGCGTCTTCGCCGGGACATAGGCGGCGAACCAATAGGTGAGCTCGTAGCCCTTCACCCCGGACTCGTCGATAGTCGGGACATCGGGCGCAAGCGGTGAGCGCTTCCTGCTCGTCACTCCGAGGGCGTGGACCTTGCCGCCTTTCACCTGAGGCAAGCCGGTTGCCGTGTCGGTGAACATCATGTTGATCTGGCCGCCGAGCAGATCGTTGACCGCCAGGGGATTGCTCTTGTACGGCACGTGGAGCAGCTGCACCCCGGCCATCTGCTGAAACAGCTCGCCCGAGACACGGCTCGCCGAGCTGCCGCTGCCGAAGCTCAGCTTGCCCGGCTGCGCCTTCGCGAGCTTGATCAGCTCGGCAACGCTCTTTGCCGGCACGCTGGGATGCACGATGAGGATGTTGCCGCCGCGACCCAGCGCGGCCACCGGGGCGAAGTCCTTGACCGGGTCGTACGGCAGCTTCTTGAACAGGTGCTCGTTCGCCGACTGTGTGGTGTTGGTCGTGATGAAGACGGTATGGCCGTCGGGCGCCGCCTTGGCGACGAATTGCGCGGCGATAAAGCCGTTCGCGCCCGCCTTGTTGTCCACGATGACCGGCTGCTTGGCTTCGTTGCTGACTTCCTGACCGAGAGCCCGTGCGAGTTGATCGGTGGCGCTCCCCGCGGCGAACGGCACCACGAAGCCGACGACTTTGCTGGGATAGCTCTGCGCTTGCGCCAGAGCAGTGACTGCGCCGAGAAGGGCCGCAGCGAAAATGCGCGGGAAGGTCACGAGATCATCCTTGGGGTTGAAATACTCTACCAATACCGGTTTTTTTTATATAGTCGAGACATGAGCGGACCGCTGCACGGCGTGCGCGTCCTGGACCTCACTACCGTGGTGATGGGTCCTTACGCGACCCAGATCCTCGCAGACTTCGGCGCCGACGTGATCAAGCTCGAGCCGCCCGACGGCGACGTCATGCGCTACGCCTGGCCGTTCCGCAATCCGGGCATGGGGAGCATCTTCCTCAACACCAACCGCAACAAGCGCTCGCTGGTCCTCGACCTGAAGCAGGCCGCGGCGCGCGAAGCCTGCCTCGCCATCGCCGCAGGATCGGACGTGCTGGTCTACAACATCCGCCCGCAGGCGATGGCCCGCCTGAAGCTTTCGTACGAGGAGGTGCGGGCGGTCAACGAAAGAATCATCTATGTGGGCTGCTTCGGCTACAGCCAGCGCGGCCCGTACGCCGCGAGAGCGGCCTACGACGACATGATCCAGGGCGCCGCCGGGATCCCCTGGCTCCTCAAGCGGCAGGGCGCGAGCGAGCCGCGCTATGCGCCGATGATCATCGCCGACCGCTCGGTCGGCCAGCAGGTGGCGAGCGCGGTGAGCGCCGCGCTGTATCACCGCGAGAAGACCGGCAGCGGGCAGCGCGTCGACGTGCCGATGTTCGAGCACCTGCTGCAGCTGGTGCTCGGCGACCACCTGGGCGGCTACACCTTCGAGCCGCAGCACGGCGAGCCCGGCTACCACCGCATCCTCGCCCCGGACCGCCGTCCCTACGAGACGCGCGACGGCTACGTCTGCGCGCTGATCTACAACGACAAGCAGTGGAAGGCGTTTTTCGACATCCTCGGCAAGCCGGAGATCTTCTCCCTGCCCGAGTTTTCCACTCAGGAAGCGAGAAGCAGGAACTACAACCGCGCCTACGCCATGGTCGCCGAGGAAATGAAACAGCGCACCACCGCGCAGTGGGTCGAGGAGCTCGGCCGCGCCGACATCCCAGTACAGCGCATGAACAGCCTCGACGACATCGTCGCCGACCCCCATCTCGCGGCGATCGGCTACCTGGAGGTCGTCGAGCATCCGACCGAGGGCCGGATCAAGTCCCTGGCGGTGCCCTCGGAATGGTCGCGATCCCGGCCCGAGTACCGGCGCCACGCGCCGCGGCTGGGCGAGCACACGCGCGAGGTGCTGCGCGAAGCGGGCCTGCCAGAGGAGACGATCGAGTCGCTGCTGCAATCCGGAGCGGCAAAAGAACCTCCGCTATAATTCGCCGCGCGCCGATTTGACGTTCAGCTTGCGGGCGCCTAACAAATGCCGCTAAAGAGACCCTCTTGAACGCATCTCCTGAGCCATCGTCCGTCGGCGCCGTGAGCGCGCGGATGGCGCACTTCGACCAGCCGCTGCGGCTGCGCAGCGGTGCCGAGCTGCCGGCCTTCGACATCGCCTACGAGACCTACGGCACGCTGAACGCGGCGCGCTCGAACGCGGTGCTGGTGTGCCACGCGCTCAACGCCTCTCACCATGTCGCCGGCTTTTACGACAGCGACCCCGGCAACATCGGGTGGTGGGACAACCTGGTCGGCCCGGGCAAGCCGCTCGATACGCGGCGCTTCTTCGTCGTCGGCTCGAACTATATCGGCAGCTGCTTCGGCTCGACCGGGCCCGCCTCGCCCAACCCCGCGACCGGCAAGCCCTGGGGCGCCGATTTCCCGGTGGTGACGATCGAAGACTGGGTCGAAGCGCAGGCGCGGCTCGCCGACCATCTCGGCATCGAGCGCTTCGCGGCGGTGATCGGCGGGTCCCTCGGCGCCATGCAGGCGCTGCAGTGGGCGCTCTCGTACCCCGAGCGCATCCGCCACTCGATCGTGGTCGCGGCCGCGGCGCGGCTCACGCCGCAGAACATCGCCTTCAACGAGGTCGCGCGCCAGGCGATCATGACCGACCCGGATTTCCACGGCGGGCATTACTACGACAAGGGCGTGGTGCCGACGCGGGGGCTGCGCCTCGCGCGCATGCTCGGCCACATCACCTATCTCTCGGGCGAGGCGATGGCGCAGAAATTCGGCCGGCTGCTGCGGCGCGGGACGCCCGGCTTCGACTTCGACATCGACTTCGAGATCGAGTCCTACCTGCGCTACCAGGGCGACAAGTTCTCGACCTACTTCGACGCCAATACCTACCTGCGCATCACCAAGGCGCTCGACTACTACGACCCGGCCGCCGGCTACGGCGGCGACCTCACCGCGGCGCTGGCGCGCGCGAAAGCCGCGTTTCTCGTCGTTTCGTTCAATTCCGACTGGCGCTTCCCGCCGCCGCGCTCGCGCGAGATCGTGCGCGCGCTGCTCGACAACCGGCGCATCGTCTCCTATCTGGAGATCGCCGCGCCCGGCGGGCACGACGCGTTCCTGCTCGAGGACCCGCGCTACCACGCCGCGCTGCGCGCCTATTTCGCCAACCTGGAGCTATGACCCCCTCCGGACAGGCGCTGCTCGCCGCGCGCCCCGATTTCGCCGCCATCGCGCAGTGGCTCGATCGCGGCGCGCGCGTGCTCGACCTCGGCTGCGGCGACGGCGCGCTGCTGCGCTACCTGTGGCAGGCGCGCGCGGCGCCAGGCTACGGCGTGGAGATCGACGACGACAGCGTGCTCGCCTGCGTGTCGAACGACGTCAACGTGCTGCAGGTCGACCTGGAGAGCGGGCTGTCGCTGTTCTCGGACCATTCGTTCGACTGCGTGATCCTTTCGCAGACGCTGCAGGCGGTGCGCCATACCGAAGGCGTCCTGCGCGAGATGCTGCGCGTCGGGCGCGAGGCGATCGTGAGCTTTCCGAATTTCGGCCACTGGAGCGCCCGCCTGCAGGTCGCGCTCGGCCGCATGCCGGTGTCCGAGGCGCTGCCCTACGAGTGGTACGAGACGCCGAACGTGCACCACTGCACCGTCGCCGACTTCGAGGACCTGTGCCGGAGCCTGGGCTTCAGGATCCGCGAGCGGCTGGTGCTGCACCATGGCAAGCCGGTGAGGCTGCTTCCCAATTTGCTGGGCAGCCTCGCCGTGTACCGCTGCACCACGCAGTGAATGCCCAGAAAACCGCGCTGCGCACGGTGGCGCTGTTCGAGGCGTTCAAAGGAGCGCTGGTCCTCGCCGCCGGCTGCGGACTGCTGGCTCTTTTTCACGGCGACGCGCAGCGCTTTGCCGACGCCTTGGTCGGCCGCCTGCACCTCAACCCGGCGAAGAACACCCCGCGGGTCTTCCTCCAGCTGCTGGAGAATATTTCCAATTCCCAGCTCTGGGCGCTGGCCGGGTTTGCCGCGCTTTACGCGAGCCTGCGGTTCATCGAGGCTTATGGTCTGTGGCGCGGCCGGCGCTGGGCCGAGTGGCTCGCGGCGTTGAGCGGCGGCATCTACGTACCGATCGAGATCTACGAACTAGCCCGCCACGTGACATGGATCAAGATCGGCGCCTTGATCCTGAATGCCGCCGTGGTCGCATACATGTGCTATGCGCTATGGGTTTCCAGGCGGCGGCTACCACCGGCGGCCTGATGCGGGGCGACGCCGTTCTACGCGTCTAATGGGACGAGCCGCTAATAACTATTCTCCGGGCTAACGTAACACTTGAACTCCACCACATTGCCCGAAGGATCGGCGATCATGAAGCTTTGATGCTCGTGAGGCGTTTTGCGAAATCGCACCATGGGACGCACCAAAAACTTGATCCCGAGGCTCTCGACGTGGTCGCGCATTCGTGAGAAATCGTCGTTCTGCAGAAATGTGAGCCCGAAATGCCGCGGATATGCTCGTGGGTTGACTTCGGTCGCACGCCTTTCGAGATGACAGACCAGTTGCAGAACCCCGCCGAAGCTGAATGTGACGCGGTCTTTGAGGATCCGTACCGGCTGCGCACCAAGCACTTCGGAGTACCAGCGAGCAGCCTCCTCGAGCGCGCGGCACGGCACCGCGATGTGCGCGATGTAGCGTCCCGCAATTACCCGGGTGTTGTCCAGCAAGCCGTCGGCGAGCTCGAATTCGGTCATGTCGCAATCAATAGATCCCAACAAGAAAAGCGTATCAGCAACGGCGTGTCCGTAGCGCGGTTCTATTTATTCGGATGACAAACGTTAACATCCGCTCTCCCAAGCGAAGCGATCAAGCTGAGCTAGTGAAAATAGCGTTCACTGACGATGATGGTCAAGTGGAAACTCTTTGGGCTTTTGATCTAGGCGGTGGGCGTTATCGTTTAGACAGCACGCCTTGGTTTCAATACGGCGTTTCCTGGAAGGACGTAGTGGCCGCAAGGCCTGACTCCGACGGCCTTCTTTACTTTACACAGGTATTAGAGAAGTCTGGATACCGCACGGTCCGCGTGGCATTTGAAGAGCGGACCGGTGCAGAAAATCCGATTCTTTCAGGGCTTCAAAGCCTCGGTTGCAGTTTTGAAGGGGCAAACAGCCGCCTATTCGCAATCGACATTCCGCCAGAGGTTTCGCTTCAAGCCGTGCGGGATTTCCTAGTCTCGAACAAGGTTCAATGGGAATACGCAGATCCAACGTATGCTGGTCTTCACGGCAATGCGGATGCGCTCTAACAACAAGGGCTGGATCCTGGTCGCGCCGGACGGACTGAGCAACGATGCCGCGCTCGCAAAGTGGGTGCGCACCGGCGCGGATTACGCTTCTACGCTACCTGGGAAGCATTAGCGGGCGATTTGTCGAGCTCGTCGATGCGAGCGCGCTGCCACCAAAGCATGGCGATGCCCGGCAGCGCGACGAGGAAGGTGAAGAAGAAAAACGCCGTCCAGCCGAAGCTCTCGGCCAGGGCGCCGGCGGCGGGGCCGACGTAGACGCGGCCGAGCGAGGCGAGCGCGGAGAGCAGCGCGTACTGCGTCGCCGAGAAGCGCCGGTCGCACATCGCCATGAGCAGCGCGACGAAGGCGGCGGTGCCCATGCCGCCGCACAGGTTCTCCGCCGCGATCACCGTGATCATCAACGGGTAGCTCTTGCCCGCCGCGGCGAGCAGCATGAAGCCGAGGTTAGTGAACGCCTGCAGAAATCCGAACAACAATAGCGATTTGAAAAGTCTCAGCTTGGCCATCAGCGCGCCGCCGATCAGCAGGCCGAGGATGGTGGCGCCGACGCCGAGCCACTTGTTGGCCCAGCCGACGTCGGTGAGCGAGAAGCCGGCGCCGCGCAGAAGGAACGCCGTGCTCAGCGTCCCGGCGAAGGCATCGCCCAGCTTGTACAGGATGATGACGAGGAGAAGTAGCCAGGCGCCGTGCCTCGAGAAGTACTCGGCGAGCGGCTCGCGCACCGCCTCGGCCAGCGTCTTAGGCGCCCTGGGCGGAGTCGCGGGCTCTGCCGCGGCCCAGGTCGCGGCCACGCCGACGAGCATCAGGGCCGCCATCAGCCAGTACGCCTGAGTCCAGCTGATCCAGTTGTCGACCAGGATGAGCGCGAGGCCCCCCGAAACCAGCATCGCGATGCGGTAGCCGAGCACCGAGACCGCGGCGCCGGCGCCGCGCTCCTCGGCGCGGAGCACATCGGCGCGGTAGGCGTCGAACACGATGTCCTGCGAGGCGGACACGAACGCCACGACGAGCGCGAGCGCGGCAAGGAGGAAAGGCGCCTCTTTCGGCGAAACCGTCCCCATGCAGGCGATCGCGACCAGCAGCGCAGCCTGCGTGGCGAGAAGCCACCCGCGTCGCCTGCCGAGCAGCGGGATGCTGTAGCGGTCCATCAGCGGCGCCCACAGGAACTTGTAGACGTAAGGCTGGCCGACGAGCGTGAACCAGCCGATCGCCTGGATGTCGATGCCCTCGACCGCCAGCCAGGCCTGCAGCGTGGCGCCGGTGAGCGCGAGCGGCAGGCCCGAGGAGAAGCCCAGCAGAAGAAGAAGAAAGATCCTCTTGCTGCGAAAAACCGAAATCAAAGTGCCTAAAGCAGCCACTCGTAGTCGATGGTCAGCGGCGCGTGGTCGGAAAAGCGCTTCGCCTTGTAGATCGATTCCCTGCGCGCCGCGGCGGCGATCCCGGGGGTGGCGATCTGGTAATCGATGCGCCAGCCGACGTTCTTCGCCCAGGCCTGCCCGCGATTCGACCACCAGGTGTACTGGCCGGGCTTCCGGTTGAGGCGCCTGAAAACATCGACAAAGCCCAGCCCGTCGAACACGCCGGTGAGCCAGGCGCGCTCCTGCGGCAGGAAGCCGGAGTTTTTCTGGTTCGACCTCCAGTTCCTCAGGTCGATCTCCTGGTGCGCGATGTTCCAGTCGCCGCACAGGATGATCTCCTGGCCTCGGCTGCGGAGCCTCGCCAGGTGCTTGAGGAAGACCTTGAGGAAGCGGAACTTGGACTTCTGTCGATGCGGCCCAGCCGAACCCGAGGGCAGGTACACCGAGACCACCCACAGCCTGCCGAAGCGCGCCTCGACGTAGCGCCCCTCGGCGTCGAACTCGCGGCTCTCGAAGCCGCGCCTGACCTCGTCCGGCGCGCTGCGGCTATAGAGGGCGACGCCGCTGTAGCCTTTCTTCTCGGCGAAGGCGTGGCAGGCCTCGAACGCCTTCAGGCCGTGCAGCCTGGCGTCGAGGTCGATCTGCTGGCACTTCATCTCCTGCAGGCACACCACGTCGGCGCGCTGCGCCGCGAGCCAGCGGAACAGGCCTTTTTTCGCCGCCGAGCGGATGCCGTTGACGTTGAGAGTGACGACCCTCAAGACGATGGAAAAGCGGAGACCCCGCCGTGCGCCGCCGACCACTGCGCCGGCGCGTGCAGAAACTTCTCGACTTCGCCGATCTGCGCCGGCTCGAGGTAGCCGCCCTTCTTCACCAGCGCGAGCACGTCCCACCACGTGGCGAGATGATGCAGGCGCACGTTGAGCTCGGCGAGCGTCTTCTTCGACTCGGGGAAGATGTCGTAGTAGAAGTTGACGAACACGTGCTCGACGATCGCTCCCGCCTCGCGCAGCGCCTTGCAGAAATTGATGTTCGAGCGTCCGTCGGTGGTGAGGTCCTCGACCAGCAGCGTGCGCGCGCCCTCGCGGATGTCGCCCTCGATCTGCGCGTTGCGGCCGAAGCCCTTCGGCTTCTTCCTCACGTATTGCATCGGCAGCGCGAGGCGCTCGGCGATCCACGCCGCATACGGGATGCCTGCCGTCTCGCCGCCGGCGACCACGTCGAACTGCTCGAAGCCGACGTCGCGCGCGAGCGTCGCGACGGCGAAGTCAACCAATTGACCCCGGAGGCGCGGATAAAAGATGAGCTTGCGGCAGTCGATGTACACCGGGCTCGCCCAGCCGGAGGTGAAGACGAACGGCCGGTCCTCGAAAAACAGCACCGCCTTCACCTCGAGCAGCATCTTGGCGGTGGTCTCGGCTATGAACGCCTGGTCGGCGAAGTGCATGAGCGGCGCGAATTTTAACAGGTTAGAATCCGCCTACCTCGCGCTCCATGGAGAATCATGCGATGGTACGGGAGCTAACAATAATCGCTGCAGCGGCGCTGATCGCCGCACCGCTCGCCGCGCACTCTCAATCCACGCCCGGCCAGCTCACCTACCGCTGCGTCGGCAAGGACGGCAAGAAATACTACGGCTCGACGGTGCCCATTCCGTGCCTCGGCCAGCCGATCGAGCAGCTCAATACTTCCGGCATGGTCGTCAAGCGCATCAACCCGGAGAACGACGAGAAAGAGCGCGCGGCGAAAGAGGCCGAGGCGAAGAAAAAGCGCGAAGACGACGCTGCCCGCCGGGAAGCCGTCCGCCGCAACAGCGCCCTGCTCGCCACCTACACCAGCGCGCAGGACATCGACGAAGCTCGCGCGCGCGCTCTTGCCGACAACCAGAAGGCGCTCAAGGCCGTCGAGCTGCGCATCGAGGCGATCAAGAAGCGCCAGGCGAGCTATGACAAGGAGCTCGAGTTCTACAAGGGCGACAACAAGCCGCCGGCGAGGCTCCAGGATGACATCAGGGACGCGGAAATCGACCTGAAGGCGCAGGAAGACCTGCTCGCGGCGAAGAAGAAGGACGCCGATACCATCAACGCCAGGTACGACCAGGACAAGCAGCGCTACCTGGAGCTGACCGGCCGCAGGTAGCTCAGCCCGAGAGCTTGCGGCGCAGCATCCGGTTGACCTGCTCGGGGTCAGCCTTGCCTTTCGTTGCTTTCATGACCTGCCCCACCAGGGAATTGAAGGCCTTTTCCTTGCCCGCGCGGTAGTCCTGTACCTGCTTCGCATTCGAGGCGAGCACATCGTCTACCAATTTTTCAATCAGTGCAGAGTCGCTGATTTGCTTGAGGCCGCGTTTCTCGATTATCCCGTCCGCCCCTCCCTCGCCGGCCCACATGGCGTCGAACACCTCCTTCGCCATCTTGCCCGAGAGGGTGCCGTCGGCGATGCGCTTCAGCAGCCCGGCCAGGGACGCAGGGCTTACCTTCGATTCGCTCACCGGGAGGTCCGCCTCGTTGAGCGCCGCGTTCAGGGCGCCGGTCTGCCAGTTGGCGCACAGCTTCGCATCGACCCCGGCCGCCTTGACCAGCGCCTCGAAATAGCCGGCAGCGGCGCGCGATGCCGTCAGCACACCGGCGTCGTACGCGGGCAGCGCGTATTGGCGCGCGAAGCGCTCGCGGGTCGCATCGGGTAATTCCGGCATTTCGGATGCGATTTTCTTGATTTGTTCCTCGCCCAGCAGCAACGGCAAAAGATCGGGATCGGGGAAGTAGCGATAGTCGTGAGCGTCCTCCTTCGTGCGCATGGAGCGCGTCTCGTGGCGCTCAGCATCGTAGAGCCGGGTCTCCTGCTCGACTTTGCCGCCTTCCTCGAGCAGCTCGATCTGGCGCCGCGCCTCGAATTCGATCGCGCGCTCCATGAAGCGGAACGAATTGAGGTTCTTGATCTCGCAGCGCGTGCCCAGTTTTTTCTCTCCCGGCTTTTTTACTGAAACGTTCGCGTCGCAACGAAATGAGCCTTCCTGCATGTTCCCGTCGCAGATGCCGATCCACATCACGAGCCCGTGCAGCGCGCGCGCGTACGCGACCGCCTCCTTTGCGCCGCGCAGCTCGGGCTCGGAGACGATTTCGAGCAGCGGCGTGCCTGCCCGGTTGAGGTCGACGCCGGTCATGTCCTGGTACAGCTCGTGCAGCAGCTTGCCGGCGTCTTCCTCCAGGTGGGCGCGCGTGAGCCGCACGCGTCTTTCCTCCCCGTCGACAAAGAACTTCACTTCCCCTCCGGCGACGATCGGCAGCTCGTACTGGCTGATCTGGTAGCCCTTGGGGAGGTCGGGATAGAAATAGTTCTTGCGCGCGAAGATCGAGCGGCGGTTGATTTGTCCCTTGACGGCCAAGCCGAACCGGATCGCATGCGCCACGGCCTTGGCGTTCGCCACCGGCAGCGTGCCCGGCAGCGCGATGTCGACGGCGGAGGCCTGCGTGTTGGGCGGAGCGCCGAAAGCGGTCGACGCTCCAGAGAACATCTTGCTCTTCGTCGCGAGCTGGGCATGCGTCTCGATCCCGATTACGATTTCCCAGCCGGTCACTTCGGCTCCTGATGCAAAAGCTGGCAGCGGCCGCGCCGGTCGACGATCAGCGGCTCGAGGTAGGCCTCCGAGCCGCATTGCGCCGCGCAGTTCTCCGCCGCGACGCGCACGAACTCGCCCGCCTCGCGCAGCGTCACGCTGCAACGGCCGGAGGCGAAGCGCAGGCCGCCTTTGAACGGCTGCTGCTTCAAACCGGTCAGCAGGCAACTATGTCCGCCGGGCGCCACCCGCGAGCGCCACTCCAGCTGCGTGAGTTTTCCGCTCTCGATCGAATAGGCCAGCGTCGAGGCATAACGCCCATCGCCCGCGTCGCAGCGCACGCCGGCGCTGTAGCCGTCCAGCGGCGGGAATTCCTCGCTGAGCTCGAAGCGCTCGCGCTCCTGCCCGCCGGGACCGTAGCGCATGCCCTTGAACATGCCACGGTGCCAGGTGCCGCGCAGCTCGCCGGTGGCGGGCCGGCCATACAGGATCGCAGTATTGCCCTCCTTCAGCGTCGTGACCCCGAGCTCGGGGCTTCTTTCGCCCTCGAGGAAGCGGCGCGCGAGCGTCGGCAGAACGATGTACTCGCCGCTGAGCTGATAGCCGCCGTCCGCGCGCTGCGTCGCGTGCAGCACCATGAGGGCGCTGCGGCTTCCCAGCTGGCCGACGAGCTCCCTGGATTCATCGGCCAGAGCGACGACTGGAAGCAACGCCGCAAACAGCAGTGGCCATCTCATAGCGGCGTGTCCTTCGGCACCCGCAGGTGCCAGTCGGTCGCCTGCTGATAGCGGTGCGCGATGCCGAGCAGCGCCGCCTCGGAGAAGTAGTCCCCCATCAGCTGCAGCCCGACGGGAAGTCCCTTGCCGTCGAAGCCGCAGGGCACCGAGAGCGCCGGCAGCCCGGCGAGCGGCGCCGGAACGGTGAAGATGTCGCCCAGGTACATCTGCACCGGGTCGTCGCTTTTCGCGCCGAGCTCGAACGCGGTGCCCGGCGAGGTCGGTCCCATGATCACGTCGCAGCGCTCGAACGCCGCGGCGAAGTCGCGCGCGATCAGGCGCCGGATCTTCTGCGCCTGCAGGTAATAAGCGTCGTAATAGCCGTGCGACAGCACGTAGGTGCCGACGAGGATCCTGAGCTTCACCTCGGCGCCGAAGCCCTCTGCGCGCGTGCGGCAATACATGTCGGCGAGATCGCTGTACTCCTTCGCGCGGTGGCCGTAGCGCACGCCGTCGAAGCGCGAAAGGTTGGAGGACGCCTCGGCGGGGGCGATGACGTAATACACCGGCACGGCGAGCTTCGTGTGCGGCAGCTCGATCTGCACGCCGCGCGCGCCCTGCGACTCGAACCACCGGGTCGCCTCCTCGACCGCGTTGCGCACGCCGGGGTCGATGCCATCGCCGAAATACTCCCTGGGCAAGCCGATCCGCAGGCCCCGCAGGTCCCGGTTCAACGAGCGGCCATAGTCTTCCCCGGGGCGCTCGAGGCTGGTCGAGTCGCGCGCGTCGAACCCGGCCATGACATTCATCATGGCGGCCAGGTCGGCGGCGCTCTTCGCGAGCGGCCCGCCTTGGTCGAGCGACGAGGCGAACGCGACCATGCCGTAGCGCGACACCACGCCGTACGTCGGCTTGAGGCCGCAGATCCCGGAGAGCGCGGCCGGCTGGCGGATCGAGCCGCCCGTATCGGTGCCGGTCGCGGCCGGCGCCATGCGCGCCGCCACCGCGGCCGCCGCGCCGCCCGAGGAGCCGCCCGGCACGAGGCGGCGACCCCAGGGATTGCGCACCGGCCCGAAGTGCGAGGTCTCGTTCGAAGAGCCCATCGCGAACTCGTCCATGTTGCACTTGCCGAGCAACACCGCGCCGGCGCGGTCGAACTGCTCGATGACGTGGGCGTCGTAGGGACTGACGAAGTCGGCGAGCATGCGCGAGCCGCAGGTGGTGAGCAGGTCGCGCGTGCAGTAGATGTCCTTGTGCGCGATCGGGATGCCGGTCAGCGGCCCGGCCTCGCCCTTCGCCCGGCGCGCGTCGGCGCGGCGCGCGTCGGAGAGGCTGCGCGCCGCGTCGACCGTGATGAAGGCATTCAGCTCGCCGTTGAGCTGCGCGATGCGCTCGAGATAGAGCTGCGTCAGCTCGACCGACGAAAGCTTCCTGGCGGCCAGCGCCGCCGAGAGCTCGGAAAGCGTCGCGTTCAGCAAACTACTCGACCACCTTGGGGACGAGGTACAGGCCGTCCTCGACCGCCGGGGCGACAGATTGATAAATCTGCGGCTGGCCGGGCTCGGTGACCTGGTCGGGACGCAGCCGCTGCCCGCCGGGCAAGTGGGCCTCGAGGGGGTGCGCCATCGGCTCGATGCCGCTGGTATCCACGGCGCGCATTTCGTCGATCAGGCCAAGCACCCGGTTCAGCCGCTCGAGCGCCGCCTCGGACTCCTCCGGCCGGATGGCGATGCGGGCAAGCCGCGCGATGCGGCGGATTTGGTCGTGGGAAAGCGACATTGCGATCGGAGGGCCGGGCGGCAAGCTGCGCGCCAAATGGCAGTTAGTACCTTATGACCCCTGCGCGTCCTTAGCGTATCATAGCGGCCATCGACGAAGGGTCTAGGATAGCAAGCCTAAGGCCCGGTTAAGAAACGGAAAAAGGTCTTACCTTGCCCATGTTTGGATTCCTGCGCAGCTACTTCTCGAACGATCTCGCGATCGACCTCGGAACCGCCAACACGCTCATTTACGTGCGCGGCAAGGGAATCGTCCTTGACGAACCATCGGTGGTGGCGATCCGCCAAGAAGCCGGCCCCAACGGGAAGAAGACGATCCAGGCGGTGGGCAGGGAGGCGAAGCAGATGCTCGGGAAAACTCCCGGCAACATCATCGCCATCCGGCCGATGAAGGACGGCGTCATCGCCGACTTCACCGTCACCGAGCAGATGCTCAAGCAGTTCATCAAGAAAGTGCACGACAACAAGCTGTTCTCGCCCTCGCCGCGCATCATCATCTGCGTGCCCTGCGGCTCGACCCAGGTCGAGCGCCGCGCGATCCGCGAAAGCGCGATCGGCGCCGGCGCCGGCCAGGTGTACTTGATTGAAGAACCGATGGCTGCCGCCATCGGCGCGGATCTCCCGGTGGCAGACGCCACCGGTTCGATGGTGGTGGACATCGGCGGCGGCACCACCGAGGTCGGCGTGATCTCGCTCGGCGGCATGGTGTACTCCGGCTCGGTGCGCGTCGGCGGCGACAAGTTCGACGAAGCGATCATCAATTACATCCGCCGCAACTACGGCATGCTGATCGGCGAGACCACCGCCGAGCTGATCAAGAAGGAAATCGGCTCTGCCTTCCCGGGCAGCGAAGTGCGCGAGATGGAGGTCAAGGGCCGCAATCTCGCCGAGGGCATTCCGCGCAGCTTCACCATCTCGTCGAACGAGATCCTCGAGGCGCTCACCGAGCCGCTGAACCAGATCGTCTCGGCGGTGAAGTCGGCGCTGGAGCAGACGCCCCCCGAGCTCGGCGCGGACATCGCCGAGAAAGGCATGGTGCTCACCGGCGGAGGCGCGCTGCTGCGCGACCTCGACCGGCTGCTGATGGAGGAGACCGGGCTGCCGGTGATCGTGGCCGACGACCCGCTCACCTGCGTCGTGCGCGGCTCGGGCAAGGCGCTCGAGAAGATGGAGCACTTCGGCCCGATCTTCACCAACGACTGAGTGCCGGGGGGATGGAACACAGCCCCCCTCCCTTCTTTAAACGGGGTCCGGCGCCGCTCGTTCGGCTGTTCTTCTTCGCCTCCCTGTCGCTCGCCCTGCTGGTCCTCGACGCACGCTTCCGCTATACCGAGGCGGTGCGCGGCGCGCTCGCGCTCGTCGTCTATCCCATCCAGCGCCTCGCCATCGCGCCGATCGATTTCCTCGAAGGCGTCGGCGGCTATTTCTCGAGCCAGTCCCGGCTGCTCGACGAGAACGCGGCGCTGCGCGCCCAGGCGCTCGCCAACTCGCAGGACGCGCTTCGCTTCCAGGCGGCGCAGGCCGAGAGCGCGCAGCTGCGGCGCATGCTGGGCGCCGCGGAGAAGCTGGAAGTGCGCGCCATGCCCGCCGAAATCCTCTATGCTGGGCGCGATCCTTATTCACACAAGGTGTTCATCGACCGCGGCGGGCGGCACGGCGTGCGTGCGGGAAGCCCGGTGGCCGACGAAACCGGCGTCGTCGGCCAGGTGACCCGCGTGCATGCGCTGCTTTCCGAAGTGACGCTGCTGACCGACCCGGATCAGGCGATTCCGGTGCAGGTGCTGAGAAACGGCCTGCGCGCGGTGGCGTTTGGCGGCGGCAACTCGGGCATGCTCGAGCTGCGCTTCATGCCGGCCAACGCCGAGATCCAGAACGGCGATCGCCTGGTGACCTCGGGCATCGACGGCACGTACCCGGCCGGCCTGCCGGTCGCCACCGTGGTGGAAATCGAGCGCGACGCCGAGCACACCTTCGCACGCGTCATCTGCAGGCCCGCGGCGGGTGTCGAGCGCGGCATCTTCGTGCTGGTGCTGTCCGACCAGACCCAGCGTGCGGCGCGCCCTGACGACGTGCAGCCGGGCAAGGAGCGCCGCCTCGACAAGACGCGGCGCGCGCGGGTCAAGGAAGCCGCGAAGGAGCCGGCGAAGGCCGAGGCCACCGATGTTGCAAGATAGATCGATCCTGGTTCCGGCGCGCGCGAGCACCATCATCGCCTCGTTCGCCCTGGCGCTGTTCCTCGACTTCCTTCCCTGGCGCGACCTGCGCCTGGTGCCCGATTTCGTCGCGCTCGTGCTCGCCTTCTGGTGCGTGCGCCAGCCGCGGCTCGTCGGCCTGGGCATCGCCTGGGCGCTCGGCCTGGTCAGCGACGCCGGCAACGGCGTGCTGCTCGGCCAGCACGCGCTCGCCTATTCGGTGCTCGCCTTCCTCGCGATCTGGATGTCGCGCCGCATCCTGTGGTTCGGCCCCGGGCAGCAGGCGCTGCACGTCGCCGTGATCCTTCTCGCCACCCAAGGCGTCGTATTGCTCGTGCGGCTTGCAGCGGGCGACCAGTTCCCCGGCTGGCCGATCATCGTCGGCCCGCTGGCCGGCGCGGCGCTGTGGCCGATGGTGTCGTGGCTGCTGCTGCTGCCGCAGCGGCGGCCGGAGCGCGAGCAGACGATCTAGCCATGGGCGCTGCCGAGCTCAGAAACTACGAACGCGAGGTCTACCAGTTCCAGCTGCGCATCGGCATCGCCGGCGTCGCAGTGGTCATCGCCTTCCTGCTGCTCGCCGCGCGCTTCGTCTATCTGCAGGTCGTGCAGCACGACATCTACCGCGCCAAGGCCGAGGACAACCGCATCTCGATCGTGCCGGTGCCGCCGAACCGCGGCCTCATCGTCGATCGCAACGGGCTGGTGCTCGCCCGCAACTATTCAGGCTACACGCTGGAGATCTTTCCGCGCCGGGTGAGGAGCGTCGAAGGCTCGATCGACGAGCTCTCCGAGCTGATCGAGATCACGCCGCGCGACCGCAGATTGTTCAAGAAGCTGGTGGCGGAGACGCGCAACGCCGAGAGCCTGCCGATCCGCACTCGCCTCAGCGACGAGGAGGTGGCCAAGTTTGCCGCGAACCGCTATCGCTTCGAGGGCGTCGAGATCAAAGGTAGGCTGTTCCGCCAGTATCCCTACGGCGATGTCGCCTCGCACGCCCTCGGCTACATGGGCCGCATCGACCAGGCCGACCAGGCGCGCCTCGAGGAGGACGGCGTCGACGCGAATTACCGCGGCACGGATTACATCGGCAAGGCGGGGGTCGAGGCGAGCTACCAGCACGAGCTGCACGGCACTACCGGCTTCGAGCGCGTCGAGATCGACGCCGCGGGGCGCAGCAAGTTGCCGCCGCTGTCGCGCACGCCCTCGCAGCCGGGCAACAACGTCGCGCTCACGCTCGACATGACGCTGCAGCAGGTCGCCGAGAATGCGTTCGGCGAGCGCCGCGGCGCGCTGGTGGCGATCGAGCCGGAGAGCGGCGGCGTGCTCGCCTTCGTCTCGAAGCCGGGGTTCGACCCGAACCTGTTCGTCGACGGCATCGATCCGCAGAGCTGGGCCGAGCTCAACAACTCCATCGACAAGCCCCTCAACAACCGCGCCATTGCCGGCATGTACCCGCCGGGCTCGACCTTCAAGCCGTTCATGGCGCTGGCCGCGCTCGAGCTCGGCAAGCGCACGCCGCGCAGCACGATCCACGACCCGGGCTACTTCGACTTCGGCGGCCGGCGCTTCCGCGACTCCAGGCCCGGCGGCAACGGCGTGGTCGACCTCTACAAGTCGATCGTCATGTCCTCGGACACCTACTACTACCAGGTGGCGAACGACCTCGGGATCGACGCCATCGCCGGCTTCATGAAGCATTTCGGCTTCGGCGAGCGCACCGGCATCGACCTGCAGGGCGAGGCCACCGGCGTGCTGCCCTCGCCGGAATGGAAGATGAAGCGCTTCAAGCGGCCCGAGCAGCAGAAGTGGTACGCCGGCGAGACCATCTCGATCGGCATCGGCCAGGGCTACAACGCGTACACGCCGATCCAGCTCGCGCAGGCGATGGCCACCCTCGCCAACGGCGGCGCGATGTACCGCCCGCATCTCATCGCCTACGTCGATGACCCGCGCACCGGCGAGCGCCGCCCCGTCGAGCCCGAGCTGGTGCACAAGGTGCCGGTGCGCCGCGATCACCTCGAGTTCGTGAAGCGCGCGCTCGCGGGAGTGAACAAGGAGGGAACGGCGGCGCGCTCCTTCGCCAACGCGCCCTACACCAGCGGCGGCAAGACCGGCACCGCGCAGGTCATCGGCATCAAGCAGAACGAGAAGTACGAGGAGTCGAAGGTCGCCGAGCGCCTCCGCGACCACTCGCTGTTCATCGCCTTCGCGCCGCTCGAGAATCCGAAGATCGCGCTGTCGGTGGTCGTCGAGAACGGCGGCTTCGGCGCGCGCGCCGCCGCGCCGATCGCGCGCACGGTGCTCGATTACTACCTGCTCGGCAAGCTGCCGCAGGGGATGCAGGAGCCGACGCCCGAGGACGAGACCGACGAGGAAAAGGAAAGCGACTGATGGAGCTGGCGCGGCTCCCGCTTCGCCGCCTCGCCTCCCGGCTGACCGAAGGCATCGACGGCACCCTGCTGGTGCTGATCGTGTCCCTGTCGATGCTCGGGCTCGCCGCGCTGTTTTCGGCGTCCTACGAGAACCCGGCGCGCGTCGTGAACCAGCTCGTCAGCCTCGCGGTCGCGCTGGTCGCGATGTGGATCGTGGCGCAGGTGCCGCCGCAGACGCTGATGCGCTTCGCGCTGCCGGCGTACGTGATCGGGCTGGTGCTGCTGCTCGCGGTCGCGCTCGCCGGCGACGTGGTGAACGGCGCGCGCCGCTGGCTGCACATCGGCGTGACGCGCTTCCAGCCCGCCGAGATGATGAAGCTCGCCCTGCCGATGATGCTGGCGTGGTATTTCCACCGCAGGGAATCCGGCCTGAGGCTGGGCGACTTCGCGGTCGGCGCGCTGATCCTCATCGTGCCGGTCGCCTTCATCGTCCGCCAGCCCGACCTCGGCACGGCCGCTCTCGTCGCCGCCGCGGGTTTCTATGTCCTGTTCTTCGCCGGCCTCAGCTGGAAAGTGCTCGGCGCCGTCGTCGGCCTGCTCGCCGCAAGCGTGTTCCCCCTGTGGGGGATGCTGCACGACTACCAGCGAAAACGCATTCTGACGCTGCTCGATCCGACGCAGGATCCGCTAGGCGCCGGCTACCACATCATCCAGTCGACGATCGCGGTGGGCTCGGGCGGCATCTCGGGCAAGGGCTGGCTGAACGGTACGCAGGCTCACCTCGAATTCATCCCGGAGCGCCATACCGACTTCATCTTTGCTGTGTACTCCGAGGAATTCGGTCTGATCGGCAACGGCGTGCTGCTGGTCCTTTATTCGCTGCTCGTCGCGCGCGGCCTGATGATCGCCGCCAACGCGGCGACGGTGTTCGCCCGGCTCCTCGCCGTCGCCATCGCCCTGATGTTCTTCACCTACGCGTTCGTCAACATGGGGATGGTGTCGGGGATCCTTCCGGTGGTCGGTGTGCCGCTGCCGTTTCTCTCCTATGGCGGCACGGCGTTGCTCACACTGTTCATCGGCGCCGGCATCCTCATGAGCGTTCAACGGCATCGGAAGCTCGTCCAGACCTGATTTGCCGCGAAGCAGCAATTTCTGAAAGCTTATGCCGCATCGTGAAATGATGCTGCGTTAAGCTACTGTAAACGCTTGTTTTGTTACACGCTCTATAAGCTAAACGGCGTGTTGCCCCGCGCCATGCGTATGCGCACACTTCGGTTCATCACCCTTGGACCGGAGGCGCCATGGATCAACGACAAAAACAAATCGAGCAGCTCGAGCAGGACTGGACCAGCAACCCGCGCTGGAAGGCAGTGAAGCGCGGCTACAGCGCGAAAGACGTAGTCCGGCTGCGCGGCAGCGTGCACGTCGAGCACACTCTCGCGAAGCGCGGCGCAGAAAAGCTCTGGCGCATGACGCAGGAGCGGCCGTTCGTAAATTCTCTAGGCGCGCTGACCGGCAATCAGGCGGTGCAGCAGGTAAAGGCGGGCGTGCCGGCGATCTATCTCTCGGGCTGGCAGGTCGCAGCCGATGCCAACGATTCGCTGCAGATGTATCCCGACCAGTCGCTGTACGCCGTCTCTTCCGTGCCGACCGTGGTGAAGCGCATCAACAATGCGCTCGCGCGCGCCGACCAGATCCAGTGGATGGAAGGCTCCGGCGAGGTGGATTATTACGCGCCGATCGTCGCCGACGCCGAGGCCGGCTTCGGCGGCGTGCTCAACGCTTATGAGCTGATGCGCGCGATGATCGACGCCGGCGCCGCCGGCGTGCACTTCGAGGACCAGCTCGCGTCCGTGAAGAAATGCGGCCACATGGGCGGCAAGGTGCTGGTGCCCACGCGCGAAGCGGTGCAGAAGCTGATCGCGGCGCGCCTGGCGGCGGACGTCGCCGACGTGCCGACCCTGCTGCTTGCGCGCACCGACGCGGAAGCGGCAAACCTGGTCACTTCGGATATCGACGAGAACGACAAGCCCTTCCTCACCGGCGAGCGCACGGCGGAGGGCTTCTACCGCGTGAGGAACGGCATCGAGCAGGCCATCGCGCGCGGCCTCGCCTACGCGGAATACGCCGACATGGTGTGGTGCGAGACCGGCACGCCGGATCTCGACTTCGCCAGGAAATTTTCAGAAGCCATTCGCGAAAAGTTCCCGCAGAAAATGCTGGCCTACAACTGCTCGCCGTCCTTCAACTGGAAGCGCAACCTCGAGGACGCCACCATCGCGAAATTCCAGCGCGAGCTGGGCGCGATGGGCTACAAGTTCCAGTTCATCACCCTAGCCGGCTTCCATTCGCTCAACTACTCGATGTTCGAGCTGGCCTACGGCTACGCGCGCAACAACATGAGCGCCTTCGTCGAGCTGCAGCAGAAGGAATTTGCTGCCGTCGAGAAGGGCTTTACCGCGGTGAGGCACCAGCGCGAGGTCGGCACCAGCTACTTCGACGAGATCACGCAGGTCGTCACCGCAGGCACGGCATCGACCACGGCGCTGCGCGGCTCCACGGAGGACGAGCAATTCTTCGACGACAAGAAGAAAGCGAAGCTGGCCGCCGTGTGAGCGCGAGCGCCAAGGTCATCCCGGTTCACGAGAGGCGCGCGCACCTCCCGCGGGACGTTGCCCGCGCGATTCTCGAAGGCTTCGACAAGCACTACCGCCTGTTCCGCGACGCCTCGGTGCGGGCCCGCGCGCTGTTCGAGCGCGCTGCCTGGGCGCGGATGCGCGAACTCGCGCGCGAGCGCATCCAGATGTACGACCTGCGGGTGCAGGAGGCGGTCGAGGCCCTGCTCGACCGCTATCCGGAGGCCGAGCTCGACGAGTCGCTCTGGCCGGCCATCAAGCTCGCCTACATCGGCCTGCTGCATGACCACAGCCAGCCGGAGTGCGCCGAGACCTTCTACAACTCCGTCGCCTGCCAGGTGCTCCACCGGCGGCACTACCACAACGAGTTCATCTTCTGGCGCCCTGCGGTCGCCACCGAGCACCTGGAAGGCGAAGCGCCGACTTACCGCTGCTACTATCCTTTGCGCACCGGCTTGCGCGCGACGCTGCGCGAGATCGTCGCCGCCTGCGGCCTCGCGAATCCCTGGGAAGACCTGCGCCGCGACTTGCTATCCGTAGTGCGCGCGCTGCGGGCGCATTTCCCGCGCCCGGTCCGCGTCCGCCCGGACCTGCAGGTCCAGGTGCTGGGGTCGCTCCTCTTCCGCAACAAGGCCGCCTACATCGTCGGCCGGATCATCAACGGGCAGCGCGAGCTTCCCTTCGCCGTGCCGATTCTGCAGAACGAGCGCGGCGAGCTGTACCTGGACGCGCTGCTGGTCGGGGAAAGCCAGCTCCTGGTGCTGTTCTCGTTCGCGCGCGCCTACTTCTTCGTCGACATGGAAGTGCCCGCGGCCTACGTGTCGTTCCTGCGCTGGCTGATGCCGAAGAAGCCGCGCGCCGAGATGTACATGGCGGTCGGTCTAGCCAAGCAGGGCAAGACCCTCTTCTACCGCGACCTCCACTACCACCTCAGGCACTCGAGCGACCGCTTCGTCGTCGCGCCTGGCATCAAGGGCATGGTGATGCTGGTGTTCACGCTGCCCTCCTTCCCGTACGTCTTCAAGGTGCTCCGCGACCGCTTCGCGCCGCCCAAGGACATCGACCACGAGACGGTGAAGGAAAGGTATCTGCTCGTGAAGCTGCACGACCGCGTCGGCCGCATGGCCGACACGCTGGAGTACTCGCTCGTCGCCCTGCCGCTCGAGCGCTTCGAGACCGAGCTCCTCGAGGAGCTGAAGCGCGAGTGCGGCTCGCAGGTCGAGTTCGACGGCGACAAGCTGGTGATCGGCCACGTCTACATCGAGCGGCGCATGCGGCCGCTCAACCTGCACGTCGAAGAGCTGCGCGCCGACGGCGACACCGAGCGGCTGCGCCAGACGCTGCGCGACTACGGCAATGCGATCAAGGAGCTCGCCGGCGCAGGCATCTTTCCCGGCGACATGCTGCTCAAGAACTTCGGCGTCACCCGGCACGAGCGCATCGTGTTCTACGACTACGACGAGATCGCGCCCATGACCGACGTGATCTTTCGGCGCATACCGCCGCCCCGCGACTACGCAGACGAGATCGCGGCGGAGCCTTACTGGTCGATGGGCCCGAGCGACGTGTTTCCGGAGCAGTTCGAGCGCTTCCTGGTGGGCGACCCGGGCGCGCGCGAGATGTTCTACGAGTACCACCGCGACCTGCTCGATCCATCTTTCTGGCTGAGCAAGCAGGAGCGCGTGCGCGCCGGCCTGCAGGACGACGTGTTTCCCTACCCCGAGGAAATCCGCTTTCCTAGGGCATCGGGACAGCTCCGGGATTAAAGGCCGGCGGCGGCGAGGCGCAGGCTGCCGATTGGAATCAGCAGCACCTGCAGGATGACCAGGACGATCAGCGGAGTCAGATCGACGCTCCCCACCGGCGGCACGAAGCGGCGCAGCGGGCGCAGGAACGGCCGCATGATCGCATCGAACACCGGGGCCAGCGGCGCGTAGGGATTCACCCACGACAGCACCGCCTGGACGATCACCGCGAACACCAGGATGTAGACGCCGAAGCGCACCAGATCCACCAGCGCCACCGCGAGGATGGCGAGCGTGTTCGGCTGAGCGCCGACGATCGCGGCCTGCAGCCAGATTCCGAGCGCCTGGAGGATCCAGGCGAGGAGCAGCGTCGCCCAGTCCGTTCGCGCCACGCCCGGAACCAGCCGGCGCGCCGGCACGACGATCCAGTTGGTCGTGGCGAGGAGGAATTCGCCCACCGGGTTGCGGAACGGGACGCGCAGCCATTGCAGAAGAAAGCGCGCGAGCAGCAGGAACACGATGAAGGTGACGACGGTGTCGACCAGGAAGGTCGCGATCTGGCCGAACATTCAGCCCTTCCCCAGTTCCGCGCCGATGTCGGCGCCGCGGCGGCTTGCCGCCTCGAGCGCGCGCGCGAAGCGCTGCGCCAGCTGCTCTTCGTCGAACACCTTGAGCGCGGCTTCGGTGGTGCCGCCCTTGGAGGTCACGTTCCTTCTCAGCTCGGCCGGCGACTCTTCGCTTCCCGCCGCCAGCCTGGCAGCACCCAGCACGGTGTGCAAGGCCAGCTTCGACGCTGCATCGGCCGGTATTCCCATTTTCCTGGCCGATTCGGCCAGCTGCTCGATGAACCAGAAAACGTAGGCCGGTCCGCTGCCGGAAACGGCCGTCACCGGGTCGAGCAGGCGCTCTTCGCTCAGCCAAACGACTTCGCCTACCGCGCCTAGAATGGTCTGCGTTCTCTCTCTTTCGTCCTGGCTCACCTCCGGCAGCGCGTACAGGCCGCTGATCCCGGCGCCGATCAGCGCCGGTGTATTCGGCATGCAGCGCACGAGCTTGCGGTGGCCGCCGAGCCACCGCGAAAGCGCCTCGAGCCGCACGCCGGCAGCGATGCTGACAACGAGCTTGCCGCGCACCGAGGCGGCGAGCGCCGCAGCTGCCGGGCGCAGGTCCTGCGGCTTCACCGCGAGCACCAGCGTATCGGCCTTCTGCGTAGCCGCGTCGGGCGCGGTGCTCGCGCGCACGCCGTGCCGCGCGGCGAGCCTCTCGCGTGCCGCGGGGCTCACCTCGATCACCGAGATCCAGCTCGCGTCGACGCCTTTCTTGAGCAGCCCGCCGATCAGCGCGCTCGCCATGTTGCCGCCGCCGAGGAAGGCGATCCTCATGCCGCGCTTCTTTCCTTCCTGCGGGCGCCGAAAATCGCGCTGCCGATGCGCACCAGCGTTGCGCCCTCGGCGATGGCCGACTCCATGTCGTCCGACATCCCCATCGACAGGGTGTCGAAGCCGAACTCGCCCTTGAGATTTTCGAAAGCGGCTTTCACCGTTCTGAAGCGCATTCTCTGCAAGGCGACGTCCGTGGTGGGCTCGGGCACGGCCATCAGGCCGCGCAGGTGCAGGCGCGGCAGCGGGGCTATGGCGCGCGCAAGCGCTGCAATGGCTTCGACAGCGACACCGCTCTTCGTCGCTTCGCCTGACACATTGACCTGGATCAGCACGTTGAGCGGCGGCAGGCCGGCGGGACGCTGCTCGGAGAGCCGGCGCGCGATCTTCTCGCGCTCGAGCGTATGCACCCAGGCAAAGCGCTCGGCCGCCATGCGCGTCTTGTTGCTCTGCAATGGACCGATCAAATGCCATTCGAGCCCAGGCAGCGCGTCCATCTTCTCGAGCGCTTCCTGCACGTAGTTCTCGCCGAAGGCCTTGTGGCCCGCGGCGCGCGTTTCCTCGATGCGCGCCACCGGCTGGCTCTTCGACACCGCCAACAATGTCACAGAAAAGGGGTCCCGGCCGGCGGCTCGCGCGGCGCGGGCGATGCGTGCTGTTACAACTTGCAGGTTGTCGGATATTGTTGCCATAATCCCCTGAAATACCGCGGGAATTTCTCGCGCCGCAGGAGGATTGTAATGGATCTCACCGAGCTGCTCGCCTTCGTGGTCAAGAACAAGGCATCGGACCTGCATCTGTCCGCCGGGCTGCCGCCGATGATCCGCGTGCATGGCGACGTGCGGCGCATCAACGTGCCGCCGATGGAGCACAAGGAAGTGCACGCGATGATCTACGACATCATGAGCGACGGGCAGCGCAAGTTCTACGAGGAAAACCTCGAGTGCGACTTCTCGTTCGCGGTGCCGAACCTGGCGCGCTTCCGCGTCAACGCGTTCGTGCAGCAGCGCGGCGCCGCGGCCGTGATGCGGACCATCCCGTCGAAGATCCTGTCGCTCGAGGACCTGAAGGCGCCGAAGATCTTCGCCGAGATCGCCGACCAGCCGCGCGGCATCGTGCTGGTCACCGGGCCGACCGGCTCGGGCAAATCGACCACGCTGGCGGCGATGGTGAACCACATCAACGAGAACGAGCACGGCCACATCCTCACCATCGAGGACCCGATCGAGTTCGTGCACGAGTCGAAGAAGTGCCTGATCAACCAGCGCGAAGTCGGCCCGCACACCCTGTCGTTCGCGAACGCGCTGCGCAGTGCGCTGCGCGAGGACCCGGACGTGATCCTGGTGGGCGAGATGCGCGACCTGGAGACGATCCGCCTGGCGCTCACCGGCGCCGAGACCGGCCACCTGGTGTTCGGCACCCTGCACACCTCGTCGGCGGCGAAGACCATCGACCGCATCGTCGACGTGTTCCCGGCGGCTGAAAAGGAGATGGTGCGCGCGATGCTCTCGGAGTCGATCCGCGCCGTGATCTCGCAGACGCTTCTCAAGACCAAGGACGGCGCCGGGCGCTGCGCCGCGCACGAGATCATGATCGGCACGCCGGCGATCCGCAACCTGATCCGCGAGAACAAGATCGCGCAGATGTACTCCTCGATCCAGACCGGCCGGCAGATCGGCATGCAGACCCTCGATCAGAACCTGCTCGAGCTGGTGCAGCGCAACGTGATCGCCATGGCGGAGGCGCGCAGCAGGGCGGCAAACAAGGACAACTTCGCGGGGTAAAACATGGAACGCGAACAGGCAACCAAATTCATCTACGACCTGCTGCGGGCGCTGGTCGGCAAAAGGGGCTCCGACCTGTTCATCACCGCGGGTTATCCGCCGGCGATGAAGATCGACGGCAGGATGACCCCGGTGTCCCAGCAGCCGCTCACCTCGCAGCACACCTCGATGCTGGTGCGCTCGGTGATGAACGACCGGCAGGCCGCCGAGTTCGAGGCGAAGAAGGAGTGCAACTTCGCCATCGCCCCGGCGACCATCGGCCGCTTCCGAGTCAACTGCTTCGTGCAGATGGGGTGCGTCGGCATGGTGCTGCGGGTGATCACCACCACCATCCCGAACTTCGACGACCTGAAGCTGCCGGCGATAATGAAAGAGGTCGCGATGACCAAGCGCGGCCTGGTGATCTTCGTCGGCGCCACCGGCTGCGGCAAGTCGACCTCGCTCGCGGCGATGATCGGCTACCGGAATGAGAACAGCCACGGCCACATCGTCACCATCGAGGACCCGGTCGAGTTCGTGCATCCGCACAAGAACTGCATGATCACGCAGCGCGAGGTCGGCGTGGACACCGACTCCTGGGAAGCCGCGCTCAAGAACACCCTGCGGCAGGCCCCCGACGTGATCCTGATCGGCGAGATCCGCGACCGCGAGGCGATGGAGCACGCCATTGCCTTCGCCGAGACCGGCCACCTGGCGCTGAGCACGCTGCACGCCAACAACTCCAACCAGGCGATGGACCGCATCATCAACTTCTTCCCCGAGGAGCGGCGCCAGCAGTTGCTGATGGACCTGTCGCTGAACCTCAAGGCCGTGATCTCGCAGCGCCTGCTGCCGCTGCGCGAGGGCAAGGGCCGGGCCGCGGCGGTCGAAGTACTGCTCAACTCGCCATTAATCTCCGACCTGATCTTCAAGGGCGAGGTCCACGAGATCAAGGAGGTCATGAAGAAGTCGCGCGAGCTGGGCATGCAGACCTTCGACCAGGCCCTCTTTGACCTCTACGAGGCCGGCCGCATCAGCTACGAAGACGCGCTGCGCTTCGCCGACTCGACCAACGAAGTGCGCCTCGCCATCAAGCTGCAGGGCAAGGAAGCGAAGGACAAGGACCTCAGCAAGGGCATCGAGCACCTCGATATCGTCTGAAATTCGAAGCGCATCAACCGTGGCGGTTGCGTCTACAACAGCTCGGTTGGCCCTTGTAACGGGAACGACCTCCGGCATCGGGGCCGCGCTCGCCAAACAGCTCCTGCAGCGGGGCTGGGAGGTTGCGGGCGTTGCGCGGCGCAAGCCGACGCTCGAGAACCCCCGGTACCATCACCTCGCGGTCGATCTTGGGGATGTGCCGATGGCGGTCAAATCGATCGAGAGCAAGCTCGGGCCGCTCCTCGGCGAGCGGGCATGGCAGCGCGTCGGGCTCGTGAACAACGCGGCCAGCGCCAGCCTGCTCGGGCCGGTACAAAGGCTCGACGCGCACGAGCTGGTCCGGCTGTATGCAATCAACGTGGCGATCCCGACCTGGCTCATGGGGTTCGTAGTGCGGAACAGTCATCGCGGCGCAATGATTCGAATCGTGAACCTGTCCTCAGGCGCCGCCGTGCGGGCGTTTCCGGGGCTCGCCGCCTATTGCGGCAGCAAGGCGGCGCTCCGGATGGCGGGGATGGCCTTCGCCGCAGAGCTTGAGTCGCCATTGCGCTCGACGGCGACGCCGGACGTGGCGATCCTGAGCTATGAGCCAGGGGTGGTCGACACCGAGATGCAGCTGGCCACGAGGTCGAAATCCCAGGAGGAATTCCCCTGGGTGGAGACGTTTCGAGGTTTCGCAGCGCAGGGCGCGCTCGTCGCGCCCGCAATCCCGGCTGCCGAGATCGCGGAATTTCTTGAAGCCGAGGGTCGCGCTCATTTCATCGAACGTCGCCGCGGCGGCTAGTATCATGGGCGCCTCGCGGAGGTCGATTGAAGGATCAAGCCACCGACATCCATCCCGCTACGGCACGGCGCTGGCCCGATCTCGAGAAGCTGTTCGGGCCGAACGGGGCTTACTCGAACTGCTGGTGCATGTGGTGGCGCTTGCGCCATCGTGACTTTCGCGTCCTTCAGCCCGCGGAGCGGAAGGCGGAACTGCGCGGTTGGGTGCGCTCGGGCGCCGAGCCGGGGCTCATCGCGTACCGCGAAGGCATTCCCGTCGGGTGGTGTGCCGTCGCGCCCCGCTCGGCGTATGCCGGCCTTGCCGCTTCGCGCAGCCTGAAGCCGGTGGACAGCGCCGCCGGGGTGTGGAGCGTTACCTGCTATTTCGTCGCCCGGGACCTGCGGCGCACCGGCCTCATGACTGCGCTCCTGGGCGCTGCCGAGAGCCACGCAAAGCGACACGGCGGACTTATGCTCGAAGGCTATCCGGTGGCGGCCGAGAGGCTCGCGGGTTGCGCCGGCTACACGGGTGTCGTTCCAGCGTACGAGCGCGCTGGGTTCCGCGTCGTGGCGCGGCCAAGCCGCGCTTTGCGCATCATGCGGAAGACTCTCCGGCCAACGCCGGAGTGACGGGCCTCAGCCGGGCTTCCGGCGCCGGCTTCCCGCCACCATCTCGAATTCGTACAGCCGGCACTCGAGCGCGCCGTTCCAAAGAGGCGTACGGGCCGAGGGCTCGAGGCGGATCAGCTTGGGCAGGCGCAGGTCGGCGGTGAAGACATAGCAGCGCCAGCCGGCGAATTTATTCTTCAGCGCGTCGCCCAGCTTGGGGTAGAAGCGCGCCAGTTCCTCTTCGCTTCCCATGCGCTCGCCGTAGGGCGGATTCATCACCATCACCCCGGCGAGCGCCGGCGCGCTTCGCTCCAGGACATCGGCTTGCTCCAGTTGAACCCAGCGCTCGACGCCGGCGGCAGCGAGATTGCGCCGCGCCGCCGCGAGCGCGCGCGGGTCGGTGTCGCTGCCGTAAAGCCCGAGATCTGCCTCGGAAGAAGACCCCTGCGCTTCCTGTTTCAGTTTTTCCCATAGGGCCGAATCGAAAACCGCGAGCTTCTCGAAGCCGAACGCTCTACGCGCGCCCGGAGCGCGGCCGCGCGCCATGGCGGCCGCCTCGACGAGCAGCGTGGCGCCGCCGCACATCGGATCGAGCAGCGGCTCGTCCGGCCTCCAGCCGCTGAGCATGACGATGCCCGCGGCGAGATTCTCGCGCAACGGCGCCTCTGCCTGGGCGGTGCGCCAGCCCCGCTTGAACAGCGGCTCGCCCGACGTGTCGAGGTAAAGGGTGCCGCGCGCGCCCTCCAGGAAGGCATGCACTCTTACGTCGGGGTTGGAGCGCTCGACGTCCGGCCGCCGGCCGCCGGCATCGCGGAAGCGGTCGCACACGGCGTCCTTGATCCGCAAGGTGGCGAACTCCAGGCTCTTGAGCGGGCTTTTTTGCGCCGTGACGTTGACGCGCAGCGTTCGCTCGACGCGGAAGTAATTCGGCCAATCGATGGCTCGCGCGGCCGCATACAGGTCGTTCTCGTTGCCATATTCGAATTGGCCTACGCGCCATAGCATGCGCGAGGCGATCCGCGACCAGAGGTTTGCCGCGTAGCAGACTTCCCAGCCGCCGGAGAACGAGACACCGCCAGGCACGACCTGGGCGCCTTGCGCACGAAGCCCCTCGAGTTCCTCCTTCAAAAGCGACTCGAGGCCGCGCGGGCAACTCGCGAAAAACGCCTCAGAACGGCTTGAGGACAACCAGGAACACCGTGGCGAACAGCACGAGCGCGGGGAACTCGTTGAACCAGCGATACCACACGTGCGTTCGGGTATTGCGATCGGCGGCGAAGTCGCGCAGCAGCCGACCGCACCAGACGTGATAGCCGACCAGCAGCGCGACCAGGGCGATCTTGGCGTGCAGCCAGCTCGAGGCGCCGCGGAACCAGCCGAGCCACAGCCAGACGCCGAAGACGATGGTGAGGACCGCGCCCGGCGTCATGATTCCCCAGTAGAGCTTGCGCTCCATCAGCTTGAAGCGCTCGATCAACGCCCGGTCGGCGGCCATCGCGTGATAGACGAAGAGCCGCGGCAGGTAGAACAGCCCCGCGAACCAGGTCACCATGAAGACGATGTGCAGCGATTTGACCCAGAGCATGCCCTACTCCGAGAAGCGCCTGCGCGCGAAGTAGATCGCCAGCGAGTAACCAGCCGCAGCATAGCCGAGGAGCACCAGCACGTGCAGGAGCGGCTGCTCGGGCAGGCGTCCCGCGATCACCGGCCGCACCAGCTCGACGCCATGGTAGAGCGGCAGCGCCTGCGCCACGGCGAGGAGCGGCGCCGGCAGCCGCTCGGCCGGGAAAAACACTCCGGAGATCATCATCATCGGCGTCATGACGAGCGTCATGTAGAAGCTGAAGAAGTCCCAGTTGCGCGCGAGCACCGTCATGACCAGGCCGATCGAGGAAAACGCGAGTCCGACCAGGAACGCCGCCGGCAGGGTGAGCAGGACGAGCGGCGAGGCGGCGAAGCCGAACACCACGATCACCGCGAGAATCGTCGATCCGGTGAGCCAGGCCTTGCTCGCCGCCCACATTACCTCGCCAGCCACGATGTCGTCGATGACCAGCGGCGCATAGAGGATCGCATCCCAGGTCTTTTGCCCGTGCATGCGCGAAAAGCCCGAGAACATCGATTCGAACGACGCGGTGTACATGGTCGCGGTGCAAAGCGACCCGGCGGCAAAGAAGGCGATATACGGCATGCCCTCGACAGAGGGCAGCAGAGCACCCAGGCCGTAACCCAGGCCGAAGAGCATGATCAACGGATCGGCGAGGTTGGTCAGCACGGAAGCCGCCATCAGCTTTCGCCAGACCAGCATGTTGCGGCCCCAGACCGCGACCCAGCGCAGGCTCATCAATCCCTCAGATCGCGCCCTGTCAGTTTCAGAAAGACGTCCTCCAGGCTCGCCGGACGGTGCAGGTAGGCGAGCTCGCTCTGCCCGGCGAGGCTCTGCAGGACGGGCTCGGCATCCTCGGCATAGCAATAGACCGTGTCGCCCGCGCGCTCTACGCGCGGGCAGATCGCCTTCGCGCGCTCCATCCACGCCTCGTAGCCCGCGCCGTGCACCTCGACGACCTGCGATTCGATGTGCTCGGCGATCAGCGCGCGCGGCGAGCCCTCGGCGATGATGCGCCCGTTGTCCAGGATGGCGAGGCGGTGGCACAGCCGCTCGGCCTCCTCCATGAAGTGCGTCGTCAGCACCAGCGTCTTGCCTTCCTGCGTCAGCCTGCGCAGCCGCTCCCAGATCAGGTGACGCGCCTGCGGGTCGAGGCCGGTGGTCGGCTCGTCCATGAACACGAGCTGCGGATCGTTGACCAGCGCGCGCGCCAGCGTCAGCCGCCGCTTCATGCCGCCCGAGAGCGTGTTGATGCGCGAGTCCGCCCGGCCGGCAAGACCGGCGAAGCCGAGAAGCGCCGGGATCCGCGCCTCGATGTCGCCCGCTGCCATGCCGAAGTAGCGGCCGTAGACGAGCAGGTTCTCGGCGACGGTGAAGTCGGGATCGAGGTTGTCGGACTGCGGCACTACGCCCACGCGCGTGCGCGCCTCGCGCGCGCGGCGCGGAACCGGCTCGCCGAGGAGCTCGATTTCGCCAGCATTGGGCCTGATCAGGCCGAGGCACAGCTTGAGCGTAGTCGTCTTGCCGGCGCCGTTCGGCCCGAGCAGGCCGAAGCACTCGCCGGAGGCCACCCGCAGGTCGACTCCGGACACGACTTCGTTGGCGCCGTACGCTTTGCGTACGCCGCGCGCCGAGAGGACGTTCATCGGCAATAGGACTCGACGATGTCGTGCAGGAGATGCAGCCGGCGATGGAAGAAATGCTCGGCACCCGGCACCACGACGAGCGGCAGGTCCTGCGGCCGCGCCCAGTCGAGGACGGCGGCGAGCGGCACCGTGGTGTCTTGCTCGCCGTGTATCACGAGGCTGCCGCGCGGCACCGGCGGCACGTCGAAGTTGAGCACCGCAGTTCCGACCAGAACCAGCCTTTCCGGCTTCACGCGCGCGGCGAGCCTGGCCTGCATCGCGGCGCCGAAGGAAAAGCCCGCCAGAACGATTCCCTGGGCGGCGATCTGCGCCACGACAGCGGCGAGATCCTCTACCTCCCCGCGCCCCTCGTCGTAGCGCCCCTCGCTTTGCCCGACGCCGCGAAAGTTGGGCCGCCACGTTTCATAGCCGAGCTCGACGAACGCCCGCGCCAGCGTCTGCACGACCTTGTTGTCGAGCGTGCCGCCGAACTGGGGATGCGGATGCGCGATGACGGCGTAGCCGCGCGGGCTGCCCTCGGGCGAATCGACGGCGCACTCGATCCGTCCCGCCGACCCAGCGACGAATACGCGGCGGGTGGTGGCACGCATCTACATGCGCAGGCGCTCGACGATGCGGCCGTGCCGCAGGTGCTCCTCGATGATCTCGTCGATGTCGGAACGGTCGACGTAGGTGTACCAGACCGCGTCCGGGTAGACCACCACGCAGGGGCCTTCTTCGCAGCGATCCAAGCACCCGGCCTGGTTGATGCGTACCTTGCCGGGGCCGGAAAGCCCGAGTTCCTTGACGCGCTGCTTGGCGTAATCGCGCATCGCGGAGGCCCCCTTGTCGTTGCAGCAGGTGCGCCCGCCGTCGCGCTGGTTGCAGCAGAAAAACACATGCTTGGCGTAGTAGGACATGCGCGATTTTACCCGGGCGTCTCGCGGCTGCGCCTCGAGGCCAGAAATATCAGGTAGCCGAGCGCCGCGAAGGGCCACAGCACGCTCACCAGGCGCGTGAGGCCGTTGAAATTCAGGAAATGGCCCTGCTCCCATACCTTGAGCGAAGCCGCGAGGTACGGGTTGGGCGGAGCCAGATTCACGAGCACCGTCGCCGCCATGATGAGCACCGCGGCGAGCCCGAGGCGCGCGGTGCGCGGCAGCTCCACCGCAGCGAGCGCAATGACCAGCCCGGCAAGCAGCCCCTGCTGCGCGCCGGGCGTCAGCCAGGCGAACACGTGCTCGGCGTGCATGACGATAGCAAAGGCCACGGTCCTCACGGCGAGCGCGGCCCCGACCAGGGCCGCGAACAAGGCCCGTACTCGTGCGCCCGGCGCCGCGAGCGCGGATACGACCAGCGCCACGGCAACCAGATTGGCACCGGCGGCGAACGCCTCGATGGCGGCGAAGAACCCCGGCGCATGCGCCCGCGTTTCGTGCGGCGCGACGATGTCGCGCAGGTCGCCGGTGGCAAACAGCAGGGTTGCCGGATTGAGCTGCGTGAACAGCCATAGCGCGATCAGCGCCAGGCCGATATCCATCTCCACGCCCGGCGTAAACGCGGCGCGCAGGCGCTTGAAGGGCCCTTCCTCGAGCAGCTGCTGCACCAGGGCAAGGCCGGCGAGCGCGCCCAGTGCGGCGCCGGCGACGTTGCACAGCACGTCGAGGCCGGCCGCGACGCGGGCCGGCAGATAGCTTTGCGCGCCCTCGAGAACGAGCGATAGCGCGAGGCCGCTGAGCGTCGCAATGCCCAGCGCAGCTCCGCTCTGCACGCGCGGATACAGCGCGGCGACGCAGAGAAAGCCGTAAGGCACGTAGCCGAGGAGGTTAGCCGCGACGTCGAACCCGGTGACAAAGCGCGGCCACGGCGCCGACAGATAAGCGAGCAGCGGTAAGCCGTGGTCGCGCCAGCCCACGAGCGGGTAGAGCGAGGCATAGACCACCAGCGCGGCATAGACCGCGAACAGGATGCGCGCCAGCGGCGAGGCCGGCGCCGCGTCCTTCAGGTCAATGGCGTTCGCCGTGGGGATGCGCGTGCTGCAGCGCGCGCTCGCGTGGCACGAGCGAGCCGAGCACCATGCCGAGGATGGAAAAGGCGAGCCCGATGAGCGGCGGCGGTACGGTGGCTTCGGCGGCGGTCAGCTCCGCCACCGCCCAGGCCCCGAGCCCGAACAGCATCGACAGGCTCGCCCCCACGGTGTTGGCCCGCTTCCAGAAAATGCCCGCCGCGAGCGGCACGAAAGCGCCCACGAGTGTCACCTTGTACGCGCTCTGCACCATGTCATACATGGTGCTCCTGGAGTTCAGCGCAAACAGCAGCGCGGCGAGCGAGAAAGTCACCAGCACGATGCGCAGCGTAAGAAGGAATTGCCGGTCCGTCATCCGCGGGTAGAACTGCTTGATGATGTTTTCCGTGCATAACGCGGTCGGCGCGATGAGCGCGCCGCTCGCCGTCGACAGGATTGCCGACAGCAGCGCGCCGAAGAACAGGACCTGGGCCCACATCGGCGTGTGCTCGAGGATCAGCGCCGGCAGCAGCTTTTGCATCTCGCGCGCATCCTCCGCCGAGAGGTAGCTCGCGAGCGAAGGCGCGATCAGCAATCCGGCGTACACGATGAAGATAGGCACGAACGCAAAGCTGAAGTACACGAGACCGCCAAGCAGCGTACCGCGCACCGCCGTCTTTTCATCCTTGGCCGAGGTCACGCGCTGGAAGATGTCCTGCTGCGGAACCGAGCCGATCGCCAGCGTGAGCCACGCAGTGCCGAACGCCAGCCACTCCTTGGCGCCGCCTTTCGGCCAGAAGTCGAACTTGCCGGCCTCGGCGGCCGCGGCGATCACCTTGCCGGCGCCGCCCGCCATGTCCCCGACCACCCAGGCGACGAGCGTGACGCCGATGATGATCATCACTGATTGGAAAAGGTCCGTGAGCGCCACCGACCACATGCCGCCCCACACGGTATATCCGAGCACGACGGCGGCGCCCAGCACGATGCCCAGCGGCAGCGGGATCGCGCCATTGGAGAGCGTGGAAAATGCGAGCCCCAGCGCGGTCATCTGCGCCGAGGTCCAGCCCAGATAGGAAAACGTTATGACCACGCTGGTGACGATTTCGATCGGGCGGTTATAGCGCTTGCGATAGAAGTCGCCGATGGTCAGGAGGTCCATGCGGTAGAAAGCGCGGGCGAAGAACAACGCCACGATCACCAGGCAGAAAGACGACCCGAATGGATCCGCGATGACGCCGCCCAGCCCGTTCTTCGCGTATTCAGCCGACACCGACAGCACGGTTTCGGCACCGAACCAGGTGGCGAACACGGTCGCGGTGTTCATGTACAGCGGCAGGCTCCTGCCGGCCACCACGTAGTCCTTGGAGTCATGGACGCGCTTGGCGGCCCAAAGACCGATGGCGATGGTGACCACAAGATAGAGGACAACGAACGCGATCAACATGCGCGCGCCATCATAGCCGCGGCTGCCACAGCTGCCAACGTTCGAAGAAGCATCAGAGCAGGCTGATGGCGAGAAGAATCAGCGCCACGGTGAATACCACGAGGAGCGCCGACAGAAGGTCGTTGCGGCGCGCGTTCTCCTGCGTGAGGCGCTCGAGCGCGGCGCCGAGCTCGCCGAGCCGGTCCCGGGACAGCGCGCGGTGCGCGAGCCGCGGCAGTTGCGGCAGGGTGGAGGCCCAGAAGGGCGCTTCCTGCCGCAGCGCGCGCAGCATGCCGCGCCAGCCCACCTGCTCGTTCATCCAGCGCTCGAGGTAGGGCTTGGCGCTGCGCCACAGGTCGAGATCGGGGTCGAGCTGGCGTCCGAGCCCTTCGATGTTGAGCAGCGTCTTCTGCAGCAGCACGAGCTGGGGCTGGATCTCGACGTTGAAGCGCCGCGACGCCTGGAACAGGCGCAGCAGCAGCCTGCCGAAATAGATTTCCTTCAGCGGCCGCGCGAAGACCGGCTCGCAGACCGCGCGGATCGCCGTCTCGAACTCGTCGATCCGCGTGTCGGCCGGCACCCAGCCGGCGTCGAGGTGCGCCTGCGCCACGCGGCGATAGTCGCGGTTGAAGAAGGCGAGAAAGTTCTGCGCGAGGTAATTCTTGTCGACCTCGGTCAGGGTTCCCATGATGCCGAAGTCGAGGGCCACGTAGCGGCCGCTGCCCTCTCCCTCGGTCGTAACGAGAATGTTGCCGGGGTGCATGTCGGCATGGAAGAAGCCGTCGCGGAAAACCTGCGTGAAGAATATCTCTACGCCTGCGCGGGCGAGCGCGGGAATATCGACCCCCTTCGCGCGCAGCGTCTCGACCTGCGACACCGGCGTGCCGTGCATGCGCTGCATCACCATGACGCGCTCGGAACACAGGTCCCAGTGCACTTCGGGCACCAGCAGCAGCGCCGAGCGCTCGAAGTTGCGGCGCAGCTGGCTGGCGTTCGCGGCCTCGTGCATCAGGTTGAGCTCGTCCTCGAGGTGGCGCGCGAACTCCGCCACCACCTCGCGCGGCTTGAGCCGCCGGCCGTCGGGCCAGAGGCGCTCCACGAACTGCGCTCCGGTAGCAAGCAGCGCGACGTCCTTGGCGATCTCCTCTTCGACGCGCGGCCGCAGCACCTTGACGGCGACTTCGCGGCCGTCGTGCAGCCTGGCGAGGTGCACCTGGGCGATCGACGCGCTTGCTACGGGCTCGCGCTCGAACGTGGCGAACACGGCCTCGATTTTTCTTCCCAGCCCTTTTTCTATCTCGGCGATCGCCAGGTCGGATGGAAAGGGCGGCACCCGGTCCTGCAGCTTGGCGAGCTCGTCCGCAATGTCGAGCGGCACGAGGTCACGCCGCGTCGACAGCACCTGGCCGAACTTGACGTAGATCGGACCGAGGGTCTCGAGCGCCTCGCGCAGGCGCTGAGCGCGCGGCTCGCCGGTGCGCCGCGCAGCCAGCCGCACGAACGGATTGCGCGCAAACCGCGGGATGAACTCGTGCAGTCCGAAGCGCAGGCCGACCGCGAAAATGCGCAGCAGCCGCGTCAGCCTAGCCAAGGCGCGCGATCCGTTTTTCCAGCCGCTCGATCGCATCGCGCAGCTGCGCGACCGACGCGCCCAGCGTTTCGAGCTCCCGGCGCCGCACCAGCAAGCGGCCCTCCTCGCCGGCGTAGTCGGCGAAGCTGTCGACGAGGCGACGCAGCGTGTCCGCCTGCCAGACCGCGAGATCGCGCCCGGCCTGCACCACGCGGCGGGCGGCGACGTCGCCGATGAGCCTGGAGAGGTCCTCCTCCACGTCCCAGCGCAGGTGTCGCACCAGCGCCATGATCTCGGCCGCGAGCCTGGCGTTGCCTGCGACCTCGACCGAGCGCATGAAGTGCTCGCCGCCGCGCACGAGGCCCGCCAGAGCCTCAGGCCGCAGCGTAAGGACCAGCGCCGGCTCGGCCCCGCCTGCTGCCACGCGTCCGGCCGGCAATATCGTCAAGCGTACGGCGGGCAGGGGTGGCGCGCTCAACTCGAGGCTCTCGCCGGCGAAGGGCGCGAGTCGCTCGCGCGCCCAGGGCGCGGCCTCGAGCAGATGATTCAGAGCAAAACAAAAGGCCACCGCGTGGGTGGCCTTTTCGGACGACAGGCGACGCCTCAATGCATTTGCTGGATGCCGGCGAGCAGCCAGCCACTCGAGCCGTCGGCCGGCTTGACGAGGTTCCACACCTCTTCGAAGCCCACCGGCGCCGTGCCCGGCGTCTCGCGCACCATGCCGGAGAAGCGCACGCTCGCCCAATGCCTGTTGTTCTCGGTCGCCACCTCGAGCAGGTCCGCATTGAGCGCGACCACATCGGTCTGCTGCGCCTCGGCGCCGCGCGTGAGAATGTCCTGACGGAGCTCGTCGAACATCTCGCGCGTGGTGAACTCGCGGATCTCTTCCAGCTCCCCGACATCGTTGGCAACCTGCAGCTTCACGAAGTTAAGCTTTGCGGCGCGCAGGAAACCCGCGGTGTCGAAGCCTGCGGGGACTGCACTACCTCCGGTAACGACGCTTGCCGGTTGCCCCGGCAGCGGTGGCGCCACGGTTTGCGCGCCAAGATCGGCGGCGTATTGCATCGCCTGCGACGGCGCACGCCGGTGCGCAAGAGCACGCAACCCGAGCACCACGCCTACAGCAAGGAGTGCCAACAGGAGCATTCCGCCCAGTCCGCTGCCGCTAAAGAGGTAGCCAAGCAGGCCGCCGAGCGCGAGGCCGCCCAGGATCGGCATCCAACTGCTGCCCGCCGGCTGAGCGGCTTGTGGCTGTGCGGGCTTCGCTGGCGTCGAGACCGGCGGCGGCGTGACATTTCGTTGCGTGCCGACTGAACGCGAGCCGCCCAGCCGCCTCGCCTCCGCGTCAGTCGCCGCCAGGGCGCCGCAAAGCAGCGCAATGCATAGGCCCAGTAACCACTTGCTCATAGCTCGTTCCTCCAGGATGCCGATCCTATCAAATCCGGTAGCCGCGATGCACCGCGACCACCCCGGCTGCGAAATTGAATACCTCGACTTGGGACAGCCCTGCCCGCTCGAGCATCGCCGCGAGCGTCGCCTGGTCAGGGTGCCTGCGGATCGACTCGGCCAGGTAACGGTAGGCGGCGGCATCTCCCACGACGCGTTCTCCCAACCAGGGCAGCACCCTGAACGAGTACAGGTCATAGGCCGGCTCGAGCGGCCTCCAGACCTTCGAAAATTCGAGCACCAGCAGCCGCCCGCCGGGCGTCAGGACGCGCACCATTTCTTCGAGCGCGGCGTCCTTGCGCGTCATGTTGCGCAAGCCGAAGCCGACAGTGACGCAGTCGAAATAGCCTGCTGCGAATGGCAGCCGCTCGGCGTCGCACTGCACGGCCGGGGCGAGAGCGCCGGAATCGAGCAGGCGGTCTCGTCCCCGCTGCAGCATGCGGCGGTTGACGTCGGTCAGCCAAACCTCGCCGCCTGGCGCCACGCGTCGCACCAAGACCCTGGCCAGGTCGCCGCTTCCGCTCGCCACGTCGAGCACGCGCTCGCCGGGCCGCGGGCGCGCAAGCTCGATGGCAAACGACTTCCACACGCGGTGCAGGCCGAGCGACATCAGGTCGTTCATCAGGTCATAGCGCTCGGCAACGCGGTCGAATACTTCACCCACCCGTGCCGCCTTTTCGGACTCGGCTACATCCTCATACCCAAAGTCGACACGTTTAGACAAAGTAAGTCATTGCTCCTGGTCGCGGCTGGCGCCCGCGGCCTTCAGTTTGGAAAGGTACTGCGACCAAAGCGCGTCCTGATTCTGGCCCAGCTCGTACAGATAGTCCCACGAATAAATGCCGGTGCTGTGCCCGTCGGAGAATACCGGCTGAACCGCGTACGAGCCGACCGGCTCGAGCACGCGAATCTCGACCTCGCGTTTGCCGGTTTGGAGCACCTCCTGCCCCGGCCCGTGGCCGCGCACCTCTGCCGAAGGGGAGTACACGCGCAGGAACTCGTACGGCAACCGGTAGCTGCTGCCGTCCGAGAAGCTGATCTCCATCACGCGCGATTTCTGGTGCAGCTTGATCTCGATCGGAACGTGAGCGCCGGGCATCTGCGTCATTGTGATGCAAACACGTCGCGGTAGCTGGCGTAGAAGCTCGCGAAGAGGGTCGGCAGCAGCAGCATCAGCAGCGGGAATGCGAGCGACACGACGGGCACCGCGAGCGCGCCGCCGGAGGCTAGCATCAGGCCGCTCAGCGCAAGGAACGGCAGCACGAGGGTGATTGCCGCGGTCACCGTGCCATACGCGAGGAACGCGCGCCAGTTCATCAGGCAGGCGAAAAAGCTGAAGAACAGCGCTTTCCCCGCCCCGGTCGCGTGCCAGGCGGCGAGCGGCGGCGCGAACCAGAACATCATCATTACCGGGACATAGAACAGCGCTGCGCAGGCGAGCGCGGCGAAGAATGTGTCCGACTGCAGCACGTCTTCGCTCGGGCGCTGCCCTGTCGTCATCCATTGCGCGAGCGCGCCGTCGTCGGCGAGCGCGGTGCCGGAGAGCACCAAGGCGAGGCAGGCGAGGTAGGCGAGGCCGAGGACGAGCTGGGTGCGAAGCGCCTGCGACCTGAAGCCCTCGAAGAGGAGCGCGAGCTCGAGCCGCTGGCCGCCGCCGACTGCGCGCGCCGCCGCCATGAAGCCTACCGAGAAGGCCGGCACCAGCACCGGCGCGATGACCACGCCCACGAGCGGAAGGAGCGACGCGAAAGTCATCAGCAGCCAATAGGCGAACACTAGGGCGAGCCACCCGAGCGGCGCGCCGCGAAACAGCTGCCAGCCCTCGCCAAGCCAGCGCGCGCCGCGTTGGATGCCGACGATGCGAGCTTGCATGTCAGTCGATCCAGGGCGCGCCGGCGTTGATGCGCGACTCTAGGATAAGGCGAAAGTGCCCCGGGTCGTGGGCGTGCACCAGCATCCCCGGGCGGGGGAGGTGGAAATCGTGCAGGCGCGAAAGCCAGAAGCGCAGCGCCGCAGCGCGCAGCATCACCGGCCATCCGTCGCGCTCCAGCTCGGTAAACGGACGCATCGCTTGATAGCCCGCGAGCAGAGCGCGCGTCCGCTCCGCTTCGAGCCGTGCGTCGGACGCCGCATCGACCAGGCACCAATCGTTGGCGCACACTGCGATGTCGTAGAGCAGGCAGTCCACCCCGGCGAAATAGAAGTCGATGACGCCCGAAATGCGGCCCTTCTCGAACAGCGCGTTGTCACGGAACAGGTCGGCGTGCACCGGGCCGCGCGGCAGGTCGGGAAAACGGTGCTGAGCCTGAAAGGCGATCTCTTCCTCGAGCAGCGAGTTCTGCCGTGAATCGAGAAATGGCTTCAACTCCCGGGCTGCAAGGCGCCACCACTTCGGGCCGCGTGGATTCTCGAAGTAGGCGGCATACGAGCGCGCGGCCAGATGCATGCGGGCGAGCAGCGCGCCGAGCTCGGCGCACTCGCCGACCCCCGGCCGCTCGACCGAGCGCCCCGGCAGCCGCGTCACCAGCGCGGCCGGCTTGCCGTTGAGGCGCTGCAGGTACTGGTCAGCCAGGTCGGCGATCGGCGCCGGGCACGGAATGCCGTGGCGCGCGAGATGCGCCATCAGGTCGAGGTAGAACGGCAGCTCCTCGGCGGGCAGCCGCTCGAACAGCGTCAGGACGTAGCGGCCCTGCGTCGTGGTGACGAAGTAATTGCTGTTCTCGATTCCCGCCTTGATCGGGTCATGGGAGAGCAGCGCACCGACCGAGTAATTGCGCAGCCACTCCGACAGCTGGGCTTCGGAGACAGGTGTGTAGACCGACAAATCAGTCGAAGGTCTGGATGGGCCACATCGGCACGCGCACGCCGTCGTCGAGCGAATCGCGGCGCATCCAGTTGCCGTTGCCGCTGGTGTCCATGAGGTAGTAGGGCTTGCCGCCCGGCGGCGTCACCTTCAGCATCACCACGCGGCCGCCCTGGCGGATCTCCTCGACCTTGTCCGCCTCCTGCACCGGGATGCGCACGCTCGGCTCCTCGGGCCCCGGCATGGGCGGTGGCGGTGGCGGCTCGGGCAGCGGCTCGAGCCCGGGAGGCGGCTTCTGCGCCCAGACCGAAACTGCGAGGCCGGCCAGTGCGATCGCGAGTAGGCGGCGCATCAACTTCCATTCTACTAGAGGTTGCGAAGCACCTAGAGGAACTCTGCGATAATGCCGCACAGCTTCATCGTGTCGGGAACAAATCCTGAAAGAACATTGTTGCTGGTCGACGGCTCGTCGTACCTGTACCGGGCGTTCCACGCCCTGCCCGAGTTGAAGAGCCCGCAAGGCGAGCCGACCGGCGCGATCTACGGGGTGCTCAACATGCTGCGGCGCCTCGCTGCCGACTACGAGGCGCAGGCGCGCGCCGTCGTCTTCGACGCGAAGGGCAGGACCTTCCGCGACGACCAGTATCCCGAGTACAAGGCGCACCGCGCGCCGATGCCCGACGAGCTCTCGGCGCAGGTCGAGCCGTTGTCCGAGGCGATCCGCGCGCTCGGCTGGCCGGTGCTCGTCGTCGAACGCGTCGAAGCCGATGACGTGATCGCCACGCTCGCCGACGAGGCGACGCGGCGTGGATGGCGCTCGGTCATCTCGACGGGCGACAAGGACCTGGCGCAGCTCGTCGACAGCCGCGTGACGCTCGTCAATACCATGTCTAACGAGACGCTCGACATCGAGGGCGTAAAGCTCAAATTCGGCGTGCCTCCCGAGAAGATCGTCGATTACCTGACGCTGGTCGGCGATGCGATCGACAACATTCCCGGAGTCGACAAGGTCGGCCCGAAGACCGCGGCCAGGTGGCTCAGCCAGTACGGCTCGCTCGAGGGAGTGATCGCGCATGCGGGCGAGATCACCGGGAGCGTCGGCGAGAACCTGAGAAAGGTCCTCGACTGGCTGCCGAAGGGCCGCGGGTTGATCACGGTGAAGCGCGACGTGGCGCTTCCCGTGACGCTCGATCAGCTCGCCGATCGCCAGGCCGACCCGTCGCGCCAGCGCGCCCTGTACGAGCGTTTCGGTTTCAGGACCTGGCTTAAAGAGGTGGAAAGCGCGCCGCAGCAGCCGCAGCAGCCCTCCCCGCCATCCACCCTGCAGAAGCGCAGGTACTCGGCAATTCTGACCGAAGGCCAGTTGCGCGAGCTGGTGAACAAGCTCGAAGCCGCGCCGCTCGTCGGCTTTGACACCGAGTGCGTCGGCCTCGAGCCGATGACCGCACGGCTGGTGGGCATGTCGTTCGCTTTCGGCAACGAGGCGGTCTACCTGCCGCTCGCGCATGAATACCCCGCGGCGCCGCAACAGATCGACTTCGGCACCGCGCTTGAGTTGCTGAAACCCTGGCTGGAGGGCGCCGGCTTCCCCAAGGTCGGCCAGAACGTCAAGTTCGACTGCCACGTGCTCGCCAACCAGGGCCTCCGGCTCGCCGGCTGCGTGCACGACACGCTGCTCGAGTCGTACGTCCTCGAGGTGCACCAGCGTCATGATCTGGACGCGCTCGCCTTGCGCCATTGCGGCTGGCAGACCATCAGCTACGACGACGTCACCGGCAAGGGCGCGACGCGCATCGAATTTTCCGCGGTCGAGATCGGCCGTGCCACCGAATACGCGGCGGAAGACGCCGATTGCACGCTCGCGCTCCACGAGATCCTTCACCCCAGGATAGAACAGGATAAAAAACTCCTGTTCGTCTATGAAGAGATCGAGATGCGGGTCCTCCCGGTGCTCTTCAGGATGGAGCGCAACGGCGTGCTCCTCGACGCCGCCAAGCTCGAGGCGCAGAGCCACGAGCTCGGCAAGGAGATGCTGGCGATCGAGCAGAAGGCCTACGAGGCCGCGGGACAGCCTTTCAACCTCGGCTCGCCCAAGCAGATCCAGGAGATCCTGTTCGAGCGGCAGAAGCTGCCGGTGAGGAAGAAAACCCCTTCAGGACAGCCCTCAACCGACGAAGACGTGCTGGCCGAGCTCGCGCTGGAGCACCCCCTGCCCAGGCGCATTCTGGAGTACCGCGCCCTCTCGAAGCTGAAATCGACGTACACCGACAAGCTGCCGAAGAGCGTCGACGCCCGCACGGGGCGCGTCCACACCACCTACTCGCAGACCACCGCGGTGACCGGCCGACTTGCCTCCAACGAGCCCAACCTGCAGAACATTCCCATCCGCACGCCGGCCGGGCGCCGTATCCGCGAGGCGTTCATCGCGCCGGCGGGCGCGAAGATCGTGTCGGCAGACTATTCGCAGATCGAGCTGCGCATCATGGCGCACCTCTCCGGCGACGAGAGCCTGAAGCGCGCGTTCGCGCGCGGCGACGACGTGCACCGCGCCACGGCTGCGGAGGTATTCGGCCTGCCGCTCGACAAGGTCACCGACGACGAGCGGCGCACCGCAAAGGTGATCAACTTCGGGCTCATCTACGGCATGTCGAGCTTCGGCCTGGCGCAGAACCTCGGCATCGAGCGCGCGACGGCGCAAGCCTATATCGAGTCGTATTTCGCCCGCTATCCGGGGGTGAAGCGCTATATGGACCAGACGCGCAGCCGCGCCCGCACGCAGGGCTACGTAGAAACGGTGTTCGGCCGGCGCCTCTGGCTGCCGGAGATGAAGAGCGGCAGCCCCATGCGCCGCCAGGCGGCCGAGCGCGCCGCGATCAACGCACCGATGCAGGGCACCGCCGCCGACTTGATCAAGCTGGCGATGGTTGCAGTTCAGAATTTCCTGGAGCAACGAAAACTGCGCACGATGCTCATCATGCAGGTGCACGACGAGCTGGTGCTGGAAGTGCCGGAGAACGAGCTGGAAGAGGTAACAGCCAGGCTGCGGGAGCTGATGCAATCCGTGGCGAAGCTCGATGTCCCGCTGCTCGTCGACGTCGGCGTCGGCGACAACTGGGATCAAGCGCACTAGAGTAGAGCGCCGAAAACCTTCTTGATGATGTCGCTGCCCGCCCGCACCGGATCCTTGCGGATTTTCTTCTCTTCCTCGGCGACCATGAAATAAAGGCCGTCGAGCGCCTTCTGCGTCACGTACTCGTCGAGGTCGGCGTCCTGCTTCCCCACCAGGCCGAGCGCGACGCCTTTCTCGGCATATTCGTTGTACTTGCGGGCGAGGTTCACCTTCGCCGTCGCCCGCTTCACGATCGGCAGGAAGCGGCCGTGCAGCGGGTCGCGCGTGGTGCGGCGAAAATACTCCGTTCCGGCGGTGTCGCCGCCGGCCAGGATGCCCTTGGCATCGCTGATGGTTATCTTCCTGATCGAATCGACGAGGAGCTGCCTCGCCTCGGGCACCGCCGCTTCCGCGGCGCGGTTCATGGTGAGGACCAGCTCGTCGGCGTACCTGCCCATGCCGACTCTGCGCAGCATCTTCTCGGTGCGGGTCAGCGAATCAGGCAGCGGGATTTTCACCTGCGGGTTGCCGAAGAAGCCGTCGGTGCGACCGAGCTGAGCCACGGCGGCGTGGGAACCCTTCTCCAGTGCGGCCCTGAGGCCGGAAACCGCTTCCTGTCGCGTGATCCGTTCCAGTTGGCCGAACGCGAGGGATGCCCACAGCATGACCGCCGCGGCGAACGAAGCGACAACGGGTAAAGCGCTCAGCGACCCGGCCTAGCCCAGCTATGTATCCATGAGAATGCCGGGCGCGGGCTGCCGTGAACGGGCGCGGCGGCTCCCTTAGACCCGGGGGCTGCTGCCGCGGCCTTTGGTCCGGCAGGTGCGGCGAGCTCGATGACCTTTGCATCGACCCGGGGTTTTTGCTCGCCGTCGACCCACTCGACGATCGGCATGAACGCCTGGCGCTCGGCGGCGGACACCGAGGCGTCCAGCTCGAAGATCCCCACCCCTGTCTCGGCGGCTTTGACGTAGACGTCCGAATCGCCGAGGCGCGTGAGGAACGCCAGGCTGAGCGAGCTGAGAAACCGCTCGAGCGGCTGATACACCGGCATCGAGCTGCGGACCCGGTTGGCGAGCACCGCCAGCCGGGCATCGCGCGCCCGGATCTTGCCCGCGAGGAGCAGGTCGCGGATGAAGTTCGCGGTGGCGTGGATGTCGATCGCCGATGGCGCCACCGGAATGAGGATGCAATGCGCTCTGGCCAGCATCTCCTGCAACAGCAGACCCGACGCGCCGGCCGGCGCGTCGATGATCAGCTGCCGGGTCTCCGCGGGGACATGCATCTCCACGCTGCGTAGCCGGCCGCCCCTCTGGTGCGCGGCATTGGCGCCGTGAATCCGCGTTGCGTGCGTCGGGCGCAGCCGCAGCCAGTTCAGGCAGGACCCCTGCGGGTCGTAGTCCATGATGGTGGTCGGGATGTTCCTGGCGGCAAAGTAACTGGCAAGGTTGGTCGTGACGGTGGTTTTTCCCGACCCGCCCTTCGAGTTGATCACCAGCGTGGTGTTTATCCTCATGTCCGACCCCCTGCCCGGCTAACGACCCGGACGCAGACATTGAGAGGGTAGCCAGAAAACCCGGCGTTCGCGTGTTAACTACTTCTCCGGCGGATGCGAATAACCACTTTTTTGCGGGTTCCGGATGTCGCCTTTGTCGCTCTAGGCGACCCCGGCTTCATGGGCCTGCCGGTCGGCGTGGTACGACGAGCGCACCAGAGGGCCGATCGCGGCGTGCCTGAAACCCAAGCGGTCTGCCTGCTTTTCGTATTCCCTGAACACTGCAGGATCAACGTAGCGCTCCACGGGCAGATGGTGCGGTGAAGGCCGCAGGTATTGCCCGATCGTCAGCATATCGACCCCGTGCGCGCGCAGATCGCGCATCACCGCGAGGATCTCGTCGTCGGTCTCGCCCAAGCCGACCATCAGGCCGGATTTCGTGGGCAGCGCAGGATGGAGTTTTTTGAACTGCTTCAGCAGATCCAGCGAGTGCGCATAGTCACCGCCCGGACGCGCCTGGCGGTACAGCCGCGGCACCGTTTCGAGGTTGTGGTTCATGACGTCCGGCGGCGCCTTGGCGAGGATTTCCAGGGCGAGCTGCGCGCGTCCCCTGAAATCGGGAACGAGAATTTCCAGCATGGTATTAGGAGAAACCTTGCGAATGGCACGCATGCAGTCGACGAAATGCTGCGCGCCGCCGTCGCGCAGATCGTCGCGATCCACGCTCGTGATCACCACATAGGACAAATTCAGCCTTGAAATCGTTTCCGCGAGGTGCCGCGGCTCCTCCGCATCGGGCGCAAGCGGCCGCCCGTGCGCGACGTCGCAGAACGGGCAGCGCCGCGTGCAGATGTCGCCGAGGATCATGAAGGTCGCGGTGCCCTTGCCGAAGCACTCGGCGATGTTCGGGCAGGAGGCTTCCTCGCACACCGTGTGCAGGTTCTGCTCGCGCAGGATGTGCTTGATCGCGTGAAAGCGCGAATTCGACCCCGGGGCGCGCACGCGGATCCAGGCCGGCTTGGCGAGCGGCTCGCGCGGCACGATCTTAATCGGGATGCGCTCGGTCTTGGCGCGGCCTTTCTCCTTGATTCCGGCCTCACGCATGCTCGAGCTTCCCGGCCAGGCTAGCCGCGAGCTCGGCGCCGATTTCGTCCGTCGATTTCTCGATTCCAAGGTCGCGCGTCTGCGTCACCGCCAGCCCGGGACAGCCGCAGGGGTCGATCGCTCGAAACGGCGCGAGATCCATGTCGACATTCAGCGCGAGACCGTGATAAGCCCTGCCGCGGGACACGCGAATGCCGAGCGCCGCGATCTTGGCGCCGCCAACGTAGACGCCCGGCGCTCCGGGCTTGCGTTCACCGCGGCCGGCGAGAAGCTCGATCACCGAGCTTTCGAGCATCGCGACGAATTGCTTCACCTTGATGCCGCGCCGCGCCAGGTCCACCAGCGCGTAGAGGACCACCTGGCCCGGCCCATGGTAGGTGATCTCGCCGCCGCGATCGGCCTGGACGAGCGGAATGCCGTTATCGACGCTCGGCCTTTCGGCGCCCTGTCCCAGGGTGTAGACCGGCGGATGTTCGAGCAGCCAGATCTCGTCCGCAGTGGCCTCGTTTCTGCGCGCCGTGAAGGCGCGCATCGCCTCGAAGGTCGGCAGATAGTCGAGCCGCCCCAGCTGCTTGACCAGAATTTCCTCGACCAGCGTCATAGCACCATCACTACCGAGGGGTGATCGCACAACTCCCGGTACAGCGCGTCGAGCTGCTCGCGCGAGGTCGCGCGTACGATGCAGGTGAGGCTGAGGTAGCGTCCCTGCCGGCTCGGACGCATCTCCATCGTCGCCGCGTCGAAATCCGGTGCGTGCTTGAGAACGATCTCCATCACGGTCTGCGCGAAGCGCGGCTCCTTGCGTCCCATCACCTTGATCGGGAAGTCGCAAGGAAAAGCGAGTGCTGAGCCAGCCGCTACCACCGGCATGAGTCGCCGCCCTTCAGACCGACGCTGCCTCGCGTTTGCCCGCGCGCATCACCTTTAGCTTGAACTCCTGATAGAGCTGGTACATCCGCCGGAAAACGGGGCCGGGCTGGCCATCGCCGATCCTCTTGCCGTCCAGCATGACGATCGCCAGTACTTCCTTCGACGAGGACGTGACCCACAGCTCATCGGCGCCGCGCACCTCCGGCTCACGGACTTCCCTGAATTCGAGCGGCATGCCGTTCGCGCGTGCCAGTTCGACGATCACGTCGTAGGTGATTCCCGGCAGGATCAGGTTTCCCTTCGGCGGCGACTCGATGACGCCCCGCCGGACGATGAAGACGTTCGAAGCCGAGGCCTCGGTCAGCTTGCCGTCGCGAAACAGGATCGTCTCGGCGCCGTCCGCCTCGGCGGAAAGCTGGCGCAGCAGCACGTTGCCAACGAGCGAAATCGACTTGATGTCGCAGCGCAGCCAGCGATTGTCCGGTGCGCTCACCGCGGAGGCGCCCTTCTCGACCTGCTCCATAGATGGGTTGACGAGCGGATTCGACATCATGAACACCGTCGGCTCCGCGTTTTTCGGAAAGGCGTGATCGCGCTTGGCCACGCCGCGCGTCACCTGGAAGTACACGCCCTGGTCGTCGAACGGCTGCGCATCGATCAGGCGGTAGATGAACTCGCGCCATTGCGCCGGCGAGTACGGGTTGCGGATGCGCACTGCCGAAAGGCTGCGCTCGAGGCGGACCAGATGCTCCTCGAGCCGGAACGGCACCCGCGAGTACACCGGCACCAGCTCGTAGACCCCGTCGCCGAAGATGAACCCCCGGTCGAGCACCGAAACCTTCGCGTCTTCGATCGGGAGAATCCTGCCGTTCAGAAAAACCATGTGCGCCTCGCTACTTGAACCACAGCCTGAGTGTATCCCAGGCCCGCCCGAAAATCCCGGCGACAGCCACCGGCTCGAGAGCGATGACGGGGTATTCGCCGACCGGCCTGCCATCGTGCGTGACGCGCAGCGTGCCGACGCGCTGGCCCTGTGCCACCGGCGCGACGAGCGGCTGCTGCGACAGCAGCTCGGCCTTCAGCTTGCCCGCCTCGCCTTTCGGCACGGTGATCATCAGGTCGCCCTTGAAGCCTGCCTTGACCGCGCTTTCCGCCCCCTTCCAGACCTCGAGCGATTTCACGGCGTCACCGCCGGCGTAGAGCTTCACGCTGTCGAAGAACTGGAAGCCCCAATTGAGCAGCTTCTGCGACTCCTGCGCGCGCGTGGCTTCCGACGTCGAGCCGAGCAGGACCGAGAGCAGGCGCCTGCCGCCGCGCCGCGACGACGCGATGAGGCAGAAGCCCGCCGCCTCGGTATGGCCGGTCTTGACGCCGTCCACCGTCGGATCGAGCCACAGCAGCCGGTTGCGGTTCGGCTGCGTGATGCTGTTGTAGCGGAATTCCTTCTGCGAATAGTACTGGCCGTACTCGGCCGGGAAGTCGCGGATCAAGGCCGCAGCGAGCAGGTACAAGTCCTGCGCGGTGCTGTAATGCTGCGCGTCGGGCAAGCCGGTGGAATTCATGAAGTGGGTATTCTTCATGCCGAGTCGCGCCGCCTCGCGGTTCATCATCTGCGCAAAAACCTCTTCCGAGCCCGCAGCCGCCTCGGCGAGCGCGATGCAGGCGTCGTTGCCCGACTGCACCACCATGCCCCGGATCAGCTCATCGACGGCGACCGGCCGCCTTGGCTCGACGAACATGCGCGAGCCAGGCGCGCGCCAAGCGCGCACCGAGACCGTCACCTGCTGCTCGGGTGAAATTCTCTTCTGGCGCAGCGCCGCGAACACGAGATAAGCGGTCATCAGCTTGGTGAGCGAGGCGGGCTCGATGCGCTCGTCGGGCTTTTGCGAAGCGAGGATCTGGTCGCTCGAGAGGTCGCCGATGATCCATGACCGGCCGATGACGGGAGGCGGCTGCAGCGCGGCGGCCTGCGCAAGGGACCCTACAAAAAACAGGGCAAGGAGAACGCTTCGCATGGGTGACCATGAAAAAAGGGCGAATTATAAGACCGGACTAGCGCACGACGAGCAGCGGCTTTATGCTCAGCTGGCTCTCGATGCGCTCCGCCACCGAGCGCGCGTCGTCCTGGGTGCGGTATGGCCCGACGTGCAGCCGCCACAGGTTGCCGATGGCGACCACCTGGACCGTGTCCTTGAGCCAGCCAAATTCGCCTTCCAACCTTGAGCGAAGGTTTTCTGCGTTGGCGCGCGACGAAAAGGCCCCCACCTGCACGTAAACGGCCGGGGCCTGCTCTGGCGCTGCCAAGGCCTGCCCGGTCGTCGTTGCAACCGGCGGGGTCGTCGTCGCAACCGGCGGGGTGAGCGCTGCATCCGGCGGAGTCGTCGTTGCATCCGGCGCAGTCGTCGTTGCATCCGGCGCAGTCGTCGTTGCATCCGGCGCAGTCGTCGCTGCGGCCGGCGGAGTCGTCGTTGCAGCCTGTTGGGTCGGCGTTACAGCCTGTCCCGGTTCAATGCTTTCCAGCTCCACCTCCGCGCTGCCCAGGTAAGCAAAACCCAGCTTGAGCGCGGCGGCATACGAAAGGTCGATCATCCGCCCCTGGTGAAACGGCCCGCGATCGTTGATGCGCACGATAACGCTGCGCCCGGTTGCGACGCGGGTGACGCGGGCGTAACTCGGGATCGGCAGCGTCGGATGCGCTGCGGTCATCGCATACATGTCGTAAGCTTCCCCGCTCGCCGTTCTCTGCCCGTGAAATTTCTTGCCGTACCAGCTCGCCACGCCGCGCTGGCGGTACGGCTGTACGAAGGCGAGCGGGACGTACTCCTTGCCGAACACCTGGTACGGCCGATTGGCGTAGCGGTGCAGCGGCTCGGCCTTCGGCTGGGCGTCGGCAATCTGGTCGAGGTTCGCCGGCGGCTTCTCGCCGGGGCCGTCATCCTTGTAATAGCCCCCGGACCGCGGCGCGGCGGCGCATGCGCTCAAAGCGAGAACGACAAAGGCGAGAAGCGGTTTCATCCTTCGTACACCACGTTGCCGGCTACCACTGTGTAATGCACCCGGCCCGCAAGCTCGTAGCCGAGGAACGGCGTGTTCTTGCCCTGGCTCTTCAGCGACCCGGCCGTCACGCGCACTGCTGCGCCCGGATCGAAGATTGCAAGATCCGCCGGCGCGCCGGTGACAATGCGTCCCGTCGCGACCCCGAGGATCCGCGCCGGGTCCGACGTCATGCGCGCCAGCGTAACGGCTAGCGGCAGCTTGTGTGCTGCGCCCCACTTCAGCGTAAGCGGCAGCAGCAGCTCCAGGCCGGTCGCGCCGGGCTCGGCTTCGGCGAACGGCAGCTGCTTGCCGTCCTCATCCACCGGCGTATGGTCCGAGCACAGGCAGTCGACAGCGCCCTCGGCCAGACCGCGCGCGAGTGCGTCGCGATCGCGCTGGCTTCTGAGGGGCGGCTCGAGCCGGCAGCACGAATCGAAGTAGCCGAGATCCATGTCGCACAGATGCAGATGGTGGATCGCGACGTCGCAGCTCACCGGCAGGCCTTCCTGCTTGGCATGCCGCATCATCTCCACCGCGCCGGCCGTCGACAGCCGGCATACATGGACCCGTGCCCGCGTGGCGCGCACCAGCTCCAGAATGGCACCGAGGGCGATGGTCTCCGCGAACGAGGGGATGCCGGCCAGCCCGAGTCGCGTCGCGACCTCGCCGTCGTGCGACACGCCGTCCTTCGCAAGCCAGGCATCTTCCGCGCGCAGCCATACCGGGTATCCAAACGTGGCCGCATACTGCAGCGCGCGCCACAGCAGCTGCGTGTCGCGCAGCGGCACGTTGCCTTGCGAAAACGCGACACAACCGGCCTCGCCGAGCTCAGCCATCTCGGTGAGCGCCTCGCCCCGCAGCTTTACCGTCAGCGCTCCCAGCGGATAGACGCGCGCGCGGGAAAGCGCCTTGGCGCGCCGACGCAGCATGTCGACGAGTCCCGGCTCGTCGAGCGGCGGATCGGTGTCCGGCGGGCAGGCAAGAGAGGTAACGCCGCCCGCCACCGCTGCATCCATCTCGGACTCCAGCGTGGCTTTGTACTCGTAGCCCGGCTCCCGCAGCCGCGCCGAAAGGTCGATGAAGCCGGGCGCAACGACCAGTCCCTTCGCGTCGATCACTCGGTCCGCTCTTGAAAATTCCTCCGCGATTTTTCCGTCGGCCGCGTAGACGTCGCCGACCGCGTCGCGTGCGCTCGCCGGATCGACCACGCGTCCACCCTTGATATGCAGGCGCATCAATTGCCCGCGACGATGCTCATCACCGCCATCCGGACTGCGATGCCGAAGGTCACCTGCGGCAGGATCACCGCGTGCGGGCCGTCGGCGACCGTCGAGTCGATCTCGACGCCGCGGTTCATGGGGCCCGGGTGCATGACGATGACGTCGGGCTTCGCCAGCGAGAGCTTCGCGCCGGTGAGGCCGTAGTGCTTGAAGAATTCCTGCGCCGAGGGCAGCAGCGTGCCGTCCATGCGTTCGTTCTGCAGGCGCAGCATGACGATCACGTCGCAGTCCTTCAGCCCGGCGCGCATGTCGTGGAACACGCGCACTCCCAGCGCCTCGACGCCGCTCGGCAGGAGCGTCTGCGGGCCGATGACCCTCACTTCCGGCGCGCCGAGCGTCGTCAGGCCGTGGATCAGCGAGCGCGCCACGCGCGAATGCAGGATGTCGCCGACGATCGCCACGGTGAGCCGCGTGAACTCCTTCTTGTAGTGCCGGATCGTGTAGAGATCGAGCAGGCCCTGCGTGGGGTGGGCATGGCGGCCGTCGCCAGCGTTCACAACATGCTCGTGCGGCTTGACGTTGCGCGCGATCAGGTAAGGGGCGCCAGAGGAATTGTGGCGCACCACGAAGATGTCGGCCTGCATCGCGGAGAGGTTGGCCACCGTGTCGAGCAGCGATTCGCCCTTGGTCTGCGAAGAAAGCGCGATGTTGAGGTTGATGACGTCGGCCGAGAGGCGCTTGGCCGCGATCTCGAAGGTGGTGCGGGTGCGCGTCGAGGGCTCGAAGAACAGATTGAACACGCTCTTGCCGCGCAGCAACGGTACTTTCTTCACCTCGCGCTCGGTGACACCGACGAAGGATTCCGCCGTGTCGAGGATCTGCACCAGCACCTCGCGCGGCAAGCCTTCGATGGACAGCAGGTGCTGCAGCTCGCCGTTGGCGTTGAGTTGGGGATTACGCTGCACGCTCGGGCTCGAGGGCGAGGGTCAGCCTGTCGCCGGCGTCGCGCTTCAGCCGCAGGCGCATGCCGGAAGGCACCTCGACGCGCGCGCCGCAGTGCTGGGCGCAGATCGGCAGCTGCCTGCCGCCGCGGTCGGCGAGGACCACCAGCGAAATGCTCGCCGGGCGGCCGTAGTCGAACAGCTCGTTCATCGCAGCGCGCACCGTGCGGCCGGTGTAAAGCACGTCATCGACCAGCAGCAGATCCCGGCCGTTGATGTCGAACGGAATCTTGGTGCGCTTCGGGTCGTGATGCAGCCCGCGGGCGTGATAGTCGTCGCGGTAGAACGCGATGTCCATCAGGCCGAGCGGCTCGGGCAGCCGCAGCATCGCGTGCAGCCGCTCCGCAAGCCAGGCGCCGCCCGTATAGAGGCCGATCATGGCGGTCTGCGGGCCGATCCGCGCCTTGAGCTCGCCGACCAGCTGCGCGCACAGCTGTTCGGCTTCAGGCAGCTTCATGAAAGTATTGCTCGAGGATGAGCTGCGCGGCCACTGAATCAATCGACTTGTGCTTGGTGCCGCGAAGACGACTTTCCGCCTCCACCGAGGTGAACCGCTCGTCGACTCGCGCAACGGGAAGCTTGAACCTCCCCTCCAGCCGCCGCGCGAATCTTTCAACGCGCCCGGCAAGCGGATGCGCGCCGTGCTCGCGCACCGGAAGGCCGACGACCAGCCGCGCCGGGCGCCATTCGGCTACGAGCTTTTCTATCTCCGCAAAACCTGCGATGGCCGGCAGCGGATGCGCGGTGGCGAGCTCGGGCTCCCCGACTGCGACGCCAATGCGCTTTAGACCGAAATCGAAGGCAAGGACGGTGCGGGCGGCCCGCTCAGGCATGTCCCGCTTCGTCCTGCAGCCTCGCGTAGTCGAGGCCGAGGAGCTCCATCGCCGCCGGCAGGCGTTCTTCGGCCGGCGTGTCGAAGATGATGGCGTCGCGTGCTTCCACGGTGAGCCACGCGTTCTGCGACAGCTCGTGCTCGAGCTGGCCGGGCGACCAGCCGGCGTAGCCGAGCGTGACCAGCATGCGCTTGGGACCTTCGCCGCGCCCTACCGCCTCGAGGATGTCCTTGGACGTGGTGAGGCCGATCACGTCGCGCACGCGCAATGTCGACTGCCAGTTGCCCGCCGGCTCGTGCAGCACGAAGCCGCGATCGGTCTGCACCGGACCGCCGAAATAGATCGGCGCTGCGGCCAGATAACCGTCGCGTAAAGTGAGCGAAAGGCGCTCGAACAGCGCCTGCAGCGTCATGTCGATCGGGCGGTTGACGACCAGGCCGAGCGCGCCCTGGTCATTGTGCTCGCAGATGTAAGTCAGGGTCCTCGAGAAGTACGGGTCCGCCATGTTCGGCATGGCGATCAGGAAGTGATGCGTCAGATTGATCGAGGACATGCTCGCTGCCCTATTTTACCGCATCGGGGTTAGAGCCCCCTCTCGACGGAAAGTTTTTCAGATCTCGACCATCTCGAAGTCGTCCTTCCTGGCGCCGCACTCCGGGCAGGTCCAGTTCATCGGCACATCTTCCCAGCGCGTGCCCGGTGCGATGCCCTCCTCGGGCAGCCCCGCTGCCTCGTCATAGACGAAGCCGCAGATGAGGCACATCCAGGTCTTGAATTGGACTTGGTGTTCGGTCATTGAAAGCGAGGCAGTAAAATGAGTCGGATATTAAATCATGTCCCATTCGCCTCCGATCGTGCTTACTTTCGCGGCGTCCGATCCTACCGGCGGCGCGGGGCTGCAGGCGGATCTGCTGACGCTTGCGAGCATGGGATGCCATCCGCTTTCGGTCGTGACTGCACTCACCATGCAGGACACGCGCGGCGTGGAAGGCATCCTCGCCGTGGAAGCCGACTGGGTCGCAGGCCAGGCGAAGCACCTGCTCGAGGACATGCGCGTCGCCGCCTTCAAGCTCGGCGTGCTCGGGTCGCTGGAAAACATCCGCAGCATCGCCGACGTGATCTCCGATTATCCCGAGGTGCCGGTGATTCTGGATCCGGTGCTCGCCTCCGGGCGCGGCGACGCGCTCGCCAGCGACGAGATGATCGGGGCCCTGCGCGAGCTCATCGTGCCGCAGTGCACGGTGGTGACGCCGAACAGTCTCGAGGCGCGCCAGCTCGCCGCGAGCGGCGAAGACGAGATCGAGCTCGCCGAATGCGCGCGGCGGCTGCTTCAGCTTGGTTGCGAGTACGTCCTGGTGACCGGTACCCATGAAGCGGGAGTGGAAGTCGTCAATACTCTGTATGCCGGCGGTGCCGTGGTACGCGAAGATCGCTGGCAGCGTCTTCCGGGCAGCTATCACGGCTCGGGCTGCACGCTGGCTTCGGCGATCGCCGCGGCGCTCGCCAACGGGCTCGAAGTCGCGGAAGCGGTGCGCGACGCTCAGGAATACACCTGGCAGGCGCTCGCCGGAGGCTTCCGTCCCGGCACGGGCCAGCTCCTCCCCGACCGCTTTTTCTGGGCGCGCGAGGGCGAAGGCAGGAAGTGAAGCTGCGAGGCCTGTACGCCATCACCCCCGAAGCGGCGGAGAGCGTCGCGCTGCTCGCGATGCTGCAACACGCGCTCGAGGGCGGCGCCGCGCTTGTGCAGTACCGCAGGAAGAAGCGCGACGTTCTGGAGGCAAAGGAAGTCGTGCGCCTTGCCAGACGCCACGGCGTGCCGGTCATCGTGAACGACGATATCGAGCTCGCGCTGGAGGTGAGTGCCGACGGGGCCCACCTCGGGCGCGAAGACGGCGAATTGCGCGCCGCGCGCGCCAGGCTGGCGGGCAGGATTCTCGGGGCGTCGTGCTACGACCGCCTGGAGCTTGCCCAAGCCGCCGTCGCGGCGGGCGCAGATTACGTGGCCTTTGGCAGCGTGTTCGCGTCGCCCACCAAGCCTGGAGCAGTGCGGGCACCGCATTCCCTGTTCACCAAAGCGAGGAAGCTCGGCGTGCCGCTGGCTGCGATCGGCGGAATCACGCTCGAGAACGCGCCGCGGCTCATCAGCGCCGGCGCTGACCTGCTCGCGGTCATTTCCGATCTTTTCGAGGCGCCCGATATCAGTCTGCGCGCCCGCCAATACGGGAAGCTGTTCACATGAAAAGCGAATCGCTGTTCGAGCGTGCGCAGCGCGTCATCCCGGCCGGCGTCAACTCTCCGGTGCGCGCCTTTCGCGCCGTCGGCGGCGTGCCGCTGTTCTTCGAGCGGGCCTCGGGCGCCTACCTGTGGGACGCGGATCGCCGCCGCTACATCGACTATGTCGGATCCTGGGGTCCGATGGTGGCCGGCCACTCGCATCCCGCCGTGGTCGAAGCAGTCCAGGAAGCTGCTTCTCGCGCGCTTTCCTTCGGCGCGCCGACTGAAGCCGAAGTCGAGCTCGCCGAGATGCTGTGCCGGCTGGTGCCCTCGCTCGATCAGGTGCGTCTCGTTTCTTCGGGCACCGAGGCAACGATGACTGCGATTCGCCTTGCGCGCGGCTTCACCGGGCGCAGCCTGATCGTCAAGTTCGAAGGCTGCTATCACGGCCACGCAGACGCGCTGCTGGTCAAGGCCGGGTCCGGCGCCCTCACCTACGGCCATCCGAGCTCGGCCGGCGTGCCGGCCGAGACGGCCGCTCATACGATGGTGATGGACTACAACGATAGCTCCGGCCTGAAAGCCCTGTTTCAAGAGAAAGGTGGCCAGATCGCGGGGGTGATCGTCGAACCCGTGGCCGGCAACATGAACCTCGTTCTGCCAGCGCCGGGATTTCTCGAGGGACTGCGCAGCCAATGCACGCGCAGCGGCGCAGTGCTGATCTTCGACGAGGTGATGACCGGTTTTCGCGTCGCGCTTGGCGGGGCCCAGGCTCGCTACGGCATCCGGCCCGACCTGACCACGCTAGGCAAGGTAATCGGCGGCGGCTTGCCGGTGGGCGCCGTCGGCGGGCGGCGCGACATCATGCAGAAGATCGCGCCGCTCGGGCCGGTGTACCAGGCCGGGACGCTTTCGGGGAATCCGGTGGCGGTCGCAGCCGGCCTCGCCACGCTGAAGCTCGTGAACCAGCCTGGTTTTCAACACAGGATCGAATCGATCACTCAGCAGCTCGTCACGGGTCTTGCCGCCGAAGCGCGCAAGGCAGGCGTCATCTTTTCGGCGCAATCCATCGGCAGTATGTTCGGCATCTATTTCCGCGATGCGCCGCCGCGCAGCTTCCCCGAGGTGATGCAGTGCGACCGCGAGCGTTTCAATCGTTTCTTCCATGCCATGCTCGCCCACGGCGTCTACTTCGCGCCTTCTGCTTACGAAACAGGCTTCGTGTCGGCCGCGCACGACAGGCCGGAGATCGAAACGACGCTGGCCGCGGCGCGCGACTGTTTCGAGCGCTTGTCATAAAAACCCGCATCGCGCGCGCCCTTAAACCAGGAACAGCGTCGCGAGTCCTAGAAAAATAAAAAATCCGCCGGAGTCGGTGCACGCGGTAATCAGCACCGACGAGCCGACCGCGGGGTCCCTGCCGAAGCGCGCGCGCACCCAGGGGATCGCCACTCCCATCGTCGCGGCGAGCACCAGGTTGAGAAGCATGGCGAGCGCCATCACGCCGGCGAGCGCCACATTGCCGTAGAACGCATACGCAATCGCGCCGAGCAGTGTTCCCCACACCACGCCATTCAGCAGCGCGACGCCCATCTCCTTGGCGAGCAGCTTCGCCCAGTAGGTGCCCTGGATCTGCCCCAGCGCCAGCGCGCGCACGATCATGGTGATCGTCTGGTTGCCGGAATTGCCGCCGATGCCGGCGACGATCGGCATCAGCGCCGCGAGGGCCACCAGCCGCGCGATCGACTCCTCGAATGCGCCGATCACGCGCGAGGCGATGAATGCGGTGACGAGGTTGATGGCAAGCCAGGCCCAGCGATTCTTGAAGCTGTCGAGCACCGGCGCGAACACGTCCTCCTCGTGACGCAGGCCGGCCTCGGCCAGCTGCGACTCGGCGCTCTTCTGGCGAATGTAGTCCACCACAGCATCAACCGTGAGACGCCCGATCAGGCGCCCGCCGGCATCGACCACCGGCGCGGACACCAGGTCGTAGCGCTCGAAGGCATTGGCCGCGTCTTCGGCGCGGTCCTCGGGATAGAGCTTGACGCTCTCGTGCACCATGATGCCGGCGACGCCGAGCTCCAGGTCGGATACGATCAGGCGCGCGAGCGGAAGCGTGCCCTTGAGCGCCTGCTCGCGATCGACGACGAACAGCTGATCCGTATGGTCCGGAAGCACGTCCATGCGGCGCAGGTAGCGGGTCACCGCTTCCAGGGTCACGTCATCGCGCACCGCCACGTGGTCGAAGTCCATCAGCGCACCGACCGAGCCCTCCGGATAAGACAGCGCCGCACGCAGCCGCTCGCGCTCCTCTGCAGGGAGCGACTGCACCACCTCCTCGATGACGCTCGCGGGGAGATCCGCGGCGATGTCGGCAAGCTCATCGGCCTCGAGGGTCTCGGCGGCCGCGACCAGCTCTTCCGAGTCCATGCTCGCGATGAGCGTCTCGCGCACCGCATCCGACACTTCGAGCAGGATCTCGCCGTCGCGGTCGGCCTTGACCAGGTCCCACACCACGAGCCGCTCCTCGAGCGGCAGGGCTTCAAGTACGTAGGCGATGTCCGCCGCGTGCAGAGCGTCGAGCCTGCCGCGCAGCTCCACCAGGTACTGCCGCGCAAGCGGCTTCTCGTGCCCCAGGAGCTCCTGCACTACGCGCAGGTTCTCCTGCAGCTCTTCGACTTCGAGGCGCGTTGGCGCTTCCTGCATGCCCGAAGCGTATCAGGGGATCTGCGCGTCTCCCATCCGCGCGTAGATCGTGACGATTCGTTCGGACAGGTAAGGCGTGGTACGGCCGCGCTGGTAGCGCCGCGGGCTGGGCAGAATCGCAGCGAGCCACGCCGCCTGGTCCTGGGAGAGCGCCGACGCCGGAACGCCGAAGTGGTAGCGGGCCGCCGCCTCGACGCCGAACACGCCGCCATCACCCCATTCCGCAACATTCAGATACAGCTCGAGGATGCGGCGCTTGGACAGCGTATGCTCCAGCATCCACGTGATGGCCGCCTCCTCGGCCTTGCGGATCCAGGAACGTTCCCCCGACAGGAACAGGTTCTTTGCCAGCTGCTGGCTGATGGTCGAAGCTCCCGCGACCAGCTTCCCGCGCTCCTCGTTCTTCGCCATCGCAAGCTGAATCGACTGCCAGTCGAAGCCCTCGTGATCCAGGAACCGCGCATCCTCGGCGACGACCACTGCGCGCTTGAGATGCACCGAAATGCGCCCGTAAGGGACCCATTGCTGCTGCACCTGCACGGCTTGGCGTTCCATGAAGGCCGTCGAGGCCGGGTCGTACCAGTTCCAATACACGACGTGGCCGAAGAACCACAACTGGACAAGCAGGACGCCGGCCACGAGCGTCCCCACGCTGTAACAGAAGATCTTCCACGCCGTCACGAGGCCGCGCAGCAAGCCCGAATGCCTCCTAGATGACAGCGTGGCGGTTGGTCATTCGGTCCAGATCTTGTCGCCTTGGCCGAAGAACCAGGTCCGCGTGATGACGAGAAGATCGGTGTCGCGCCGGATGTCAGGCGGGAAGGCCGCGAAAGGCGTCGCCATGCGCACGATCTTGAACGCAGCGGCGTCGAGCACCTTCAGGCCCGAGGAGCGGTCGAGTTCGATCGACTCGACGTTGCCGTCGGGCCGGATGGTGACGGTAAGGCGCAGGTTGCCGTACATCTTGCCACGCGCCTCGGCAGGATAGTTCAGCGTGCCGACGCGCTCGACCTTCACGCGCCAGTCCTCCTCGTACTGCGCGAACCGGTATTCGGTGGCGCGCGCGCCGATGAATTTCTTGCGCGGGCGCTTCTGGTATTCCTCGATCTGCTTGTCGATCTGCGCCTGGAGCCGCATCGCGGCCAGCGACAAGTCGGCAAGGTCGCGCCCCGCCGGGTGCGGGCTCGGCTGGTCGGCGCGCTCGGCACGGGGGTTTTCGACGGGCACGCGGCTGGGGGCCTCCTGCGCCTGTGCAAGCAGCCTTCGCTGGTGCACCTCCAGTTGCTGCACCCGCCGCTGCGCGTCGGCAAGGTCCTTGCCAGGGCGCCGCGGCTCGATCACCGGCAGCGGGGTCTTTGCCCGGCGCCGCTCATCGACGTTGCCGCCGCGGTCGAGGTTCGCCTGAGCGAGGATATCGGCGTTGGCGGGTTTTTCCCGCGTCTTCGCATTCACCAGGACCACTTCGAGCGGCTGGCTGGCGGCTTTCCATTGCTGGGGGTCGGGGAACTTGAAGTGCACCGAAAGCATCGCCGCATGAAGCAGGATCGAGAGTCCCAGCGCTGCGCCGAGCACCCGGTCATCGCTGCTGACGGTCAAGTGCGATCTCACCTCGGTTCGACAAGCCTTTCATATTCTAGGCTTTTTAGCCTGGATCTGCCGTGTCATCCTCGACCACCGCCGCGCTTCCATGGAGCGTTTCGCGGTAGACCGCTGACACCGAGCGTTCGAGTAGATCGACCGCTTTCAGTTCCAGCCGAACGCGGGCTCCGGGAGCGGCCTCGGGAAGCGAAGGCACGCGCGTAACGAGCGGCACACCCAGGAAGCGCACCAGGTTTTCGCGCAATACGACCGCTTCGATTGACTGGATCTCCTCCTGCAGCAGCCAGCGCAGGCTCCAGAACGTTTCCATTGCGCGTTGGTGTTCGTCATAGCGCGCCGCCGCGACCTCGAAGGCGCGCAACGCGGAGAGCAGCGCGTCGGAGTTGCGCGCAAACGGGGGCCGGCGGCCCTCCAAAGCAGCGACAAGCTGCCATTGATTCAAGAGATCGACGTAGCGCCGCAGCGGCGACGTCATCCAGGCGTAACACGCCACGCCGAGACCCTCGTGCGCCTCCGGATGGACGCTGAGGCGAACCTTGCCGGTCGATTGCACGCGGTAGATCGCCGCAACGTCCCGCTCGGCGAGCAGTTCGCCCCAGCTGCTGTTGGCGAGGATCATCATTTCCGAGACTAGCTTGTCGAGCGGCGCGCCGCGCTTGCGCGGCACTATGCGCACCCGGTCGTCCTCGACATGAAACGTGTATTCCAGCATTGCGCTTGCCACGCTGGGTCGCCCGCGACGCGCTTCGAGCGCCCCGGCCAGGCGCCACAGGGCGCGCAACTCGTCCTCGAAGGCAAGGCCGGCGCTCGCCCCCGAGGCGAAGGCGTCGTTCAGCACGTCGTAGCGGGCGTGCCGCAGATTGGCGGCGATCGGAACGCGCTCCAGGCGGGTGTGCCGTCCCTTCACCGTCCAGTCGCTTTCGGACACATCGAAGTAGAGCGAGACCGCCGGCCGCTCCCCGCTGTGGTCGAGCGAAAAGCGCTCGATGACGCCCTCGGGGAGCATGGTGTACTTGCGGCCCGGCATGTAGGCCGTCGAAAGCCGCTCGCGGGCGATGCTGTCGAGCGCCGAGCCGGGCGCGAAGCCAAGCGCCGGCGCCGCGATATGAACGCCTATGCGCATCACGCCTGCGGCGTTGCGCTGGACTGAAAATGCATCGTCGATCTCCGTGGTGCCGATGTCGTCCAGGCTGAACGCGGCGGCCGGACCCGGGGGCAGGCTGTCCGGGATCAGAGGAACGTCGTGCGCGGGGAATCCTGTGCCTTGCGGAAAGAATTCATGCAGGAAGCGCTGCAGGTGGTATTCGTGCGGGTCGCGTAGCAGGCCGCAGCGCTCGAGCAGTCGGGCCGCTGTCAGGCCGGTGTCCTTGCATGCCTGCTCGACGGCCTTGGTTTGCGCCTTCGCACGGTCGGGCGCATACAGCAATTCCTCCCGCAGCGCAGCGATCTCGGGTGGGCACGAGTAGCGCGCGAGCGACTGCGTCCACGCAGCAATCGTTTCCTGCACCCGCTTTTTCTTCTCGAGGCCGGCAAGGGCCAGCTTGAGAGTCTCTTCGGGCGCCGCCTGAAAACGGCCTTTGCCGCGCCGGTAGAAGTACATGGGCGCCGACTGGAGCTTCATGAGCACGCCTGCAGCCTGCACCGGCGTCGGGTCGCGTCCAACATATTCGCGCGCCAGTTCCTGGAAGCCGAACTCCCGGCTGCCGCTGCACTGCCACAGAAACTCGACGTCCAGGTCGGCGCAGAATTTTTTCGCCTCCATCAGCAGCTCCGCGGCAGGCGGCCGCTCGAAGGCGAGAAGGACGTTGGCTGCCTTGACCTTGGAGCGCCGGCCATGCGGACTTTCCACCTGGAACGACGCCGGCGCCCGGGCGAGAACCGCGCCGACTTTCAGATCGCCCTCCTCCTCGTAGAGGATTTGCATGGTCAGCGCAGCAGCCCCGCAAAGCGCACGATGCGTGGCAAATGCTCCGCAAAGCTCTGCAGGCTATGATCGCCTCCCTGCCTCACGACTTGTTCCGCGCCCGCATAGCGGGCGACGGCGTTGCGATAGTCGAGCACCTCGTCGCCGGTCTCGACCAGCAGCAGATAGCGCTGCGGCGTGATGCGCTCGGTATAGAAGTTCCTCCATTCGCGCAGATGCGCTTCCGACAGTTCGTAAGATGCACCGCTGTGGAGGTTCCTTTGCGGACCGAGGTGGGCGCGAAGTCCGACGTGCGGGTCGACGGCGGGATTGAGCAGCACTGCTTTCGCACCATGGCGCTCTGCGAGGTAGGTGGCGTAGAAGCCACCCAGCGAAGACCCCACGAAGCATATCGATGCGCCGCGATGGGGCTGCATGATCCGTTCCGCCTCGGCGATTGCTCCGCGGGCGAGGGGCGGCAGCGCCGGACACAGATAGTGGGCGCCCAAGCCGAGCTCCTGCAGATAGCGCTCCAGCAACTGTGCCTTATGCGACTGCGGGGAGGAATTGAACCCATGGAGATAGACGATCACGCCGCGGTCCCCTGCCCAAGCTTGGCAAGCAGCTTCTCGTGAATGCCACCAAAGCCACCGTTCGACATGACCAGGACGTGGTCGCCAGCGCGTGCTTCGGCGGCCAGCGCGGCAACGAGCGCGTCGAGATCGCCGAGGCAGCGCGCGCGAGCGCCGAGGCTCGCAAACACCGCGGGTGCATCCCAGGACAGCCCCTGCGTATAAACATAAATGCGATCGGCCGGCTCGACACTCGAGGCAAGCGCATCCTTCATGACGCCCCGCTTCATTGTGCTCGAGCGCGGCTCGAGGACTGCCAGGATGCGTCCTTGCCTCGTGCGCTCCCGCAGCCCCTCGATAGTGGTGCGGATGGCGGTCGGATGGTGGGCGAAGTCATCGTAAATCGTCACTCCGCGCGCGCTCCCCCTCACCTGCATGCGCCGGCGCACCCCCGAAAAGCTGCCAAGCGCTTCGAGTGCCTGGGCCGGCTCGATGCCGACATGGCGAGCCGCGGCGACTGCGGCCAGCGCATTCATGCGGTTGTGCGCCCCCATCTGCTGCCACGTCAACCGCCCTAGTACTCTGCCCTGCCATGCGATCTCAAAACCCCCTTCGGCGTCCGGTTCGCCGGCTTCCCAGCCGCCCGGCGCGCCGAAACTCTCCACCGGGGTCCAACACCCCTGCGCCAGCACTCGTCGCAATGCCGCGTCGGCCCCGTTCGTAATGATCAACCCGGTACGCGGTACGATTCTGACGAAGTGATGAAATTGGCGCTCGATCGCTGCAAGATCGGCGAAGATATCGGCATGATCGAACTCTAAGTTGTTCAGTATTGCAGTGCGAGGGCGGTAATGAACGAACTTCGAGCGCTTGTCGAAGAAGGCGGTGTCGTACTCGTCAGCCTCTATTACGAAGAACGGCGAGCCGGTAAGCCGGGCCGAAACCGGGAAATCCAGTGGCACCCCGCCGATGAGGAATCCGGGGAAGCGGCCTGCCTGCTCCAGGATCCACGCCAGCATGGCTGCGACGGTGGTCTTTCCATGGGTGCCCGCGACCGCCAGTACATGCCGGCCGCCGAGTACATGCTCGGCCAGCCATTGCGGCCCCGAAACATACCGCTCCCCGTGATCGAGAATTGCTTCCATCAAGGGGTTGCCGCGCGTGACGACGTTGCCGACGACCCAAGCATCGGGGCGCAACGCCAGCTGCCCCTCGTCGAAGCCTTCGGTAAGCTCGATGCCGAGCGCCGCGAGCTGCTCGCTCATCGGCGGATAGACGTTGGCATCGCAGCCGGTAACACGGTATCCCGCGGTCTTGGCGATGGCGGCAAGGCCGCCCATGAACGTGCCGCAAATGCCGAGGATATGAAGATGCGCCGCCATGGATAAGGGCGCAGATTCTATTCGATGGATCACTGCGACCCCTACGCTATGATTAAGTCGCAGCCATGAGCCGCAAGGGCAATCGCCAGACCGGAATGCGCGCGCGCATCGCTGCGACGGCAGCGCGCATCATGGCCGAGGACGGTATCGAGGACTTCGCTCTCGCCAAGCGCAAGGCAGCGCGCAGGCTGGGGGCCTCCGAGGCACAGGCGCTGCCCGGAAACGACGAGATCGAAGCGGAGTTGCGCTCGTACCGCGCTCTCTACCAGGCCGAGGAGCACCCGCTTCGCATCGCGGAGTTGCGCCGAGTGGCGCTCGACGCGATGCGCGCGCTGCAACGCTTCAATCCATACCTGACCGGTCCGGTTCTGAAGGGCATTGCAGGACGCTACGCCGAGATCGAATTACAGTTGTTCCCCGAAAGTGCCAAGGACGTGGAGCTGTTTTTGCTGGACCGTAACCTCGCGTACACGACGCAGGAGTGCCGGCGCTTCTCGGGGGACCGGGCGCATGCGGTCAGCGTGCTGTCGCTATCGTGGCGCGGCGCGCCGCTCAAGCTGTCGGTATTCGATCCGCGCGACGAGCGGCTTGCGCTGAAGACCTCGCAGGCCGGCCGGGTGATGGACCGCGCCGGAATCGCGGAGGTCGGGGCGCTCCTGCGCGATGGCGCTCGCCAGACGTGAAGCCCTGATCCTCGGCGCGATTGGTGCCGGGGCCGCCGTCGCAGGGGGGCTGCTCGGCGCGCTCGCGCTGCAAGCGCAAAGTGGGGCGGCGGATCTACTCGCGACCCCATTTCGAGACCTTTCCGGTGCCAGGCGCACCCTGCGGGAGTGGCGAGGCCGCGTCGTGCTATGCAACTTCTGGGCGACATGGTGCGCTCCGTGCCGCGAGGAGATCCCGATGCTGATTGCTGTCCGGGAGGTTTTCGCCGCGAAAGGTGCCGAAATTGTAGGTATCGGCATCGATCAGGCAAGAAAAATCGAGGAATTTGCCAAGACTTACGGCGTCACCTACCCCGTGCTGATAGCTGAGGCGGGCGCGATTGAGCTGATGCGCCGGCTGGGAAACGCCCTTGGCGGACTACCCTATACTGTCGTGGTTGACCGGGTGGGTGCGGTCGCTGATCGCCGGCTAGGCGCACTTACCCGAGCGGAGGTGGAGGGGGTTCTCGAAGGCTTGTTGCGCTAAAATGCAGTCTTCTCCGGCGAAAAATCGAGAAAATCTGGCAAATACTAGGAAACTGGCTTGAAGGCTGCCGCAAGTTCTGAGGGCTGAGTCGCCACCCGGAGGGGAGGAAGCTATGGATCTGCGCAAGCTGAAAAAGCTGATCGACCTCGTCCAGGAGTCGGGGATCGCCGAGTTGGAGATCACCGAGGGCGAGGAGAAGGTGAAGATCGTCAAGGGCGGCGCGGTGAGTATCGCTCCGGCGTCCGCGGCGACGCTTGGCCTAGGTACGGCTCCCCCACCCGCCGAGGCTCGCCCTGCGCCCGCCGCCCCGGCAGCACCGCCGGCAGCCGAACCCGAGGCAGGCCAAGAAGGCCATGTCGTGAAGGCCCCCATGGTCGGTACCTTTTATCGTTCGGCGTCGCCCGACGCCAAACCGTTTGTCGAGGTCGGCCAGACCATCAAGGAAGGCCAGACGATTTGCATCATCGAGGCGATGAAGCTGATGAACGAGATCGAGGCCGACGCCTCCGGCGTGGTGAAGGCGGTGCTCGTGGAAAACGGCCAGCCGGTGGAGTACGGGCAGCCGCTGTTCATTCTCGCCTAGCATGTTCGAGAAGATCCTGATTGCCAACCGCGGCGAGATCGCGCTGCGCATCCAGCGCGCCTGCCGGGAGATGGGCATCCGCACCGTGGTCGTGTACTCCGAAGCCGACACGGAAGCCAAGTACGTGAAGCTGGCCGACGAGTCGGTATGCATCGGGCCACCGCCGGCGAGCGCCAGCTACTTGAACATACCTTCGATCATCAGCGCCGCCGAGGTCACCGATGCCGAGGCGATCCATCCGGGATACGGCTTTCTCTCCGAGAACGCCGACTTCGCGGAGAAGGTGGAGCGCTCGGGTTTCGTTTTCATCGGTCCACGCCCCGAGAACATCAGGCTGATGGGCGACAAGGTGAGTGCCAAGCAAGCCATGACCAAGGCCGGGGTGCCGACGGTGCCGGGGTCCGACGGCGCGCTGCCTGAGGATGCGAAGGAGATCGTGCGCGTCGCGCGCAAGATAGGCTATCCGGTGATCATCAAGGCCGCGGGCGGCGGTGGCGGGCGCGGAATGCGCGTCGTGCATACCGAGGCGGCGCTGCTCAACGCGGTCACCATGACACGCGCCGAGGCACAGGCGGCGTTCGCCAGCGCCGCGGTGTACCTCGAGAAATACCTCGAGCATCCGCGCCACGTCGAGATCCAAGTGCTGGCCGACGCGCACAAGAACGTGGTGTATCTGGGAGAACGCGATTGCTCGCTGCAGCGCAGGCACCAGAAGGTGATCGAAGAGGCGCCGGCACCCGACCTGCCGGCCAAGCTGCGCGAAAAGATGGGCGAGCGCTGCGTCGAGGCCTGCCGCAAGATCGGCTACCGCGGCGCCGGCACGTTCGAGTTTCTGTACGAGGAGGGCGAGTTTTATTTCATCGAGATGAACACGCGCATCCAGGTCGAGCACCCGGTGACCGAAATGATCACCGGCGTCGACCTGGTGCAGGAGCAGATCCACATTGCCGCGAGCGAGAAACTGCGCCTCCGGCAGAAGGACGTACATCTGCGCGGCCATGCCATCGAGTGCCGCATCAACGCTGAGGATCCGTACCGCTTCACTCCCTCGCCCGGGAAAATTACTTCGTATCACCCGCCCGGCGGTCCGGGAATCCGCGTCGACTCGCACGTCTACCAGGGCTACAGCGTGCCGCCCAACTACGACTCGATGATCGGCAAGGTGATCGCCTACGGCGCCAACCGCGACCAGGCCATCGGCCGCATGCGCGTCGCGCTGTCCGAAATGGTCGTGGAAGGCATCCAGACCAATATTCCGCTGCACCGCGAAATGCTGAACGACATCCGCTTTCTGCGCGGCGGCGTGTCGATCCACTACCTCGAGCAGAAGCTCGCCCTGGAGCAAAAGAAGAAAAAGTGATGCCCTGGCTCTCGCTTACGCTGCAAGTCGACGCGGCCGCGGCAGAGCGCTTCACGCAGGCACTGCTCGACGCCGGAGCGCAGTCGGTATCGCTCGAAAATCCTCAAGGCAGGCTCCAAGCGGTGGGTGCGCTGGTCGGCATCGACGTCGACGCCGGCGCGCTGGTGCGCGACGCCGCGAGCGCAGCCGGGCTCGAAAGCGCCCCGGCTTTCCGCACCGATCAGCTCGAGGATCAGGACTGGGTGCGCCGCAGTCAGGCGCAATTTGCGCCGTTGGAGATCGGCGCACGCCTCTGGATCGGTCCTAGCTGGCATGCGCCGCCGACGGATGGCCGCGCCGTGGTTCGGCTCGACCCCGGGCTGGCGTTCGGCACAGGCAGCCATCCCACTACGCGACTCGTGCTGCGCTTTCTCGAGCGGGAATTGCGCGGCGGCGAGGCTGTCCTCGACTACGGCTGCGGGTCGGGTATATTGGCGATCGCCGCAGCAAAGCTCGGCGCCGCGCGGGTCGACGCGGTCGATATCGATCCGCAGGCGCTCGACGCCACCGCGGCGAACGCGCGCGCTAACCGCGTAGCGGTGGGTGCCTCGCGACCCGAAGCGCTGGCACCCAGGCTCTACGACGTAGTGGTATCCAACATCCTCGCCCAACCGCTCATTATGCTGGCGCCACTGCTCGCTGCGCGTACTGCCCCCGAGGGCCGCATCGCGCTCGCGGGCATGCTCGAGGAGCAGGCGGTCGAGGTAGCCGCCCACTACGCCGCGTGGTTCGATTTCAGGATGCCTTCGATCGACGAAGGCTGGGGACTCATAGAGGGCATTCGCAAATGAGCCTGACCACTCGGTGCCCGGTGTGCGGAACCGCGTTTCGCGTCCAGCGCGCGCAGCTCGCGGCGCGCGGCGGCAGAGTGCGCTGCGGGAAGTGCGGCGAGGTATTTGACGGCATTGCCGCTTTGGTGGAAGAGGGCGCCGAGCCTTTCATTCTCGAGCCCTCGCCGCAACTGGGACTCTTTGATCCTTCGCGCCGGCCACCAGGGCTGCCGCTCAAAACGGGGAACGGCGCACCGCCAGCTTTCATGGCGCACGAGGAACCGGTCGGCCGCGGGCTGCTCTGGGGCTTGCTCGTGCTGAGCGCCGCCGTCGCTCTCGCCGGACAGGCCGCCTACAGCTACCGCACCGAGATCGCCGCGTTCATGCCCAGCGCCCGGGCGCCGCTCGATGCTGCGTGCCATCTCCTGCGCTGTGAGGTCCCCCTTCCGCGGCGCCCGGAGCTTATGAGCATCGAGTCGTCGGATTTGCAGGCCGAGCCGCGCCGCGACGGCGTGATCGTGCTGAACGCAGTGCTGCGCAACCGCGCCGCGTTCGCGCAAGACTACCCCGCGCTCGAGTTGACGCTTACCGACGAAGCAGACCGGCCGGTTCTGCGCCGCGTTCTTGCGCCGCGCGAATATCTTGACCCTGCGCGCAGCGAACCCGACGTGACACGAGGCATCCCGGCAGGCGCCGAGGTGTCGCTGCGCATTTATCTTGATGCCGGCCGCAGACGCGCCACCGGATACCGCCTGTACCTGTTCTATCCCTCATGAAAATCCTGGTCACGGGCTCGATCGCCTACGACACCATCATGGTATTTCCGGACCGCTTCCGGAATCACCTGCTGGCGGACCAGCTTCACATCCTCAACGTGTGCTTCCTCGCGCCGGAGATGCGGCGGGAGTTCGGCGGCACTGCGGGAAACATAGGCTACAACCTGCGTCTGCTCGGCGAAAGCCCACTGATAATGGCCACGGTCGGCGAGGATATCCAGCCTTATCTCGATCGCTTCCATGCACTAGGCATCGCTACCTCGCTGCTCAAGCGCGTTTCCGGGCAATTCACCTCGCAAGCTTTCATTACTACCGATCTCGACGACAACCAGATCACCGCCTTCCATCCTGGGGCGATGAACCATTCGCACGAAAACCACGTCGGGCGAGAGCTGCAGGCAGGCCTGGCGATCATCGCTCCGGACGGCAAGCTGGGCATGCTGCAGCACGCCCGCGAGTGCAGGCAGCTCGGCATTCCGCTCCTGTTCGACCCCGGGCAGGGCCTGCCGATGTTCTCGGCCGAGGAGCTGGCAGAATTCCTGCGCCTTGCCCACTACGTCGCGGTCAACGACTACGAGGGAAAGCTGCTCGAGGAGAAGACCGGCCGCAGCCTTGAGGACGTCGCCCGGGGGGTGAAAGCGCTGGTTATCACCCTTGGGGCGAAGGGGTCGGTGATCCTCGCCGGAGGTCAACGCCACGAGATCCCGTGCGTTGAGGCAGACAGCGTTGCGGACCCCACCGGCTGCGGCGATGCCTATCGGGCTGGTCTGCTCTATGGCATCGCTCACGGCTGGGACTGGGCGACGACCGGTAAACTAGGCGCTGTGATGGGCGCGATCAAGGTCGCGCGACGCGGCGCGCAGAATCACGCGCCGACGCGCGAAGAAATCGAGACCCGGTTCCGCCGCGCCTTTGGCTATTCACCGTGGAAGGGATGAAGCCATGAAAACGACAGTTCTCCTCACCGCACTCGCGGCGGCGCTCGCCGGTTGCGCCACCCACGAATCGGCAAATGTTTACGACAAGCATGAAGCCGGGCGAGAGCAGGTGGTGCGTTTCGCCACCGTGGACTCGGTGCGCAAGGTGACCATCCAGGGTGGCCAATCCGGTCTCGGCGGGGCGGCGGGCGGCGTCGTGGGCGGCGTTGCAGGCAGCGGGGTCGGACACGGCAGGGAATCGGCGGTTGCGACGGTCCTGGGTGGAGTCGCCGGCGGTGTGGTGGGAAATGCGATCGAGGAGAAGATGACCAGCAAGGATGCCCTCGAAATCACCGTCCGCCTGGACAGCGGCGAACTGCGCGCCATCGTCCAGGAAGCCGACGAGGCCTTCACTCCGGGTCAGCGCGTGCGGCTGCTTACCTCCGGCGGCGTGACCCGCGTCACACCCTAGCGCAGCTTCTGGCGAATCTTCGCCGCGTACTCCTCGAGCTTCTCGCGCGCCGGATTCTTCACCGGCCAGGTGAGATTCATGCCGTCGTTCTCGTGCCGCGGAACCAGGTGCACGTGGAAATGGAACACGGTCTGCCCGGCGGCCTTGCCGTTCGCCTGGTAAACCGACAGCCCTTGCGGCGCAAAGGCGTCGCGAATGGCGCGCGCTACCCGCGCGACTGTTCGAAATACCGCCGCCGCCTGCGCATCCTGCAGTCCAAACAGGTTGTCGGCGTGGGATTTGAGCGCTACCAGCACGTGCCCGGGGTTCACCTGCCCGATGTCCATGAAAGCCAGCGTGTCGGCATCTTCCTGGACCACGGTCGCGGGGATCTGCTTCGCCACGATCCTGCAGAAAACGCAATCGCTCATCCTTCTCCTCCCGCGGCCTGATAGCCGGGGCATGGTACCTGATAGAGCGCTCGATCCTCCAGCCGCAGCGCGGTCAGCTTGCCGCCCCATACGCAGCCTGTGTCGAGAGCCGCAAGCCGGTCGGTAAGCTTCAGGCCAAGCGCCGACCAATGGCCGCAGACGATGGTTTCCTCCTCGGCTGGTCTGGCCGCGTACCACGGGATATAGCCCGGCGGCGGGTCAACGCCCTTGGCCTGAAACTCCATGCGCCCATCGCGCGTGCAAAAGCGCATGCGCGTCATCGCATTGACAATGACGCGCAGCCGGTCCCAGCCGCTGAGCCCATCGCTCCATGCGGAGGGCGTGCTGCCATACATGTTGGCGACGAACTCGCGGTAATTGGGCGCAGACAGCGCACTCTCGACTTCCTTGCCAAGGGATAACGCTTGTTGAACGCTCCATTGCGGCAGCAGACCGGCGTGAACTATCGCGTAGCGCCCTTCGGCGTGCATCATCCGGCGAGTGCGCAGCCAGTCGACCAACTCGCGCGCCTCGCGCGCATTCAGCACGTCATCGAAAGTATCGTCCTTGCGCCGGCGCTCGAATCCTTCGTGCTGCGTGATGAGATGCAGGTCGTGATTGCCGAGTACCGTGAGCGCGCGCTCGCCGAGCTGGCGCACATAGCGCAGCACGTCGAGCGATTTCGGGCCGCGATTGACCAGGTCGCCTACAAACCATAGCCGGTCGCGGGCACGCTCGAATCCCATGCGCTCGAGCAGCTCCCGCAACTCGTCATAGCACCCCTGGACATCGCCGATCGCATAGGTCGCCATACCACTCTAGAAGCTCGCGTCGAGACGTCGATACTGTATCGCTTCCGCGATGTGCTCGGCGGTGATGGCGGTGCTGGCTGCAAGATCCGCAATCGTGCGAGCGACACGCAGCACGCGGTGATACGCGCGCGCCGAGAGCAGGAGGCGGGCGAGCGCATGGCGCAGGAGCTGATCGCCGTCCCGGTTGGTCGCGCAATGACGGTCTATCTCACGCGTGCCGAGGAGGGCATTGGGCTTGTGCTGGCGCGCGAGCTGCGTCTCGTGCGCCTGCGCCACCCGGCCGCGAATGGCGCTCGATGCTTCGCCGGGCACTGGCGCCACCAGCTCTGCTTCTCGCGGCGCCGGCACTTCCAGCTTGATGTCGATGCGATCGGCAAGCGGCCCCGACACGCGACCGCGATAACGCGCGATGCGTTCGGGAGTGCAGCGGCAGCGGCTGGTGCGGTCGCCGCAATGCCCGCAAGGGCAGGGGTTCATCGCCGCAACGAGCTGAAAACGCGCCGGGAACTGCGCCTGGCGCGCGGCGCGCGCGATCGAGACCCGGCCGGATTCGAGCGGCTCGCGCAGCGCTTCCAGTACATCGCGGTCGAATTCGGGCAACTCATCCAGGAACAGGACGCCGTGGTGCGCCAGCGAGATCTCGCCAGGGCGCGGCAGGTTGCCGCCGCCGACCAGCGCCGCCGCCGAGGCGCTGTGATGCGGTGCGCGAAATGGCCGCTCTCCCCAATTCACTACTTCGAAGCCCTTGCTCGATACCGAGTGGATCGCGGCGACTTCGAGCGCCTCGGCCTCCGATAACGGCGGCAGGATGCCGGGAAACCGCGCTGCAAGCATCGATTTGCCGGTCCCCGGCGGACCGACCATCAGCACGCTATGCCCGCCGGCAGCCGCAACCTCCAGCGCGCGCTTGACCTGCTGCTGGCCCTTGACGTCGGCGAAGTCGGCGTAGGCGGGCGGTGTAGCGCGCGCGGCCTCGGCGTATACGGCGAGCGGCGCTTCGCTTGCCAGATGGGCCACGACCTCGAGAAGCGTGCGCGCCGGCAGAATGCGCGCGCCGTCGGCAAGCGCGGCCTGGGGGGCGTTTCCCGCCGGCAGGACGAATGCGCGGCCCGCGCCGCGCGCGGACAGCGCCATCGCGAGAGCGCCGCGCACGGCGCGCAGCTCCCCGGTGAGCGAAAGTTCACCGGCGAATTCGTGGCCGGCGAGCGCATCAACGGCCAGCTGCCCGCTGGCCGCGAGGATGCCAAGCGCGATGGGCAGGTCAAACCGGCTCGAATCTTTCGGCAGCTCCGCCGGCGCCAGATTCACCGTGATGCGGCGCGCCGGGAATTCGAAGTGCGCATGGTTGAGCGCTGCCCGCACGCGGTCGCGGGCCTCGCGAACCTCGGCGTCAGGCAGCCCGACGATATGGAACGCAGGCAGCCCCGGCCCGAGGTGCACCTCCACGGTCACCTCGGGCGCGTCGATACCCGCGAGCGCGCGGCTCGCTACCGTGGCGACGGTCATGCGAGTTCCCCGTGCGAGCAACGCGGCGGGGCGTGAAGCGTTTACTCAGGGGCTTGCTCATGATGGCCGCCGTTTCACTTGATCTGCGTGATCGTGTGGTCTTTGCCAGACTGAACGAAGCTGAATTCGACCTTGTCGCCGGGCTTTACCCCGTCGAGCAGCGCCTTGTTCTTGACGCCGAAATCCATCGTCATCGCCGGCCAGTTCATGCTGCTGATCGCCTCGTGATTGATGGAAACCCGGCCCTTCTCGGCATCGACCTTGGCCACCGTTCCGGTCCCTTTGTGCACCTTGCCTTGCGCCTTGCCCTCGGACTTCATTCCTTTCATCGGCATGTCTTTCATGTCCATGCCTTTCATACCGTCCGACTGGGCAGAGGCCATCGGGATCAGTGCGATCGATGCTACGAAAACAAACAAGCGCTTCATGCCTACTCCTTTCCACGGCGGACGCCGCATCAAAAAATACGTGTCATCCATTCCCATCATTCAGTTCCCTTCGGAGCGGCGCGACTAGAAAGTTCGGAACCGATTCGCGCGCGGCGCTCGCCCCGAGGGCGCCGCAGCAGGAAATAGGCCGCCGGGACCACGAACATCGAGAGCAGCGGTGCGGTGATCATTCCGCCAACCATCGGAGCGGCGATCCGCCGCATTACTTCTGATCCTGTTCCGGAGCCAAACATGATGGGCAACAAGCCGGCGACGATCACGGCGACCGTCATCGCGATGGGCCGCACTCCCAGCCCAGCGCCTTCTGCGACCCCCTGCGCCAGCTCCTGCTCGCTGCCCGCTCGACCGTCCGCCGAGCGAGCGGCGACCGCCTGATTCACGTAGACCAGCATTACCACGCCGATTTCCGCCGCCACGCCGCCGAGCGCGATGAAGCCCACCGCAGAGGCGATCGACATGTTGTAGCCGAGCGCGAACATCAGCCAGAAGCCGCCCACGAGCGCGAACGGCAGCGTCGCCATGATCAAGAGCGCCTCGCTCATGCGACGAAAAGTGAGATAGAGCAGGACCAGGATGATCAGAAGAGTCGCCGGCACCACGATCTTGAGCTTCGCGGTGGCGCGTTCGAGGAACTCGAACTGTCCGGACCATGAGATTGAATAACCCGGGGGCAGCTTTACGTCCCTGGCCACCGCGCGCTGCATCTCGCGCACAGCGGAGCTGAGATCGCGTCCCTGCAGGTCGATGTACACCCAGCTCGACAGCCGGGCGTTCTCGCTCTTCAGCATCGGCGGGCCGTCGCTGATGCCGATCGCCGCCACGTCGCCGAGCCGGATTTGCGCGCCGCGATCGGTGAGCACCGGCAGCTCGCGGATCTTCTCGACCGAGTCGCGGACTTCGCGCGGGTAGCGCAGGTTGATGGGAAAGCGCTGCAGCCCCTCGACCGTCTCACCGATATTGTCGCCGCCGATGGCCGCAGAGACGATGCTTTGCACGTCGGCGATATTCAGTCCGTAGCGCGCAGCCCGGTCGCGGTCGATCTTGACGTCGATATAGCGCCCGCCGCTGAGCCGCTCGGCGAATGTGGAGCTTACGCCCGGCACCTCCCTCACCACGCGCTGGACCTCAGCCGCGATGCGATCGACCGCCTGGAGGTCGGTGCCCGCGATTTTCACCCCCACGGGGCTCTTGATGCCGGTGGCGAGCATGTCGATGCGGTTGCGGATCGGCGGCACCCAGATGTTGGAAAGGCCCGGGACCTTGACCGTGCGGTCTAGCTCCTCGACCAGCTTCTCGGGCGTCATGCCGGGGCGCCACTCGCCGCGAGGCTTGAACTGGATCGTGGTCTCGAACATCTCGAGCGGCGCCGGGTCAGTCGCGGTCTCGGCACGGCCGGCCTTGCCGAAGACGCTCGCGACCTCGGGCACGGTCTTGATGAGTCTGTTGGTCTGCTGCAGCAGCTCCGCCGCCTTGCCCGTAGAGATGCCGGGCAACGCCGAGGGCATATAAAGCAGGTCCCCTTCATCGAGCGGGGGCATGAATTCGCCGCCGATCCGGCTCGCCGGATAAATGCTCGCAAAAAGGATCAGCAGCGCAACCAAAAGCGTGGATTTGGGAAACCCCAGCACCCGGTTGAGCAGCGGCCGGTACAGCGCAATAAGGCCCCGGTTAAGGGGGTTTTTCGTTTCATCGGGGATCTTGCCGCGGATCAGGTAGCCCATGAGCACCGGGATCAGCGTGACGGCGAGACCGGCCGCGGCGGCCATCGCATAAGTCTTGGTAAAGGCAAGCGGCGAGAACAGGCGACCTTCCTGGGCTTCGAGCGTGAACACCGGAATGAACGAGAACGTGATGATAAGCATCGAAACAAAGAGCGCCGGCCCCACTTGTGCAGCCGCGTCGCCGATCACGTCCCAGCGTTCTTGGTCCGCGAGCACCTGATTCAGATGCGCGCGGTGCCAGGCCTCGATGCGCTTGTGCGCGTTCTCGATCATCACCACGGCCGCAGGCAGCATCGCGCCTATGGCAATCGCAATACCGCCAAGCGACATGATGTTAGCGTTCACCCCTTGGTAGTACATGACGATAAAGGCGATCAGAATTCCCAGCGGCAGCGAAACGATCGCGACGAAGGCCGAGCGCAGGTGAAACAGGAACATCACGCACACCAACGCCACGACGATGAACTCCTCGATGAGCTTTTGTTGAAGGTTCGCCACCGCGCGCTTGATGAGGCTGGAACGGTCATAGACGCTGACGACCTCGACGCCCGGCGGCAGGCTCGGCTTGAGCTTTTCGATTTTTGCCTTGACCGCGTCGATCGTCTCGAGCGCGTTCTTGCCCGAGCGCATCACGATCACACCGCCCGCGACTTCGCCTTCGCCGTTCAGCTCGGCGATGCCGCGCCGCATCTCGGGGCCGACCTGCAGGCGCGCGACATCGCCAAGTCTCACGGAGATTCCCGCCTCGGTCGTCATGAGCGGAATCTTGCGAAAATCGTCGAGCGACTGCAGATAGCCGGAGGCGCGCACCATATATTCGGCTTCGCCCAGCTCCAGCACCGAGCCGCCGCTCTCCTGGTTGCCGCGCTGCACCGCGTCCATGACCTTCATGTGCGGGATGCCGAAAGCGCGCATCCGCTCCGGATCGAGCACGATCTGGTATTGGCGCACCATCCCGCCCACGCTCGCCACTTCAGAGACGTTTGGCACCGCCTTCAATTCGTACTTGAGGAACCAGTCCTGAAGCGCGCGCAGTTGCGACAAATCCATCTTGCCGCTCCGGTCGATCAACGCGTATTCGTACACCCAGCCCACGCCGGTGGCATCGGGCCCGAGCGCGGTCTTGGCTTGCGGCGGCAGCCTCGACTGCACCTGGTTGAGGTATTCGAGCACGCGCGAGCGCGCCCAGTAGGGGTCGGTGCCGTCCTCGAACAGGATGTACACGAACGAATCGCCGAACATCGAGTAGCCGCGCACCGTTTTTGCGCCCGGCACCGATAGCATCGTGGTGCCGAGTGGGTAGGTCACCTGGTTCTCGACGATCTGCGGCGCTTGCCCCGGATAATTGGTGCGAATGATGACCTGCACGTCCGACAGATCGGGAATCGCATCGAGCGGCGTCCTGAACATCGCCCAAACACCCCAGGCGGACACCATCACGGTTGCCAGCAGGACGAGCAAGCGGTTGTGGATCGACCAGCGGATGAGGTTCGCAATCATTTGGCGGCCGCCGGCGCGATAGCAGTAATCTCGAACGTCCCATCCGTCGTTTGGCGGATTTCGAAGTTGACCGTAGCGCCGACCGCGACGTCGTTGGGAAGACCGTTCGGCGGCGCTTTGAAAGCCATGGTCATCGCCGGCCATTGAAGCGAGGCGATCGGGCCGTGCGACAGCGTGACCTCGTCCTTGCCGATCCTCTCGACTTTGCCCGTTCCGCGATGAGTCGCGGCCACGGCGCGGTCGGCGGCTGAAGCCGGCGTCTCGCCCATGCGCGTTTCCATGGCTCTCAGGCTCGACTCGGAATCGATCAGGAACTGGCCGGACACCACGACTTTCTGGCCCGCCTCGAGCCCCTTGCGGATTTCGGTCTGCCCGCCGGTCTCGATGCCGATTTCCACGTCCACGGAGGCGAACTTGCCGTCGCCCTGCGCGACGATGACGACGCTGCGCTTGCCGGTCTGGATGACTGCTTCGGTGGGCACCAGCAGCGCTTCCTTGCGCGCTGCCGGCGTGAAGTTGACCGTGGCGAACATGCCGGGCTTCAACTCACCCCTCGGATTGGCGAGCTCGACTCGCGCCTTGAGCGTGCGCGTCGCCGGGTTCACTTCAGGAAGAATGGCGCTCACCCGTCCTTTGAACACCTTGTCGGGCAACGCCGGCGTGCGGGCCTCCACCAGATTGCCGACCCGTACTTCGCTCGCCTGGTTTTCCCGCACCTCTGCGTTTACCCACACGGTGCCGAGCCCGTTGATCCGGAACAGCGGCGCGCCCGACATCACCGTCATGCCTTCGCGCGCACCGAGTTCCGCAACGACTCCACCGATGGGTGAAGCCACCGTTAGGCGCGCATGCACTTTGCCGGTGGATTCAACCGTCCGGATTTGCTCTTCAGTCATCCCGGCGAGGCGCATGCGTTGACGCGCGCCATCGACCAGCGCTTCCAGCCGGGTGCCGGCCATGCGCCGCGCGGAGAGGTATTCCTCCTGCGCAGCGACCCAATCGGGGACGTACAACTCGGCCAGAGGCTGCCCCTTGCGCACCGGGTCGAGCGGCGCGCGCACGTAAAGCCGTTCGACGAAGCCGTTACTGCGCGCCTGGACCACCGCCACGTCCCGCTCGTTGTAGGCGACGCTCCCCACTGCCTCGACCGCGGGCGCAAGCGCTCCCTTGCGCACCTCGGCGACGCGCACGCCAAGGTTCTGCTGCATGCGCGGGCTGATCGTCACTTTGCCCTCGTCGCCGTCGCCGTCCGCGTACACCGGGACCAGCGGCATGTCCATGAAGGGCGACTTGCCCGGCTTGTCGAACTTCTGTCCCGGCACCATCGGATCCTGCCAGTAAAGAATCGTCTTCCCGGTGGCCGGGTCGACCGCGCCCGCCTGCTGGGCGCCGCCGCCGGGCGCTGCGGAGCCGGCGTCGGGGCTGGCCATCTTCATGCCCCGGTTCATACCAACCGAATAGAGGCCATAGCCCGCCGCGCCGGCGACGCCTGCCAGCGCCAACGCGAGGATGAGTGTTCTCGTCTTCATTTGCCCTCTTTCCTGTCTGATGCGCTGTCCGGAATGAGGAAGGCGAGCTGGGCCCAAAGCCGGGCTGTCTCCATCTCCAGCTGCACCGCCTGCATGCGGACCTCGGTTTCGTTGCGGCGCGCGAGCAGCAGATCGGCGATATTCGCCTTCCCGCCCTGATAGCCGGCAAGCGCCGCACTGGCGCGATCGCGGGCTAGCGGAATCAACTCACGCTCGTAACGGGCGAGGCGTTCCAGGCCGTTCTGCCACTCGGCGATCATTGCGCGGACTTCGCCGACGCGCGCCCGCAGCATCTCTTCGCGCTGAGCGCGCACCTGCTCGGCCATGGCGAGCTTGGACGCGATTTCCCGGTCCTGGCGATTCGCCCGATCCCACGGGAAAGGTATCGACAAACCGAACGACACCATGTTCGAGAAATCCGGCCCGCGTTGCTGGTACATGACTTCCGCGCTCCAGTCCGGGTTCCTGTTGGCCTGGGCAAGCCTCGCTTCCGTTGCAGCGATTTCTTCCTGCTTCCCCAGTATCACGATCTGAGGATCCTGGGCCAGCTCGCGGTCCAGTGCTCCGCTGTCCAGCCGGATGGCGTCGATTCCGGGTCGGGCTGCGAGCGACGCGTCTGCGCCGTCGCCGATCCATCGCGCCAGATTCGTTTTGGCTGTCAGGATCCGGCGCCTGAACTCGCTCGCCCGGTCCTCCAGTCCCGCGAGGGTACTGTGCGCAGCGATCACTTCCGACTGGCTGCCGCGCCCGCCCCGATAGGCGCCCTCGGCGGCAGCGATTTCGAGACGAACCTGCCTGGCCTGCTCGGCGATCACCGCCGCCATGGCCTCTGCGTAGTAACGCTCGAGCCAGGCGAGCGCGGTATCGCGCTGAATTGCGGCGAGCGCTGCAGCTTTCTCGGCGGCAGATTTCTCGGCCTCACGATCGAAGCGTTGCGCGCGTAACTCGCGCTTCTCGCCGCGCGTGAGTTCCTGCATGACGCCGATCCGGCGCATGGTCATGAAATCTCGCGCAACGCTGAACCGGTCCGGGCCGTTGATCGGAAGATTGTCGATGCCGAATTTCAGCATCGGGTCGGGCAACTGGGCGGCCGCCACGGCCATCTCGCGTGATGCCGCCACCGCCGAATCCTGTGCCGCGAGCTGCCGCGAGCGCTCGACCGCCCGGCGCTGCGCGTCCTGCAGCGAAAGGGGCTGCGCATGGGCCGACAAGACGACAAGCGCGAGCCCCACCCACGACCATAGTTTCCAAAAGCCCGACATCCTGATCTCCGAACAGTATTGAAACGTCCACGGCGGCATCGCCGCGGATGAAACGCATGGAGGGCGCCGAACGGCGCCCGGAAGATCAGATCAGGAAGGAATGAAGCAAGATGCGAATCGGCACGCCGCCCGGCGGCGAGGGGTCAGAAATCGTGCGCGGTACGCGAGCGGTCGCCGCCGGCTTCAGCACGAGAACCGGCGCTTCGCCTGGACTGCGCACGATCGCCGCCGCATCGCCGCTCAACTGCAAGTCCGAAGTGCAGTGCGCAACGCAGCGGTTCGCGTAAAGAGATTCGAAGCCTGTCACGGACAGGTCGTCACGGCACGGTTCGGCCTTGGACGTCATGACCGTCCCAAGGTGTCCGCGCTCAAGCGGGCAGGCGGCAAAGGACACGCTCGCATGCGTAAACGCGAGCGCAGCCAGCAAGACCGAGGCGACCCAGCGTTTGAGTGCGTGGTTCATGGGCGTCGTGGGGCCGTTAGTCTAACGCAACGCGATAAACCTGTCGGCTCAGGCACGTGCGTTGGAGGCGACAAACTCGCAAAAGTTCGTCGGAACCGGTACCACGCGCATCAACTTGGGCTTTCGCCTTGGGTCCGCGCCTCAAGCTCCGCGATCCGCGCTTCGAGTTCGGCGAGCTTGGCTTGCGCGCGCTCGAGGAGCTTTTTCTGCACCTCGAAATCCTCGCGCAGAACCAGGTCGAGGCGATCAAACCACGCCGCGATCAGCGCCCGCAGGTTGCGCTCGATGTCCTGCGCCGGCGAATTGCGCAGCGCCTCGCCAATCCGCTCGTTCAGTTCGTCGAACAGGCTCCTATCGATCATGGGTTGAAGGTATCACCGCTAGTGCGCACCAGTTTCGGGCGGCCGGCGAGTGTGCGTGCACTGTCTTTGGGCGCCACCCATCCCCTCACTTTGCAACCCGCTAATAGACAAGAGAAAAACATCTGGCACAGGAGATGCTAAGTGTCGGGGAGCAATTTCAACCGACCAACACCCTGAAGGGAGAACCCACAAATGCGTAAGTCGTTGCTGACCGCTTCGATCGCGGCTGCGCTCGCCGCGCCTGGCTTGGCGGTGGCGCAAGCCGACGCGAAGGATGAAGGGCTCAAAGTGATGGGCCTCGATGTGACGGGGTATGCGGATGTTTCGTACAACCACCTGTCCCGCAGCAAACTGTTCACGAGCGGCGCGCCGAGCCGGGTGTTCGACCTAGAACGCAACGGCTTGGCGATCCAACAGTTGGCCGTGACGCTCGCCAAGCAACCGAAGGAAGGGTTCGGCGGATTGGTCAATCTCACTGTTGGCAAGGACGCCGACGTGATCGCCCCGTACAAGACCGATCCTCAGAAGGGCAAGCTGTGCAATGTCGCTACCGGGGTGAACGTGGACGGCAGCACGTGCGACCGGGATCACTTCGACGTCACGCAAGCATATGGTCAGTATGCGAGAGGGCCGTGGACCATCATGGCCGGGAAATACGTCACCTTGGCTGGCGCCGAAGTCATTAACACGCCCACCAACACGAACTTTTCTCATTCGATTCTCTTTGGCTACGCCATCCCCTTCACCCACACCGGTGTCCGAGCGAGCTACGCGGTAAACGATGCGCTGAGTTTGACGGCCGGGGTCAACCAGGGCTGGGACGTCGTCCAGGACACCAACGGGTCGAAGACGATCGAGCTTGGCGCCACGTGGTCGCCGAGCAAAATGGTGGCGTTAGCGGTGCAGAGCTACCTCGGCAAGGAACGGGCGGCGGGCCTGACGAAAGACCAGCTGCCGCCGGCGTTCCAGCTCGAAGGCGACCGCAAGCTCATCGATGCCGTGCTGACGTACAACGCCACCGAGAAGCTGACGCTCATCGTGAACTACGACCACGGGACGCAGCAGAATACTGCGAACGCCACACCTACGACGGCCGGCAGTTCCACGTGGGACGGCTTTGCTGGCTACGCGATTTATCAGATCAACGATAAATGGCGCCTGTCTGTGCGTGGCGAGTACTTCAACGACAAGGACGGTTACCGGACCGGAGTGGTACAGAAGTGGAAAGAGGGAACGGCGACTGTCTCATGGCTGCCCACCAAGGCAATCGAGTTGCGGGGTGAGCTGCGCCGCGACAAGTCGGACGTCGCCTCGTTTCTCGACAAGGATGGTGTAAGCGCGCACGACACCAACACGTCGTACGGCCTGCAGTTCCTCTATAAGTTCTGATCAAGGAGCGGCGCTCCATGAAATTCGTTACCGCAATCATCAAGCCGTTCAAGCTCGACGAGGTGCGCGAGGCGCTGTCGACGATCGGCGTGCAGGGGATCACCGTGACCGAAGTGAAGGGCTTCGGCCGGCAAAAGGGGCACACCGAGCTTTACCGCGGCGCGGAGTACGTCGTCGATTTCCTGCCCAAGGTGAAGATCGAAGCCGCGATCAAGAACGAAATGCTCGAGCAGGTGATCGAGGCGATCGAGAAGTCGGCCAACACCGGGAAAATCGGCGACGGCAAGATCTTCGTCTTCGATCTTGAAAAAGTCATCCGCATCCGCACCGGCGAGACCGATGCGGCGGCGCTCTAGGGGAGAAACGACATGAAGAATTTGCTAGCACGCTTGGCGCTGCTCGGATCGATCGCCGCGTTTGTCGCTGGGGCGAGCTCCGCGTTCGCGCAGGACAAGCCGCCCGCTCCGGGCGCCGAAGCGACGCCTGCCGC